>Ga0160429_1001239_pt1 | contig 14721 bp, 25 predicted proteins | sample SolpanmetagenomR_FD_108199 | JGI IMG/M metagenome (GOLD analysis project Ga0160429, IMG submission 108199) | Solar panel surface microbial communities from Lawrence Berkeley National Laboratory, California, USA - R | ecosystem: Engineered > Built environment > Solar panel > Unclassified ...
GACGTGGTCATTGTTGGCCGGGGCCTGTACAAGGCGGACGATCCGGCGAGCGAGGCGGAGAGGTATCGCAGGGAGGCGTGGGAGGCTTATCTGGAGCGTATCGGCCAGGGCAAGCAAGTGAACGGGCCTCCCCCCCGTGTGTAATGATGCGGACGCGGGGAAGGATTAGACGCCATTTCGTCCATCGCCCGCCCTCGGAAAGACGAGGAAAACCATTGGTACGCGCAGTAACGATGTTACGAGCCAGATAAAAAGGAGCGATATATGTATATAGGGGGGGTTTATATTGTCTCCGCGAGCGAGATGAAGCGGGGTGAGGTTGGTTTAGTTTCTTTCTCACAGGCGCATGTTTTACGCGGACCCCCAATCTCTGTCAACAGCCAGAAACATTGCCCGCGCCGCATCATGCTGCTCTCTAGCCGCGCACCACTCTCCCGTCTTCCCCCACTGAGTAATACCACCACCACCACCACACCTCTGCTGCCCTTTCGCATCCAACCCCCATCGCAGCGGCCGCACGGCGCGACTCCACACGTGCTCCGCACTGCGGCCGCGCCAACACGTCAGACACACACCGATCGCCGTGTCGACGAGATGGCGCTGCGTGAGCAAGTCCAGACCTTGGAGGAGCCCTTGCCGCGGGCCGCAGTGGCTGTGGTGGGCGTCTAGCTGGTAGGAAGGACACTGGCGGAGGGTCTTGATGACGGCGAGGATGTCGCTGCTCTCAACGTCGAAGCAGCCTGCGTCGTCATTTTCGGTGTCCGAGGCGCCATGGAAGGTGGTCTGCAGACGGAGCAGGTTGTAGCGTGCGAGGAATCGGACAAACTCGCCGAGCTGGAACGAGTCACACTGCGGCGAGGTGTCGTAGCACAGGCGGCATTGGCGTGCGCGCGACGTGAAGAGGGTGAGATGATGGGTTACGAGGGAGGAGAGGGTGGAGAGGACAAGGGTGCGGCGAAATTGGAGTTCATCTAGTGGAGTTGTTGGTGTAAGCTAGAGAGGACTTTCTACATGGACTGAGCCATCAAAAGACTCCTTACTTACCCTCAATCAGGCCGGGGAGGTCCCACCATAGTGCGCCTTCAGGGTGTTCACCTCCGACGCTGCTCCATTTCGTGGAGCCGTTAAGGATGAGATGTGCGCTCGAGGAGGAAACCCACGGCCCGTGTTCGAGGAGCATTCCAATGAGTAGTCGCTGTCTGACGGACTCCTCGGACGGTGTGGTAACAAGGGGAACAGTCTTGACGACTGCCGGATTGGCGAAAAGACCCCTCTTGCTCGCCCACCGTGCGACCGCCGGACACGCATTGAAGCGGTCGGCGACGACGACAAGATTCGCCAAGTTGACCAATGGCGGCTTTCGCGCCGAGTACGCTTGTCCGTGGAGGATGTTTAGAAAATCCGTCATCAGCGGGCGAATGGTCTTCACAACCGAGGTTTGACCCAGGTAGGAAATCTTCAAGCGTGGAAGGCGGAGAACGGGTACATCTCCAAGGCGAGCGTAAGACTGAAGAAGCTCTTCATGCTGCTTTACGATGGTCGACCCCTCTTGGTACTTGACATCCAACAAGCGCTCGAAGTAGGGAGAGGCTGATTTGAGAGTCGCGCCATGCACTCGGAATGATACAACCTCCTCGTGCTCTTCCCTTTCAAGGTCGACAACGATATCCCCTGCTGCAGAGATGGTTATCACACCGTCGACCTCTGGCTGTGGCAAAGGTCCGTCTCCTGGTTTCCCCGTTTCATCATGCTGTATCTCACTCTTTCTGGACTGAGGCCTCAAGTCTGTTCGCTTGCCTGGGCGAAGGTTTCCACTTGGTGACCGAGGAAGACCGCTCATGCTAGGCTAGAGACCTGGTTCCGATGTTTAATGCGCTCGGGAGGTGTCGCTGGTGGTTGCTGGTCTGGAGCACCGCAGGTGTGATGCAGTCTCCAAGGACGGGCAGCCTCCTTAAGGATACGGCCAGTTCATGTTTGAGAAGCACGACAGTGAGAGGAGATGTTGGTTGAGGGAGAAAGAAGGAGCAGTTCACGGAAATACTTCATCCTCGCAGGCGCCACCGGACATTAGGTATAGCCGCTTTTTGCATTGACGAATCAGCGCAAAGAGATTGCGGCTTACGTTCAGCTGCGATGTGATTCGTTTTCATTCGTTAATACTCAATCTACATAAAGCTGTGCCTTTCCCTCCCTCCCAGCGCTTTGGCTCGTTGCTACATCGTACATGGATAGTCTGCCATGCCTTACATCGAAAGCGTCCTGGCCCCGTCGGACGAAGAGGATGGAGACGTACGTCCAACTTCATGCACTTCGGACTGGTATGCCTTCTTGTCCGATGTGTAAGGCGGCACGGTAGCAAGCTCGCTCCCATCGTCGGTTGAAGTCTCTGTCATGGACTGCTTACGCTTCTTCATCAACGGCCAGTGGTCGTACTTCTCGTTGTAGCGCATGGACAAAAAGGCGATGATAACCACGACCCAGTAGAGGTTGTACGCAAGAACCGAGCCGTACGTAGCCGAGTTTGTCCAACCGAAGAGGGCGTTGAAGATGCCCCAACCACCACCGCCGTTAATTTGAGGGTTGCAACACTGCCACAAATGTCAGCCGGCTCGGATCTAAGGAAAGAAGGATGATACTCACGTTGACATGCCACACACTCTGCCTGATGTCGTACGATCCGGGCCCAGACCCGACTTCCGAAACATCACCACCGACGGTTTTACTCCACTGAGATCTATTAGGACGGAGACAAAAAGACCAGCACAATTAACCTACAGTATTGTTCTCCAAAGACCAGACACCCTTGGCGAAGAGACCGGCAGCAACGAGATAAAGAAAGCAAGTCGAGACGATCAAGAAGATTTGCATCCTAGCCATGTTTCCTCCTCTGCAACAGATGTCAGTAGTGGTTATATGGCTCGGGCTTGGATTAGGGACAGACCTGTAAATCAAGTATCCGCACAGAGCTCCAGATGCAATGCCAGTCATGACGGCCAATGGGAAAGAGGTCGCTGGAAGAGATAGACTTACTCCACCAATAAAGACAACGGCCTCTAGGCCCTCTCGAAGCACTGTGATAAACGGGAGCCAGAACATGGCATACTTTTCAACAAATCTGGAGAAGCGCTTGCTGAACTTGACCTTGCTGTCGTCCTTGGATTCAAGAGCTTGAGCAATTTTGACGCGCCACTTGTCCTGAAGTTTGGACACACGAAGTAGTGCGGCACCCATGGCGGTGATGATTATGGCAGCTATCAGACTGAAAGCGCCCTCCCAGATGTCTTCGGTGCCGGAGAAGTGGTCAATTCCGTATCCGTAAAATGCACCAATCATGCCACCACCGATGACAAGACAGATAGCAAGACCAGCACCAACACCCCACCAGACCTGCGTAGAGTATCAGTGAAACTGCCTGGGCAGTGTTTCGTACCCGAGGAAGCGAACCTGTCGTTTCAGTTTTTTATAAATTGCTGCGTCATGCTGCGGACCCAATGTCTGCTTGATGAAAGCCAGAAGGACCGAAACAATGATGCTTGTTTCCAGACATTCTCTGAAACAAATAAAGTAAACTGACATGGTTAGTTGGTAGCTCAGTGGGTTGAGAATACAGGACCGGCTGCATACTTTGAACGGCGAAGACGTTGGCGTTCACCATGCTGACCTGTGGGCGAGTTGGGCCTGCACACTGGACCTGGGAGACGACAAAGAGGAATATCAAGGACACCAGAGGCAAGCGGGCTTTGGAGATGCACTCTGTATAGGAACAGGAACAGGTAAGGTGAGGTGAGGTGAGGTGAGGTGAGGTGAGGTGAGGTGAGGTGAGGTGAGGTAGGAACTGATCAGATTGATAAGATGGAGGGCGAGGGAGGCATTGGAGGGGTGCCCGATGATTATTAGGGAAAAAAGAAGTCACAGGTTCGAGTGGGGTGGAGCACGCACGCAAAACGCATGACAAAAAACCCCCGGCGAACGAGCGGTTGAGGCCAAGCCGGCACGAAACGCGAGGAAGAAGCCTCGGGCCAGTGGGCGTCGACCAGAAAGAACTGCCGGGCTTTTCCGTCTCGCTCTCGTCATCACCGACGTTGGCCTGGCCTGGCCTGTCCTGTCCTGTCCTGTCCACTCACATGCATTTGGAAGGACTCGAAGGACATGCAAAATGCTGTACGGATGATGCAGACGGCACCTATGTTTTGCTGGCCAAAGAGTGGCAGCAAAAGGACTCGATGACGAAGAAGTGACGCCCGGTGGGTGGACATGGATGGGTGAGGGGGAGCCAATGACAAGCGAGCCCCTGATCAAGATAACTTTGTGCGGACGACGACGCCCGCCTGACTCGGGTCATTCGGTTGGTCAGCACACACACGCACACACACGCACACACACACACACACACCACTCACCACCGTATATTGTTATCTGATCTGGCAGTCGAATGGAATTCTGAACCTCGTGTCTAGCGGCGAGATTCGAGACATCACCAGCATGCGGAAAACACCCACTGGCCCCGGCTCCTAGGAACACAACCGCATCGCCAAACAATCGCGCCAGGCTTGCCCCATCTGCCTCGCGCCGACATCGCTCGCCAAGGCCATCCATCCATCGTTGCTTGATTCAAGGATCCAGAATCCTCGCCCAGGCTCGCTCGGCAAAGCGGTCGGCCCAGCAGAGTTTTTATCAGATTATTGCTCGACCTCTCGCTCCTCGCTTTTCCCCTCCTTCATCTTATCAATCTCATCAGTCGTTGCTACCTTTGACTTCACGTCGAGACTTTTGGACATCCCTCCTCCTCTGCTTTGCAATTGGGATAGCCCCGTCAGTCATCATGGCGACTTCCCTCTTGAATCTCCTCTACGCTTGTTGTGCTTTTCTATTCTTCACCCTCACTCGAGCGGCCACGGTCGTCCATGACTATAACATAACCTGGGTCACGGCCAACCCTGATGGTCTGTTCAACAGGCCTACGATCGGTGTCAATGGACAGTGGCCAATCCCTACTATTAACATCACCATGGGCGACCGCTTGATCGTCAATGTCCACAATCAACTTGGAAATGACTCGGTCAGCCTTCATTGGCATGGCATATACCTCGCAAACCAGACTTATATGGACGGCGTTGTCGGCGGTACGCAATGTGGCATTCCCTCGGGCTCAACTGGAGCGTACAATTTCACCGTCGACCAACCAGGCACTTACTGGTATCACTCGCATGTTCGCGGTCAGTATCCGGACGGATTACGTGCGCCTCTCATCGTTCATGACCCGGAATCCCCCTTTACGGGCCAGTACGATGAGGAGGTTGTTCTGTCCGTATCGGATTGGTACCACGAGCAAATGCCAACTCTCATCAAGACTTTCATCAGTGTTGCAAACCCTACTGGCGCAGAGCCTGTTCCTAAGTCTGCGCTTATGAATGATTCGCAAAACGTCACTTTCGCAATGGAGGCGGGCAAGACGTATTTCTTCCGCATTGTCAACATTGGTGCCTTTGCCGGGCAGTACTTGTGGATCGAGGGTCACAACATGACCATTGTTGAAGTCGACGGTATCTATACTGAGCCCACAGAAGCAAGTATGATCTACGTGACCGTTGCACAACGCTATGGAGTTCTCATTACAGCCCGCAACGACACTTCTTCCAATTTTGCCATTATTGGTAGTATGGACCAGGTATGGACGAACGTTATGAAGTGATGGCCTTCGAACTAACCGGGTTAGGCTTACTTTGATACCGTTCCTGCCACGCTAAATCCTAATGTCACCGGCTGGTTGGTTTACGATAAGGCCGCCAAGCTACCAACCCCAGTCGTCCTTGACGAGTTTACTCCATTCGATGACTTCATTCTGGTACCATACGACAGGGAGAAGATCTACGACAACGTATCTCAGACTCTTGTCTTGAATATGGTGATGGACAACCTCGGCGATGGTGCCAATTAGTGTGTAAACATTGGCATGCCACCGGTGGCACTCCACTGACTGCCTTTAGTGCCTTCATCAACGATGAGACTTATGTAGGCCCTAAGGTTCCTACCTTGTACTCGGTACTCACGACGGGCGCAAATGCTACCGATGCATCTGTCTACGGCGTGAACACAAATCCTTTCGTTCTCAAATACAACGAAGTTATCGAAATCGTACTTAACAATCTCGATCCCGGCAAACACCCTTGGTGGGTGAAACCTTCGCGGTTTGTGTCCTACCGCTAAACATTGAGCTAGGCATTTGCACGGTCATGACTTTCAAGTCGTTGCACGGTCCAAGGATGGTGCTGGTCTTTACTCCTACAACGACACACTGGTTGAAACACCAATGCGGCGAGACACTCTACTAGTAGAGGGCGGCGGTTACTTTGTGATCAGATTTCGATCCGACAACCCCGGTGTCTGGCTCTTCCACTGCCACATCGAGTGGCATGTTGACAGCGGTCTCATTGCGACAATGGTCGAGGCTCCGCTGGAGATGCAACAGCTCATCACCGTTCCTGAAGACCAGTACGAGCTTTGCAGAGCCCAGGGTATACCAGTGGCTGGTAACGCTGCCGGAAACACCAAAAACTTTGACGACCTTACCGGCAACAACGTTAGCCCTGCTCCTCTACCTGCCGGGTTAGTTTTGCTTCCTTGTCGATATTGATTCCCTCGGCTAACAGTAGCAGATTTACTGCACGTGGGATTGTAGCGTTGGTATTCAGTTGCATCAGCGCCTTCCTTGGCCTAGCAGCCATTACGTGGTATGGCATGGCACCACTGGGCAGTGCAGAGCTGCAATCAGCCAAAAAGGTTGTATTGGAAGCAGGCATTGAGCCGTCCAAGTAGAGGCAACGAGACAGTGCGGTGTGATCGGTCGACGAAGTGCTTTGAGCAAGGAGAGTCGAGCCTACAGCTGTTGATATCGAAGAAGAAGTAATGCATGCACGATTTATGCCTTTTGTGCCTGAGGAGGCGACGGCGATGACGCACAGGGCTGGCCGGTGGCGAGTTTTTCGCGCGAGGCTCCATCAGGTCTAAATAAGCCGAACAATGTCACCCTTGACTTTGTGTATCCTCAACTTCTCTCCTAAACCCTCGTTCGCCCTTGTCCTCTTCCATCATCATCACCATCACCATCACAACAACGACGACAATATCGAATACTGCGACTCTCCACTCTCCTGTCGCTCGTGTACCCCATAGCCTAGTCGCCTCGCAACACAGCCCTTCAACCTCAGCGCTTCCTATATCCCCACGCCTCGTCATCGCGTCGTCGGAGGTGTTCTGACCACAACAACATCTAAAACCCGCTCTTGCGGTCACCGCTTCTCGAACTCGCTTTCCACCATCAATCCTTTCCGACCATGGCAAATTTCACGTCACCAATGGCGCTTCCTGCGCTCCCTTCCTACACCCTCACACCACAAAAGCCGCTTTTCCCGCCGATCGAGGACAAATACATGTCTCTAGTTCTACCGATTATCGCCTACTGGGCATTGTCTATGGTCTTTCACTACATCGACACAATGGACTTTTTCCCTCAGTACCGATTGCACACACCTGCAGAGGTGCTCAAGCGGAACCACGTCTCGAGATGGGAGGTGGTACGGGATGTTGTCATCCAGCAGGTCATTCAGACAATAGTGGGAGTCGCGATCGCGGCGACGGAGCCGGAAACATACATGGGGAAAGATGCCTATAACGTCGCAGTGTGGGCGCAACGTATTAGGATCGCACAGGGTGCTCTTCCGAGAATTCTCTCAATTGTCGGTCTTGACTCACGGTCCCTTGCGGCGCAGGTAGCTGTACAAAGTCCCTCATTAGCTGGTCTTTTCATGGGCGGACAGTATCCTTGGGCTGTTGCTATTGTTGGACAAGAATCGGTGCCAGCGTTCACTCAGTGGGAAACACTCCTGGCTAAGGCTGTCTACTGGGTTGGAGTACCCTTCTTCCAGTTCACTCTGGCAATTCTCATTGTTGATACCTGGCAATATTTCCTGCATCGTGCGATGCACATGAACAAGTGGCTATACAGTATGTGTTTCCGTGAAAAGTGCATCTTGAGACCACGCTGACACATCACAGCCACGTTCCACTCGCGCCATCACCGTCTGTATGTGCCATATGCTTACGGCGCCCTTTACAACCACCCCTTCGAAGGCTTCCTTTTGGACACCCTTGGCACTGGCCTTGCGTATCTAGTAGCAGGTCTCTCCCCGCGCCAAGGAATGTGCTTCTTCACCGGCTCGACCATCAAGACGGTCGACGACCACTGCGGCTACGCCCTGCCGTGGGACCCATTGCAGCATCTGACGTCGAACAATGCCGGCTACCACGACGTGCATCATCAAAGTTGGGGTATCAAGACGAATTTCTCGCAACCCTTCTTCACTTTCTGGGATCGCCTTCTTGGTACCGTCTGGACCGGGGGCGACGTCTCGGCGCGTTACGAGAGAGCCCGCCTAGCTGCCCAGCGCAAGGTCGACGCAGACGCAAGGACTGGAGTGGAGCAGTCCATCACCGGCTCGCACGCAAAATACAGCAAGGACGGCTCCTCCACAAACGACACATTATACGACACGGACCGTCCCGCAACCATCTCTTTGTCAAAGTCCGCGTTGCCGAATATACCAGCAGGCAAGGCCACTGCTCAAGCGCTCAGTTCGCGAGAGCAAGTCCTCACCGACCCCGCCGCGGGGGCGGAAGTCCTGGCCGAGGAGACGGCCGAGGAGGAGAAGGAGGCGAGGAAAACCCAGCAGCAGCCATTGCGGCGGAGCCCGCGTAAGAAGAGCTCCGTGTCGTCGAGCCCCGCTGCGCAGGCGGGCAGTCTCAAGGGGCTGAGGGACCGCGTGAGCACGGGCAGCGGGTTCCACGGCCGCACGGGGGGCGTGTTGGGGTACGAGAGTTGGCGGTAGACTGCTGACGTCCTCTACCCTCTTCTTTCTACTCCCCCTCGCCCTCCTTCTTTCCGTCCTGTTTGACGCTTTCATACGCTTTCCGGGGTCCGTTTTTTGTGGCATTGTTGCTCTAATTTCCATTTTTTTTCGGAGTTTCTTGGCCGGGAGAGACATTCGTTTTGTTTTTGCCTCGAAAGGCACGGGCGTTTTTCGAAATGACATTGGGAGGTGTGTTTTGATACTCGATTTTTAGCCCGAAGGTAGCCTTTTCTTGGGTCCTTCCACTCTTTTCGATTCGTGTAGCATTAATAGTTGTTACTTTTCCTTCGACGCAATGGTAATACATTTCTCGTTGTCACAACGGCGCAAAGACAGAGGGTGACCGGATCGCTTGGGGTTGTTTGTTATCATGCAAGAGTCATGTATGTTCTATTCTATTTTATCTAACGTATAGCTCATGTTTCAACAGCAAATTCAACGCTATTTCAACCAGCAAATGGAGCAAGGGGGAGTATCATAAAATCGTCATCCACCATGGTTGGGCAAGGTTCCTTCTCACCGTGTCGCTCTTTCTCAGTGGATCATGGCACCTAGATATCCCAAATCTTCGTATACGCTCTCTTCCGTCTCGAAATCGAATGTGTAAGAAGCGATGGCAACTGGCGGGCGATCATTTACGGGTGCCTTGGCCGGTGCACACGGTTGAATCTCTTCGCCTCCTTCGACGTGTTTGGCGTTCGACTCCGTCTCTTGCTCAAACGATAGGGCAGAGGAGAATGCGTAGGTCGGTAGATCCTTCTTGTGCGCCGGACTCGGGTGACAATATGACGAAGCTGGACTCGCGTAGCTCTGTCCTGCAGAGCTGAAGAGCGGGCTTCCTATGCTAGGCACTGTCATGTTGGTGGAATATGTGTTGGTTGACGCCCAAGAATCATTCGATATGTGTTTGGCTGGCTGTCTGACGGAACTTGATTCAACCATTACACCGATTGGCGTGTAGCGAGGCGTGGAAGGGGCATGGACTGGATCGCACGGACTTGAGGTCTCCTCTCTATGCTTATGCTGTGGAGCAGAACTGCTTCGCGAGGGATCAAATGGCGGTGCCTTAGGCCTTGAGGTTGCTTCATTCTCAGATCCAAATTCCTGCAAGAGTGGATTATCGCTGAGCTCAACGCAGCTGTCGAGCCTATCATCACCGCCCATAGCGGTAGTCGGTCTCTCCTCAGGTTCTACGTCTTTGCTGCGGCGGTCCCTCGCACAGTTTGAATGTCTCTTAGAACCATGCTGGCAGGTCACGCTTGCTGCGCTTTGTAGCTTTGCCCAGGAGCTCTTGAGCCATCTATCCCTCTCCGGACGTAGGTCACCAAACAACCACTTGCAATACTCATTGAAGCCCAGTGACGTTAACTTCGCTCGGCGATCTTCCGGATTGACTGTGTAGATGTCTTCGTAATTCTCGGACGGAGATACTGTGGGCATGTCGAATATGTTGACCGACTGCCCGGGGAGTAGAGGGCACGCCGTCGTTGAGGGCTGGCTTGGATCGTGAAACTCAATGTCGCCGTCTCCTTTATACTAGAACTTCATTAGCCACACGTTGGAAATCATCAAATCATGTATCTCACGTGATACCAATACCGACCACCCATCTTCAGCGCACCATCCCTTGGTATCACACCATGGCCGAACTCTCCATCGCAGATGATATTCTTGAACGAATGACACCCATGCCATGATCCGCGACCACGCTTGTAATCCCGGGTCATAATGTATCCTATGGAAAAGTTGTCCCAAGATCCATACAGACTTATGGACGATGAATCGGGCGCATCTTCTCTGGGCAAAGGTCAGCAAGACCGCGAGTCCCGGCTTCGGGCAATGCTCACAGGATGAAGGCAACCATAGCCGTTGAAGCCATCCTGGGCGAACACAGAAGGTTTGTTCAGGTGTGAATAACAGAAAGCATTCAAGAATCAGAGAAGAGGTATTGATGGCGAAACGCTCACACATAGCTCCTCCTCTCGTGACGCATGTAAGATCTCACCCCCCAGCCACGTTGGCTGAAACCCGAGACACAGAGAAAGTGAAACGGGCGACGGGCGGAGAATAGGGAGGGGATATGGCAGACGTATCGGGGTGTTTACTGTGCGTATTTGTCTGGGTTGATGGGGGGGGGGGAGCTGGCCCAAGACTCGGGGTTTTTAAGAGTGTGGAAGGAGCATTGACGTTGATAAAAGAGCGCTGACGGGTTGTTACCTTTGAAGGCGGAAGGAAGGAGCGTATGATCTCTCTCGTATACTACACTATACGAAAAAAAAACATCGCCCATGACAACCGGCGCTTCCTTGCCTTGAGGCAGAAGGCAGAGACGACTGACTTAGCGCCGTTGCGAAGCCCCACCATGATCGTGCACCCACGCGCGCACGCACATGCACACGCATGCACCCTCTCGCTTGCTCCCGCAGTTGCCGCAGCGGCGGGATCGAGGTTGGCGACCGGCGACCGGCGACTATCAATTCTGCTATCAGATTCACACCATCATTTCGTCTCCATCGGTTTACTCAACTGAACATGAGTTTGTTAGTTCAGGCTTCATGGATGATGTGCTCCCGGTGTGAACTGCTAGACCTGGGGTTGGGGGTTCGACTCAATAACGTGCACAGACATGCAAAGGCTTGGGCTACGACCACTAGTACAGCTAATAATCAATCCGAAGTAGAGAACTGCATTCATAGACTGTATGTGTACCGTGTCTAAAACAACCTGCCGTAACCAAACGCCGTTTTTGTTTCATTCTTAGGAAACCATCTGGCACACCTCTCAAAGTTCCTTCTTGAGGAAATGCTCTGGTGCATGGCTCGTCTCATAGTCAACGTGAACGTACGCTCTGTCGACGTCCGGTAAACTCTCGAGCTTCATCTGTAGTTCCTCTGCAACGTCATGAGTCTCTCTAAGCGTTTGCTCGGCGTTCATCACAATGTCAACTTCGACGATCAGCCGGGGTCCGCTATGCCATGCTCGCACCGTGTCCAATGCGATGATGGAGGGGGAGTGGGTCATGGCTAAGTTATCAAGGTTAGTCTGAAAGTCATCTGAAGCAGATCTTACAAGGAGACGTACAAACGTAAGTAAGTAGCTGAAGTGTGCTGGTGTCCGCACTGACTCCGATTAACAACTGAAATTCGGAGTACGCCGTGCGGAGCCAGAGGAAGGCGATGAGAACTGAAAGGATAATAGCACCCATGGGATCGATCCACCAGCGCAGCTTGGACCCTCCGATCGATGTCAATAGACCGAGTCCGTTGATCATCAGGTCATTGCGATGATCTTCCCACAGAATCTTGATTTGAGAGTATTGGTTTCGCAGAGAGTAGCAGTAGATGAAGAGCGTTAACTTGGTGAGGAACGCAATTCCGACTGCAATGACGGAGGGCAGATGGAAGTCGGAGGTCAGGGTTTCGGAGCCAGCGGCCAGATCTCTAGCCGAGAGTACGATAAGGATAAAGGACACGGCGCACATCAAGAAACAAAACACAATGTTTCCTGCAGTCTCGATGCGCGCCTTGCCGCTAGGGTACTTGCGGGGGTCCACGCGGTTGACGGCGCGATTGCAGAGGATCAACGTGATGTTGGAAAGCGGGTCGAAAAGCGCATCGGCCATTGTTGTGAACAAAGAAAGTGATCCTGATGCGATGGCAGCGTACAGTTGTAAGCCTGCAAGGACGAGGTTCGCTGCGAAACTGCCGTTCACTGCAATCTTGTACTGCGTGGCGTTGCCCTCATTCTCCTCCTTTTTCAACCTTCTGTGCTCGTCAACCGGCTTCAGCAATCTCTCAATGTTTTCATTTTGCTCTTCGTAGAACGACTTGACTTTGCGCGCCTTGAAAGTCTCCTTGTCCAAGCTCTTGAAAGTGCTGTTCCTCCGCGATGAAATGCTTGTCCTAATATCATCGATTTCATTTGGCGATTTGTAGCCGGCGGACAGATGGTAGGGATCATTGTTAATATCATACGATAATCTCCTTTGACTCTCAATGTCCTCGGACGTGGCAGGGCCAGCGCGATGTAGTACCTGCTCGTGTACGGTCTTTGAGCTGGATTCGACGGCCGTGCTAGAACCATCCTTGGCCTTTCGACGACTCTGCTCTGCCAAGCTGTGTCCTACGGGCGAAGGTAAATCTCGAGAACGGTCGATGTGAAGTAGAGGCAGAGGATGGAGGGAGATGGCATTGGAAAGGTCCATGTTGTGCGCCATGGGACGTCCAGGAAGAAGCGCGTCGCTTCTGTGGCAAAGAATGTGCTGCAGATATCCAGGTCCAAAGAATACTCAAGGCTGATGCTGGCGGTATCGGTCGCTTTGGAGCGAGCGTTGATCTCGATGTTGCGACGCTGTCGAGGCGAGGAAAGCGGGTTGCTTGGACATCAGGCAGGCAGAAAGCGTTGGGGGGGGGGGGGAGTACCGACCCCTCATTCCGACGAAGGCAGCCAGGACAAACCACGTCTTTGCACTGAGACAAAGAGGAGCCGACGCTGAAGATGGAGGAAGTGAGCAGGCATGGGGGATCACACGCGTTTCAAAGGCCAGTGTTTGTTTACAGTAAATTCATCATTGGCACAAAGTGTCACTCCTCGATCCATCCCGGTCCTCAGCGTCACAAGGGCGAGACTTTCGGCAGGATCCGGGTGCGGCGAGACTTACTGTACTGGACTGCAATCAAATCATTTCAATGTATCTGTGTATCGAGTAAACGTATAACCCTTCCGTCGTGTCTATTCTCCCATGCCTTGCGTTTGCATGGTGTCTATCCTGATCATGGCTCGTGATGTCATTGTATCTGTGGTCTCGTATCCTGGAAGTTGCCTCGCAACTCCTCAATAAGTGAAGGACTCCTCCACCAGGTCAATGCAACCTAGCTCCACCTTCCCACGCACCACTTCCCTCACATCATCCGCAAAGACTCCAGGTCCGCAGACGGTGACGGCCATGGCGCCGATCCTATGGGCAAACTCGTAATCGACAATCTTCTGCACCTCGCAGCGCCCCGAATGAATACTGACGCTACCACTCAGCGATCGGGCCGGCTCTTCTGTCGGCGATCGCTTCGAGATGAAGACCATGAGTCTAAAGGCATCTTGCCTGCTTTCCATGGCAATGAGCTGCTCAATGCATGGCTGGATCCAGGCAAGGCACTCCATGTTGGGCACGGTCCAAGCGAGTACGATCCTACGTGTGGCGACTGTGCCAGCCTCGAATCCTTGCAGCAAATGGCGCGCGTATCCGAGTTGGTGCGTGATGCCGACTCCAGCTGCAAATAGTACAACTGTTCCATAACTGTCGAGAGAGTCCTGTCCGCCGTACGGGCCCTCGATCATACCAAAGCCGGTGATTGTTCGCGTCTCAGCTGCCGCAGCTGCGTTGTAAAGCTTGCGAGTCATTCCAGATTTGGCCTTCATGATCAGTGTCACTGAAGTATGGGTGATGCGAGTTGTGACAATCGGCGCGGCGCTCTCAAGTTGAGAACCCGTGATCTCTGCTACGTCAGTGGCCTTATCCTGAGATGTGCCGGATGTCGATTGCGGCGTCTTGGTCTCGTGAACAACATGGTCTTCCGTCCAGGCAACTGAAAAGGGATGCGAAGACCACAACCCAATCGCCGGGATGTAGGCGTGGACATGGGCACCAGGACGGAACTTCCAAGGGCGCGCAAGGCTGAACGTCACACGGCATGCTTCACCTGGGAGTGCTTCTACTGTGCACTGAGTCATCTTTTCCCGCGAGAAATTGCTAATAATGAGCCTCGTCGCCCCAAAAAACCACTCTGTAATCCAAAAAAACGCGACCAGCTGAATGTAC
>Ga0160429_1001240_pt1 | contig 14705 bp, 9 predicted proteins | sample SolpanmetagenomR_FD_108199 | JGI IMG/M metagenome (GOLD analysis project Ga0160429, IMG submission 108199) | Solar panel surface microbial communities from Lawrence Berkeley National Laboratory, California, USA - R | ecosystem: Engineered > Built environment > Solar panel > Unclassified ...
CGTTCGTGGAATTTTCAGTGAAGCTGCCACATTGGGCAGTTGATTGATCGTTTCGACGTCACCCCGATCCGCTGCTATTGCCATAATCGTTCCGAACGTGTAATCATCAGGCTTGTATCCGGCCCTAGTAAACAAAGTCAAAGCGTTGAGTGCTCCATCCAGATTTTCAGCTTTAGCGTAAGCATTAAGCAATATGTTCAAACAAACAACGTCTGGCTGACCTCCGAAAGTGGCTTCAATTCCGGCAAGCTTTTCTTCAACCGAAATCGGATCCGCAAGGATAGCATATGCATGGAGAAGAGGATGGATTATTCTTACCTCTTTCGGTTGTCCACTTGCCAGAAATTCCTTCAGAAGTGCCTCCACGACCTCTACCTTACCTCGTTGTGAGTAGAATTTCATGGCAATTCCAGCAACCGATTGAGATGGATACTGATGAAAATGTCGCCAATCGGCCAATAATAACGATACGGTGGTTTCATCGTCGACTTCAATAGCAGTTGACAGTAGTTCTTGTAACAATGACTTTCGTGGTAAGAAACAGCGATCCGCTCTGAATGTCTCATAAATTTTCATGGCCCGCTTCTTCTTCTCTTGGAGAGCAACTGAACCAGTCTTGAGAGCTGACAGGCATGCACTTTCGTAAGTTCCTGGCCTTGAAAGATCAAGTCCTCTCATTGTGACTAGGACTTCCACTATCGTGTCGGTCGAAGCAGGCGATTTTTTACCACAAAAACTCGATGTTAGACCTAACAAGAATTTGCTTATTCCGCTTCCTGCATTGAACAGCACCATTGGCGTCCGCTTAAGCCACCGAAGTAAATCTAGCACATGTGACTCAAAGCCTGGCATGTTCTCAGCTTTTGTGAAAAATGCCTTAGTCCATGCCTCATATTTGGCAGAAGTGCTCTTCTCTTTGCTAAATTTTAGACGACTTTTCCAGATGTGGAACGCCAATTGCCATTGGTGATCTCCGATTGTATGAAGGAGAAGTAGATCAGTGGCTGAATAATCATCAGGGACTACTACTTGTTCCAAGACCGTGTCGTGTATTCTTATAGCCTTCCCTACACTATCTTCCTCCAAAAACGATACCATAGCCCTGAATGCCGAATCCGCTGTGTAGTTCGCAACTGGTAAAGCATCGAAAAGCCTGGTCAATCGTCGACCATCTACAGCACGCGAAGAGTCTGCAAATATATTGATCAATTCGTCAAGTAGATCTGGGGATTGCGCTTCTTGTGGTATGAGTAGAAACAGTTGCCAAGTCTCACTTCTCAAGGCTTTGTAGCGGCCTTTTTTGAACGTTTCGATGTGTTGATACAGCATCTCAAGAGCTTTCTCGGGAGATATTGATCGATATGAGTCTTTGCTGCCCTTTTCTGCCAAGTCTACCGTCCAGAGATCTGCTGATGTACTTCTGCTATTAGATGCCCTCCCCTTTGTCGTAATTTGTGTAAAAGACCGGACGGCTCCCACTGCATCATGACCGCTTGCATGACGAGCCCAGTGATGTGAGGTCCAAGAAGATAGTTGATTAATGACGGCCCTAGTTTTGGGAGGGTATAAGAAGTCCAAGAAAGGCCTATCTTCCACGAATGGACTGCTTGCGCTCGGTTTCGTCCCTTTCGTAGGTCCTATGTGCTCTGGTTCGAAGAGCGCACGAACTTGTGCATAGCACCAATTGGGCAGGTCAAGGTCTCCTGCACCATGACGCCAAAAAGCGTGACTTAACCCTCGGCGTGATTGTAACAACTTCTTGGAACGCCGCCATGGCTGTGGTCCTTTGCACTGGCATTGTGCAACTCGCTCCAGCATATGCCCTGACGCCGTGGGAGAAATGAGGACAAACAAATGACTAAGACCGTAACGAAGACATGCGAGAACCACACTCCAAGTTGACGCAGCGAAAAGTGGCAGGGAGGAGGCGTTGAGCAATTCAAGATGTGTGCATATAAACAACTTTTGCCTTCGGTCGATGATGCATGCTACTGACTTCTTCGTTGACGGCGCTCGGAATTGCTTTCCGCGCAAATCGCAATAAATGGGAAGGAACACACGTCCCCTGCAGCCAAACACCCACCTTTGAAACGGATTGCACAGTTATGGACATCACGAGCTATATCATCGATAAGCGACATAGGGCCTTCCTCCTCGGTGACCATGCGGCTTATAAATCACAACTTGCGCGACAAATCCATACCCTCAGGAGGAAGTTGAAGGTAGCAACTCCTAAAAATGCCAAATACTCCGCTAAAGCACCGCTTACGGCGGAGGTGGTCGCAAAGAATAAGGAGTGAGTCAGTCAATTGGAAATGTCGAGAGACAAAGGCTGATGAGGCCAGCTTTGTGTACCTGCAACTTCTGCTGGCAGACCGTGCTTGGGCACATGCGATGCAAATGAAGGCCAACCACACAGATGAGCTGAACGGCGCAACACGGAAGCATGTTGTGTCTCGTCTTAACAGAGCGTACGGATATGCTATGGAGCTCCTGGGGAGTCTCAAGGATAAAGCTGTTTCTGGAGCGACGACTATGGATGTGCTGGAAGCGCAAGCATATGCTTCGTCCATGATGGGAGCGCAAGAGTTCGAAAAGCATGCTAGCCAACGATATGAAGATGCCCAAGCAGCCAACGCAGCATGGAAAAAGTGTTTGACCGCCTTCTCAGAGGCTCATATCGTTTACACTGCGGTAGCGCATGTTACACAACGGGACTATCTACAGGATGTACTCGCCAACCCTGTAGATCCTAGTATTCGCTATGCAGCATATCAAGCTCGCCTGCCCAGATCCCTTGCAATAAACGCTGTTGCAAAGGACTACTTTCCCAAAGACAAAATTGGCCTTGTTTCAGATATTGAAGAAATATTTCCATCAGCATTTAGCAACGAGCAAGCGACTCAGGTGGCCACGTCAGACGGAACTGTCACTGCTGATATACCAACAACAGTGACTTGGCGATCGCGCACCGCACCAATTGCAGATTCGGCAATTGGTCAAGCTATGGCTGCGACTTCCCTGGCCACAACACAGCTATCTTCACTTTTCACGTCTCAATCTAATAAAACACCCAAGGCACTCGCAGCGTCTTATGATCCTGTTCTTACTGCAGCGCGAGACGCTGTCGAGGCGACAGATAGTGCTCTGACTGAGCTCATTCAACGCGCGGATTACTCGGAATCTGATGCCAATATTCAAAATCTACGGGTGACGAATCTATATCTCAACTATACTCATATTAGCTGGCGTATAGGACGCAACCGTGTGCTAATATCGTCCTCCGCTGGTGGATCTACATTTGATGATGGTCTCAAATTCGAACCCGCCGCACCTTCCGTACCCAAGCGACCGCGCAAAGATGGAACGCCACTACCAAGCAAGCCTGAGTCAAAGGGCGGTAAGTTGGCGCGTCTACGTCAGCGCGTTGTACTTTACGGTGCGATACTTCAGAGTATCACCACCATTAGCGAGCTCAGCGGAGCTAGCCGCGATGAAGATTTCATAAATGAACTGGCAGCTCAGCGCGCCTACTTTCAAGCTTTGAGGGCTCTCAACATCGGTTACAGCCATGCAGTGGTTGGCAATGCCGCCAATGCGCTCGCACTCTTCGCCCGCTCCGTTGAGCTGTTAGGCACAGCCTCACCATTGTCCAGCTCTAAGGCAATAGCACCTGGGTCCCCTCCTACGCTGGATGTAAGCAGTAGTTCATACGAAACCGCACGCTCTCATTGCCAGGCTCTAATGGCACAATACCGCGGTCTTGTGGCGCTACATTCTTCCTACTCTTCCGCCGGCAGCGGCGCAACTGCATATAACAGCGCGTCAGACCCTCTTGTTGCAAAACTCGACTCATACCCACCGCCTGGTGCGACGATTGATCTTCACAATCTCGTCAACTACCCGCCGAAACTGGTACCGGTGCCAGTGAAACCTATATTCTTGGATCTTGCGTGGAACTACATTGAGTATCCCGGACAGCAACAAGAGAAGGTGCAGCGCAGCGCTCCTACCGGTGTGGTTGAGAGTGTCGTCGAGAAAGTGCAGGATGTTGTTATTGAGGGCGCGGCAGAAGGAACGAATGAGGCGAAGAAGAGGGGTTGGTTCGGATTCGGACGGAAATGAGTAAAACTGCCTGCTAGGCATTTACCTCAAGTCTGTTCGTGAAGGTGTGCATAGAATAGATCTGCACAATCCTGCAGCCGAGTATCATCTCCAATCCTAACAACATCTAATTGGCCAATACTTCTCCAGTATGACTTCTTTCACGTATCACACATGTCCAATAACGCCTCTCTTTTGTCGGAAAACATCTCACAAATCGGTATCGGAATCAATCCCCCTCTTCCCTAACTTCCATCTCTTACCACCCCTCCTCACGGCCTTCTCACCCTCAGAATCGCACCTTCCACCCTCCTCACTAACTCCTGCTTAACCCTCCCCGCCTCCCTGACCTCCTCATCAATCCTCCTCCCCTCCTCCTCCAACTCCCGTATCCTCCTCTCTTGATCCCCACGACTCGTCCCGGTCCCCGGCAGTCTTGAGATAATCACCTCAATCTGCTGCTCCTTCAGCACAAGATCTCGACTGAGTTCGCGAAGGGCCGCCGCGAAGTCTGCATCGTTGGCTGCGGTGTCTTCGGGATTTGTGGGAAGGGGCGTGTTGGGGTTCGTCGTCTCTGCCGTGGCGCTTATGGTTACGGTTGCGGATGGTGCGTCGGTGGCGTCGTTTTGAGATTGGGCGGTGTGGAAGGGTTGATTCGGGATGGGCGATGCGGTGTGGTGCGTGTTTATGTAGGAGAGGGATGCATACATTTGCGTTGCGAGCTGGTTATGAATGTTAGCGGGAGAGTTAAATGGAGGAGACTGGACGGTGGGATGTGTACCTGGTCGAGGCAGTCTTGAAGCTGTGTTAGGCGGTCCGTTGCCATTATATGGAGCGGCGTAGGTGTAGTTGAACTTCTGACGGCGGTATACTAGATCTGAAAGGAGTATGGGGTAAACCAGTCTCACAAGAGCTTCTGAAACACAGGGGAATGATCTTGAAGGTCCGAGGTGTCTTTTTGTTTTTGCTTGGCTGTTCCGATGCGCAGGGATTGCGGGGTAAGCCTGGAGCGTAGCCTCACAAGGATGTTCAGCGCGTATCCTTGGAAGGCGTAAGTATTTGTTAAGGTTTCAATTGATCTTCACATATTTTCGCCAATACATCCCGCTACAAAAAGAGCTTGCGGCTACCACAGCCCTGATACTCTTAATCGTCAAATGCGCTTCCACACGCGCAGTTCCCGCATGCTAACACCACAGCCGCCGCTTCATCAAACACCCCTCCAACACCTGCATCAGCACCTTCACCCCATCACCATCCACCGTCATCTCAAGTCCACTCAGACTCCCTCCCCCACAGGAAAGACAAGCAATACCCTTCCGATCCCACCAGATCTCTCAACCCCACACACAACGCTCCCAACTTTCCTCACCCACGCAACCCGAACCCGCCTCTCTCCAACATCAACAGTCTACGTAGGCACACACTACGAATACACCTGCCTCTCATCCCTCTCCCGCTTCGGACTCTCCCTGCAGCGTACCGGCGGCCGCTTAGACAAAGGCATAGATCTACTCGGATGGTGGAGACTCCCCTCTCCAACTACCACTAGGAGCGAAGGGCATAGGATGGTCAGGGCGCTGATACAGTGCAAAGCGCTCAGACGAAAAGCTTCGCCCAGTGTGATTCGTGAGCTGGAGGGGTCTTTCAACGGAGTTCCCGCCTTTTCTGCACTCTTTACGTCCGGCACGAAATCTACGACTTCGGAGGAAGGAGAAGATGGTATAATCGCACTACTCTGCGCCCCGCACCCGGCAACGAAAGGCGTGCGGGACGCACTTTCGCGCTCACGGTGGCCGATGGGATATGCCATGATCGGGCTGGACGGGAGGGTCACTCAGTTTCTTTGGAATCGGGCGGCGGCGGAGAAAGCTGGGGTGGGGGTGTTGAGTGTTGGGGTGCGGTATTTGGATCATGGTGTGGATGAGAAAGGGAAGGAAGAGGAGGTCGATGCAGAAGAGGAGGTGGATGCAGAAGAGGAGAAGGCTTTGAAGACTGAGATTGTGCTTAGCTTTGGGGAGGGAGTGTTGTGGGATTGGCCTGTGGAGAATGACAATGGAGCACAGGGGAAAGTGGATGGAATAAACTCAGAAATAAAATCTGAGTCGCCTGACGTGAGTGTGGCGGCAGAAACTGGTGACGATGAGACTTCATTACATACCGTATCGTCTTCGAAAGAATCTACGAAAAAGAAGAGGCGCTCTGCCAAAGCCACCACAATAAGTTGAAACGTTTCAAAGATTTATTGCAGGTGTTTCTCACAGCGAGATACCGTTCTCTCCTATGTGCTTCACATAGTGAAAGACTGACCAACCCAGTAACCACCCAACGAGCACTAGACTGCTCAAAAGAAGCACCAAAACTCCATCTGCCGGAAACACACCAGAAACTGTGTGATGTGATGTAAGAACCAAATGTGATGCAGGTGGTGGGGTATCGTAAAAGCTTTTCGTCATGAAATGGATAAAAAGCAAAGAAATGGGAAAAAAGTTAAAAATGCGTCAACTCCGGAAAGAAAAGAAAGAAAAGCCTCGCCTTTCACAGTCTCAGAGGCTGTGGTTTCGAATCTCGAAAATCTCTGAAACTCAACGGAACAAGCTCCTAAGTTCTTCCATTCTCTGCTTCGCCGACTCCTTCTTGTTCATCTTCATCTGATCCTTGTCCAGTGAGATATTCGCAAGGTTCATCTTCTTCTTTTGCAGAACCAACACACTCTCCTCAAAGGAGTCCTTCATGATATACCTGGTTATCATCACGGGACGCTCTTGGCCAAGTCGATGAACACGTTCAATAGCCTGTGCTTCGGCAGCAGGGTTGAATTGTGGTTCCATGACATAAACACGAGAGGCGACAGTAAGGTTAAGACCCAATCCGCCAGCGGTGATGGACACGAGAATGACGCAGATTTCTGGGTCGAGGTCAAAGCTTTTGAGAGCTGCGGCACGTGCTGGACGTGTCATGCTACCGTCAAGGCGAACAAACGGGATCTGATTATCCGTCAAGGCAATTTGAAGCAGATCAAGATGAGAGGTCCAGCCGGAAAAGACAACGCTCTTGATTGGACGATCATCCGGATTCTCAGCGCTGGTAGCCTGATCACCCTTCAAAGCATTAATAAGAGCTACGGTCTTTGTGTGAGGACCACCATATCGACCACTATGCTTCGCAAGCTTCGGATTTTGGCGTATGGCCATCTGAGCCTGTTCATCGGCTTCGATCGCCCGCTGCTTTAACTCGAAGAATACTACCCGAATGTACATCTCGCAGATGGTGCAAGTGGCAAAATTGTCCGGACCAGCGTTGGCTTTGAGCTCTTTCTCGAAAGCTGGCTTACACTTGGGGCAAATAAGCTGATTGCAAGGCGTAAGAAAGCCGAGTGTCTCATCCTCGTCTTCCTCTAGATCATCGGATGCTACGATAGCTTTGCTGCATTTCGCACAGGTTGCGACATTTGCGTCTTTCATCATGCGTAGCATCTCAAAGGCTTGCCGTGGTGTAACATCTGGTTTGATGTTGTCTTCGTCTTCCAAGTCGATTGCGTTAGTGACACTGAAGCCTTTAGCCATGGCATAATCCTCATCCGTAAGTAAGTCAGCGCCGTGAGCACATAACAACCGAAGGCGAAGAATGGCACGCAAAATGTGCGCAAAGCCCTTTCCACCAACGCCTTGCTGCTTGCCGGCTAATGCGTTGATTCTTTCCTTCGAATCTTTGGCAAACCAGTCGTATAGACCTTGTTCAGAGTCGGAAAACTTCAGCTCGACGATTTGTTCATCTCGCTTAGGAAGATCAATCCTGTCCTTCAGACGCCTTAAGGTGATGCTATCAACAAGCAAACGAAGCTTGGGTAGGATCTCGGTATCTGCACTTTTGAAAGGTGCAGTGATGAATTGAGCAAAGTTGCTTTTATCGTCGAAAGGCTTGATACGAAGGAACTTGATCAGAGCACCCAGATCGTCGAGTCGATTCTGTACTGGTGTACCGGTGACTGCCCATCTACGATGAGATGATAGACTGCAGACTGCTTTGGATTGACGTGTTGTCTGTTCTCGGATCATGTGCGCTTCGTCGAGCACGATACGAAACCAATTCACTTCGAACAGAGGTTTATTCTTTCGCTTCTTGCTTCTGCTGTCTGACTCGGCGGAAACGACCGAGTACGTGGTGATGACTACATCATAGCCCGCCAGGAGGCGTGTGTCGCTGGTACGGTTTGTGCCATGGTAAACGATGTAATTGATGCCTTTGGGCCGAATGTGTGTCCTCAACTGGTCTTCCCAGTTAGAGATTGTTGACAGTGGCGTAATTATCAAGGTTGCTGCAGAGTTGGTAACGAATATTGGGTCGTCGTCATAAACCGGCGCAGGCGGAGTCTTGCGTCCAAATATGGTAGCTTCCTTCAGCGTTTCAGCTAGCAAAGCCAGAATCTGGAGCGTTTTTCCAAGACCCATCACGTCTGCAAGAATGCCACCAAGTGTGGGCTCTGGCTGCTCAGCAGTCTCATGGCCAGTAATGACATTGAACCACATCTTTTTACCATTTGCTTTGACAGTTTCCTGCCACAATGACTCTTTACCTGTACCTTTCTCCCGTTCAGTCAAGAAGTAAAGTGCTTGCTTTTGATGAGGCAGCAGAGGAGTAATGATGGTCTTTCCAGTAGGTTCCATTAGTGGCAGATGATCCGTTTCCGCCATAGAGTCGAATAGTTTCAGAACATCAGCACGAACTTCTTCAGTTGTTCGAGAAACATAAGTGGTGCCGATAATCCTCGATGAGCTCGGGAAGATTTGTGAGACTCTTTTCGGAGTGTGGTCTTTTGGCTCATGGGGATTCATAATTTCGGTGCCACGATCGACCATAAGGGGCTGTCGAAGCCAAACACCTTTCTGGCTAAAGATCTTGCCAATCATTGCTACCATCTTCACGGGCGCGTAGACGTTGATTGTTATATTGTACATATCAGAGACCTGCTGTCCCGGGTAGTTGAATGCCTTTTTCTCGCGCATATCTAGACGAGCTTGGAGCCGAATCTTAGTGACCGCATTACCATCCATGAGCGGAGCCAAGACACTAGCAACACGCACATCGATCGTGCCGAAGTCATGCCCGGTAGGGTCAATAACACCAATGATTTGAGTGGCAGATCCGGGACGGCGTTGTAGGGTTACTTTCATTGGTGGCCAGTGAGTTGCAGTCCCTGAGGCTGCGAAACCATTCGTTTGCTTTGGAGTTGGTACTCTATGCGCGTTGACACGAGCATGCTCGATTTTGCCCAGACAAACTTCTCGCGTGTCGCTCTTGTTGCCCAGGAGAGACTGCTGCACAAATATTACGTCGTCGTTGTCTTTCCTGTCTGAAATAAGTGTTAGCCATTGCAAATTTCCAACCCAAAACGAGATATTACCTTCAGTTTCAGTGAGATCGATGATCACATCATTCTCAGCTTTTCCTTCCTCACGTTTCTGCTTGACATATTCGCCCAGAACACCACCTTTCGAGCCGCCACTGAAGTCTGCTTTCTTTCCGACGTCGACTAACTCTTCTCCATCCTCATCAACTCCCACATCTTTCTTAAGGCGCTTCTGAGGCTGATCTTCTCGTCTACCGACGTTGTGCATGCGTTCAAGCATCATGAATTGTCCTGGGTCCCCATTGAGCAATTCTCCTTCCGGTTGACTCCGCTTGGGTGACGAAGTCTGAAAGTTCTTGTTGTTCATGGCTTCTGAACCGTAAGGATTCGCAGGCTCTTTTATATCGCTGTCGTTGTTGGAGCGTTTCGCTGCAGCTTTGGGATTGAGGAGAGCTTTGGGGTCGAAGGTTTGTTTGACCATGGCCGCGGGCTGTAAGGAAGCACCGGAAGGCATGCGAGCTGATGAGAGTTAGCATCTGAAGTGGAGATTTGCAAAGATCTTTAGGAGGAGTTAGAAGCACAAACAATTGGCCGTTGGTGCCATAATGTGTAGAGGAAGCATGTGAAGCCTGCCTACAGTCGAGATGTTGTAAAACACTTGAAAACTTGATTGAGGCGAGGTTCCAAGAAATCTAGCTCACTTGAACAAGAGCTCAAGTGGTGGAAGCAAACAGAGTCACAACGATACCGAAGAGTTCCAGTCATAAGAAGGCGCGCCGCTGCCTTTTATACAGGCTCGAGTCCGCCGAGGAAGGAGAGGTCATCTGATACCCACACTCTGGCGTCGCTTGAAATAAGTAAGATCTCTCGTTGCGAGTACGGTCGCACTTGTAACTTGGCTTTGCGCTGCGCTTGCCATTTGTGAAATCCATCAAAGTCTGTGACGGCTGCGGAGATAAGAATCGTGATCACATGCCAGGGCGCTGCAGCGCTCGGCAGATGTCTACTATGGCGGGTAGGTAGTCGGTTTGGTTCTTCAAATTGACGGACATTCATGCAGCATTCAAAACAAGGTATTACTGAACTTTGTAAGCTGGTAATCACAAGGACGTAACGAGTGTGCTTTGCACTATGAAGTGTTGTTCGCGCAAGTATACTTTCACAAATGCTATCGCCAGTCATAGGAAGCTCTATTAAGTGGGGGCACCTATATTAATTAGTTGTGCTGTAAGTAATATCGTGAAAATAATAATACAAAGACAACCGATCTTGCTATTTCAGCAGAGGTATGTCTTGGGTATCCGTCGCGCATCATTTTACGCCTCTTCTGCCAACGAAGCCTTCCCCTTCGCCGTACTTTTATCAGTGCCTTCACTTTCACGGTCCGTTCGTCCCAGCACCTTCTACCACACCCTCACCCTCCAGATCATCCCTTTCTTGGTCTTCGATGAGGTCACTCATGCTCATTCGTGGTCTCTTCGTTTGTCTCTCGCTACTCTCAATATGGCCATTCGTAAAAGTTATCATTTCTTTCTCTCTATGCTCAAGCTCCTCCAGTCGGGATGTCGCTTGTTGTAGTCTCCGTACTGTGTCGCCCAGCGCTTGTCTTGCTTCTGCTTCATTTCCTTCCAACTCAGCAACACGACCTCGAAACAGATCGTTAATGACTTCCAGTTCCGACACCCGTGTTTTGAGTTCGTTGTTCTGTTGCACCAAAGACTCGTAAGTTTCCACTCCGTTGCTATTGGAAGAGCCATTCAGCATAGATGCAGATGACGGAGACCCATTTCGTGGCGGAGCGGATAGATTTGACGGATGAAGAAGGCTGCCATGGACAAAAGAAGGTGAGTGTGTGTTTTGGTAAGCGCTGTGGGGCGAGCCTTCTACAGTTACACCGTCGAAGAGATGTTGTGGTGCGATATTTGAAGGATGGGAGTGCGGTGGTTGTAGGGAATAACCGGAAGGAGTTTCCGAACGCGAAATATGACTGAGACCATCCGCGCCAGGATGACCTTGAGGTAAACGGGCAGGAGGAAGACGGGGCGCTTGGTTCGGATGAGATAATTCAGGATGTGCTGCAGCAAGGCCTGCTTGAGGTACTTCAGGTCCGGTCTGCAGTTTAAGTCAGCAAGAGTAAACGAAGGAGTTCGATCTAGTAAAGTTGCCATCATATGCCCAGGGTACGTTGAGCGTATCAAACCGATCAGCACTGACCTTCTTCTTCAACTGTTGACCTTGCCCAGAAGTAAGTATGCGATTGCGACTCTTGATAACATCGGTCATGAGACTGATCGGGCGTGCCCGATTGTGAAGTTTCAGGAAAAGCCCACAGGCATTACAAAGGATGGTGTTGTTTTCGCTGCGGCGCCTGTTTTCGCGTCAGTACGTTAGTAGATAGAGCGCGACTTAGAAAATCTGATGTGATTGGGTAACAACTTACCACAAAGGTGTCGTTGAAGTGCCGCAATTGTCGCAAATGGGCTGCATGCAAATGTTAGTGTGTCATCCAAGCAACATCCAAATGCGACCGCCGAGACGATCGTAATAAATATGCGCCGTCAGGTTGTAAGTTACTCTCTAGTGGATATCGAATCATTGAATCAAGACCCGGTAATCGATAAGCAAGTTGGAATGATGTAACAATGCAAAGAAATTGAACGTGAAAACATACTGGAATTGCGGGATTTGCATTCCCCGGCACAGATGGAGCGCTGGTCGCAAAACTCATGCCGTCTGAGAGAGTGTATGGTGAACTGTTCACAACAATCAGCGAGTCAAGGAAGAAGAAGGATAATTTTCGTCTTCGAAGGTACAGCACGTGACATGTCATGGAACCCACCGAACGACTATTTTGAGTTGTATCGAATGAATTCTGGCAATGAGCGTGAATGGAACTCACTCAAACTGTTCTGCAGCGGACGCCAATGCTGCCAACCCGGGCAAAGAATGTACATCATATCTATCGTGACCATTATGGCCGTTCATAGACGAGATACTAGGGATTTTGATAGAGGCAACAGATGAACGACGCCCCAAGTCTAACGAAGGCAGTTTTCGCGAATCGTCATTCAGAAGCGGCGATGGCAAAGTATGTGAAACATTCGATGTGCAGATATCCGCGTTGGCCGGACTACTTCGGAACAGTGAGATGGTCATGTCTATGGACGCGTGGAGAAACGCGCTTTCGAAGGCGGCGAATTGAAGTGAAGGAAAGGTAACCAAAGAGTAATGTCTGTAAAAATCAGACGATATGTCGTGCTAGCATAAACTTTTCATCAAAGGAGGGAGGAGACACTTCAAACAACATGATAGACAGAAGGCACAATTTCCCCAAATAATAAAAGTATATGTAATACACACATACGAAGTTACAGATGGTCAAGGGATCTCGGCGATGTCGCATGCATGCCGCTCAGGGGTGCGCCGGGCTGGTTGGCCGCTACCTGGGTCCGGCTCCTTGTTGCTAACTTATCAGCTTAGTTCATTATCTCCGCAATTTTTATGCGGAGATATGTTTGGAGGGGTTAAAGAGGCAGACACTAACCAGCACTCAGTGAACATGCTCTTCAGTTGTACAGAGACTGAGAATATGCTATTCAAGCTGTCATACATTAGCTCCCAGAGCGACTATTTGCATAAAATTAGCGGCTTGCTTGACTTTAAATTCTTATAAATGCGTGGATTACGAAGCAGAGTTTATTTTTAATTAAGCTGATATCGTAGGCACAAAGATATTCAGAAGGTCGGAAGCCAATAAACACAAGGTCCTGCTCATCTGTTTACTTCAATCAATTGTATTGTGATTTAAAACTTGATCTCTAAACGACTCGGTTGTCTTTTGAGAACGAATGTACTACGACGACTAAGATACGAAGCTGTAGGTGCAAAGAAAGATCGTGGATGGAGTTTCGTGTAGGAAGCCGTTGCAACAACCGCTTCCTAAAGGTGTTTAAACAGGATATCTTCGGCTGAGAAGCAAGCCGAGTGCAACAAGATTCCAGAGCCTAATGTAAATGCTTGTTCTCTCAATGCTCGACTTGAGTAAAGAGCCTTTTCATGCTATCTTCATACTGCAGCGGGTTCTTGCAAAGGAGCTGCGGAGAAATGGAGTGCTGAAAAGTGAGGTCATTCCTTTTCTGTCGTGAGGGTTGAAGCGTCAGAAACTAAAGGAAGCTGCGCTCGGATGCATAGGTATTATTCAATAGTGTGGTGAAGAGATGTGTTTTCTGTAGGAGGATTTGATTACAGTATTGAAGCTTGCAGCTTAACCTACCTTCTAAAAGCTTCTCATAATGGGTGTCGGTGGTTTGCATAGTTTGACATAATATCGCGCGCACAGAAAACTGATAAGCCCAAGTCTGCCTTTGTCCCTAATAGCACGCAGCATCTTCGGTAGCAATCTATATCGACTCGACTGTACAATATCGAGGGCTCTAGACCATAACTTAATACGGGAACAAATCTGGTGTAGAAGAATGGAAATATAGATACGAAATACAGAAGTAATAACCAGATGAGAAAACTACCTCTATGTCCTGATGGCAAGCATCAAGAGTGGTGAGCTCGTTTCGAAGCGATTCTACATTTCTTTTTCTTGCGCCAGAGAGTTGAATAGGCAAGTTACAGGATAAGGAGAGAGATGTAAGTTTTGATAAGCTTCGTATTAAGTTACACGTCCGACTCTATGTGCGCGCCTGGGAAGCCATACCAGCGATATAGTAGTCTTCCAAATGTTACATATGGTGAGTTATCTTGATATCTACTTAAAATTTAGCAACTCTGTGTTCGCTATAAGAGTGGATTTCAGTAACTTAATGTATCACATGACTGAGCCCTTCATCACACCAACACCGGATTGTGGGACTCGAGCGACACGCCTTCACCCTGGTTTGTCCAAGCAGCAAAGTAATACCACAATCCTCCTCGAAGCTTACTTCTGTTCCTGCTACCCTCGTTCACAGAACTTCTCCATTCTTCAGGTTTAATCTTCCCCTACCTCAAACTGGCTTCTCTTCACTCGGCTTGTCTTTCATTAGACCAAGTCTATCTTCCACAGACACCTCGCACGACATGCACAAGATCTCAAATATTACTGGCAGTGCTCGCCATGGCTGGGAGAAAATGACGCCTTCCGGTATGGGCTTTGGCCTTCAACGACAACATCACGAAGTGCCTCCGATGCCGCCGCAACCAGTGAAAAGAGTAGCAGACGGTGCCCCGCCAATTCCAAGACAAACCGCACCGAGGCATA
>Ga0160429_1001241_pt1 | contig 14698 bp, 13 predicted proteins | sample SolpanmetagenomR_FD_108199 | JGI IMG/M metagenome (GOLD analysis project Ga0160429, IMG submission 108199) | Solar panel surface microbial communities from Lawrence Berkeley National Laboratory, California, USA - R | ecosystem: Engineered > Built environment > Solar panel > Unclassified ...
ACTCAAGGAGATCAGCTACATTCACGCCGAGGGCTACGCGGCCGGAGAGATGAAGCACGGCCCGATCGCCCTGATCGACGCCGAACTGCCGGTGGTGGTGGTGGCGACCGGGAGCCGACTGCTGGAGAAGACCATCAGCAACGTGCAGGAGGTGCGGGCCAGAGCGGGCCAGGTGATCCTGCTGCTCTCGGACGGCGACACCGAGAACGCGCAGCACGGCGACGAGGTGCTGTACGTGCCGAGAAGTCACGAGATGGTCAGCCCGGTGGTGAACGTGGTGGCGCTGCAACTGCTGTCGTACTTCACCGCCACCGCGCTTGGCAAGGACGTCGACAAACCCCGCAACCTCGCCAAGAGCGTCACCGTCGAATAGAGGTCGGAAAAAGGCAGCACGAAGCAGGCCGGAACGAATTGTTTATTCGTTCCGGCCTGTTCTGTTCCGGTTCAGCCTCCCTGCACGATGAACCCCCTGACGCCGTCAGCGACGTACTGTACGGCCAGCGCGCCGAGCAGCACGCCCAGCACGCGGGTCACCACATGCACGCCGGTCAGACCGATGATGCGGGCAATCTGTCCACTCAGTCGCAGTGCGAGGTAGCACAGCAGCAGAACGCCCGCCGTCACCAGAAACACGGCGGTCAGCAGGACTGGCGACCCGTGCGCGTCGGACGCCAGGATCATGATGCTCGCCAGCGTGCCGGGCCCGGCGATCAGCGGGATGGCAAGCGGAAACACGCTGATGTCCTGCCGCTCCTGCGCCTCGCGTTCCTCGTCCGGCGTCTCTTTGGTGCCGCTGGTGCGGGCGAACACCATATCGAGCGCAATCAGGAAGAGCAGGATGCCTCCCGCCACCCGGAAACTGTCGAGGCTGATGCCCAGATGGTCGAGCAGGGCCCGCCCGAACAAGCCGAACGCCAGGATGATGACGCCGGCCACCAGCGACGCCTTGAGGGCCATGGCCCGCCGTTCGAAGCTGGGGCGACGGCCCGCCAGACTGATGAAGACGGGAGCGAGGCCGACTGGGTCCATCACGACCAGCATGGTCAGGAATGTTTGCAGAGCGATGCTCGACAGCTGGGTGATATCCACCCGATGAGCTTAACAATCGTAAAGTGTTGCGTCAAAGTATGAACCTCCCTTAAGTGCCAATGCAGTCTGGGGGTATATTGCCGGGTATTCCACACCCGCTTCATGGATCAAGGAGGAATTTGATGTTGAAAATAGCTCTCGCAGGTGTGCTGGCGACAGGAATATTGCTGGCCGGATGCGCGCCTCAGCTCGCAGGTGGTCAGGCGATTCCACTGGAAGCATATGTATCGTCAGACGGGTCCACTTGGTACTACAACGCGCCTGGTGGCCAGGTGAAGTCGCTGGACACGAACACTGACCTCAGCAGCTTCACGTCGGTGCAGAGCGCCACCAACAGCTGGGGACCGTTCGAGATCAACACGAGCAACGGCGGTAGGGCGCCCAGAGACGGGCGACCGCTGAGCCTGAGCGGTACCGTGTTCGCGTCGGGCATCGGCATGCACGCCAACGCAGAATTGACCTACAGTACGCCACAGACGCCCGGTCAAACCTGCCGGTTCACCGCCCTGGCGGGCGTAGACGACGAGGTTCGACCGGACGGAGACGGGGATGTGGTCGTTCAGGTCATCGCCGGTGGAGTCAAGCTGTTTGAGAGCCCGGTGCTTCACGCCTCGGCCACCGCTCCACAGGCCATCGACGTGACCTTCCAAACGCCCCAGGTGTTGAGCGTCCGGGTCAACCAGGTGGGCGACTATAACTACTTCGATCACGCCGATCTCGTGAACCCCAAACTCAGCTGCACGCCGACACAGGGTTAAGGAAGCTTCTCAGACCGTTGCTGTTTCCGGCTCGGGGTCGGGCAGAGGCGCGGGCCGGGTGACCTCGAGCCCGGCGGCCTCGGCCCAGCCGAGAAAGGCGTCCAGGCCACGCCGGTACATGACCGGGCGCTTCTCGCGCTTGCCCAGCTTGCGCACTTTGCCGTTGGCATTGGGCAGCGGTGCGGGCAGCTCGGGCACCAGTGCCCAGTTGACGTTCATCGGCTGAAAGCCTTCCGGGTTGGCCGACTCCAGGTACCGGGTCAGGCCGCCGAGCATGCTCTCGGTGGGTGGCACGATCACGTCCAGTCCCAGCGCGAGCCGGGCCGCATTGGTGCCGGCCAACCAGCCGGTCGCCGCCGATTCCAGGTAGCCCTCGGTGCCGGCCAGCACGCCCGCTACCAGCTTCTGTGGGTCGGCCTTGAGCTGCAGCGCCGCGTTCAGCACCCTCGGCGCGTTCAGGTAGGTGTTGCGGTGCATCACGCCGTACCGCACGATCTCAGCGTTCTCCAGCCCCGGAATGAGCTGCACCACCGCCTTCTGGTCGCCCCACTTGAGCCCCGTCTGGAAGCCGACCAGCGACCACATCCGGCCTTCCTGGTCTTCCTGCCGCAACTGCGCCACCGCGTAGGGCCAGCGCCCGGTGCGCGGGTCGGTCAGGCCGCGCGGCTTCATCGGGCCGTAACGCGGCGTGTCGGGGCCGCGCCGGGCAATCTCCTCGATCGGCATGCAGCCCTCGAAGAACTCCAGCTTCTCCCAGTCGTGCGGGGTGTGGCTGCGGGCCGTTTCCAGTGCCGTGTAGAACGCTTCGTACTGCTCTTTGTTCATCGGGCAGTTGATGTAGTCGGCCGACTGGTCGTAGCGGCCCGCTCGGAACGCCACCTCCATGTCGATGCTCTCGAAAGCGATCACCGGGGCGGCGGCGTCGTAGAACGCCAGCTGCTCGCCGCCGGTGAGACCCACGATCTCGGCGGCCAGCGCCTCGGAGGTGAGCGGGCCGGTGGCGATCACGGCCACGCCTTCCGGCAGGCGGGTAAGTTCCTCGCCGACCACCGTGATGTTGGGGTGAGTGCGCACGGCCTCGGTCACGCGGGCGCTGAAACCCTCACGCTCGACGGCCAGCGCATTGCCGGCCGGCAGCTTGCTGGCGTCGGCGCTGCTGAGAACCGTGCTGCCCACCGCCCGCATCTCGGCCTGAAGCAGCCCCTTGCTCTGCAGCAGCCCCTCGCCGCCCAGCGAGTTGCTGCACACCAGTTCGGCAAAGCCCCCGGTGCGGTGGGCGGGGGTCATCTTGACCGGGCGCATCTCATAGAGCGTGACCTGCACGCCCAGCCTGGCAGCGGCGAGGGCCGCCTCGGAACCGGCCAGGCCAGCGCCGACCACGGTGATGTGAGGGGAAGAAGTCATCAGAGCAGTGTAGAGCAGCGGGCAGGTGCGGGGTGGGAGCGCGGGCACGCTTGGGTGGGGGAGGGGAACCGGGCGCCTAGATCAGGTCGAGGTACCGTTCCAGCTCCCAGGCATGGACGGTGGCGCTGTACGAGGCCCACTCTTGCCGCTTGGCTTCGCTGTAGTGGTCGAACAGGTGCTCGCCCAGGGCGGCCACCATCACCTCGTCGCGCTCCAGAGCGTCGACCGCTTCCGACAGGTTGCCCGGCAGCTCTCTGATCTTGTGGTGGCGCTTCTCGCGCACGGTCATCTTGAAGATGTTGCGCTGAATCGCGGGCGGCGGCTCCAGCTTCGCCTGAATACCGTCGAGCCCGGCGGCCAGCATCAGCGCGAGCGCGAGGTACGGGTTGCAGCTCGGATCGGGCATCCGGAATTCGGCGCGGGTCGAGCCGCCCCTCTTCGACGGAATGCGGATCAGGGCCGAGCGGTTGCTGGTGCTCCAGGCCACGTTCACCGGCGCCTCGTAGCCGGGAATCAGGCGCTTGTAGCTGTTCACCAGCGGGTTGGTGACGGCCACCATGCCGGCGGCGTGCTCCAGCAGGCCGGCCACGAACTGCGTCGCCGTCTCGCTCAGGCCGTACTCGCCCTTCTCGTCGGCGAAGGCGTTCTGGCCGTTCCTGAACAGCGAGAGGTGGCAGTGCATCCCGCTGCCGTTCACCCCGGCCACCGGCTTGGGCAGAAAGCTCGCCAGCAGGCCGTATTCGAGCGCCACCCGCTTGACCACGAACTTGAAGGTGCTGATCGCGTCGGCGATCTGCAGGGCGGGCGCGTAGCCGAAGTCGATCTCGTGCTGCCCCGGCGCCACCTCGTGGTGCGCCCCCTCGATCTCGAAGCCCATCTCGACCAGCTTGTTGGTGATCTCGCGCCGGATGCGTTCGCCCCTGTCGATGGGGGCGAGGTCGAAGTACCCGGCATGGTCGTTGGTGCGCGTTGTGCCTTCGCCCAGCGGCCCACGCTCGAACAGAAAGAATTCCGGCTCCGGGCCGCAGTGCAGCGTCAGGCCCATCGCTTCCGCCCGCTCGATCTGGCGGCGCAGCACCCGTCTCGGGTCGCCCTCGAACGGCTCTCCGCCCGGCAGATACACGTCGCAGATGAGCCGCGCCACCTTGCCGCGCTCGCCCTCCAGCTTCGAGAACTGCGGAAACACCAGGAAGGTGCTGAGGTCGGGCCGCAGCAGCATGTCCGACTCCTCGCTGCGGGTGAAGCCCTCGACCGCCGAACCGTCGAACATCACCTCGCCCCGCAGCGCCTTGGCAAACTGGCTCTGCGACACCTCGATGTTCTTCGCGGTGCCCAGGATGTCGCAGAACTGCAGCCGCAGAAATTTCACCCCCTCGGCCGAGAGGCGGGCCAGGACGTCCTCGGTCGTCAGGACGGGCGAAAGCGGGTCGGCGGACTGCACCTGACTGGACTGCGGCTGTGGACGGGCGGATTTTCTGGTCATCGAGACCTCCGGGAGGGTCGGGAAGCGCCTCGGGCCGGGTCGAAGCCACGGGCATCTGGCGGGAAGGGCGGAATCTGGCAGCAACGTGGCCCTGATCTGGAGCAGATCATAAAGCCTTCCCGGCCGGGCGTTCCGGGCAATGCCGCGCCGCAGGTCAGGCGAGCGGCAGGCCGGGACGGCCGTGCGGGCTTGAACGGGGTTTCAGGGTCATTTGTCTAGAAATTTAAGAACATCCGGCATGATTCTTGCAAACTTCAGGTCTTAAGGGTCGCAATTTCTGAAATTCGGCCGGCTTTCGCGTTGACTTGTGCCGATAGAGCCTTCTATACTCAGCGGAGCGCGGTGGTGAGAGGCGCGGGCCGGTCCCTTCCGGGCGCCTCATTCCCCGTTTCACCCCCCTGTTCCAAAGGAGCCGACATGAATCAGGAATTCGACGTGCTGAACGCTGTCAAGAGCTGGCGTCTGGATGATTTCGCCGACCACTCGCCCAGCGCCGTCATCAGCGACGTGTACGCCAGCGACGTGCTGACCCTGGAACAGCTGCGCCAGCGCCTGAGCCGTCCGGTGTTCAAGAGCCTGCAGGCCACCCTGGAGCGGAGCGCCACCCTCGACCCGGCCATCGCTGACACCGTGGCGCTCGCCATGAAGACCTGGGCGATGGAGAAGGGCGCCACCCACTACACCCACTGGTTCCAGCCGCTGACCGGCAGCACCGCCGAGAAGCACGACAGCTTTCTGACGCCCACCACCGACGGTCTGGCCATCGCCACTTTCGCGGGCAAGGAACTGATTCAGGCGGAGCCGGACGCCAGCAGCTTTCCGTCGGGCGGCCTGCGGGCCACCTTCGAGGCGCGCGGCTACACCGCCTGGGACCCGTCCAGCCCGGCCTTCATCATGCGGCACAGCAACGGCGCGACCCTGTGTATCCCGACCGCCTTCGCGTCCTGGACTGGCGAGGCGCTCGACCTCAAGACGCCGCTGCTGCGCAGCATCGAGGCGCTCAACCAGGCCGTGATGCCCGCCCTGAAGCTGATGGGCAACGAGGCCAGCAAGGTCGGCAGCTCGCTCGGTGCCGAGCAGGAATACTTCCTGATCGCCGAGGAGTACTACTTCAAGCGCCCCGACCTCGTGATGACCGGCCGAACCCTCTTCGGCGCGGCCCCGCCCAAGGGCCAGGAACTCGAAGACCACTACTTCGGGGCCATCCCGGACCGGGTGTTGAGCTTCATGGCCGACGCCGAGACCCAGATGTACGCGCTGGGCATTCCGGTCAAGACGCGCCACAACGAGGTCGCGCCGGGCCAGTTCGAGATCGCGCCGATCTACGAGCAGAGCAACGTGGCCGCCGACCACCAGCAGCTGATCATGCAGATCCTGCGCAACACCGCCCGCAAGTACGGTCTGGTGGCGCTGCTCCACGAGAAGCCGTTCGCGGGCGTGAACGGCTCGGGCAAGCACTGCAACTGGAGCATGGGCACCGACGCAGGCGAGAACCTGCTGGAGCCCGGCGACACCCCGCACGAGAACATGCAGTTCCTGTTCTTCTGTGCGGCCGTCATCAAGGCGGTCGACGACCACCAGGACCTGCTGCGCGTGTCGGTGGCCTCAGCCCAGAACGACCACCGTCTGGGGGCCAACGAGGCGCCGCCGGCCATCATCAGCATCTTCCTGGGTGACGAGCTGACCGACATCCTCGACCGGCTTTCCAGCGGCCAGGGTGGACGCGGCACCGCCGCCGGCACCCTGGGTCTGGGCGCTCCGGTGCTGCCCAAGCTGCCGCGCCACGCGGGTGACCGCAACCGCACCAGCCCGTTCGCCTTCACCGGCAACAAGTTCGAGTTCCGGGCGGCCGGCAGCAGCCAGAGCATCTCGCTGCCGATCACGGTGCTCAACACCATCGTGGCCGACGCCGTGACCGACCTGACCGCCAGCCTGCGCGAGAAGCTGGGCGGCAGCCGCAGCAAGCGCAGCCTCGACGAGGCGATCGCCCAGGTGGTGCGCGAGACCTACGCCGCCCACAACCGTATCGTGTTCAACGGTGACGGCTACAACGAGGAGTGGCACAAGGAGGCCGAGAAGCGTGGCCTGCTGAACCTGCGCACCACCCTCGACGCCATCGAGACCTTCAGCGCCGACAAGAACGTGCAGCTGTTCGAGACCTTCAAGGTGCTCAGCAAGCGCGAGCTCGACGCCCGCCAGGAAGTGATGTACGACATCTACTTCAAGACGGTCAACATCGAGGGCGAGACCACCGAGTACATCGCCCAGACGATGATCCTGCCCGCCGCGATTTCCTACCTGGCCGAGATGGGCGAGGTCGAGATCAAGAGCAAGGCCGTCAAGGGCCTGAGCGAGGAAGTGGCGGGGCTGGCCGACGACCTGTACGAGGCGCTCGGCAAGCTGAAGAAGATCAACGCCCAGGAAGGCGGCGACGAGGTGCACGAGAAAGCCCACCACATGCGTGACCACGTGCTGCCCGCCATGCTCGACGTGCGCAAGGCCGCCGACGGGCTCGAGAAGCTGGTGGCCGTGAAGTACTGGCCTCTGCCCAACTATCGCCAGATGCTGTTCGTGAAGTAAAACCTGCGCTGGAAAGGTGGCCCGTCCAGCTGCCCTCGAAGACCCATCCCTGCACGACAGGGGTGGGTTTTTGCGTGTGCAAGGCGTGCCCAGCGCCGGTCTCACCACAGATGACGTCCGATCTCGCTTTCTGCGCCTCAAAGCGTCGTAGACTGTTCCGATGCTCAATCTCGCCCGCCGCCTCTCGGTGTCCCCCGTATCATTCAAAAAAAAACTAGCGTCGCTGGGGCTGAACGGCACGCAGAATGTGATCGTGCACAGCAGCCTGAAATCGTTCGGCACGCTCGAGGGCGGCGTGGGTACGCTGCTCGACGGGCTCGAGACGGCCACCGCCACCCTGGTCGCTCCGGCCTTCAGCTACCAGACGCTGCTGCGTGGTCCCGACTCGCCGATCCACGCGCAGTTCGAGCGCGCCACCCGCGTCAGCCGCGACATCGGGCGACTGGCGCAGGTGATGGTCGAGCGCCCCGACGCCAAGCGGTCCTCGCACCCAGCGCTCAGCTTCGTGGCCCTGGGCGAGCAGGCGGAGGAGGTGCTGGACCGTCAGACGCTCGCCAACCCCTACGCCCCGATCGGCGCGCTCTACGACCTCGGCGGGTTCGCGCTGCTGGCGGGCGTCGATCACAGTTCCGACACCAGCATCCACTACGGCGAGTATCTGGCGGGCATGCCGCTCCTCACGCGGTATCTGCCGCAGGACGGGCGGGTGACCGCCTGCTCGTTTCCCAACTGCTCGGCCGATTTCGAGCGGCTGGCCCCCTACGTGCATCCGGTCACGGCGTACGCGGGCCGCTCGAAGCTGCGGCTGTTTCAGGTGCGCGAACTGGTCGACGCCACGGTGCGGCTGCTGCAGCAGGACCCGGAGGCGCTGCTCTGTACCTACCCCAGCTGCCGTTGCCAGCAGGTGCGCCAGATGGTGCGGCAGGGTGGCCTGAAGCCCCGGCGTCACGCAGGGGAAGTGGAAAGTGCGCTGCTGAACCACTCGGCGGGCGCGCAGGGCTGACCGAGAACCGGCCCCGGCACGGGTTTTACCACGGCTTTACTTCGCCGTTCTAGGTTCTGCGGCATGACCCGAACCCGCACCGTCCTGACCAGCACCCTGCTTGTGGCCGTGGTGGCCGCTCCGCTCAGCCCTGCCTACGCGATCTTCGACAAGACCCGCTTCGCGCTGCACCTGGGGGCCGCCTACTTCGCCTTTCACCACTGGGACCTGAAGCCGTACCAGCAGGGGAAGTTCTCGGCGGGCGCGCCCGGGCGCACCGCGAGCATGGTCAAAGGCGGTCTGGCGCTGGCCTTCGCGGCGCACGAGGTGAGCGTGGCGCGCAAGGTCGCGCACAACAGCGGCAGCCCGGTGCTACAGAAGCTCGACGCGGGCCTGAACAATCTCAGCACCGAGATGAGCACGCTCGGCGGCCGCCTGAAGGGTGGAAATCTCAACCCTGCCGACCTCAAGGCGCTCGACTCCGACACCCAGAGCCTCAGCGCCCAGTCGGCGGCCGCCGGTCAGCCGATTAAAGACGTGCCGGTCGCCATTCCCGGCCTGTAAGACCGGGGCGCGCCAGGGCCGTCAGCTCACGTCCGCTCCGGCAGTCGCCGGTCACTGCTGTGGCCCGGTTTCACCTTCAGCTCGGGCCGAACATGGTGCGCGGCGTGGTTGGCGCAGAGGGCGGCCTGGGCGAACGCCAGCGCGATCAGCTTGAAGTCGCCGCCGGCGAGGCTCAGGTCGCCCGCCACGTACACGCCCGGCAGACAGGTGCGGCCGCTGGCGTCGGCGGGCACGTACTCGCCCTGCCAGTTCAGCGGCCAAGCCTGAAGCGGCGCGAGGTCGGGCAGGTAGCCGTTCAGGTGCCAGCGCTCCTCGGCCTGCACTTCGAACCCGGGGTCGGCGGGGGCCTGAATGTCGATGTGGCCCGCCTGCCGCAGCGCCTCCAACTGCGAAAGCTGCTCGGGCGTGCCCCGAAAGAGGGCGCGGCGATGGCTGAGCGTGACCTGCGTGCCCCCGCCGGCCAGTTCGAGCGCGGCGCGGGTGGCCTGGGGCACGCCGCCCTGCACCCAGGCGGAGCGGGGCGTTGAAACCTCGCCCAGCGGCGGCCAGTCGGTGTGGGCCTCCGGCTGGTCCGAGGCGCGTGGCAGCAGCGCGCCCAGGCCCGCGGCCACGATCACTGCGCCCGCCGGATAGCGGTGCACATCGGTGCCGACCGTCCAGCCCGCGCCGTCCGGTGTGAGGGTGCGGGCCACCTCACCCAGCCGCAGGTCCACACCGAACGGGTCCAGTTGCCGGATCAGCTGCGCCACGATCTCGCCCGCGTGGGCCGCCGGGCTGGCGGGCACGTCGTAGACGCGGCGGTCGGGGTAGAGCGCGGAGAGCTGGCCGCCGAGCTCGGGCCGGGCCTCCAGGATCCGCACGCTCAGCCCGCGCAGCGCGCCGTAAAAGGCGGCGTACAGCCCTGCCGGGCCGCCGCCGACGATCAGCAGGTCGGTGGAAGGCAAAGTCACCTCGACAGTGTAAGAGCTGAGGCGGCGGTCAGGTGAGGAAGGTCGGGACGTTCAGCCGCCCGGCCGCCGCCCTCGCCTGTTCCAGCAGCCCGAGCCGGACAGGCACCGCCAGGTACTCGTCGCCCCCAGTATCGAGAAACAGCAGGTCGTAGCCTCGTTCTCTCAGCCAGTCGGCGCCGTCGCTCAGCACGTCGAGCGTCGGTGCGTTTGGTGACGGCGGCTGAATGGGCCGGAGCAGTTCGGCTGGAGACGCCCGCCTCACGGCCCGGCCGAGACTGTCCAGACCCGCTCTCAGCCGGCGCCTCACAGACGGGCCGGCAGTGTCGTCTGCTCTCTGCGCTTCCGGCGTGCGGCTCTTCGGCCTTCCCGCCTGCAGGTCCTTCAGCGCCTCGAAGTAGGCGTCCCACTGCGCCTCGGTGGCGCTGGCGAACCCGGTGTCGAGTCCCAGAGTGCGCGAGATGGCCTGCACCTGCCACGCCACCTCGTCGTAGGCTTTCCAGTCGACGTGCAGGCACAGCCACCAGCGGCAGCTGGCAGGGTCGAGCCACCAGCCGCTGGGCGAAACCTCATCCGGAAAGTCGTTCAGCGCCTCTCTGAAGAGGTAAAACCTGTCGTCCTCCTCCGGGTCGTACAGGACATGCTCCAGCCGCTGCCGGAGCTGCCCCGAGAGCTCCCGTTGCAGGGGCGCCAGGATCAGGTCGAGCAGTTCATGCATGGGCGCTCGGCCGGCGGCTCCGGGTCAGCCGCGCCCGCCCCGGATGACTTCCAGCATCTGCGCCTTGTGGGCGACCTTGGCGCGTGGGCGGCCCTGGCTCTGGCCGGTGGCGACCTCATGGGCGTCGAGCCTCTTCCAGTCGGCCAGCGTCACCACGTCCACACCCTTGCCGTGCAGCAGGGCGTCGACCGTCTCGGCGGGTTGTGCTGCCGGTTGCAGGGTGCCGTCCTGCGCGTCGGCGAGCAGCAGCTTCACGCTCTCGACCGCGTCGGCCTTGTTGGTGCCGATCACGCCGCTCGGGCCGCGCTTGATCCAGCCGGCGGTGTACTCGCCCACCCGGCCCGTCACGCGGCCCTGCTCGTTGGGAATCACGCCGCGCTTCTCGTCGAAGGGGACGCCGGCCACCTCCACGCCTTTGTACCCCACGCTGCGCAGCACCATCTGGGCAGGCAGCACCTCGTACTCACCGGTGCCGACCGCGTTGCCTGAATCGTCGAGGCGGTTGCGCTCGATCTTCAGGCCCGCCACGTGGCCCTCGCCGTCGTCCAGAATCTCGACCGGCGACACCAGGAATCTCAGGTGCAGCCTCCGGTCCTTGCCTTCAGGAGTGCGGACAGCGAAGTCGCGGAGCACCTCGAGGTTCTTCTTCACGGTGCTGTCGGCGGCAGCCTCGTCGGCCTCCGAGACCTGAATCTCGGCCGGCTTCACGATCGGGTCCGAGACGTGCAGTTCGCCGAACTCGCGCAGTTCCTTGGTGGTGAACTTGGCCTGCGCCGCGCCGCGCCGACCCAGAATCCAGACGTCCTTCACCGGGCTGCGCTCCAGCACCTCCAGCGCGTGCGGCGCGATGTCCGACTCGCGCAGTTCGGCCACCGTTTTCGACAGGATGCGCGACACGTCGAGCGCCACGTTGCCCACGCCCACCACGGCCACGCCGGTGGCGTGCAGCAGCATCTCGCGGGCGGCGGCGTCGGGGTGGCCGTTGTACCACGCCACGAACTCGGTGGCGCTCATGCTGCCCCTGAGGTCCTCGCCGGGAATGCCGAGGCGGCGGTCGCTGCTGGCCCCGAAGGTGTAGAACACCGCGTCGTAGTGCGCCTTCGCCTCCTCGTAGGTGAGGTCAGTACCGAAAGCCACGTTGCCGAGGAAGCGCACGCGCGGGTCCGACAGGGTTTTCTCGAAGCCGGCGGTCACGCTCTTGATCTTCAGGTGGTCGGGGGCCACGCCGTAGCGCACCAGGCCGTAGGGGGTCGGCAGGCGGTCGAGCACGTCCACCTGCACCGGCACGTCCTGCTGCTTGATAAGCGCGTCGGCGGCGAAAATTCCACTGGGGCCGCTGCCCACCACGAGCACGCGGAGAGGACGATCCGGGGTAAAGGTCATGTGAGTTAGTGTACCGCAGACGCTTAGAGCGTTTCCGCGTGGGCTGGACAGGCCCTGCTGCCGGGCTGGAAAGACTGGGAGGCGCGGGCCCGGCTCGGGCTGGTGCTGTCGAGAGGGACTCATCGCCCCCAAGCTTGGAGGCCGTCGGGGAGTTTTCGCGAGATTCAGCTCAAGATCATCTGGGGTGATATGCGAGCACGGGCCTTCTCTGAGCGGGCAGGGTTTCGTAGAGCACACATGCTGGCGTGGCCCACCTGGAAGCGGGACGGCCGCCCTTCCCTCATGCCTTACCCTGTCTGCATATGTCGTGGCCCTTTCTCGTGTTCCTGATCTGCTGGCTGGTCGGTATGGTCGGCACTTTCATTCCGGTCATTCCGGCCACCCTGATCATCTTCGTCGGCTCGGTGATCGCCACCCTGATGGACGGGTTCCAGCCCTGGCCCGATCTGCCGTTCCTGCTCAGTTTCGCCGTCCTGACCATCGCCATCTCGCTGGTCGACAACTTCGCCTCGGCCTGGGGTGCGCGCAAGTACGGCGGCAGCAGGCAGGCGGGCTGGGGCGCCCTCATCGGCGGTGTGGTGGGCATCTTCATTCCTTTCGGGCTGATCGTGGGGCCGCTCGCCGGGGCCCTGATCGCCGAACTCGTGTGGGTCAAGAAACCGCCGCTCGAAGCCCTGAGGGCCGCCTGGGGCACGCTGCTCGGCCTGCTGACCGGCATCGCGGCCAAGTTCGTGCTGCACCTGCTGCTGGGCGCGTTCGAACTGTGGCGGCTGTGGAAGCCGGCCGAGAGTCTCTTCTCGTGACTCCGGACGTGCTGTACACCCGCCCCGGCTGCCACCTCTGCGAGGATGCCGAGGCCGCGCTCGGCGCGCTCGCCTGGCCGTACACCCGCGCCGACATCTCGGGCGACGCCGACCTCGAACGCCGCTACGGCTGGGACGTTCCGGTGCTGGTGCGCGGCAGCGAGGTGCTGCTCAAGGGCGTCTTCACCCGTGCCCGGCTCCTGCGGCTGCGGGACATTTCGAACAGCCCGTTCTCTGATGGGTCGGGGTAGACTGACGCCGTTCTCAGACTCCGCCACCGTCTGTGGCACCGGCACGCTCAGCGTGCTCCTGCACGGCTCCACGGCGACTCCTTTCCGCTTCTCACCTGCTCCGGCCCCGGCGCTGTCCCTTCCGGCCTGAGCGCGCCCACGCCCGGTCTTTCCGGCCCACCGAACACAGAGGTTTTCATGCACCCAGTCTTCCTGCAAATCGGCAACTTCACCATCGCCTGGTACGGCGTCCTGATCACCCTCGGCATCGTGATCGGGGCGGTGGTCGGCACTCGCATGGCCCGCGCCCGCGGCCTGAACGAGCAGCTGTTCTCCGACATGATCCTGTGGGCGGTGCTGTGGGGCCTCATCGGTGCGCGCCTGTTCTTCGTGGCGACCTCGTGGAACCTGTTTGCCGGCAAGACCGGGTTGAGCCTGCTGTACGACATCGTGAACATCCGGCAGGGCGGCATCAGCATTCACGGCGGCCTGATCTTCGGCACCGGCTACCTGATCTGGGCGGCCCGCCGCCACCGCATCAACTTCTACAAGTACGCCGACCTGTTCGTGCCGGGCGTGTGTTTCGCCATCATCGGCGGGCGCATCGGCAACATCATGAACGGCTCGGACACCATCGGGCGCGTCACCGGCTGGGCGGTCGGCTACCGCTGGCCCGATTTCGCGCGCGGCTTCCACGACTCGATGTGCAGCGCCGCCACGCCACTGAACCTGCTCCAGTACTGCCAGAACATCGGCGGTCAGCAGGTGATGACGGCCCCCGTGCACTTCACCCAGGTGTACGGCATCATCATCGGCGTCATCCTGTCGGTGGCGGTGTTCTTCTGGCTGCGCAGCAAGCGCCCCGGCTGGGCCTTCTGGCAGTTCTGGCTATGGTACAGCCTGCTGCGCGCCGGCTGGGAGGAGACCTTCCGCCTCAACCCGCTGCCCTGGAAGGTCTACCTCTCGGAAGGCCTCGACAAGCCCGGCATCGGCCTGTTCACCGAGACGCAGCTGTTCAGCATTCCGCTCATCATCGCGGCGATCTGGCTGCTGATCCGGATTCGCAGGCAGCCCGAGCAGCCCTGGGGCGAGCGGACCGTCGTGGCCGAGCCGGGAGCCGTCAAGTCATGAGCCAGCCTGCATCGCCCGTGCCCGACCTGCGTCCGCTCGACGTGGTGATCCTGGCGGCGGGCCAGGGCACCCGGATGAAGTCGCGGCTGCCCAAGATGCTGCACCCGGTGCTGGGCCGCCCGATGGTCGCCTGGAGCGTGAAGCTGGCGCAGGGTCTGGGCGCCCGCGACATCGTGGTGGTCACCGGGCACGGCGCCGAACAGGTCGAGGCGGCGCTGCGGCCCCTGGGCGTGCAGTTCGCCCGCCAGGAAGAGCAGCTTGGTACGGGGCACGCCTTCCTGATGGCGGCCCGCAAACTGCAGGGCGGCGCCGACGTGCTGCTGCTCTACGGCGACAGCCCGATGATTCCGCTCTCGACGCTGCACTCGCTCATTGAGGCGCACCGCGCGGGCGGCGAGGGCCTGACCGTGCTGACCAGCGAGCTGCTCGACGCCACCGGCTACGGACGCATCGTGCGCGGGCCGGGCGGCGAGGTGCTGAGGATCGTCGAGGAGAAGGCCGCCACCCCGGCCGAGCGGGCCATCGGCGAGTTCAACAGCGGCGTGTACGTGATGGACCCGCACGCGCCCGAACTCGCGGCCCGCATCGGCAACGACAATGTGGCGGGCGAGTACTACATCACCGAC
>Ga0160429_1001242_pt1 | contig 14696 bp, 17 predicted proteins | sample SolpanmetagenomR_FD_108199 | JGI IMG/M metagenome (GOLD analysis project Ga0160429, IMG submission 108199) | Solar panel surface microbial communities from Lawrence Berkeley National Laboratory, California, USA - R | ecosystem: Engineered > Built environment > Solar panel > Unclassified ...
AACGTGACGCGTCGCTGTCGGACGTCATGGGGAATGTCGCTCCCCTTTCCTGCCTGGCGCTGCTGGTTCATGGCTACGCGGATCTGACTTCCGGCGCCATCGACTTCCTGAATCATGTGGCGAACGAATCAAGCATCATCATTCTTCCCGACCTGCCGCACGATCCACGGCCCACGGCCCTGCTGGCGAAACTCACCCGCCTGGGGTGGACCGAGGGCGCCCACAGCCCCACCAGTCCGCCTCCCCGGATCAGCGCCGTGCAGGCTCCGGACCGCCTCCATGAAGCGCGATTCGTCTTACATGAGGCCCTTCGCTGGATCGAACAGGGCATTGTCCCAGGGCGCATCCTCCTGACCGCCCGCAATGTGGACGACTACCGCATGGTCTTGACGCTCGCGGCCCGTGAACGCCAGCTGACGCTGAACTGGCTCAGTCCCGAGGCCTACGCGGGAGCGCCGGACGGCAGCTTCCTGCAGCTTCTGGGGCATGTCCTTGCCAGCGGATGGGACTACGACCGGGTCTGCGCGCTGCTGTCTGACCCGGCCCTGCCGGAATTCAGCGCCGCCCACTGGAAAAAGATCCGCCGAACCGGCGCGGGCACGCAGGGGGAATGGTCGGTTCCGGAGCTGCTGCCGAGCGCCTTGGCCTTCCTGACGGCCCTTCCCACAGAAGCCGGTACGCGCAGCTGGTATGGCCTGTTGCGCCGCCTGCCCACGGGATCCGGTCTGCTGTTCGAACTCACCTCGATCCTGGACCACCTCCTTCCTGGTGACGTTCACTCGCAGCAGGCCTATGGAGCGGCCCTTCTGACTGCGCTTCAGCAGCCGAGACCGACCTCCCTCGCCTTGCATGAGGACCACATCACCGTCGTACCGGCCGCGTGGCTTCCCGGTGCCCAGGCCGACGTGACGATCACCCTGGGGCTGAGTGAAGGCGTATGGCCCGGCGTTCCCACGTTCTCGTCCATTCTGGATGCCCACGAACGTGCGCGGCTGAGCCGCTGTGGCGTGCAGATTGCCACGGCCGCGACCTGCGCTTGGCAGGAAGCCGAACTGTTCTGGTGGGCGCAGCAGAGTTCCGGCGTGGCGTTCATGGCGACCTATCCCAGCTTGATCGGTAGGTCACTGCGTCCACCCAGCGGCCTGCTGGCCAGCGCGACTGTGGAGACCGCCCCGGCATACGCCCCTCACCCGGTCAACCTTCCACCCTCCCTCACCGGAACCGGGCCGATCGACTTCCCAGACGCTCCATTCGACGTGCTGGACCTCGAGGTTTCTCCGACGCAACTGACCCGGTTCGGCCAGTGCCCGTTTCGATGGTTCGCGCAACACGGGCTGAACCTCCGTGACGCGGACGAACCCCGCGCGGTGCTCGCCCCCCACGTCCGTGGCCGCCTGTATCACCTCACCCTCGACCACGTGGCCAAAGGCCTCCAGGCGGACCCGACGGCTGACCTGGAGGCGCTGGTGGACGGGGGATTCGCCCAGGCAGAGCAGACCGAGCGCCTGACCCGGCTGCCAAACTGGGAGATGCAGCGCGGCGAACACCGCACGCATCTTCTACATCTGGTACGCACGCCGGATTTCATGCCGCCAGGCCACACCATGCATGCCTCCGAGCAGGACTTCACCATCACCTGGAACGGTCTGAGCGTCTCCGGTACCCTCGACCGTCTCGACCGCACCGGCGCCGGGTTTGAAGTGATCGATTACAAGACCGGCAGCACCAGACCCAAAGGTGCCCGGGACGACGCGGGCAAACTCACCCTCGATGTCCAATTGCCGATTTACCTTGAGGCGGCCAGCCAGCTGACCGGTGAGGCGGTGAGTGCAGGCCGGTACGTTTCCCTGACCCGGCGGGAACGCTGGACCCTTGCGGTGGCCGAGCCCGACACGCAGGCCCTGGCGCAGCTCGCATCGGCCTTTATCGAGACGGTCGAGGCCGGACCGTTCCTGATTCGTCCGGACGACGCGCAGGAGGCTTGCCGCTCCTGCGACCACCGTATCCTTTGCCGCCACGGCGCCGCCGGAGACCCCGACCATGATGAATGAAGCGTTGACCTTCCCCGGCGAATCCACGCTCAGCCCACAGCTCAATGCCCCCCAGCAGGCGGCGGCCCAGGCCGACGGGCACGTGATGGTGCTGGCCGGTGCCGGCACCGGCAAAACCCAACTGCTGGCGGAGCGCTACCTTCATCACCTGCAGAGCACTTCACCGCTCGGCGTGGTCGCCGTGACCTACACCGAGCGGGCGGCTGCTGAGCTCCGGGTCCGGATCCGCACCCTGGCTGTGCAGCGGGGCCTGGACGCCCTGACCGTCGCGGAGATTGATGCGGCACCGATCGGCACGATTCATGCCCTGGCCGCCCAGGTCTGCCGGGATCACCCCCACGAGGCCGGCGTCCCCGACACCTTCACTGTTATGGACCGCGTCCAAGCCCAGCAGTGGAGGGCCCAGCATCTCCCGCGCGCGGTGTCAGGGATAAACAGACAGATCCTGGACCATGTCACGTACTCGCTGCTGATGGACATTCTTGGGGTCCTCCTCGACGACCCATATACGGCCCTAAGCACATTCGAGCTTCTACCGAATGGACCGGATCTGCTGGACCGCGCCCGCCGCACCGCCTGGGATGAACTCACGCGGCAGTCCGACTGGACGGCCGCCCTGGCGTATCTCTCCGGGTTGCAAGGTCCGAATCAGGACCGGCTGGAGGAGGTCCGCCGGTCTGTGCTTGAGGCCATGCAGTGGCCGCCTGAACGGCAGCCCGAGGTGACCGAGCGGATCAACAGCATCAACCTCACGGTCGGGAGCAAAAAAGCCTGGGGCGAAGCGGAAATGAAAGCCGTCAAGAACGCCCTGGAAACGCTGCGTGGGCTGGTCCGCGGTGAATCCCTGCTGCACCTCCGCTGGAACACCGAGGACGAACGCCTCGTCCTGGCCCGCCCCGTCCTGCAGGAGGCATTCACCCGGATCCATGAACAGTTGTTCCAGTGGCGTGGCCGTCAGCGGGTGCTGGAATTCTCCGATCTAGAAGGATGCGCCCTCAAGGCCCTGACGCATCCGGGGGTGCAGCAATACTACACTTCGCGCTTCAGAGCTGTTCTGGTGGACGAGTGCCAGGACACCAGCCCCGCACAGGTCAGGCTGCTGGAGGCTGTGAGTGGCGGCGCCATCCGAACGTACGTGGGTGATCCACTTCAGTCGATCTACGGCTTTCGCACATCCGCCCAGCCGGTCTACCAGGAACTGCACGGCCGGGTGCTCTCGCTGGGCGGGACGGCCTTCCAGCTGCCTCAATCGCACCGAACACACCAGGACCTGTTGTCCCCGCTGAACCGGGCCATGGAAGAGCTGAGCGGCGGACAGCACCAGGCGCTCAGCAGTGATCGTCCTGCGCCCCACGCCGCTCCCCACCTGCAGTTCCTGCAGATCGAGACCAGCGGCGCGCGGGCGTCCCGCCTCCACGCAGAGGCGATCGCCCTCGCAACAGAGGTCCGGCAGCTGCTGGACACGCAGGTGCCGGTCCACGACCGTCGCCTCGGAACAGTTCGTCCCATCCAGCCCGGCGACGTGGCGGTCCTCGCCCGCACCTGGAAGCCGCTCGAGACCTATCAGGCCGCATTCACCGCTGCCCGGATTCCCGCGTTTCTGGCTGGCGGCGGTGACCTGCTGAGCACCACTGAGGCGATGGACGCCTGGGCGTTGCTGAGGGCTGCCGGGGATCCCGCCGACGACCTGGCGGTGGCCGCCATCCTGCGCGGACCGCTCTACCGTTGGTCGGAAGCACAGCTGCATGGACTGTGGACGTCCCGGCTGGAACATGAACCCTGGAGCGCCGCCCTGACCCGATCGGTCGTTCCGGCCCACCAGCCGGCCAGAGAATTTTTCCGGCAGCTTCACCTGCTGCGCCGTGCGCTGCCCGTCAAGGTTCTCCTTCTGGCCGACCGCCACGGGTACCGGCACCAGCTGGCAGAAGCCCGCAGGACCGCAGACTGGGACGCCACCTTGCAGGTCGTCGCCACACTTGAAGCCGAGTGTTCGACGCCCAGGGCGGCCGCTCAGCGGCTCCGCCGCTTAAAAGCAGGTGGGATCAAGCTGCCGCGGCCGCCCATCGCCGGACCGGACGCCGTGACGCTCGCCTCGATTCATCATGCCAAAGGGATGGAATGGCCGGTGGTCATCGTCGCGGACCTCGACGGTCGTCCGCCCGCCCGTATGCCCAGCGCGATGCTGTCTGATGCCGGCGTCGTATTTGACCTTTCGAATACGGCGGTCCTCCAGCCTGCGCTGGTCGAATACGCCGCCCGGCAGCAGCGCCGGCTGGTTGACCAGGAATTGAACAGACTTCTGTATGTCGCCTGCACGCGTGCCCGCGACCGTCTGTACGCCGTCGGTCCTGCCGAAAGTACAGCCCGGGCGTTTACCCGGCTGCAGACCAGCTTCCGGAAAGCGGGTGCCGTGATCGTTCACTGCATGACAGGCTGAACCCAACACCTCAGGAGATATGCATGCAATTTCAAGGCCCTGCACGATGTTCCCTCAGTCATCAACGTTCCCCCCTGGGGCAGCCTGCTCCCCAGGACATACGGCACTTACGCGGGTCATTACATTCCTTTCGGTCCGGGCTACGCTGATGCCGGCCGACTCAGGCGGAACCGTTGCGGCTTCGGCGCTCGGCACTCCTCCACCCAAGGTCGATGAGGTCAAACGCCTCGAAAAAGCCTATGAGTTGGCCAAGGAACTGTTCGGGTATTCCGAAAACGTCATCCGGGCGATGGACGAGAAGTCACGGAACAGCGTCTCGGTCGCCTCTGCCCTGGCGGCCTTCGCCGTTCTTATCCGCAAGCCGGCTGAACTCAACGCCATCACCGCTCAGACCCTCTGGAGCCTCGGCACTCTGGTTGTCCTCGTCGGCACCGTCTATATCCTTCATTTTTTGATTGTGCGTCCCCAAACGGCCAAAGGGGTCAGCCCCTCTGAGTTGATGCATCAGGAGGAAACCACGACGTATCCAGAGGAAATGCTGTTCTACAATTTTTCCGCCCTCACGATGATCTACGACCACAATCTCAAAACCATCGACGGCAAAGGGCGGCTTGTGGCCTGGCAGAATGCCATGCTGGGACTGACGCTGATGTCAGGCTTACTGTATATAGCCTTTTCTGCCTCTCCCATTCCGGCCTCGAAGCAGACTTCAACCCTCCCTTGCTCAGCACATACAGAACAGCTCCACGCAAGTCACGAAACCAGCCGCTCCCAGAGCAGCCACAGTTCCGACACTGCCTGCAACGCAGCGATGATGACCATCCAACCTCTTGTCATCAAGGACGCTACACCATGACTGACTCTTCCCTTGTCGACCAGCCCGACGACCTCAACGAAGTAGAGCCCGAGGTCAACCAGACGCCTCCCGCGCCAGAGCCACAGTCACCCAGCCATACATACAAAAGAGTGGCCCCGGTATTGATTGATTTTTCTAGGGCATTCCCGCCCAAAAAATCACTCAACACCTCTGACTCAAGCAAAAAGACTCTAGACGACACATGAGCCCCAGTGCTGGCCGGACCTGAATCCGGCCTTCGCGTTATAGCCTTAATCGCCCGAAAGCCCCCGTTAAGGGCTTAAACACCGTTCCAGTCGTCATTCAAGTGGTAGGTCAAGATGTTTCAGTGGATGAAGGGAAAGTTCGTAATCTCGATCTGACCCCGAACTTCGCCATGGACTGTGGGCTGCTCAAACACGTGAGCTCAAACCCTTCCTTACCAGTGCCCGCGCCAACCTTCTTCAGCGGTCAAACCGTCTGTCGCAGGGTGGAAACATGGCTGCCGGGCGACGTGCCGAGCTGCCGCCGGTACTCGCGGCTGAACTGCGACGGACTGACATAGCCCACCTCGAACGCGGCCCGCGCCGCATCCATGTCTTGTGTCAGCATCAGCCGCTGGGCTTCCGAGAGCCGCAGAGTCTTTTGGTATTGCAGTGGGTCATGGCTGTGACGTCTTTGAAGGGTTGTGTTGCCTTAATCGGTCTGGGCTAGGCTGATCTCTAGTGACCGATCCCACCCCCTACCGCCACCGCGTCTTGGCCAGAACGGACGCCCTTGAGGACGCTTGGCCGCTTTCCGATGGCCATCATCCAGCACGCCGTGTGGCTGTATCACCGCTTCCCGCTCAGTTCCCGAGATGTTCAAGAATTACTGCATCAGCGCGCCATCCAGATCAGTCACGAGACGCTGCGCGAATGGAAGATCAACTTCGGTCCGCTCTTCGCGGAAGACCTGCGCCAGCGGGAACCCCGGCGGGGTTCCCGCTGGTTTCTGGACGAGGTCTGTACGAGCGTCAATGGCGTCCGTCACTGGCTCTGGAGAGCCGTCGACGAGCACGGCTTCGTGCAGGGTATCCTCCTTCAGCGGCACCGTGACACAGAAGCGGCGAAGACCTTCCTGACTCGCCTCCTGGGTGAATACGATGTTCCAGAGGTCATTCACACCGATCAGCTGCGGAGTTACGGAGCTGCGATCCGGGAAATCCCGTGCCTGGCTGACGTCGACCACCAGCAGGTGATTTCCACGGCCCGGTACAACAACGTGACCCTGCAAGAACATCGCTCCACACGGCGACAAGAGCGAATTCAACAGGGGTTCAAGCGCCGGAAACGCGCTCAAAAGTTCCTAAGTCTGCACGCTCGCGTTACGAACCTCCACCATCACTCCCGCAGCAGCGTCTCCGCCGTCACCAGACGAAACAATCAAAACACAGCGTTCCAGACGTGGTCGAGCGTCACGGCCGGGGTGATCTGAGGTTCAGATCACCCCGGCGCTCAGTCTGCCGTGACGTCAGTTAAGGCAACACAATCCGTGAATGACATTGTGGGTGCCGGAGACTGAAACGGCCAGAGCCCGCTCTGACAGCTTCAGACAGCAAGTGGAAAGGCTGAGCGACGTGAACCGTTGCCCAGTCGCCTTTCCACAGATTCAGATCATGTGCCGATTGCGGCGTGGCATGCTCAACGATCTGAGCCGTCACCTAGTCAACACCCTGCTGATTGTCTAGCGCTGGGATAATCTCCTCCACCTAGCGGGATCGTTCAAACGTGGTCGTAGAACCTGATGCCTCCTTACCTGGATGTGGCTTAGGTTCGTGCCTGGGCTGCCTCTGTCGCTCCCTGGCAGGAGGGGCACCTCGTTAGGTATAAGGGAGGATTAGACCGATAAATATAGTGAGCAAATAATGAGGAAAATATATGAGACTTCGTCTGGGGGTATTTCTACAGTGAGCATGCCCAGTTTCTTGACCAAGAACCCTGCAAAGCACGTGGCAGCTTATACCAGTGCAACAGGCATTCAGTCCAGAGCAGGCGCGTCAGCAGCGCCCGGAGCAGTTGAAGTGCCGGGCAGTCGATACGGTCCTGGCCCAGGTTGTTGTATCGATTGAGAGCAGTGAGATAGGGCGTACGTTCCAGCTTCGTCAGGTCAGGAGGATCGAACCCTTCGGCCACGAACATGCCGGACAGCACCAGACGCGCTGCCCGCCCGTTGCCATCCTCGAAGGGCTGCATCCGAATCAGCCGGGCGTGAACGTAGGCGCTAATCTCGATCACCCGCTTCAGGCGAAGCTGCGAGCTGAGGGATTCGCTCTGGATCTCGTACAGTGCGATGTTTGCCCGCCTGTACGCTTTCCGAATCTTCCCCTGAATCTCAGGAGCCGCTGTACCCTCGAAAGAGCCAAAGGTCATGGGCGTCGTCCGCCACTCGCCGACCTTCACACCCAGCGGTGTGGCGAGTTGTTGGTGCCAGCTCTTCAGGTCACGCACACGCAGAAAACGGGGCGGGGCCGACATCATCTGGTTCTGGAGCAGCAAAAGCGTCTGGGTGGTCTCCATGATCTGCCCAGGCGTGTACCGTTTTCCTTCCGAGTTCTCGTTACCCATGCACCAGCTGTTGGGGCGTGACCGTAATGCCCTCAAGGCGCTGCGTGGCGACGACCTGGTCACGGATGAATGCCTCACGCTCTGCACCCTGCCGTACACCGAGCCGGGTCCGGCGTTCCACGACCATTTGTAAACGCGCCTCCATCCAATCGGCCTCGGAGGGTTGAGGATGCTCCCACGCACCCACCTTATTCCTGACGAGCGACCGCCCCAGGTAGAATTCGGTCATCCGCTGCTTGTCGATCACCCGCTCACTGACTGCATGATTCGGTAGGCCGGCGCGCGTCTCACGCCACGGGACGTCACGGTGGGTCAGGTCGCTGAGCTCGGTAGCCGTCAGAGGGCCATAAGTACGCCAGACATCCTCCAGCAGCGCCAGATCCTCGGCACAAAGGGCAGGCATCGCCACATCCCCCTGCTGATTCCAGACCTCCCGAACAACCGGACCGTGCCGCCAAGCTTGAAACTCTTCAGGGAAAAGCGCCACGCCGCGGCGGCTCAGGGCCAACCCCTGGGCGTAATACATCAGCTTATACATCTTCATGCCGTCGACACCGTACGTGTGCTTGAAGTAGGCGGCGATCTCTGCGGCTATGGTCATCTCTTCACCTCCAGACTTACAGGATACACCATCTATTCTGACAGAAGCGTAATTTTTGCGGGCAGGACAGCAGGCAAGCATCAACCTCAGTCATAGGTTTAGGAGAACACGGTCGACTCGTGTATGACCTGGAGTGCCACTCCGGCACCTAGAATCAGCGACCCGGCAATCCTCAGGTCAACAGTCACGAGACGCCGCGTCCGGTCACCAACCAACGTGATGGGCTGCAGTGCGGGTGGCAGGCCCAGGAAGCGCAGGTAGAGCAACCAAAGCTCCTGGACGCTCTGCCCTCGCCGGTAGAGTTCGCTGTAGCTCAGCATCTGATAGGCGCTGGGGCGACCATTGTCACTGATCTTCCCTAAAGCTCGTGACACCCTGAAGCTCGAGATCGAAGAGGATCTCCGGTCGCTGGATCGCTGGCGAGGGACGGCGGACCTGATCGGGCGCGGTGGAGAGGTGGTGCATCAGGCGCTGAACATGAGTACGTTCATGGACGGCAACATCATGCTGGTCGCCCAGGACCTGCCCTCAAGTACAGGTGAGACCCGTCCGGGACAGAACTGAGAAGTAGAGTGTCTGAACGAGAATGATTCTTCGCATTTTGGCTGAGTCTTCCGCGCTATGCTCAGCGCATCATGAGAACACGCCCCTTGCGCCTGTTGATGGTCGATGACGTGCAAGCGGACATGGACCTCTTCCAACACCTGTTCGAGAGCATCGCTTCCGACGTCCACTTCCAGACGGCCCTCGGCGCCCAGGCGGCCCTGGATCTCTTGGACACGAGCGATAGAAAACCAGACCTGATCCTGCTTGACCTGAAGATGCCAGAACTGGACGGTCATGCGTTTTTGGCATGTCTCAAGGCACACTCGTCATTCAAGTTGCTGCCAGTAGTGATTCTCACCTCCTCTGAGCAGGACGACGACATCTACCAGGCCTATCACGGCCTCGCGAGCGCCTACCTGATCAAGCCGACCACCTACGAGGCGTGTCGCGCACTGGTCGAGACTTTCCACGGCTTTTGGCAACACGTGCGCCTCCCGAATATACACGACTGAATATTTGCTCAAGAAGAGATAAGGCTCTTCAGTCTGGTCTTCATTTGGAAAAGTAAAAGGTGCGAATTGGCTTTATACTCTGAGCAGCATGGCTTTCCTGGTACGAATAGTTACATCTGGCCAGGAAGCGGTGAGTCTGTGGCCCAGAGCAAAGGTTGCCCGGATGTACTGTGAACGGGAAGCAGGAAGACCGCTTCAGTTCGAAGCGGTCGCACTTGGTGTCTGGGAGGCGCACGCTTTGGAAACGTCCTACTCTGTTATCCTCAACGTTCCTTTTCAAGAACGTGACCTCGCCCTTGCCACTAGACTGTTGCATTCTGACTGATCCAGATCAACGCTCACAGTTTGCATAAACGGTCCTTCAAACAGCGGTACCCGGCAGCCAGTCCAACCACAGGTGAAGGTCACGCTATCGTGAAGCGTGCCTCAGCCGCTCAGCACCTCAGCTGTGTCACTGACCGACCGACTTCAGCAGCTGACGGAAGCCCTGGCCGCTACCCATACCCAGCAAGACGTCCTGTCCGCAGTCCTCGGGCCGGCCATGCTGGCGCTCGGGGCGCTAGAGTCTGGTTGAGACGCTATCCAAGAACGGGCGCTAATTTGTTTAGGAGTAGAACGCAGGCAGCTACAAAATGAAAGCCGATGAGGGTCGAGGACAAGCGCTCAAGATCACGTCCCAGCCGACGAAAGCGAGCAAGCCAGGCCAGCGAGCGTTCGACCACCCATCGTTTTGGGAGGAGCACGAAGCCTCGTGAAGCGTCCGGACGCTTCACGACAATCAGTTCAACGTTACTCTTGTGGGCGTCTTCCAGCGTCTGTGCGCCGGTATATCCTTGATCAGCAAAAGCCACTTCGATCATTCCGCCCGTGATTTCCTGGGCGCTGCGACACAACGCTTCCACCTGGGCACGGTCCTGTTCGTTGGCCGGTGAGGTTGTCAACGTCAGCAGATGGCTGAGCGTATCGACCACGACATGCACCTTTGTCCCCTTTCGTTTTTTCGCGCCGTCGAATCCAGCGCGGTGCCCGCTCTCTGAGGTGCTCTGCAACGTACGACTGTCGATGATGATGGCGGAGGGTTCCCCTCCGCGCTGCTGCTGCACACGGCTGAACAGCCGCAGATCGTGGACGGCGTTTTCGAAACAGTGCGCTTCGAACCACCGTTTGGCTTGACTCCGAACCACCTCCGCTGGAGGAAGGTCATGGGGGAGAAACGCCCACTGCGACCCGGTTCGGCTGATCCACAGCAGGGCATTCAGCACTTCTCTCAGCGGATATTTCCGTTGCGGTGTGTTTCCTGGCGTCAATGCCAGGTACGGTAACAGAAACGTGTAGGCGTCGTCATCGATATCGCTAGGGTACGCGCGGCGATCCATCCGACTATTTTGCCTCCGTCAGACTCTCGATGAAACATTTGGATTGCCCGTCAACCAGCCTCTAGCGGGTGTCGTCTTGCTGCTGGATCAGGAGACTCAGACCCTGTCGGTGGCCGCTATACGGGGAACACAGGAACAGACGGTCTGGCAGGATGGGCCACTGCATCCCGGAACTCCGGTCGGGGACGCCCTCCTGGACAGGCGGCCACTGTACTTCGAGCACGCCGAGGCCTTGAAGAGTGCCTGTCCACAGCTGGAGGAACAGACCGGGGGCCTTGCGGCAGTGGCGACCACAGTGCAGCCACTCGTACTGGAAGGTCAGCCTCTCGGGGTGCTGACCCTGGACTTCAAGGAGCCGCACACCTTCACTCTCGAGGAGCGCCGCTTTCTCACCAATCTGGCCAGTCAGAGTGCACTGGCGATCAGCCGGGCCCAGCTGATCGCCTCCCTGGACACACAGGTGCAGCTGAAGACCGCTGAACTCCAGGCCGAGCAGGCGGCCTTGCAGGCTTTTGTGACGTTCAGCCGGATGACCGCTGACACCACCGACGTCTACCAACTGGCTGAGCGAGCCATCGAGGTGTTGCATGCAGTGCTGCAGGACGTAAGCGTCGGATACTACGAACGTGCCGATGATCTCTGGCAGGCCAGGGTCTGGTCGAACAACATGCCCGCACAGGTGGTCGAGGTTATCCGGACCGGGTTACAGGTCTCGGCCCCGAACTTCTCGGCGGTCATGCGCTCCAGGGCCACGCTGTTCATCCCGGGCTTCGATGCTGCCGCGGAAGGGGCCCCTGAGGGGAGGATTTTCGAAACGGCGGCCTTCTTTCCCTGCCTGCTCGAAGGAGAAATCAGAGGGATTCTGGTGATGGGCACTCAGGTTTCCCCGGACTGGTCGCCGAGCGACCGGCAGGTGTTCGAGGCGGTGGGCAGCAGCCTGACCGTAGCGCTGGAGCGGACCCAGGCGGCCAGAAGGATGCAGGGGCAGAAGGAGGAGATGGAGCGGCGCAACCAGGTGCTGGAGGCCTTCGCGGCACTGAGTGCGGAGCTGAACGTCCAGCAGGGCCCGTACGAGCTGATCCAGCGGGTACAGGAGATCATCCTGTCGCTGCTGCCCGACGGCCATGCGATGTACTGGGAGCCAGTGGATGGCCTGTGGAAGCTGCAGGCCCAGTCCGGAGAGCTGGGCAACCCGGCCCTGGAGGCGGTGATCGCGGCGGGGATTTCGCTCGGTCAACTGTCCACCATCGACCGGCCCTGGCAGACTGGCGAGCCGGAATACCATGACCGGTACGCCGTGGGTCAGGACCTGCCCACCGACCTGACCGGTCACATCCAGTCGGTCACGGCACTGCCGGTGTTTCAGGGAGAGACGCTGCGGAGGGTCTTGAATTTCGCCCTGCACGATGTGCACACTTGGCGGACTTCGGACCAAGTGGTTGCTGGAGACGGTGCGGCAGAACCTCAGTCTCGCGCTGGACCGACTGGAGCAGCAGCGGATCAGTCAGCAGCAGCGGGACGCAGCGGAGAGCCAAGTGCGGGCGCTCAGGGGGTTCGAAGTCCTGTCTCGCGATCTGACAGCCGAGACGGACCGCTATACCCTCATCCATCACGCTCAGGAACTCATGCTGTCCCTCCTGACGCCCGGATACGCCCTGTACTGGGAAGCGGGAGACGACCGCTGGGTGCTCAAGTCGCAAGCAGGGAATATCGGCGACCCGGCGTTGCAGCGGCTGGTGGACGAGCAGGGACTACCGCTCGATGCCCCGGCGCTGCATTCGACCTGGCTGACCGGCATCCCGAACTACCAGGACCACTACGATCAGGGCGCTGACACGCCTGCCGAGATGATCCGGCACGTTCGGGCGGCTACCGCCTTTCAAGTGTGGATGCACGGCGCGCCGATCGGGATGCTGGCCATCGGGCTGTTCGACCAGCGCAGCTGGACGCCGATGGACAAGGCCATGCTGGAAACGGCGATCTACAGCCTGGGGTTGGTGCTGGAGCGATCCCAGAGCGTCGAGGTGTTGGCCAGACGTACCGGGGAACTGGAGGCGAGCAACCAGTCGCTCCAGGAGGCCAACGAGGATCTTGAGGCTTTCACCTACAGTGTCTCTCACGACCTGCGAACCCCGGTGCGGCACGTGATCGGCTTCGCCGAGCTGGCCGAGAGGGCGATAGCGAAAGGTCAGTACGAGAAAGCAGGCCAACCGCTGGAGCTGGTGAAGCAAGGCGCGCTGCGAATGACCTCACTGATCGATGGCATGCTGGTGCTCTCCAAGTCGGGCCGCCAACAGCTGCATGTCCAGCCGGTCGATCTGAACATCCTGGTCGTTCTAGCCCGCAGAGACGCAGCCGAGGAATTCGGCCCTCACCCCGTGTGGTGGCAGATCGAAGATCTGCCCACGGTACGAGGTGACGCCCAGTTACTCCAGCAGGTGATGACCAACCTGCTGAGCAACGCGGTGAAATACTCGGCGAACCAGGAAGTGTCGGAGGTGCGGATGTGGGGCCAGGAAACCGCCGCAGAGTGGACGATCCTTGTGCAGGACAACGGCGTGGGGTTCAATCCGGCGTACGCCCAACGGTTGTTCGGAATTTTCCAGCGGCTGCACACGGAGAAGGACTTCAAGGGCACGGGGATCGGACTGGCGACCATGCGGCGGATCGTACAGAAGCACGGTGGCCAGGTGTTTGCCAGGAGCGATGGACGGACAGGCGCGACTTTCGGCTTCACCCTGCCCAGATAGAAGGACTCGAGCGATTCAGGTGTTGTCGCTTCTCCAGTTCTCGATCCGCGAATAGGATCCCGACACCAAGCACTGCTGGATATGCACGGACGTTGCGGAAACGGTGGGACTCTGCTGGCGAATTCGGCTGGACAGGCGCACACTGGATAATGCTGCGTCCTATGGAAGTGCCAGAAGTGCCCGCTGAGACAGCCCGCATTGCTCATGCTGCTTTTCCAAAAGGCGCACTGTTCATTCGCCTGCGCGACGAATTGGGTCCGCTGCTCCTCGACCAGGATTTCACCCAGGTCTATTCGGGTCGCGGACAGCCCGCAGTGGCTCCATGGCGACTGACCCTGATCACCATCATGCAGTTCGTCGAGAACCTCAGCGACCGCCAGGCCGCGGATGCTGTCCGCGGCCACCTGGCCTGGAAGTACGCCTTGTCACTGGAGCTGGATCACCCCGGCTTCGACGCCAGTGTGCTGACCGAGTTTCGCCAGCGGCTGCTGGCACAGGACAAGCCCCTGCTGATGCTGGACCGGCTGCTGGCGCGCTGCCAGGAGTTAGGCGTGCTGCATCCGCACGGCAAGCTACGAACAGACTCTACTCACGTGCTGGCAGCGATCCGCGTGATGAACCGACTGGAACTGATCGTCGAGACGATGCGGGCGCTCCTGAATGCGCTGGCGACTGCTGCACCCAGGCGGGTGCAGCAGATTGCCCCTGAAGAGTGGTACGACCGCTCTGCCCACCGGGCCGAGACCTACCGACTTCCAAAGAGTGAAGCAGCCAAGCAGGCCTTCGCCGATACCATCGGCCAGGACGGCCATGACCTCTTGATCCTGCTGCTTGCTGACGATGTTCCGGAAGCTGCTGGGCAGCTTCCGGAAATAGAAGCGTTACGTCGCTGCTGGAAGCGCCAGTTCATCTCGAAGCAGGGCAAGCCGCACTTCTGTACACGCGAGGCGCTCCCGAAAGGCGACATGCTGGAGTCGCCCTA
>Ga0160429_1001244_pt1 | contig 14659 bp, 12 predicted proteins | sample SolpanmetagenomR_FD_108199 | JGI IMG/M metagenome (GOLD analysis project Ga0160429, IMG submission 108199) | Solar panel surface microbial communities from Lawrence Berkeley National Laboratory, California, USA - R | ecosystem: Engineered > Built environment > Solar panel > Unclassified ...
CAGAACGGATATATCAGTCTGGATGTTCGGATACGGGATGAAGAGACTATACCGCAAGAGAGCGAGGGCAGTGAAACCAAGATACAGCACGATGAGGATATACAACGGATTGCTGATCTGAATGCCGCCATATATCAGACACCAACGGATAAGCTGTTATGGCAGCAGTTGCTAGCACTTCAGCATAGAAAACATCATGATAAGCGGATGGCAATCGCTGATAAGGCTATCGCCGCCATGACCGATCAGGATGCTATAGTTGAATTCAAGATCAAGAGGCTGAAGATTGGAAGTGAGATCTGGCAGTAAGTGATTCATTATTCTGACTCACTACATACACTGAAACACAGATGTAGAGACCAACAACTGGACGAAGAGTACGAGTACCTCTTGACTGATTACCCGGAGATGCCGTCACTCTGGCAAGCATATTTTGATGATAGAATCGACATAAAATCCCTCGAAGAACAACTTGAGCTATACAAAAATGCTATTCGCGATACTCAAGGTAGTCGACGCTTCATCAATAGTGAGTTCCAAAGTATTTACAAAACAAAAGATTGCGCAATACTAGTCAGATTTTCCAAGATGCTTCTAGAAAGAGGATATTCCGAGAGGGTTTTTAGTATATGGTCCTTGATCAATCGATTGAAGTATGAGTACAAAGAAGAAGATGGTTCTTGGAGAGAATGGGCAAGGCGAAACACCGTCACATTAGAAGTGCCAGATGAATGGTTGGCAGCAGAAGATTCCGTAATGGATGATGAGACAATAACTCCAGATCTGAGGTGGTTCCGGCTTGAGTCTCTAAGAGAGTATAGAGATTGGTGTGCAGAAGGAGCTGATCGTAAGCCCTACATTTCTAGTTGGTGGTATTCTGCTTACTTTGGACAGTTCAAGATCTGGATGATGTTGATCGTGTTGTTTCGTTCGACAGTCACATCGCTCCTTATTTGATTGCGCCATCACATTTGAAGTCAGTTGACGCCTTCCACGAGTTCATGACACTGTTGGGAGCAGGCACGCACGAATCAGGCAGAGTAGCTCTAAGTTCTATCACTGATAGCGACGATTTCCCAAGCAGGTTCAACGTCCAGATGACCTCATGGATTGACGGCCAGATGCATTCGAGGTTTGCTGAGGTGCCGGATATGATACGAAATCTAGAATGTAGCAGAAGGCAAAAGTTTTTAGAGGCCATAATACGTACTACTTATCCGGTACCCAATATGTTATGCGAATACGTGGAGACTCTATGGAAGTATTCCCCAGCGCTGTAAGCTATAACACTTTATTCACTTCCACTCAAAGCTAATACTCTGTTAGTGCATACAAGATCTGTGAGCAGTATCTGACTGGAGACATGATATTTGTTCCATTGTGGAGGCTTTATGGTCGTCTGAAAGGACAAGAAGTCGGCCCTGTAGCGCAAAAAGCAATACTTGACCGCGCACTCAATGCACTGCAGCCGTCGAATGATATGCAAGTCGACTGGAGATCCAATATTGCTCCTCTCTTCGAAGACCTTCTCACGCTCTGTTGTGAAGAAGGTGACGAAGCAAAGATGGACGGTAAAGCACTACTTATGAATGTATTTTAATTTCTGACTTCAAGTGCAGAGCTACTCGCCATCCTGGTATGCGCCAATGCAGATATAGATCACAAAAAGCCCACTGTACAGCTGAGAGTACGCAAATACTTTACATCTTCTGCTAATATGCACAACAATGCAAGTCTTTTGTATTGTCAATGGATATACAGGTATCTGCATCCCGAGATCGAGATGACTGATATAACGAGGACACAATGGCCAGTCCAGAAGGCATATGTCAAATATTTGCGACATTCCATAGCTCGTGGTGGGCCGTACAAGCCGGAGACAGTACGTAATGAAGCTGAAGCTTTGATGAAGATGCAACCGAACGATTATGAAGCCTTATCACACTGGCTTGAGGCTGAAAAGCAATGTGGTGGCAGAGTCAGTAATCGCGTAGGATCGTGGCTGCAAGATCGAATTCTGGACCATGGAACTCCTACTGATTTCGAGATGGCGGTCATCGACTTATATGCGACTCAGCCCGCAGGTACTACCCCTACTGCAAGAGCCTTACGCAAGTTGTTACAAATGTGCTCCGAAACTCGTTGTAACCGAACGCTCTCAATGTGGATATTTTGGATTTGTCTGGAATATTCCGAATATATCAAAGGTGGTAGTCATAGCACACAAGGTCACCAGCTGCGAATCGTGCATACGAGAGCCATGCAGTACTGTGCACACTGTAAGCTGCTGTATATGATCCCATTCCATCCGAAGATAGGATCGATATTTACTGACCGAGAAAGACGCGAAATGATTCGCCTTATGGAAGCTAGATCGATTCGCATCCGCGTACTGTATGAAGAAGCAGGAGGCTCTCTGGTAGAGCCAAAGCTAGAGGTTGCGGAAGCAGTTGATGAGAACAGCGATAGCGATGGCGAAATAGCGCTTGGTCTTGAATTGGGTATTAGCAGCGGTGTGAAGCGCGGTGTCAGATTCAAGACCGAGAAGCCCATCTCTCAGCATATATAGCACGGTGTCGTGTAATGGTGTTGACTGTACATATAGACCTAACAATAACCAGCTGAGATACGAATACATCTCTTGTGTGACAGATATGCAGTGCAAGCATCGGAATGAGGTCTATAGTATTATACCTTCATGATGCATGCGTGATGACTTCGCTCGGCTCACTGTCGCATACCGCACGAGTCCGTACCCGGACAGTATACTTGTGATATCTACGCACAGGACTCATTGCTATTCTCCGGTTGATTCGCTACCCGAGTTACCGCAACTGCTTTGAGCTCATCCCTACCTCGCTCACGTGTTTCCTCTGATGATAAATACATATTCAGGATCTTGCGGAGTGTCCGAGCATTATATGTCGAAGTCAACGATAAACCACATCCTTTGGCGATATCGAAGTAGAGTGCCACGTCCTGTTTGAATTGGAACCGAAGAGCGCAGCGGGCCAAAAAGTCCAAAACCTGCGCATGCCATTTTTCATCATCACGAATCACCTTCTCATAGAGCTGATACTGCATCTTGTAATCGATGTACTCTTCCCAGGTCAACTCGTGTACTTTGTCCAGAGGGAAGTAGTCCGCAAAGTTCGGTTTCGATACCGCGTAATCATATGTCTGACTGTCGACCGTCGGATGAGGATGTATTTCCTCCAAGGCCTTGTGATTGATCGCAAGTATCGAACGATCTGATTCGGCTAGATGCAGGACCTCAGATATACGTTTTACTTGCATCATCAGCGTCTCTCGCTCAATCGGATGTTTGACTGGGGCAGCAAGCGCACTTTGTATAATTCTCTCAATCAGGGCTTTCACCCTTTTGATCTCGGCCTCTGATGTAGTCTTGCGGTATGTCTTGATACTGTATATCTTCCAGATATCGAAGCCACCATACGTAACACTATTATAAAGAAACGGAATCACCGTTTCCGCTGGCCAATCATTCATCATTCGAAAAAACTTCATTGTAAGGTTGATCTTATTTGTATGCAGCCATTTCAGTATATTAGTATTTTCAGCTCCATGCGAGACTTGCGCTACGTCTAACACGAACGACCATAACTCATCGGAGCCTTTCCTATGTCTTGTTTGCAAGTAGAGCATTGCCGTCCACTGTTGTTTCCATGCGAGTAGAACGAGATGCCAACACGACCAATGTGCGTTTCGTAGTGTGTATCGTGTGATTGTTGTGATCCATTGTGGTAGTACTGCTCGTGTGAGGAGGAGTTGGAGACAATAGTATGCTGCGTCGTTGGCTTGTTGTAGTGTTTGTAGGGTTGGTTGTGTGTGTGATCGGTGGATGATGGAGTGCCAACATGTTTTTGCGGATGTTGTCAAGTGTGCATGGAGGCGTAGGGTTGGATGTGTTTTTTGTATGGTGCAAACTAGTGATGCTAGAGTTCGCGGTGATGTGGTTGTGGATGAGGAGAGGAGTTTGGTGATTGTATCTTGTGTTTTGTGATGATTGGGGGAAGAGGTGATGTAAGAGTTGGCCCTATAGAGTGGGAGATGTGCTGCTGTGAGATGGTGAAATGATGATCGCAGATGCGAAGATTGGAGGAATGTATGCATCTGACATCTGGTCAATGTCTGTGGAATGATGGTAGGTCGGTACCAGTTGATCGATGGGTAAAGAAGAGAATCCTAACCCTAGATAATCTATACGAAGGATGAAAATGAAGGAGGAAGAGATGTCTCGCTTTGAGACTAGATCTGGTTTTGAGACTGATTTTATACCGATTCCCCGACACTGTGCAGTCAAGTCTCCTTCAATCAGCCAGACCGTACTTTTAGCTGTAGATGGCCAGTCAGGCACTAAGTATGGATCGCTTGTTGAAGTGACCATCTCCGTGAGGTGCCAAGGGGTGCTCAATCGGGTACTATGTAGAGCAATGATTCCATGTGCGGGGAGGAATATCTACCAAGACATATCATTGCATTTGTGAAGTAGTATGTGGAAAATCGTAGGGCGGTGTGGGGAGATATCGAATCACTCCACGAATTAACCTTCCAGCCATCGGGTATAGATTCATCACTTTCTGACACTCTCTCCAGTGAATTATCATTGATCGCCTTTTCTAGTCGTGAATGTTACGAGTCGGCTCTGATTGCGTCGGAAGGATTTTAAGGTGGTCGAAAAACGATATGCAGAGTTATCGTCCGTTATCGTCTTCGAATAGAGAGAGCGGTTTTTCCCGACTAAGAGTTTCTATTCAAATTCCCGACCAAGTTAAAACCTCCATAAAAGAATTGACCCGGCCCGAACAGGGAACACCGAAACCGTTACACGGAAATAATTGCGCTGTCCCTGTATACTCGTATTAGGGTAGTGAATGGACTCTTTCTTGGTCCATCACAGCATGCATATCGATCAATTCACATATCAATACAATTCACACGACGAGCCGAGTTGCTTCATGATTGTCTAATACATACGCAGATATACACATAGCATTTTGTATGGTGTTGACATAATCAACAAGTAGTTACATGCTAAGAGCATCTATACAATTATGTACTCAAAACGAGCATACATATACCATCACTCAACAGAACCTTCCACCAATAAACCTCAGTATTCTCCACTTAATCCATCGTTTTCCGTTTCTCAATAAAGACGCCTGCAAAATATTTCCGCAACTGCTCACGATTCATGTCCTTAACAATCACCACATTCTTACGTTCGCTAGCGCGAGACTGCACCCGATACCAATCAATCAACAAGGTCCCACGAGTATTCTTCCCGCCAAGCTCAAGATCAGCACACCACGTATCACTCGAACAAATATGCGGATATAGAGCATAAATTACCGCATACGCATCACAAGGCCTCCATGTTAAATCAGTTGAATTGCAGACCGAATCAGAAGGGGGAAGTGACGTACATGAACAGCTTGTCTTCAGGGTGATTGCCGAAGTGCAGTAATTGGCGATCTGGACCATGCGGTGTAGTGGGCCGAGAAACAGGTGACGCAACGGGACTAGTATCACCGAGAGGTGTAGTTGGCTGATCGGGTATCTCTGGTACTTGCTGGTTCTTCTTGTTGAACCTGGCCGTCATCAATACTAAGCTTTTCGAGAAAACGGAAATGCCTACTCCAATAGCGCAAAGTGTATGTCGCGTAAGAACTTGCTATATTTGCTATTACTCGCTGTCAAGCGCTCGAAAAAGTCGTATGTAAATCCTAGATTGATGCAAACCTCCCAAGCGATAATTGCGACCTTGGGTGTCTCCATATTCAGCTTGAGCGACTCCGTCAGCAGTATATGAGCTATTCCGAATGAATCAATATAGTATAGACAAGAAGTGGGACTGCATTACCTGCTTCTGGATCGGAATGGAAGTTGAACTCGGCTGCTACTCCGGCATTTCCTTTAGCGAGCAACGCTCCTCCCATGACTACTATTCGTTTCACGTTGTGCAGAAATTGAGGATCAAGTCGTATCGCTAATCCGATATTTCTAGTGGTAGATTTTAGTCACTTGATCCAAACCAAATCAGTGAGCCCTACGTCAATGGGCCAATTGCAACTATAACCATCTGGTTTGGGTTTTCTCTTGCGATTCTCACCATCGCTGTTGCAGCATGCTCTTTCTCGATAGGGACATCTTCAATATTACCCAAACTCTTGATCATTTCTTCGACCTGATTGGCTCATCAGCTATGTCGCCTCGTGCTTATCTTTTCCGCTTGTTCCCGTTACTTTTCCGCCCATACCATCTACTCCATGGCCCTCCCATAGTACTTTTTTGAATTCAGGGAACTGTATAATACTATTTTCGCTCCCTGGATATATTTTGGGGTATGGTGGTTTACTTAGTGTTTTGAGTATGACGGGTATATTGAGTAGTGTTTGTTGTAGTGATACATTTCCGTGTACGGTACTTATAGAATTGAGGGGGAGGTTTGTGTTTGTGGGATGCAGGAGTAGTGCTAGGGCGACGGCATCGTCGGAACCTGCATCTGTATCTAGATGTATGAATGACATTGACAATCTGTTTGGGGTATAGTAGTGCGATGGCTGACTCGGTACATGGGAATTGAAAAGACATGGTTCTTGGTACAATTCTGAGTACCAACGCTCAAGCATGGAATCAGCCCAAGAGTCAAGTATGAGTGCATATTGCAACCGAAATAAAACACAACAGAATGGCGAGACGAATGCGAGTACCAGAATGAAGAGTTTTGGAAAACAAAATAGCAATTTATGTCTGTGGTCTATAAAGTATTCTATTGGAACGGGTAGGAGTTCAGTGATTGGTAAAAGGGTGTAGGATACAGAATGGGCAGCGTCAAAGCAGTTATAGACCTATAGTTTTGACCTTTCCAGCGGGTGCAGCAAATTTGACTGAGCCGGATGCATAAACTTGTGCCATCCTGTTCGCCTTCTTCCTCTCCTCCTCCTCACTGTGTTGCTTCTGCAACTTTTCATACTCCTCGGATTTTTCCCACTCTCAGGGCTAACTTGCTTGTTCCTGTTGGATGGTGGCATTGCTGCTGCCAATGTGATGCAGAGCATGAAGAGGAGGGCAAAAGTAGATAATTGCATTGTTTGGTGTGGTAATGTGCTTGGGAATAATCGGAAGGGCTAAAGTGTTATTGGATATAATGTGGTTGGATAGCAAGCTGCGGTGACGAGAAACTTAATGCTTTTATAGGCTCCGTGCTTGTTGCTGACGTAGTCAACGCGACATCTAATTTCCCTCTAATTTCCCTCTAATTTCCCTCCAATTTCCCTCCAATTTCCCTCTAATTTCCTCAAATCGACACCTATATCCCCTTATTAAATCTAGGTAAGCAGGGTCTGAGTGGATTGTATTGAGCATTCTCACGTTGTGGGCAAAATAGCAATGTTGGTGGAATAAATCGTATCACTACTGCTGAAGTATCTTGTCAAAGTACGCTATGTCTCAGGATACCGAGTAACTAAAATTGTTGATAATTAATGATAATAATCATTGGAATGATGGTGTGAGGTAGACGAGGAGTGTAAGAGGATTAAGTTAAGTATATTGTAGAGTTTTTCTTGAGAGAGGGTTTTTCGTCTCTCTCACTTGTCGTTAAGCCTGGAGGCTCAGGTCTGTAACACAGACCAACTGACCATAATAACAGGATTGAGCCCCTCGCTAATACACCTTTCTTTAATACTATATGCTTACTAGCGAATGATCGGCGGTTTTGTTGTCTGAGTTGCAGGCCTAGCTGGATTTATCATGCTGTCTGGCGAAACGTGTGGACTCCGTATGATAGAGTTTATATCATAAGAAGTGGTTTCTAATGACACTAGATACGCAAGACTTCTTTGCCGTGCAATAGCTTTCACTCAAGAATATAGTTGGTGTTAGCATCATGGTGCTTAGCGTTAACGTCGAAGTATGCCACTTTGCTGCCATTCATGAGGCGAAAATCGTGGAGCCTGTTGTGACCGAAGTTCGCGTGTCTCGCAAAGCATATGCTCATCTTTGTTTTTTTGGGTTCGAATTCTCGTATTCGCGCATGACTGTGTGCCGAAGGTCGCAGGAAAATGGGCCGCAGGCAGTATATTAGAGCCTTGGCTGAGGCATTGGAGGAGATTGATACTTGTGGTCGACTCCGCGAGGTATAATTGGCAATGACATGAAGCTTTCAACGAATGCTTGGAGGCACAGCTCAATCAAGCTTATCGGAGTAAAGGATCATCCATAAAGTAGTAGTCTTACAAGTGCAACAACTCTTCGACGAGTCTCCCTGTTTGCTGGTGAGACCGTGCCGCTAGTATATTGGTGGCTATATACCTCGTACGGCTTGTAGATTATCGTTGTGCTCGGAAATCTGAGCTGCTTGTCTATCAAGCTCGAGTTTTTGATCTTCCAACTCTTGTAATTCTTTGTGTTTCAGCTGGTTCTCAGTTGTAGTGTCCTCTGCAAGTTATTATGATTAGCAAAGCGAATTTATAGAGTTCCACAAAAGCAATACCTAGTTCTGATAAAAGTTCGTTATATCGGGGTGCAAGTTCCAGATAACTCTCCGCTAGACTTGCTCTTGCGCTAATATGAGAGCATTTCTGTAGTAACGATACGTGGTTTTTACCTATAAATTCGCATCTGAGCTGCGTTTCTTGCTTTGCTCGATTCGATTCTTTTGTCTTTTGTCGCTACGAGGTTCTTCTTGTGAGTCCTCTTTGTGTTGTCTTGAGCGAGAATACATAAGGACAGGGATAATACACTAAGCAGTAAGAGTAGATATAGTTTCATTGTTGCTCACCTGCGGACACGCGAGTACAAAAGAGAGACGAAGTTGATTTCACGATGTTCGTCACATTTCTTAGAGTGAATACTGCATGTCACTATGCAAACTGCACGGTATAATGTGGTCAGGTCATGCTTCAGCACAGGCAGATTCGCTCTCTTCTAGCGGACACAAATGACCAGCTAGGAACCGTTGATCGAGTTATTTTATACGTATATAATCGTTGGGAATATTATAATATTATCCAACTATTACAGCTACATTCGTCTGAACAGCTGATAAGACTCGCATGTCAAGACTAACTAATGACACATATCCAACGCTGATGTTATCCCGCTGCGCGCTACGGCTCATTTTATTATCTCTCCATCCTCTCCGGCTCCCGCCCTCTCTTGAAAGAGCAAATCATTGGGTTCTTCTTCTTAGATTGCAAGTTCATGTCTTCTGTCTCTGGTGCCTTTGAGGCATGTTCGTCCTATCACGTAGAGTACCAACGAGTGGACCAAAGAAATCCATCATATTGTCTTTGCTGATCAGTGTAAAATCGTTTCCGTGGTGCGATTTGTCGACTCTCCCTCTTTTGTCTGTCATGTATAATAGATGGGTCGGGCACAGAGGCGGGTTTATGCGCATCTTCTCCAATTCAATGTTCAAACCATTTTCTGGCATTCTCGTGCCCTGATTGCTGCGCTTCGACTGAATCATGATTATAAAATTGTCTCCGATAATGCAACTGTCCCAAGACGGCGCTGCTGCTCCATTGAGATATGCTCGAATACTTCCCACTCCGTCTGTGCGTAGTTTTTGAACGTCAGACGAGGTCTAGTATTGAGAGTTCAATTTGCTGATGAGTGGATCGATTGTACATTTCAGGCTGATGTTGAAGCCTTGCCGAGTTGCGGTGGGTACGATACTCTTGAGGTCTACTTTTCGAAGACCTATACGTTGCAATGCCACTAATTTGCTCAGGAACCACTTGCAATCCAGGTGTTCTGCTTGTTGCCAATATAAATCATAACTGCGGTTATTCAGAAGATCTATGGATGGTATTTCCAACTGAATGTTGAAAGTGTTCTTCAGCATTAATTGTGCGTACATCAGAGGTATATTGACCAGGTATTTTCCCTCTGTTACCTGGCCCGGACAACGGTATGCTTGTGGAAGTACAATACCCATCGCTTGCCAATTGGCCAATGTGCTTGGGTAATAGGTGTAACAGTTCATGGTTTAAACCATGAACTGTTACATCGTCGGGGCCAATGAACGAAATAATGGTCCTTTGCGGAGAGTCAGCATTTCCTCTTTCCTTTTCATTTTAGCCATACCCCCCCCTTGCCATTTTCGCGGTCCATTTTCCCGCCGCACCTCCCCGCTTTTTACCACCTCACCAATTCTTCGCAGTTTCATTTGGGGAATCAGGGGATTGAACATCTCACTTGCTTGGAGATGTTGATCTTCAAGCTGCTGTTTGGTGCTAGCTGCATTTTCTTTCTCGAAGACGCCACATTTGAGGATAGTCTCATTGGAGTTTTTGTCGAGTCTGAAATAGTCTTGTGGAAAGTTGTACTTTGCGGCTACTGTAACAGTTCATGGTGTACACCATGAACTGTTACAGGTGCGGTTTTCAAACCGCGGCGGCAGACAATTCATCGTGCATAACCCTTTAGAAAATAGAGGTGAGACTTCGGCAAACTATAGTATACTATTTCCTGCTAGAGTCTCACCTCTGGATAAAATCCAATTGTAAACAAAAAGAGTAATAAATAATTCGTATTATAATTTGGATTAATATCCATATTAATCATTGGATACAGACGGCGCAGTGCCGTCATGAGCCTCAATAGTATACCCAACTCTCACGTACCAGACCGCGTGGAAAGATCCAAATCACCGAGACATTGCTTCTGGGTAAATGTGTACTGTACATATTTGCAGACCGAGCGCACATCATCATCATCCAGCGCGTTGCTGCTTTGGCTCCAATTCAGTATCGGAATCGGTCATGCAGTTGAAGCAGCTTGGATCATGTCCGTCATGTGCACAGTAAAGACCGTTAAGAAATGCATCTAAATACATCGTGAGTTTAATAGCCGGACAGTCAGTATGAAAGGCCTTACCACGAACTTCGAATACCTCTCTGTTGATAATATGGTGAAGCTGAGGTCCAATTTGCTTCAGTGAGTTTCTGAGAACGGCTATAAAGATCAGTACGAAGTAGTGTGCTGAGACGTAGTATTACTTATTTCCGAGGCGAGTTTCTCACCTTCCGAGTTTAGGTAAGCAATATGCCTATTCTTATACACGCAATGCTGCTTAGCAATTTCAATCCTCACATCCAGCTGTGCGCTCTCGTCCAGCAAAGCCTCTATTGCCATTCAAAATTGATTGTGAGACTTTAAGCAGTATCCATGATCATTTACGTATTTGCGCTGGAATCTCTGTCTCTATCAGATGCTCCCGTTCTACTTGCTCCTTCCTGTTTTTAAATCTCCTGCGTATTACGTGAGGTTATTATTGGTCGATTCAAGTGTACAGCTAACGTTACGGGACTCTTATACTGCCAGGCGCCTCCGGACTCATTGATGATTGCGAAGGCTTACTGTGCCTAGTCTGTGTTATTATTTCATGACCAGCCGACACGTGGTATTGAGAGACTAGAATAGTAATAATGGAAGCGAATAAGAATATCTCCATGTGAGTTATGCAGAATGTATGCTATAGGAAATATAATCATCAATGTTATATCTCAACGCGAGCGGGCGAGGGTTGGTTTTTACTTTTACCCTCAGGCTGGGCTCGACAAATTTTTAGCTGATCATATATATTTCTTCCGCTGTGGTCCAAGCTGCATTTGTTTGCCTTGAGATGAATACAGAAGATACAAGTACGAATAAGTATGATTCACCGTCCGGGTCAGTTGTTGATACCGTACATAGATTTCAGGTTTTCGTTGAGATTTGAGAAACACTTGACGTATCCCAGAGTTTTGCGTTTGAATACGGAAGTTTGGATACAACCATTCCTCTGGTTTCTTCCCTTTTCTGTGTGATGATGTTTTCCTCAACATAAAGTATACATCTCTTCATAAGCAGCGCAACCTTTTCCCATCATTTGAACTTTCCCACCGCAACGAAGAGGCTCTTCCCCATCGGGAATCCTAACGAGACACTTTCCCCCTTGTCCACCCCCCCTCCCCTCCCTCCACCAAACAAAGCAAACCAATGAATACAGGAGACATACCCATCACAGATAGTACAAGTAAACTACCGGTACCCAAACGATTGCTCAAAGAGTCGGCTATACTCTCCACTACAAAACCTGGTGATACCGCAGACACGATGGAGAAGAATGGAGAGCCAGTATCATTGAAAGAGATACAGCACGCACTCACTGAGAATGGATCTACCGATGCAATAGAATCGAAATCAAGTGGAGATCAGCACATAAAAAGTACTATCGATGTAAACAAGGAAAAAAGTACAAAGCATGAGCCCGATCATCATAAATTTCATGCAATCGCTATACCATCGCCTACAGGCAAAAGCACAGTACAGGAAAGAGACCTGACACAAAAACAGAATAAGAAGTCATACTCACCTGTCCGAAATGTAGAAGATATGTGTCAGCGCAAAACACCAGCGATCGATATTACAGCAGTGTCAATTGAGATCGAAAGTCCTGCAGTACCAAAAGACACTTCACCACAGCTATCGGTCAAGGATGACAATGTCAACACAGTTCCGTTATTGCATGCAAAGCAACACAAATCACCACAGAAATCACTAGGCTTAAAAATAGCAACCCACATTGGAGCCCAAGGAAAGCCGACACTTGCACTTGCGACAGTGCCCAAGATTGCCGCGAATAATCCCGGTTCTCATTGGAAAATACGGAATTTCTGGTTTGCAACTATGCTGGCATTCACTCTAGGATATCTATTAGACAAAGCTACTTCAGCCAACGCACCCCCAGTTCCTTTACAGCACAACAACATGGTCCCATTCGCACCTTTGCGTTTTACATTTGATACGCCACTCAACTTCCCTCTTGTTAGTATCTCAGCAGCCACTGATCACAAAATCACCATTGGTGCACAAGATAATGTTTTCGCTAGACTGAAAAGGAAGAGCGGTGATGCGAAGGTCCGGCTGCAGTATAAAGGCAAAGGTGTCTTCTCAGGTGTAATTGGGACAGGGACTCCATTCGGACAGTGCGAAGTCATGATACTTGAGGTAATACACAGTTCATGCCAATTGAATCGTAACGCTCACAGTTTGTCTAGGCGTGGCATGAACCATCATTTGCGCAAATTCGTGATTCACCGATGATCATTGATCCTTGCTTCGCCCTAGACAATGCAGTCAAACCAGAAACGAAGGCGAATACCAAAACCTCGAAGATCCCATGGCCGATGTTCACCTCTGAAAGTCTGCAGGAGTTCACGACTGCAAGCAAGGAATGGGTGGTAGGAGCTGGGGAGAAAGCATTTCAAGTAGTGAAGAGTGTTCCGCGCGACACAAACATAAAAGACAGTCTGAAGAGTACTGTAGCATGGTTGAAAGATGTTGGTAGCAACGCTGCTAAGCTTTCACAAGAGCACAAACTCGGCGAAACCGTAAAGGAAGCATCCGCAAACGCAGCGCAATGGGCGACCAAACTCGGTGCAAAAGGCGCTAAAGCCGCGCAAGATATTCGTATGCCTGATATGGACAAGCTCAAGAAGACAACTACTGCTAAAATGAAGGGCTTCTGGAATTCCGCTCGAGTCGCGATGGGTGCAAAGAAGGAAGAGAAGAAGGAAGATATATGGTCCAGCGTCAAATCGATATTCAAAGAGGATGTTGAGCAGCACAAAGAAAAGACAACCTAGCTTCGTATGTTGCCTGGTTTGAAAATTAGTAATGTATATATGTATACATCATGGTATCTCGCTCTACGGTGTCTCTTCAAAGGGACGTCCTTCCACTTCTGTGCGTCACAGAGGTCGGTGATAATGACTTGACTTCGTGTGAGCTTCCTGTATGGATACCAGTCCTACACGCAATGGTGTCAATGGCGTGACGTTGGCCTTTTTGAACGTCGCTCAGCCCCTCCTTTCGCCTTAACGGTGCAACTTGCAAGTTTCCCCTGTTGACATCTCAAGCATTAACCTTGGTTTTGTATGAACTATACAAGGAATTAGTGCCTGCGAACTGATGAGAAATGACATGCAAAAGTCAATTATTCAACCGTAGACGGTGGATGACAACGTCTGATAAGTGCTTGCAAGGGATATTGAAACCACTCTCGTACCATCTTGGGCATTCATAAAAGATAGTCTGTCCTTCATCGGCGCTTCTCGTCTGCATAGTAAAGAATGATAACGTTGGATTCTCGCATTTCGGGCATTTCTCCTCTATCTCCGCTCTCATCGGTTCCACGACTTCTTGTACTGTTCTATATTTCGATACATACTCTTGTGATGTGATTGTGGAATGATATGTGATTGGCGTTTCAGCTGAGCATTGAGCGCATGTTATGACAGCACTGAATTTAGATGGATGCGGGAGAAGTGCTGAACAGGACGGACAGAATAACGAAGACATTTAGAAAGTAGAAATGACAAAAAAACCACGTTTGGTCTAATGAGGGGGAAGACGAGACGCGAGTGGACTCGATTGCGGACTAGTCTCAACTCACTCGCAAAACATTGAAGCGAAGTTGATTACCGAAAGGACGAATCATTGACCTGATACATGCCCTACATGAGTGAGTAATACATTCCGGACCCACTGCGGGTATGTCTCCATGATCATTGTGTCACCTCCCTCAGAATGGTTCCGATATTCCATTTATTCTCTTTTGCGCCACATCGATATCACTCCTAAC
>Ga0160429_1001245_pt1 | contig 14635 bp, 9 predicted proteins | sample SolpanmetagenomR_FD_108199 | JGI IMG/M metagenome (GOLD analysis project Ga0160429, IMG submission 108199) | Solar panel surface microbial communities from Lawrence Berkeley National Laboratory, California, USA - R | ecosystem: Engineered > Built environment > Solar panel > Unclassified ...
TCCTTGATGCTCGACTTGGCGGCCATCGTGCCGAAGGTGATAATCTGGGCCACCTGCGTTTTGCCGTACTTACCCACCACGTAGTCAATGACTTTCTGGCGGTTCACGTCGTCAAAGTCAATGTCGATATCGGGCATCGACACGCGTTCGGGATTAAGGAAGCGCTCGAACAGCAGCGAGTACTTAATCGGGTCGATGTTGGTGATACCCACGCAGTAGGCCACCGCCGAGCCCGCGGCCGAGCCCCGGCCGGGGCCCACGGCCACACCCATGCTGCGGCCCTTGTTGATAAAGTCCTGCGTAATCAGGAAGTAGCCCGCAAAGCCCATCGTCTGGATGATGCGCAGCTCGTAGTCGAGCCGCTCCTCAATCTCGGGCGTGCGCTCGGCGTAGCGCGGCGGCTTGGTCATCGTCACCGAGCCGTTGCCGGCGCTGGCCCCGAAGGCACCCACGTAGGTTAGCTCACGCAAAAACTCGTCGGCATTGGCGAAGGGCGCAGGGATGGGGAAGTTGGGGAGCAGGATGTCGCGCGCCAGCTTGGGCGGCGTTATCTTATCCACAATCTCGTTGGTGTTATCCACACTTTCGGGTACATCCTCGAAGAGCGTGTTCATCTGCTCCTGGCTCTTGAAGAAGAACTGGTCGTTGGCGAAGCCGAAGCGGCGGCGGCGCTGCTTGGGCGGCTTTTGCAGCTCTTCGTCGATGCGCGAAATCATGCGGCGGGCGTTCTCGTCGTAGCCGTGGGCACTGCGCAGGTTGTCGAGAGTGTCGTAATGCACGCGCTGGTCGGCGGTGAGCACCGTGTAGTAGTTCGTCTCGAAGTCGCCGACCGGGATGCTGCGCTCCTCGGCCGTGTTCACGCACAGCAGCAGGTCGTGGGCCGCGTAGTCGGTCTGGTCCACGTAGTGCGAGTCGTTGGTGCAGATAACCTTGACGTTGTACTTCTTGGCGAAGCCCAGCAGTACCTGGTTCACGTCTTCCTGGCTTTTGCCGGTGCCGTCGAAGTTCATCAGCCCGTGGCGCTGAATCTCGATGTAGTAGTCGTCGCCAAACACGTCGAGCCACCACTTCAGCAGTTCCTCGGCCTTGGCTTCACTCTCGAAGAGGATGGCCTGCGGAATCTCGGCGCCGATGCAGCAGCTAGTGGCAATGAGGCCCTCGTGGTACTTAAGCAGCAGCTCCTTATCGATGCGCGGAAACTTCGAGTACACGCCCTCAATGAAGCTCAGCGAGCAGAGCTTGGCCAGGTTGTGGTAGCCGGCCTGGTCCTTGGCCAGTAGCAGTTGGTGAAAGCGGTTGTCCTTTTCGCCCTTTTCGCGTAAGAAGGTCTTTTTGTGGCGGTCGGCCACCATGTAAAACTCGCAGCCTACGATGGGCTTCACGTTGTACTTATTGGCCTCGGCCACGAAGTTGAAGGCCCCGAACATGTTGCCGTGGTCGGTGAGGGCTACGGCGGGCATGCCGTCGGCCTGCGCCTTTTTCATGAGCGCCGAAATGCTGGCCTGGCCGTCGAGCAGTGAATACTGGGTGTGCGAGTGCAGGTGCGAGAAAACGGGCATGGGGCAAGTACGTAACAGTGAGCACGGAACAGAAAGTACGGCCGGTGCGTGCACAGCGGGCCGCTATTTGCTGCACTTTCATCGAAACCTAAAGTTACCGCCGGGGCTGGGTTTGGCCGCCAGGCGGAGGCCAGCTGTTGAGGTTGCTTATTGAAAATCAAAATGTTATTTTGATGGTTGGCGAACTGTAGGCCGGCAATGCCCGTTACTGCGCTACTAGGGCCACATAGGCCCGCCGCTAGGGCTGCGTTCAGTTCTTTTCGCTGTCCGCCGCGTGTGCTTTCGCTTGGTTTCCCGCTGGGGAAGGTCGGCCGGGGTAGTTACCCGGGGCTGCCTTTTCCCTCGAAGCCTTTATGAAAGCCCTGGCCCCCTCTACCGACCCAGTGTATACTCGGCCCGCCGCGCCCGGCTGGCTGGCCCGGCGCCTGGCGCCCTACCTGCAAGACGCGCGCGATTTACCGTTTGCCTACCTCACCCTGAAGATAACGGCGACCATGCTGCCGCTGGCGGCGCTGCTGTTCGTGCCGGCGTTGCGCGGGGCGTGGTGGTGGGCCGCGTTTGGGCTACTGTTCTTCTTTAGCAATGCGCGCTTTAAAGGGCCCTTTGGGCTGATGCTGCACTGTACCAGCCACCGGGTGCTATTCAAGAAAAAGTACGGCTGGCTGAATAATTACATTCCGTGGGTGCTGGGCCCGCTGTTTGGCCAAACGCCGGAGTCGTACTTCGCCCACCACATGGGCATGCACCACCCCGAAAACAACCTGCCCGACGACGAGAGCTCGACCATGTTTTACCAGCGCGACTCGGTGCGGGGGTTTCTACGCTACCTCGGCGACTTTCTGGTGGTGGGCGTGGCGCGGGTGGCCAGCTACTTCACCAAGCGCAACAAAGCCACGATGCGCTACCGCCTGCTGCGCGGCGAGATTCTCTACGGCGGCCTCACGCTGGCGCTGGCGCTCGTGAACCTGCCGGCCACGCTGGCCGTGTTCGTGCTGCCCTTTTTGCTGTCGCGCGTCATCATGATGCTCGGCAACTGGGCGCAGCACGCGTTCATCGACGCGGCCAGCCCCGATAATTGTTACCGCAACAGCGTGACCTGCATCAACACGCCCTACAACCATAAGTGCTGGAACGATGGCTACCACATCAGCCACCATCTCAAGCCCGCGCTGCACTGGACCGAGCACCCGCACCACTTCCGCCAAAACCTGGCGCAGTACGCCGATAATGAGGCCATTGTGTTCGATGGCATCCACTTTCTGCACATCTTCTGCTACCTTATGGCCAAGCGTTACGACCTGCTGGCCCGGCACTTTGTGCTGCTAGATGGCACGGTGCGCACCGAGGCGGAGGTAGTGGCGCTGCTGCGCAGCCGCACCCGGCGCATCGGCCGCGAAGTGCTGGTGCCACAACTGGCGTAAAATGTGTAGCGCGGCCTCGCAGAGTCCACGCTACTTCTTTTGCCCCGGCCGGCGCAGGCGCCACTGGTGCCAGGGCCGGGGGTGCTGCTCCAGGTAGGGCAGCAGCCAGGCCAGCACGGCCAGCGTGAGGCCGGTGCCCAGCGCCGAGCCGGCGTACACGTCTTCCACGAAGTGCTGGGCCAGGTACACCCGCGAGTAGGCCGTGAGCGCGGCCAGCGCCACGAAGGCGTAGCCCCAGCGCTTGTCCTTCACGATAAGCGTGAGTAGCAGAAATACCGAAAACGCCGACGTAGAATGTCCCGAGGGAAAGCTTTTGAGCGTGCCCATCACCACGCCTTCCACCACGTGGAGGGGCGGGAAGCCGGGGTTTTCGGCGAAGTAGCGGAAGGGCCGGGGGTGGCCTGTGAAAATGAGCTGCTTGCCGATTTGAGCGGCCAGCGACGTGCTGGCAAAGCACACGAAGCTCACGAAGGCCCAGCGGAAGCGCACGAATAGCAGCCCCAGCGTGACGAGTACGTAGAACAGCCCGTCGCCCACGTTAGTGAACGGCCTGAAAAACTGGTCGAAAAACGGCGTGTTATGCCCATTGACCCAGAAAAATGCCAGGTGCTTGGGCGTGGCCAGCAGCACGGTGCCCAGCAGCACCAGCAGCACGGCGTAGGGAATGAGGAAGGTGCGGGTTTGCCGAAGCAAGTGTAGCATAGAGCAGTGGGCGGTAAGCTTTAGCTGGCACCGCAGGGTTGTAGGGGGCAAAACGGTAAGCCAAAGCTTACCGCACGGCAAAATTACCGCCGGGCGCGGGGTAAAGCCGGCCGTAACTTGCGCTTCCTAACCCGTTTTTCCCCGTTTCAGTATGCGCTACGGTCCCATTGCCCCCGAGCTGTTTGTTGAGAATCGCCGCCGCTTCCGCGAATTGCTGCCGCCGCAGTCGCTGGCCATTTTCAATGCCAACGATATTCTGCCCACCAACGCCGACGGTACGCTGGCCCTCAAGCAGAACACCGATTTGTTTTACCTAACCGGTGTGGACCAGGAGGAAACCATCCTCGTCATCTGCCCCGATGCGGCCCTCGAAAAGCACCGCGAAATCCTGTTTGTGCGCGAAACCTCGGAGCTGATTCTCGTGTGGGAAGGCTACAAGCTGACTAAGGAAGAAGCACGCCAAGTGTCGGGCATCCCCACCATCATGTGGGTCGACCAGTTTGAAACCGTACTGCCGGCCCTTATGAATGAGGCCGAGTACGTGTACCTCAATTCGAACGAGCACATCCGGGCCGTGGTGGAGGTCGAAACCCGTGACGCCCGCCTCATCAAGAGCCTCCAGCGCCGCTACCCGCTGCACCAGTACCGCCGTGCTGCCAAGCTCATGCACCAGCTGCGCGCCGTGAAGAGCCCTGAGGAAATCCGCCTTATGCGCCGCGCGGCCGACATCACCGGCAACGCCTTCCGCCGCCTGCTGGGCTTCGTGAAGCCCGGCGTGTGGGAATACGAGGTGGAGGCCGAGATTATGCATGAATTTATCCGCAGCGGCTCGCGCGGGCCGGCCTACACCAGCATCATCGGCAGCGGCGAGAGCGCTACTATTCTGCATTACATCAGCAACGACCGCCAGTGCCAGGACGGCGACGTGCTGCTGCTCGACTTCGGCGCCGAATACGCCAACTACGCCGCCGACCTCACCCGCAGCATTCCCGTCAATGGCACTTTCACCCCGCGCCAGCGCCAGGTGTACGAGGCCGTGCTGCGGGTATTCAAGTTTTGCCAGACCCGCTTGGTGGTCGGCAATTCCATCGAAAACTACCACCGCGAAGTAGGCGCCACGATGGAGCAGGAGCTCATCAAACTCGACCTGTTAAACGCCACCGACGTCAAAAACCAGGACCCCGACGCGCCGCTCTACAAAAAGTATTTCCCGCACGGCACCAGCCACTACCTGGGCCTTGATGTGCACGACGTGGGCTACAAATACCGCACGTTTGAGGCGGGTATGGTATACACTATCGAGCCGGGCATCTACATCCGCGAGGAGAAGCTGGGCATCCGCCTCGAAAACGACTTTCTTATCACCGCCAGCGGCAACGAGGATTTGATGGCCAACATTCCCATTGAGCTGGCCGACATCGAGCGCTTGATGAAGCGCTAGGCTGCTGCGCCTTACAAAAAAAGAACGTCATGCTGCGCAAGCGCAGCATGACGTTCTTTTTTGAGCTAAAGCCTTGAAGAATAAAATTACTGGGGCCGCCGAAACAGCAGCAGGTGCTGCTGCGGCAGCGTTTCGCGCACTTCCACAAACTCCAGGCCCACGGCGGCCATCTCTTTGCGGGCCTGCTCCACAGTCATTTTGTGAATGGCCTTGATGGGCACGTTGGGGTCTTCGGCGCGGTACTCGACCAGGGCTAGCCGGCCGGTGCCGGGTCGCAACGCATTGCGAATGGCTAGCCCCATCTCATGCGGGTGGTCAAACTCGTGGTAGGCATCCACTATGAGCACTACATCGACCTGGCTGGCGGGCAGGTGCGGGTCGGTGGTGGTGCCGAGTACGGGCTCCACGTTGGCGAGCTTTTTTTTGAGCTTGCGCTCCTTCAGCTCCGTTATCATCTCGGGCTGAATATCGACAGCCAGCACCCGGCCGCGCGGTACGAGCGGAGCCAGCCGGAACGAGAAAAAGCCCGTGCCCGCCCCAATGTCGGCCACCGTATCGGTAGGCTTGAGGCCCAACTCCTGCACCAATCGCTCGGTGCCTTCTTCCTGGGTGCGGTCGTCGCGCTCCAGCCAGTCGGCGCCTTCGTGGCCCATCACGTGGGCTATCTGGCGGCCCTGGTAGTAGCGGCCAATGCCGTTGGGGTCGCGTGGGGGGCGGCTCACGTAGCCCGCTGAGTCGGGCGGGCGCGCCGTGATGGTGGTGGCGCGCAAGCTGGCCGCATTCACCACGTTCGACTCCATCGGCAGCTGCGTGCAGGCGGCAATTGCGGCCACTGCCCCCATGCCAGTCCAAAGCACTATGGCGTTTCTCATAAATCTCAACGTCAGTCCAAAAACCGGCTTTTACTGGCTTCACAACAACTTTTAGGCCCGCCGCGTTCAGCCCGCGGCGGCGAAGCTACGGCTGAGTACCGGTTGGGCTACCTAAAAAAAGTAACTCTTTCTTCGGCCAAAACTGCTTCGCTAACGTATTCGGGGCACATTTCTTTCATTCACCCTTTTGCTTTTCACCTTATGCGAAACCTGACTTCTACCCTGGGCCGCCTGGCGGTGGTCCTTTCTGGCGCCTTGGCCCTGGGCTCGTGCAGCCGGTCCAACTACGCCTTCCTGCCCAAAGCCGATTCGTACCTCGGCACCACGGTCGCCGCGCCCAAGGCCCGGCAGCAGGCACCGGTAGCCGTTGCTACTCCCGCCGCTGAAGCCGCTCCTCAGGCCGAGGCTACTCCCGCCATCGCCCCCGAAGTAACAGTAGCCACGGCCCCGGTTGCAGCCGCCAAGCCGGCTGCCGCCGTAGCGGCCGCGCCGGCCGCTGTAGCCACTACCCCGGCTGCCGAAGTAGCCGCCGCCACCGTGGCCACGCCGGCCCCGCAAAAGCTTAGCCTCGTGCAGCGTGTGGCGCTGGCCAAGGTTACCAAAAAAATCAACAAGCTGGCCAGCAAGTCTTCGCAGTTCAAACAGGGTGACAACACGGCCCACACGGCCCGCGTCAGCGGCAACCTGCGCACGGGTCTCATCCTGCTGCTCATCGGCCTGATTGTCGGCATCTTCAACGGCCTCATCGGTACCATCATCGCCCTAATTGGCGTAGTATTCCTGGTGCTCTGGCTGCTCGACGAGTTGTAAGCCGCTATAATACTCCCCACGCAAAAGCCCCGGCTGCCTCGCGCAGCCGGGGCTTTTGCGTGGGGAGCAGGCACCTTTTTTACATCGGGTCCACATCCGTCACCAGCCGCGCCTGGCGAAATTCCTTTTGGTCGCGCACGGCGTCCAGGGCGGCGCAAATGGCGTGCTTAGCCGCCTTCAGTACCGTGTGCTCGCGGCTGAGTTTGATGACGATTTCTTGCAAAAAGAAATTGCGGATGCGGAAGATGTACGGCGCCTCGGGCCCCAGCACCGGGCCGCGGCCTAGCCGCTCCACCAGCTCCTGAGTCAGAAAAATGGCGGCTTGCTGGGCCACTGCCTGGTCCATGTGCTTCACCGTCAGCTTTATCATGCGGGTGAAGGGCGGGTACTCGTGCTCGCGGCGCTGGGTTATCTCGTACTCGTAAAATTCGAGGTAGTCGTTGCGGATAACCTTGTCGAAAATCACCTGCGTGGTGTCGCCAGTCTGGATTAACACCTTGCCTTTCTTGCCCTTGCGCCCGGCCCGGCCGCTCACCTGCACAAACATCTGGTAGGCGCGCTCGTGGGCCCGGTAGTCGGGGTAGTGGATGATGGCGTCGGCATTGACGATGCCCACTAGGCTCACGTTCTCAAAGTCGAGGCCCTTGGTTACCATCTGGGTGCCCACGAGCACGTTGGTTTTCTGCTGCTCGAAGTCGCCGATAATCTGCTGATAGGCGTTTTTGGCGCGGGTCGTGTCGAGGTCCATGCGCTGCACGTTGGCCTGCGGCAGCATGATTTTGAGGTCGTCTTCCAGCTTTTCGGTGCCGAAGCCTTGGGTGCGCAGCGCCCGCGAGCCGCAGGCTGGGCACTGCGTGGGCATGCCCTCGTGGTAGCCGCAGTAGTGGCAGCGCAACTCGTGGGCGTGCTTGTGGTAGCTCAAACTCACGGCGCAGGCTTGGCACTTGGGGATGTAGCCGCAGTCGTTGCACTCCGTCACCGGGGCGTAGCCGCGCCGGTTCTGGAACAGGATAACCTGCTCCTGCTGCGCAATGCGGGCTTCCATCGCGTTCAGCAAATCGGCCGAGAAGTGGTTGTGCATCTTCTTCTCGGCGCGCAGCTTGCGGGTATCAATCAGCTCGATGTCGGGCATGCCGGCCTCGCCGAAACGCTTGCTGAGGGTCACCAGCCCGTAGCGGCCCAGCCGGGCCTGGTAGTAGGTTTCCACGGCCGGCGTGGCCGAGCCCAGCAGCACCTTAGCGCCCTGGAAGTTGCTCATCATCAGCGCCACCTCGCGGGCGTTGTAGCGCGGGGCGGGGTCGTACTGCTTGTAGGAGCTTTCGTGCTCCTCGTCCACAATCACCAGACTGAGGTTATCGAACGGCAGAAACACCGCCGAGCGCACCCCCACCACCACCTGGAAACGGCCCGAGAGCACGCCGTTCCACACCTCCACCCGCTCGTTGTCGGAGAATTTGGAGTGGTAGACCCCTAGCCGCGAGCCGAATACACGCATCAGGCGCGTCACAATCTGGGCCGTCAGCGCGATTTCGGGTAGTAGGTACAGCACCTGCCCGCCGCCATCCAAGGCGTTGCGAATGAGGTCGATGTAAATCTCGGTCTTGCCCGAGCCCGTGACGCCGTGCAGCAGCACAATGTCCTTTTGCCCAAACAAGCTCAGCACCTCATCGCGGGCCACCACCTGGGCCTCGTTGAGCTGGTAGGGCATCTGGGCCAGCGGGTTTTCCTCCAGCGGAAAGCGCGACACAATCTGGTCGAACTGCTCCAGCACTCCGTTCTTAATCAGTGTATTCACGGCCGAGGCCGAGAGGTGGGGCGAGCTGGTGAGGTAGGCTTTTTCGAGGCCCACATGGTTGAGGTGCTCGTCCCGGTGCACCGGCACGCGCTGCAAATATTTCAGCAGCACGTCCACTTGCTTGGGCTTGCTGGCCAGGTCCTCGAAGAGCTTTTCCACGGCGCCGGCGCTCACCAGGTGGTGGGCTAGACGCACCTTTTTCAGCACCTTGGGCGAATACTTGTCGGACATCTGCTCGAAGAGAAAGATGACGTCCTTCTGCATCAAGGACTTGATGACCTTGTGAAACGAGGCGATGCCCAGCACGTCGCCCACTTCGGTAAAGGTCAGCGCCTTGCCATCCTCAGTGCGCAGGTTGTCCACAATGCGCTGCTCCTTGTCATCGAGCGGGTAGGGACTGCCGTCGGTGAGGTAGGCCGGGTGCAGCTGAATGCGCGACTCGGACGAGAGCTTGAGCGCGGCGGGCAGCGCGGCGTTGATGACCTCGCCCAGCGTGCAGAGGTAGTAATCGGCTATCCAGCGAAAGAGCTTGAGCTGCGGCTGGGTCACGACGGGCGCGTCGTCGATAAACTCCAGAATGTACTTGGCCTGGTATTCCTTGGGCGGCGTTTCGTGCACGGCCGCCACAATGCAACTCAGCGTGCGCTTGGCCCCAAACTGCACAATGACTCGGCCCCCAATTACTACGTTGTCGTTCAGCTCGTAGGGCACCCGGTAGGTGTAAAGCTTGGGCAGCGGCAGGGGCAAAATCACGTCCACAAACAGGGTCACGCGGTCGGGCGCGGCCACCGGGGCAGGCGTGGGGGAAGCAAATTCAAAAGTAAGCGACACGGGAAACGGCTAGCGGCAGGCGAATAGTAAAGATAACCCCGGCCAACCGGAGGATGGTGCCCCGAAAGCCAGCTATTGTTCAGCTAGGCCCAACTGGGCCAGCGCCTCGGCCACCGAGTGCACCGGCAGCTGGCAGGCCCGGTCGCGGCACACGTAGATGGTGGTGCGGTCGCCGCTGCCGCGGCCTTGCAGCAGCGGCAAGTCGCTGGCTTGCAGCGCGCCGGCCAGTACGTCGTGCGGTAAAAAGTGCCGGCCTAGCTGCTGCCGAAACGCCTCGGCCTGCGGCCCCACGATGGCTACCTCGGCGCCCGGCCGCAGCAGTGCCGCGTAGAGGCTGGCCCAGTGGGTGAGGTGCTGGGGCTCCTGGGCGGCCAGGGCCTGCACCTGGGCTAGCATAGTGGCCGCCAGGGTGTGATAATCAGCGTTTTCGAGGTGGCGGCCCAAGCGCAGCAGGTTGTGCGCCATCACCGCGTTGGAGCTGGGAATGACGTTGTCGAACAGCTCTTTTTTGCGGGCGATGAGTGGCTCGGCGCTGGCGTCGGTGTAGAAGAACTGTTGCTCGCCAGGGTCAAAAAAGTTATCGAGCACGTAGCCATTCAGCGCTTCCGCCTCGCGCAGCCAGCGCTCGGCAAACGTGGCTTCGTAGAGGCTCACGTAGGCCTCAATCACCAGCGCGTAGTCTTCCAGAAAGCCATTGATGGTGGCGCGGCCGTTCTTCCAGGTGCGGAACAAACGCGGGCCCTCCCGCAGGTTGGCTTGCAAAAACTCGGCGTTGCGCAAGGCTAGCTCCAGAAACTCCGGCTCGCCGAAGGTCCGGTAGGCGGCCACCAGCCCGCTGAGCATGAGGGCGTTCCAGCCGGTTAATATTTTGTCATCCAGGCCGGGGCGCACGCGGTGGGCGCGGGCGGCGAGCAGCGTTTTTTGCCAGCCGTGGATGAGCTTGGCCAGCACGTGCGGTTCCAGGTTGTGCTGCTGGGCAAATTCCTCGTCGGCCTGCCGGCGGTGCAGGATGTTGCGGCCGTGCTCCCAGTTGCCAAGGCCGGTGCACTGGTAGTAGGCGGCAGCCAGCGGCTCCTCGGCGCCCAAGGTGGCTTGTAGCTCTTCGCGGGTCCAAACATAGAATTTGCCCTCCTCGCCCTCGCTATCTGCATCGAGCGAGGAATAGAAGCCGCCCTCGGGGTTAGTAAGTTCGCGGCGTACCCAGTTCACGGTCTGAAAAACCACTGCGCGGTACAGCGGGTCGGGCGTCACCTGAAACGCTTCGCTGTATAAGCTCAGTAGTTGGCCGTTGTCGTAGAGCATTTTCTCGAAGTGCGGCACCAGCCACTCGGCATCGACCGAGTAGCGGGCCCAGCCGCCACCCACTTGGTCGTAGATACCGCCCCAGGCCATTTCGCGCAGCGTCAGGTTGACCTGGCTCAATACCGCCCGGCTGCCCGAAATGTGGTGCGCCCGCAGCAAAAACCGCCAGATGCTGGGCATTGGAAATTTAGGAGCGCGGTTGGTGCCGCCCCGCTCGCGGTCGAAGGTCTGGGCCAGATTGTAGGTCAGCAGCTGAAATTCCTCCTCGCTCACGCCTGCGCTGACTAGCTCGCCGGCCGCGGTGTATTTAGCCAGCTCGCTAGCCTGCAACACCTGGGCAAAGCGCTCGGCCGAGCCCTCCAGCTCGGCGCGGTGCTCGCTGGTGTAGGCTTGGGCCACGTTTTCGAGCAGCTTAACCCAGTTAGTGGGTGGGAAATACGTGCCGCCATAAAACGGTTTGGCGGCTGGTGTGAGCAGCACATTCAGCGGCCAGCCACCCCGGATACCCATCGCCTGCACGGCTGCTAGGTAGAGCTGGTCCACGTCGGGCCGCTCCTCCCGGTCAACCTTGATGCAGACGAAGTACTCGTTCATCACCCTAGCCACCTGCTCATTTTCGAATGACTCGCGCTCCATCACGTGGCACCAGTGGCAAGCCGCGTAACCAATGCTCACCACGATGGGCTTTTGCTCGGCCTGCGCCCTAGCCAGCGCCTCGGGCCCCCAAGGATACCAGTCCACCGGGTTGTGGGCGTGCTGTAGTAGGTAGGGGCTGGTTTCATGGGCTAGCCGATTGGTGGGCTGGGTAGGAGAGGCAGACATAGCGCGGCGGGAGAGAAGCAGAAAAAACAAAACCCAGCCGGCGGGGCTGGGTTTTGAAAACTTACGCGGCCGGCGCGTCGGTAGCTGGCGGCGCGGCGCGCTTGGCAGGGGCTTTCTTAGCCGCCGGCTTTTTGGCAGCGGCTTTTTTAGGGGCCGCTTTCTTGGCGGCAGCTGGCTTTTTAGCTGCCGCATCCTTAGTTGTCTTAGCAGCCTTGGCTTTGGGGGCGATGGGTACGGCTTCAGCCGGAACTGCTTCGGCTGCCGCAGTTTCGGTTGGGGGAACGGCTGTAGACGCAACAGCAACTGGCGCTTCTACTGTAGCAGGAGTAGTTGCCGCGTCTGCCGTAGTTTCGGCGGCCAGTGCGGCAGCTTTGGGGCGGCCCCGGCGCGGCTTGGCGGCCGTGGTGGGGCTATCCGTGGTAGCCTCGGTAGTGGGCTGAGTCAGGTCGGATGCTTCCAGGGCTACCGGGCTATCCACCATCGTATCGAGCACGGCTGGCCGCCCCAGCAGCGCTACCGGCATAATGGGCGGCGAAATGATGGGGGCTGTGGCAGGGGGAACCTCGGCAGTGGCGGTCGCGGCAGCAGCTTCGGCCGCGGCTTTCTCGGCTGGGGTAGGGTTGCGGTACAGCGCGTTGCGCTTGGGTCCGCGGGCCACTATACCCGACTTCGTGATAACCTTTGATTTCTTAGGCGTGGGGCCCGTGCCGCGCTTGCGCACGGCTGGCTCTGGCTCCGTAGCCGGGCTAGCCAGCTCCGTGATAACCGTAAGCGCACCTTCCTCCAACGTAACCTCCACCGGTGGGGGGCTGATGAGCGGGGCCTCGCCGGGGGCAGCCTCAAGGAAGGGGGCCTCCTCCGGCAATACGCCGGCTATTTCGTGCGCAATTTCCTCGGCCAGTGCCTCCACGGCTAGGTCGTCTGTTTCCTCGGTGTCCTCCTCGGTTTGGCCGGCAGCCAGGCGGGCGGCGTTCTTACGAGCCGTGCGCTTGGCACCCCCGCGCGAGCGGCGCTTTTTCTTCTTGGCTGGGTAGTTTGTTTCTGCTGGCGTAGCCAGCAAACTAGCCTCCGGGTTACTGAGTAGAGCTTCGGCATCAGTAGCCACCGTTGCGTCAACAACCAACTCCACGGGTGCAACTACTTCCTCGGCCACTGGCTGGGGCTGCGGTGTAGCAGGCTGATTGGGGCGGCCGTTGCGGCGGTCCTGGCCCTCGCGATTATTACGGTCGTTGCGGCGGCCGTCGCGGCGGTTGTCATTGCGGCGCTCAGGCTGCTGGGCAATCGTGGTTTCGGCGGGGCTAGCGGCGGCCAGTGAGGCCACTGGCGCGTCATCGCTGCCAATGTCGATGCGCTCCTCATCGTCCTCCGGAGCTACCTCCACCACTCGCACCGGCTTGGGCGGTGGCAGCGACACGAGCTGGCGCTGCACGTCGCGCTGTTCCTGGCGCACGTCCACACCCTGGCTGGCCAAGCGCTCCAGTCGCTCGGCCGTCTGGTCGAGGAAGGTGCGGTGCTCGGGCGCGCCCAGGTGCAGCGGCCGGTGGCCCAGCGACTGCCGCACGGCTGCCCACTCCTTGCGGAAGCGCCCGAAGTCAGCGTCGAAATAAGCCCGCGCAAACTTGTCCCAGATGTAGTCCTCCGCCACTTCCGACGGGTGCAGCATATCGCTGGCGTAGAAGCGATAGTCGCGCAGCTCATCAACCAGCAGCTCATAGGCCGGGAAGTAGCTCACGCCCGGCAGCAACTCGCTGAGGTAGTGGCAGGCCACGCGCAGCACCGACTTGCTCACCGCGTTCAGCGGCAAAGTGTCCTTCACGTGGCGCACCGGGCTCACCGTGAGCACGATGCGGATATTGGGGTTCGCACGCCGCAACAGCGCGTGTACCTCGGCTAGCCCGTTCACAATCTCATCGGCCGTCAGCAGTTCCTTCTCGAAGAGGCTGGCGGGTAGCTTATGTAGGTTGCTCACTAGCTCACCAGTTTCGCGCAGGCGGTAGGCCCAGGCGGTGCCGAGGGTCAGCACTACTGTATCGGCGGTGCGCACAAACTCACCCACCCGGCTCACCGTCGCCTGAATAAGCTGCAATAGCTCAACCGGCGACTCGGCCCCGATGGTACTGTGGAAGTCGTAGCTCTGCCAGCGGCCCCGGGCTTCCACCACGTGCTGTTGCCAGTCCTGCTCCTCGCCAGCAGCGGCGCGCAAGAGCTGCGCCAGCGCCAGCGGCTGGAACACGGTGCCAAAGGGATTGACGAGCGCGTTCACCTTATTCAGGCGTAGCCGAGTGCCAATGCTGTCGGCAAAGCACGAGCCTACCGTGAGCACCCGCGCCGTGCGCGCCAGTTGCCGCTCCTGCGGCGCAATAGTTAATTCAGTTCGAAACATGAATTGCAAAGGTAGGCCCAAAAAAAGACGTCCCGCCTTGCGGCAGGACGTCTTACTAAGCAGCTAAGCAGCAGCAATTAAGCAGCTACTACGCGGAAGTTAATCGTGTGCTTCACTTCCTTGTGCAGGTTCAGCGTAGCGGTGTAGTCACCGGCCGTAGTGGGCTCCTGGTCAAAGCTCAGGCGCTTGCGGTCTACGTCGATGCCTTTGTTTTTCAGGGCCTCAGCCAGTTGCAGGGTCGTAACGCGGCCGAAGATTTTGCCGGTTTCGCCCACTTTGGCGGGTAGGTCGAATACCTGGTCGCCAACCTGGTCAGCTACTGCCTGGGCATCAGCTTTCACTTTTTCGGCTTTGTGAGCAGCCTGGCGCACGTTCTCGGCTACAATTTTCTTGGCCGATTTGTCAGCCAGAATAGCCAAGCCTTGCGGCAGAAGGTAGTTGCGGCCGTAGCCCGACTTTACCGTTACGAGGTCGTTCTTGTAGCCCAGACCCTTAACGTCGTCTTTCAGAATGATTTCCATGTCTTCAGGTCTATTTCAGAGCGTCGGTTACGTAGGGCATCAGGGCCAGGTGGCGGGCCTTAGCCACGGCCTGCGCCACTTTGCGCTGGAATTTCAGGCTGGTGCCGGTGATGCGGCGGGGCAGCAAGCGGCCCTGCTCGTTCACAAACTTCAGCAGGAAGTTCGGGTCTTTGTAA
>Ga0160429_1001246_pt1 | contig 14634 bp, 13 predicted proteins | sample SolpanmetagenomR_FD_108199 | JGI IMG/M metagenome (GOLD analysis project Ga0160429, IMG submission 108199) | Solar panel surface microbial communities from Lawrence Berkeley National Laboratory, California, USA - R | ecosystem: Engineered > Built environment > Solar panel > Unclassified ...
CAGCACCACGAAGTGCTGCTGCAAGGCATGAACCTGGGCGGCTGGCTCTTGCAGGAAGGCTACATGATGAAGCCCGGCTACGGCGGCACCCAGGGCTCGGTGAAAAAGGTGCTGTACGGCGCCGGCCTGAGCGACGCGCAGGTGGAGAAATTCTACCAGCAGTACCGCGACAATTTCATCACCAAGGCTGACATTGATTTCATTGCACAGCAAGGCTTTAACTGCATCCGGCTGCCGCTGCACTACGACCTGTTTCTGACCCCTAGCCAGCGCGCCGTGCGCAACGGCGTGCTACGCGGTAGTGTGCCCTACGCCGAGTACGTGGCCAAGCTCAAGGAGTGGCAGCAGAAGGGCGAGCTGTTCAAGGAGCCCGCCAAGCTCGAAGCTATTCGCATCATCGATAAAACGCTGGCCTGGTGCGCCGCCAATAAGCTTTACGTGGTGCTCGACCTGCACGCCGCGCCCGGCGCGCAGGGCACCGACACCAACATTGCCGACGCCTTGCAAGCCAACGACTTCTGGCAGGAGCCGGTGTTTCAGGAAATGACCAATGGCCTGTGGACGACCCTAGCCCAGCGCTACAAGAACGATGGCCGCATTGCCATGTACGACCTTATCAATGAGCCCAATAACGTGCCCGGCGGCAACGCCGCCATTCAGGTCATGTTTGAGAAGCTCATCAATACGGTGCGCGCCACCGGCGACCAGCATTTGCTGCTGCTGGAAGGCAACGGCTTCGGCAACAACTACAACGGCATTGAGAAGAAGAGCTTCACGCACCAAGAAAATTTAGTGTATAACTCGCACCGCTACAGCATCTTACCCAAGTATCCGCTCAGCAACGCCGTGGACGCCAGCAACCCCGACGCCAACCAGCTCGGCGCCATTGCCAACCTCGTAAGGTTTCGTGAAACCCAGCAGGTGCCGGTGTGGATAGGCGAAACCGGCGAAAACTCGGCCCAGTGGATGGGCGAGGCCGCCCACAACCTCAATAGCGTGGGCATCGGCTGGTGCAACTGGACCTACAAGCGCTTCAACGACAAGCCGATTGCCGCGCTGCTGCGCATTAAGCCGCCCTACCCCGTCGATGTAAAATCGGCCACCGACCTGCCGGTTATTCTGGAGAATGTCAAATTCAAGAACTGCGTGCCGAACCCGGATGTGATAGCCGCACTGAAGGCGGAACTGAAGAAATAGACCGATTTAGTCAATTGACTAGAACGCGTTTGTCATAACTGACGCAAGAAGCATCTTGTCAGGGTGGAACAGCCAACGGGCGAAACTGACGAGATGCTTCCTACGTCAGCATGACAAACGTTTTTTTTGCATTTACTCCATGCATTTCAGATACTTCCTCTTTTTACTACTCGTTTTTCTGGCTAGCTTCCGGCTAGCCGCCCAGCCGGCCCCGCCCGCCGGGCGCGTGGTCGTGACGCACCTCGACTCGAAGCTGCTGCACGGCAACCCGGGCGGCGAAAACCCGCGCCGGCGCGTGAGCGTGTACCTGCCGCCCGGCTACGCCGGCAGCCCTGACCAGCGCTACCCGGTGCTGTACTACCTGCACGGCTTCACCTGGAACGATAGCCTGATTTTCAACCAAGACGGCATGAAAGCGCTGCTCGACCAGGCCATTGCGACCGGGCAAATCCGCCCGCTCATTGTGGTAGTGCCCGACGAGCAAACCCGCTACGGCGGCAGCTGGTACGTCAACTCGGCCACCAACGGGCCGTGGGCCGATTTCACCGCCCGCGAGCTAGTTGCCTTCATCGACAAGCAGTTTCGCACCCTGGCCAAGCCCGGCAGCCGGGGGCTAGCCGGCCACTCGATGGGCGGCGGGGGCGCCGTACGGCTGGCCCTGGCCTACCCCGGCACCTGGGCCGCCGTCTACGCCCTAAGCCCGGCCTTCCTGGGGCCGCACCCCAGCTACCTGCCCGGCCCCGGCGTGGGCCCGGCCCTGCGTGCCACCAGCCAAGCCGAGGCACAACGCAGCCACACGACCCTGGCGGCGGTATCGCTGGCCCGCGCCTTTTCGCCTAACCCAAAAAACCCGCCCTTCGGGGCCAATTTTCCCGGCTCGCTGGGGGCCGACAGTCTGGTGCGGCGCGATGCCGTGTTGGCGCGCTGGGTACTGGCCTCGCCCCTCTACACGCTGCCCATTCACCCGGCGGCGCTGCGCCAACTGCGGGCCTTCGCCTTTGACTGGGGCGCCCAGGACGAGGTGAAACACATTCCACCCACCTGCCGGCAGTTCAGCAATTTGCTGACGGTGTATGGCATTCGGCATTCGGCCGAGGAGTACGAGGGTACCCACGGCAGCCGCATCATGGGGCCCACGGGGCGCATGTACCAGCAGGTGCTACCATTTTTCAATAAGCACCTGGACTTCGCCAACTAAGCTCGCCGGCCACCCAACGATACTGACGCACCAGGGCTTTCTTTGGGCTACTTATTCCTTCCGCCCATGAACCAGAAAGAATACCGCTGGCACGTCAACATTCTGAAGCAGGTTTACCCCGACCTGAAACTGACGTTTGAGCAGGCCGAGCAGCTGTATCTGATGGAGCAGCAAACCAAGGACTTACCGCGCGGCAAGTACCTGACCGATTGGGAGCGCCTGGATTTTGAGCTGGCGACTATGCGGCGCATTCTGTCGGCCGAGCAGTTGGCGAGCTACCTGCCCGACCACGCCGCGGCAATAGCCCAGCACAGCGCCCACGTAGCGAGCCTCCATAAATCGGCCGTTACCGAGCTGGCTTACAACAGGGAGGTATTGCAATTTTACCGCGAAACGGTGCTGCCCACGCTCTACGCCGACCCGCATCTGGCCCAGCTCATAAGCCTGAACCAGATGCGCCTCGCCAGCCGTGCGCAATTTGTGTGGCAGGAGTGCGACCAGCTACTGCGCCAGCAGTGGGCCGCTACGGTGATGCAGCACTACCTCAGCTACCGCACCCTAGCCGAACCCAAGCTGGAAGCCCAGCGCACCAGGCACGAGCTACAGCTACTTTGGCCTGACTACCGGCTGATGAAGCGTGAGCTTTATAAGCCAGCGCAGCTCATGCTAAAAGCCGCTATGAAAGAGACCGACCACTGGCTACGGGAATCATTGCCGCAGCTCGCCGCCCAGCAGCGGGAATGGGGCGCGCACCTGCGGCAGCGCTGGAAACATCATAACGGGCCCATCAAAGGCTTTGTGCACGAGGCGCCTTTTGATGAGAAAAAGCACCGCCAGCAGTGGCAGTTTCTAGTGCTGTGGCTGGGCCGCACGGCCCCGGACCCGTGGCAAACGACAGCGGCGGCTACCAAGCCCCCTAAAAAGCCGAAGGCCTCCTGAAGCACCAGCCACTAGCCTTTTCATTTTTTACCTGCCTGCTACTATGTCTTTTCGCCCGTCTTTGCTCGGCCTGCTGCTAGCCACCGCTACCACCGGCCACGCCGCCGCGCCCAAGCCCGAACCTGTTAAAAAGCCCACCGTCATTCTCTTTGTGGGCAATAGCTTCTTCCACGGCGCTTTCGAGCCGGTGCTGACTTACAACGCCGCGGCCATCATCGACGAGAATTTCAAGCCCAACCGCACCGGCCAGCGCCGGCGCCAGTACGAGCACGAGCAGGGGCCTTGGGGCGGCATCCCGGGCATTTTCAAGAAGCTGACTGATGAGGCGAAGCTGAATTACGAGGTGCACCTGGAGGCTATCAGCGGGCAAACCTTGCAGTTTCACTACGACAGCGCACTGGCCGTCATTCAGCAGCCGAAGTGGGATAAGGTCATTATGCACGACTACAGCACCGGGCCGGTGCCCGCGCGCCACGGCGGCCAGCCGGCCCGCTTCTACGAGTACGCCACCAAGCTGGAGCAGGCGGTGCACACGGCTAGCCCCCGCGCCCAGGTGTACCTCTACCAAACCTGGGCCCGCGCCGACCAGACCTACCCGACTGGCAAAGGCTACTCCGGCCTGCCCCTCGACTCGATGACTACCGACCTGCACCGCGCCTATTACCAGGAAGCCGCGCAGGATAAGAACTTCGCCGGGGTGGCCCCTGCCGGCGATGCCTGGCTGCGCGCCGTGCGCCAGGGCCTGGCCGACCCCAACCCCTACGATGCCGCCGAGCCCGGCAAAATCGACCTCTGGGGCCGCGACCACTACCACCCCAGCGCCTACGGCGCCTACCTCAACGCCTGCGTGGTACTGGCCGAAGTAACCGGCTACGACCCGCGCAAGCTCGGCGCCCAAGAACAAGCCGCCGCCAGCCTCGGCATTGCGCCGGAAGTAGCCGTACAGCTGCAAAAAATAGCCTACGAGCAAGTAAAGGCCGCCCAAAAGTAGCGCGGACTTTTAGTCCGCGAGCGCGGACAGTCCTTACCTCAGAACTACGGCAACTGGCGAACTGAAAGTCTGCGTTACGGCAAAATTCTGCACCCCGCGGCCCGCTGATTTGCACGCCAGTAGCAAGCCAGCGGGCCGTATCTTTGCGGAGCTATGCCGCGCCCCCTCCCCTACCATCACCGTTTGCTGAGTGCCCTGCTGGCCCTGCTGGTGCTGGCTACGTCGGTGGGCCTCACGGCCGAGCGGCACCGCTGTCGCATCAGTGGACGCAGTACCGTGGCCCTGAGCCTGCCGGGGCTGGCTAGCCACGACGACGAGGCGCCCGCCAAGCCCGGCTGCGGCAAGCGCCGCACCGACGGCTGCTGCGACGTCAGCCACCTGCACCACAAGCTCAGCGCCCAAAGCGCCGATGCGGGGCTAGCCAAGTGGCTGCCCGAAGCTCCCGCCCACCTGCCGCCGGCCTTGCTGCCCGCGCCGGTGTGGGCAGGCCTTTTGGCGTCAGCGCCGCTGGCGGCTGGTGTGGCCGTGGGCACGGCCGCCAATTCGTCGCCGCCCGGCGTGCCGCGGGCGGGGCGCGTGCTGCTCACGCGGCACTGCACGCTGGTAGTCTAGCTTTTTCCGAAAACCGCAAGTCCGGGCGGCGAAGCCCGGCCGTATGTTTTCCCGAAAAAGCTACTTACCAGTTAAAATGAATTTCTCTAGCGGAATTAGTCCGCGCTTCCTCCTATTACTACTGAGCAGCTGGCCGCTGTTAGCCCGCGCCCAGAGTGGCGCCGCCGTGCGCGGCGAAGTGCGCGAAACCGGCTCCACTGCCAGCCCCGTGCCCGGCGCCGTGGTGCGCTGGCTGCTGCCGGGCGGGGCCAGCGGCCCCAGCACGACCACCGACGGGGCGGGCGTGTTCACCCTCCCCTTTCCGGCCCAGGCCAAGCCGCGCCTCATCGTGAGTGCCGTGGGCTACACCGCCGATACGCTGGCCGTGCCCACCACCGGCACGCCCTACCTGCGCGTAAGCCTGCGCGGCGGCGCGGCGCTGAGCGAAGTCACCGTGACGGCCAAAGCGCTGTCGTATTCGGCCAAGTCAGTAGGCAGTATGCAAACCATCAGCGCCCGCGACCTCACCAAGTCGGCCTGCTGCAACCTGGCCGAGAGCTTCGAAACCAACGCCGCCGTGGAGGTGAGCACCGCCGACGCGGTGAGCGGCGCCAAGCAGATTCAGCTGCTGGGCCTGGATGGCGCGTACTCGCTGCTCACCATCGACAACCAGCCGGCCCTGCGCGGGCTCTCGGCGCCCTACCGGCTAGGGTACCTGGCGGGCCCTTGGATTGGCAGCATTGACATCATCAAGGGTACCGGCTCGGTGGTGAATGGCTACGAGGGCATTTCGGGCCAGGTGAACGTGCAGCTCAAGGAGCCCGACCTCACCGACCAGCTGCTGCTGAACGCCTACGTGAACGACCTCGGCAAATTTGACCTCAACGCCGTGGCCTCGCAGCGCTTCAATAAGAAGTGGAGCAACGTGCTGCTGCTGCATACCGACCACCTCGGCAACCGCGTGGACCGCAACGGCGACGGCTTCCTCGACCTGCCGCTAGCCACCCAGTTCAACGGCTACGACAAGCTGAAGTATAAGTCGGGCACCGGCCTGGTGGCCGAGCTGGGCGTGGGCGCCATCCGCGAAACGCGCCAGGGCGGCCAGCTAGCCTTCCACGAAAACGAGGTCGACGCCTACCGCACCGCCTACGGCACCACCCAAACCACCGACCGCTACACCGCCCAGGCGCGCACCTCCTACACCTGGCCCGGCCGGCCCTTCCAGAGCCTGGGTTTGCTGGTGAATGGCACAAGCCACGACTTCGCCTCGGCCTACTCCTTCCGCCAGGACAGCGGCCCGCGCCGCTACGACGGCCACCAGAACACGGGCCAGGCCACGCTGCTGTTTCAGAGCATCATCGGCGACACGCGCCACACCTACCGCACGGGCCTCAGCTTTTTGTACGATGATTATAAAGAGCAGCTCACCAACGGCGACACGCCCGCGCTGCTGGCTAGCCCCATCCGGCTACGGCGCACCGAGCGCGTGCCCGGCGCCTTTGCCGAATACACCTACGCCAACACCCGTAACCTGACCGTGGTGGCCGGCCTGCGCACCGACTACCACAACCTCTACGGCTGGCAAGTCACGCCACGCTTCAACCTCAAGTATGACGTGCGACCCGCCACTGCGCTGCGCCTGTCGGCCGGCCGCGGCTTCCGGGTGCCCAACCCCATTGCCGACAACGCTGCCATGCTGGCCAGCGCCCGGCAGTACTACCTCGCGGCCAATCTCCAGCCCGAAAAAGCGTGGAACCTGGGCGGCTCGCTCACGCAGTATTTTCAGGTGCTGGGCCGGCCGGCTACCCTAGTGGTTGACTACTACAACACCATCTTCCAGAACCAGCTGGTGGCCGACATGTACACCACGCCGCAGTACATTATCCTGGATAACCTTGTGCCCGGCGCCCGCTCCTTCGCCCGCAGCGCGCAGGCCGAGGTGCAAGCCGAGCCGCTGAAGGGCCTGCAAGTGAAGGCCGCCTACAAGTGGCTCGACGTGCAAAGCACCTACGCTGGTCAGCTGCTACCTAAGCCCCTGACGCCCCAAAACCGCGCCTTTTTGAACCTGGGCTACGCCACGGCCTTCGACAAATGGCGCGCCGACCTCACCGTGCAGTGGTATGGCGAGCGCCCGCTGGCCCACCTGCCCGCCGATGGCCTCGGTGGCGGCCACGCCCACGGCACCGGCACCGCCGGCCTCGAATACGCCCCGCGCTACGCGGCTCTCAACGCCCAGCTCACCCGCGCCTTCAAGCGCCTCGAAGTGTACGTAGGCGTCGAAAACCTCACCAATTACCGCCAGCCCGACCCCATTCAGAACGCCGCTACTCCCTTCAGCGCGGGCTTTGATGCGGCCATGGTGTGGGGCCCCGTGTACGGCCGCCTCACCTACGCCGGCTTGCGGTACCGCATCGACTAGGACCGCAGATTTAACGGATTCAACTGATTTCGTGGATACGCTTGCCGGTGGCAAGCTGACGCTGGAGTAGGCTGGCTTGTGATTTGCCTACCAGCGGCACTTATTACTTCTTTTTAACTGTTTCGTTTTTATGAAAGCTTTTGCATTTTTTATGCTCGCTCTGCTGAGCTTCGCCGGCCCCGCCACCCAGGCTCAGACTGCCCCCGTAGCCGCCGCTAGCCCCGCCAAAAAGGGCACCGAGATGGTGCAATTCAAGACCTCGGCCGTGTGCGATATGTGCAAGGCGCGCCTCGAAAAAAGCCTGGCCTACGAAAAAGGCGTGCAGGCCGCCCACCTCGACGTGCCTAGCAAAGTCCTCACCGTGACCTACAACCCGGCCAAAACCAGCACCGAGGTGCTGCGCACCGCCGTGCAAAAAACTGGCTACGACGCCGACAACGTGACCGCCGACGCCCGCGCCTACGACCGCCTGCCCGAGTGCTGCAAAAAAACGGCCGGCGCCCACTAGCCCTTGCGCTCGGCGCAACCTCGCCGTTTTATACCGACTTTTGCCGCTGGCCCCACCGCCAGCGGCCACCCCGAGCGGGCTGCCCACCCAGGCGGCCCGCTTGCTTTTTTGCCTGCCTTATGAAAAAAAACACTCCCAGCCCCCCCGCTGACAAAGACCAGCTGCACCCGCGCAACCGCCACCGCGGCCGCTACGATTTTGCGCAGCTCGTGCAGGCCAGCCCCGCGCTAGCTCCCTTCGTGCGGGTCAACGAGTTTCAGGACGCCGCCATCGACTTTGCCGACCCGGCCGCCGTGAAAGCCCTCAACCAGGCGCTGCTGAAGCAATTCTACAGCATCGACTCCTGGGATATTCCGGCCGGCTACCTGTGCCCGCCCATCCCCGGCCGGGCCGACTACCTACACTACCTGGCCGATTTGCTGGCCGAATATAACGGCGGCAAAGTGCCCACCGGCCGCCAAGTGCGCGTGCTTGACGTGGGCGTGGGCGCCAACTGCATCTACCCCATCCTGGGCCACCGCGAGTACGGCTGGCGCTTCGTAGGCGCCGACACTGACCCTGTGGCCCTGAACGCCGCTAAGCAGTTAGTGGCCGCCAACCCTACCCTAGCCGGCGCCGTCGACTGCCGCCTGCAGCCCGACCCCGGGCACATGCTGGTGGGTGTCATGAAGTCGGGCGAAGTATTCGACGCCACCATCTGCAACCCGCCCTTCCACGCCTCGGCCGCCGAAGCTGCCGCCGCTACCCAGCGCAAAACGGCCAACCTCAGCGGCAACCGCCGGGCGGCGCCCAACCACAATTTTGGCGGCCAAAGCAATGAGCTGTGGTACGCGGGCGGCGAGGAAGCCTTTCTGCGTCAATTAATTGCTGAAAGTAAGCAACTGCCGCGGGCCAGCACCTGGTACACCTCGCTCGTTTCTAAAAAGTCTAGCCTGATAAGCGCCCACTACTTTCTCAAGCAGGCCGAAGCTTTGCAGGTGAAGACTATTGAGATGGCGCAGGGCCAGAAAAAAAGCCGCTTCGTGGCCTGGTCTTTCCTCACCGAGGAGGAAATAACGGCCCGGCTAGCCAAAAAGTAGCGCCGGCTTTCAGTCCGCGAGTAGCAACGGTTGCACTCGCGGACTGAAAGTCCGCGCTACTTGGTGCGCCACAGGCGCCACCACGGCAGGTAGGGCTGGTCGTGGTGCTCGTAGTGGTAGCCAAAAAAGTAGCAGCTCACGAAAGCCCACACGTGGTGTCGCAGCTGGCTGCGCGACTTGTGCTGGTTATCGGCCTCGTGCTCGCCGCGGTGCGGTAGGTAGGTGCCGAAGAAGAACAGTTGCAGCGTAGCCAGCACGGCCGGCACCATCCAGAAGGCAATAACATTGGCCTGCGGAAACCAGATTTTGAGCACGTTGTACGTGGCGGCCATCAGCAGTACCTGCCACCAGGTCACGTAGTTCCAGGCGAAGCGGGCCAGCCAGGGCAGGAAGCCGGGATGGTCTTCGGGATGAAAATCGGGGTCATCCTGGGTGCCTACGTGGCGATGGTGGTCGTGGTGCTTGGGCAGCTGCCGCGGAAACCAGTTGTAGGCAAACAGCAGCGCGCACACCGTACCTATCGCGTTGTTCAGCCGCTTGTTGGGGCTCACTACGCCGTGCATGGCATCGTGCGCCGTGATGTAAAGCCCAGTGTACAAGTGCGTTTGTAGCAGCACTAGCAAGTATGGCACCGGCGAGTGCCAGTCGGGCCGGTAGAAGCCCAGCAGAAAAGCCAGCAGCCCCGCCCAGCTCGTCATAATGAGCACCGCCGAAAGCACGCCCTTCTGGCCAATCGGCACGGGCCGGACTGTCTGAACCGCGGATGTATTGGCTTGCACGAATTTCGAAGGCGCCGGCTGGCGGTTGCTAGTCGTAGTCGGGTAGTCGGCAGTAGGTTGCATAGGCACGCGAGCGAGAGGCTACTACCTGCTTAACCACGAATCTATCGAAAAGGTCATCTTCAAAATCCGACTAATCTGGCAAATCTGCTGAATCCGCGGTTCAAACTAATACCGTTCCAAGGCGTCGCGCACCTGCTCCATCTGCCACATGGGGGTGCTGGTAGCCCCACAAATGCCCACTGACTGCCCCGGCGCAAACCAGCTCGCGCACAGCTGTTCGACGTTGGACACGAAGTGCGTCTGCGCATTGGTGTCCTTGCACACTTGATAGAGCACCTTGCCGTTCGAGCTTTTGGTGCCCGACACAAACACAATCTGGTCGAATTGCGCCGCGAAGCGCCGCAGGGCCTCGTCGCGGTTGCTTACCTGCCGGCAGATGGTATCATTGGCATTCACGGTGAAGCCGCGCTCAGTCAGCTCGTTCTTAATGCGATAGAACGAATCGGTGCTCTTGGTGGTCTGGCTGTAGAGCGTAATATTTTCGGGCAGCTCGTGGCGCAGCAGCTCATCAAGGCTCTCAAATACCACGGCCTCGCCGCTGGTTTGCCCCAGTAGGCCCACCACTTCGGCGTGGCCGTGCTTGCCATAGATGAAGATTTTTTCGCGGCGGTCGAAGCTGGCCTTGATGCGATTCTGAAGCTTGAGCACCACCGGGCAGCTAGCGTCGATGAGGGTCAGGTTGTTCTCCATCGCTTGCTGGTAGGTGCTCGGCGGCTCGCCGTGGGCCCGGATGAGCACCGCCTCGTTGCGCAACCCGGCAAACTGCTCGTGGCCGATGATACGTAAACCCTTGTTTTCCAGGCGTTGCACTTCCTCATCGTTGTGCACGATATCGCCCAGGCAATACAAGTACCCCTGCTCATTGAGCAAATCTTCCGCCATCTGAATGGCGTAAATAACCCCGAAGCAAAAGCCCGAGTTGGGGTCGATACGAACGCTGAGGTGCAAACCGGACTGCATACCGCGAAGCTAACTCCGAACTACCCTACAAGGTTATTGGGAGGGGCCGAAATTCTGAACGTTACACTCAGAATTTTGTCTAGCTTTTCACGCGAGCCAGCCGCTGCGCGTCGTCGTCGCTCACGTGCTTCCGGTCGACCAAGAAGCCGCGCACGGTCTGGAACGCTTCGGCGTCCATCCCCGAGCCAGGGTGCTGTAGCGCAGCTTGTAACAGGAAGGCCTTGTCTTCATCCACATGCTTGCTCAAGCCCAGGAAGGGCGGCAGGTTGCTCTCGACCGAAAAGCGCAGGAAGCGTATTTCGGCGTTGTCGCTGTCCAGACCCACGGCTTGGTCAAAGGTTTTGGCGGCCTGCTGCACGTATGCAAGCTTGTTGAGCATCGAGGCATCGCGGGCTTTAATAGCTTCTGAAGCAGCCTTGTAGCCCAGTACTAGGGCATCCTGGCCGGCGTAGTCGCGCAGCAGGTTGTAGAATTTCTCGCCGGCCTGCTTATCGGCGGCGGCTTGCTCGTAGTGGCGGCGCAGGGCGGCCGGCTGGATGGGCGACATAACGGAAATTTGGTAGAAAGGGCGACCCGCTACCGCACCGGAAGCTGCCGGCAGCGCGCTCAACAGGGCAAGAGCAAGTAGTCGTTTCATGGGCGTAAAGCTACGAGCCGCGGCAAAAGCGCGTTGCGGCTGGCCCGCTCCAACGCTAATACCGGGCCAGTAGTGCCCTGCCCCGGCGCCTACACCGCCCGCAGCCGGTAGCGTAGCCACGAGCCGGCCAGCAGCAGCAGCTTGGTATTGTCGGGCAGGCGCACGCGCTCGGCCAGCACCTGAGTGGCGGGGGCGCGGCGCAGCTTCTGAAACAGCTTAAGATAGTATATATAAGCCAGATACACCCCTAGCCGCGCCTGGCGCGGCAGCTGCCGGATGCCCTCGTAGGCCGCCTCAAAATCGGCCCGGATATCGGCCTCCACCGCCCGCTTAGCCTCGTCGTTGAATTGCTCGTAACGCAGCCCCGGAAAATATACCCGGCCCCGCTCCTCGTAGTCGGAGCGGATGTCGCGCAGGAAATTCACCTTCTGAAACGCCGCGCCCAGCCGCCGCGCCGGCGCCCGCAACTGCTCAAACAGCGCCGGCTGGCCCTGGCAAAACACGCGCAGGCACATTAGCCCCACCACCTCGGCCGAGCCGTAGATGTACTGTTCGTACAGTTCCTGGCGGTAATTCCGGTCTTCCAGGTCCATTTCCATGCTCCGCAAAAAGGCATCAATGAATTCGTGGTCAATCTGGTACGTATTCACCGCCCACTGAAAGGCGTGCAATACCGGGTTCAGGCTGAAGCCCGCCGCGATGGCGGCATAAGTATCGGCCTCGAAGCCGGCTAGCAGCGAGGCTTTATCGCGGCTGTGGAAGGTATCCACGATTTCATCGGCCCAGCGCACGAAGCCATACACCGCGTAAATGGCCCGGTGCAGTGCCTTATCGAGGGTGCGAATGCCCAGCGAAAACGACGTGCTGTAGCGCCGCGTGATAAGCTGCGCGCAGGCCAGGCTGGTGTCGGTGAAAAGCTGCTCGTGGTCCATTTTGTACTTCAGTATTACAAAAGAGCATCATGCAGGGCATAGCCAAGCATCTTGCTCACTTCGTTAGAGTTCCTAAATCTAACGGCGCGGGCGAGATGCTTTGCGGCGCCCTGCCTGGCGTTCTTATTAATCTATTTCTTGATTTCCTTCATAACCTCCTTCGCCACTACCTGGCCTGAGATGAGCGAGGGTGGCACGCCCGGCCCCGGCACCGTAAGCTGGCCCGTAAAATACAAGTTGTCAACCTTCTTGCTCTTGAGGGTGGGCTTAAGAATAGCGGTCTGCTTCAGCGTATTGGCCAGCCCGTAGGCGTTGCCTTTAAAGGAATGATAATCGCTCACAAAGTCGCGGTGAGCGTAGCTGCGCTTATAAACCACGTGCTCACGGACGGCGTGGCCACAGTGCTTTTCAAGCCTATCCATCAGCAAGTTGTAATATTTTTCGCGGGTGGCTTCAGGGTCGTCGAGGTCGGGCGCCACGGGGATGAGCAGGAACAGGTTTTCCTGGCCCTCGGGGGCCACCGCGGGGTCAGTTTTGCTGGGCACCGAGGCGTAGAACAGCGGCCGGCTGGGCCACTGCGGCGCCTCGTATATCTCGTGGGCGTGCTGGCTGAAATCCTCGTCGAAGAACAGGTTGTGGTGCAGCAGGTTAGCCAGCTTGCGGTTCACGCCCAGGTAAAACAGCAACGACGAGGGCGCCATGGTACGCGAATTCCAGTAGGCCGGCGAGTAGTGCCGGTACTCAGGCGCCAATACCTGCTGCTCGATGTGGTGATAGTCGGCCCCGGCCACCACGGCGCTGGTCGGCCAGAAGCCGCTGGCCGTGCGCACGCCGGTAGCGTGGCCGTTTTCGACCACGATTTCGCGCACCTCCTGGCTATACTCTATTTTAACGCCCAGGTCCTCGGCCACGGCCACCAGGCCGCGCACTATCTGGTGCATACCGCCCTTGGGGTACCAGGTGCCCAGCGCTAGGTCGGCGTAGTTCATGAGCGAGTAGAGAGCGGGCGTATTCTCGGGCGTGGCGCCCAGAAACAGAACCGGGAACTCGATGAGCTTAAGCAGCTTAGGGTGGCTAAAAAACTTGCGCGCGTGCTTAGCCATGCTTTGCAGCAAGTCGAGCCGCACGGCGCCCTTCACAATTTCCCAGTCGATAAACTCGGTGACCGAGCGGCTGGGCAAGTGCACAAATTTGTTGATGCCAACCTCGTATTTGTACTGCGCCTGGGCCAGAAACTCATCGAGCCGGGCCGCGCTGCCGGGCTCCAAGCTTTCGAAGAGTTGCCGCAACTCAGCCATGCTAGCCGGAATGCCTACCGTATCGTCGCCCTCGAAAATCACCTGGTACGACGGGTCGAGGCGCACCAGCTCGTAATAGTCGCTTACCTTCTTCCCAAACTTAGCAAAGTATTGGTCGAACACGCCCGGCATCCAGTACCAGCTAGGGCCCATGTCGAAGGTAAAGCCCTCAGCCTCAAACACCCGCGCCCGGCCGCCGGGACCGCTGTTCTTTTCGAGCAGCGTGACTTGCCAGCCAGCCTGGGCCAGCGTACTAGCGGCCGATAAGCCCGCAAAACCAGCCCCAATTACTACTGCGTTCGGCATTCTATGGTTGAATAAATAAGCAAGGGCCCGTAGGTAGCCACTTGCATGACAGCCGGGAGGCCGTTCAGGTTATAAAAAAGCCGCGCCCTCCGAACGAACGGAAGGCGCGGCTTTCGGGATTCGAGGCGGCAAGTTAGTCCTCAACCTCGTCGGCTAGTACGCTGCCGCTGCGTTCGGCGCCGGCGGGGGCGTACACTTTGAGGGCGTTCTTGAGGTCCTTGCGGGCAATGTGAATGCGGTTTTTCACGGTGCCAATCGGGATTTGCAGCTTCTCCGCAATTTCCAGGTACTTGTAGCCGATGTAGTACATCATGAAGGGCGTGCGGTAGTCGGTGCCCAGGCTGGCAATGGCCTCGTTGATGTCGCGAACCACAAAATCGGTGGTAGCGCCGTTGTGCGTGATGTAGTTCTCATCGGTGTTGAAGTACTGAAAGTACTCCGTCGAATCGATGTTGGAGCTACGCTTGGTAATCTTGTTATAGTTGTTAATGAAGGTGTTGCGCATGATGGTGTACAACCATGCCTTCAAGTTGGTACCCGCTTTAAACTTGTCCTTGTTGAGCAGTGCCTTCAGCAACGTTTCCTGCACCAGGTCTTTCGCATCATCCGCATCGCGGGTGAGGTTCATGGCCACGGGGCGGAGCGAAGAGGAGATTTTCTGCACTTGGGAGGTGAATTCCAGAGAAGTCATATTGTAGAAGGGTTCGTAGCAGAATCTTAAACAAAGATAGACCACA
>Ga0160429_1001247_pt1 | contig 14624 bp, 9 predicted proteins | sample SolpanmetagenomR_FD_108199 | JGI IMG/M metagenome (GOLD analysis project Ga0160429, IMG submission 108199) | Solar panel surface microbial communities from Lawrence Berkeley National Laboratory, California, USA - R | ecosystem: Engineered > Built environment > Solar panel > Unclassified ...
AATTGCTCGTTGCAGCGTTTAGCGAAGCCCTTGATGACGTCCGCTTTGCCGCCGAGAAGACGGATGAGCGACATGACTTTCTTGCGGCAGTCGCCGATTTCCTTGAGAACTTCGCGAGATTGCTCAGGACGCGCGGTGAAGATGTCGTCTTCGATGGATTCGGACTCACGTTCGACATTGCGTATGACGGGTTGGAAAGTGTCGACAATGTCATCAATTAGAGCATAACATATCCAGTCGGCACCGAGGGAAACATAATCTCTCAACTTTGACATACGCTTGCGGACATTGGATGCGTGTGGAGAAGGACAGAAGGTAAAGGTGAGAATGCCTTCGCGGAAGACAATGGCGTAGACGTTGACAGGTTCCATGTAGTATTCAGACTTCTTGTCCATCTGGTAGAAAGAGCGGAAACAGACAAAGTAGTAGTGCTTGAATAGCTCAACCTTTTCGCGGGTCTCTTGTGTGATGATGTCTTCCCTTGTAAGTCCATGGATGTTGAAAGCCTTGCACACAACCTCCACTTCTTCCTCTGTGGGCATCAGCATGTCAAGCCACCATACTCCTCCATCCGGACCAAGCTCGAATAGGTGCTGAAAAGTTTCACCAGGCATAAGAAGATCGCCGAGCTCTGGTGCATGGATAGTGTCTTCTAATTCCGAAGAAAAGAAAGACCAGCGGTTGAAGTTTTCGCCGAGCAGGTTGCAGAAGTCCGACTGCGGTTGACCGGGTCTGCCAAAAGCAGCAAGCTTATCATTCGAATCGACCTCATTCTTGCTGTACGACGTTTCCGTATGTGATGGGAAACCGGAGAATGGATGAACTACACTTCTCGCACTAGCATCGCGGCGCATATCATGGAAGATTTTGTGATTCTTGACAGTGTTACCATTCACGCTGTCCTTGTCGGCGAATGGGTGAGAGATAATGGTCGGTTCCTTTCCTCGTCCAGCAACAAAGTCCTCCAAATCCTCAAAGTCAATCTGGAAGCGGTCGCTTGGTTCGTCTTGTTGAGGGAAGCACACATCATCCTCAACCGAGCCTTGGTGAGATGAGACAGCGTCTTGTTCGTGCACACTCTTGTCCTCACTAAAGGTACGCTTGCGCTGACTGGAGATGGAGTGCGTCCTAGTTCTGTGAATCGCAATGAAGGATGGTGAAACACTGTCAATGGTGCCAGCAGTACCGGCTCGAGGACGTCTGGCAGGCGCTGCAAAAGCATCTACAGAGTTGGGTGGCGAGACTGAACGGGATGAAATGATTGAGCTGGCCCTTGAGCCATGGCGTTCGTGGCGGGGTCGCATGAATGTGTTACGCCTGGCAGAGGTTCTACGATTGTGCTGATCAAGGAATGAGCCGTTGACGCTAGCATCGTCGTCGACGATAGCCTGCTCAAAGTCCCGCGCAGTGGTGCCTTTGTATAGCTCAATGACATTCGGTCTCCCACCATTCTCTCCACCAGTATTGCCACCACCAGTGCTTCGTCTAGTGGCACGGCGAGCGGAAGGATGCGCAATCGAATCAGTCCGTGGAAGCGACTCGGGCTGAAAGCGATGGTCGTCCAATGTAGTGTCTGGAGTGCTGTACCTAGTACGGAAAGTGTCGGACTTGGGTGACTCAGCCATTTCTGTCGATTGGGCTATATGTCTTTGGCTTTTCTGTGTATTCTCTTGTCCTTGTTGCTTGCGTTATACGGCGTACGTTATACGGCTTACAGTGAGCCGCCTACGAGCGGTCACCGAATGATAGTGAACAACTTTTCAGTGTGTAGGGCCAACCTACACGAGACTTTCGAGAATGATTCTACGGAGGGTGCGAGACCAGGTTCCGTATATTGCAAGATTTGTGTTTTATTCTTAGAGGTTTGAAGACCAGTTAGGGGGGCTTCTTGTCGCCACTGCAGACGGACCAGAATCGGCCGAGGAGTGGACGTGCGAGATACTTGAGGATAGCCAGCGTAGCCAACTTGACGGTAGATGGGGGATTTCAGAAACTAGGCTTAGCTAGTCTTGCGTTGGAGTGTTTGGTGGACAGATTCCAACCAGTGCCGCGGATATGCTGGGAGGATGCCGTCAAGGCGGAAGGGTGGAAAGAGGGCACGTAGGTTGCAGCAAAGGAAGCGAGTAGACTAGGCCTGTAGCGAGTAGAATCGAATAATGGAGATTGTAGTAGGTGGAAGAGTAGATGAGACAGAGGAGGTGAAGGAGAGGTGGTTGAAGATGTGGATGGGAGGATTTTCTGTCGTTGAGTCATGGGTCTGGGTGTCTAAGAGTTCTGAGCAAAGTAGAACCTAACACCAACCAAAGCATACACGAGGTCTCGCCTTACGTCCATCTTCACTCATGTGATTCGCCTTATGTTCATCTTCTCGTGATTGATTGACTGCGCGGTGAATACAACGATTAACACACGAAGTATCGCTCTGGGCAAGCAGCATTCTCGCACCCAATAGAGGTCGATGCCTGTATGGTATGTGCTTAGACTCCTCGTCACAAAGACTCGGATGACATGCTCGAGAATGTATGTGACAATGGGTGTGCCGCCTCGATAGACAATCTCTACATTCTACTACATTCTAGCGTCGTTCCGTCTTTGTCTCTTGAGTGCTATCCTCCACCAGAGTGCTACATCAATCGAAATTAGTAGTTCTATTGGCTATTTCAATACCTAATACCCAAAGACTTTACCTTTACACATGCTAATCCATGATGAAACGGCGTTCTTGTTAAGGCTATTTTATTTCTTGCATACAAGATATGCAGTGCACATACCACTATGCATAATCTCGCCGTGTCTTCTGTTGCTCCTCCTCCGACTGATGCGCCGCCTGATGCTAAATGGCCACAGCAGGCTCAAACATGCCCAGCTGGCCACTCGCTGCCGAGTTCTATTTATTCGCTGGCAAGCGAGCTTTTAAGCTTCTTGAACGATGAATCGCTTCGAGTCTTGGCGCGTGCCGACTTCCTGCCTTCTCCATTACTTCTACTTCGTCCGCATATCCACAACACCCCGACTGCTGGCCATCGACTGTACTGTACTGTACTGTACTGCCAGCAACCTGGTGCTTACAACTGCCATCGCTGGTCGATTGCCCCTCCCCCCCAGTCATGATACATCAATAGTCCCGAATTTGGGCAGGGCTTCCGTTTCTTTGTTTTCTATCCTTACTTATTGTATTAATATTGGAGCGCGCTTTTTCATGTTGCATTGGATGTCAACTCTCTGTACATTATGTCGACTCCTCTAGCTAGCCATCGCAGGAATCGAAGCAGTATCTTTGGCAAAGTTTCCTTCAGTCCGCAGAAGACCTCAACACTCGATGGGACTCAGGACACCTCAAACAGTCGTTCACCATCCTCCACAGGTCCAGTGAGCAGAACTAGAAGACGAAATACCAGTAGATCATCAGGCAGCCTGGCATCGCTAGGTCATGGCAATCGAGAATCTCAAGATGTGGCACTGGGTCATCTAGACGCGTATACCGAGTCTACGGGACATCGTACATCCGACTCGAACCCTCCATCTCCTACTCCGGGGTCACCCGCGGTCAGCACAAGACCTTCTCTATCATTGTCAAGAAGAAGTATCTTTGGTAGCATACGTGGCTTAAGGTTCTCGGAAGATGATACTCCACCAGCTTCGGCGGGCTCGCCCATCAGTCGCAGTTCCTCCTTTCATTGGCGAGACTTTGGCAACTCGAAAGAAGACCACATTGATATTGGGAGGAATAGAACTGTGATCCATCATGGCGAAGCTATAACGAATAGCGGGCTGTTTTGGAAGAAGCGAGAATATATAGTCCTTACAGAAACACATCTTGTCAGATTCAAGTCTCAGGGCAAGGCTTCTGAGATATTCTATACCATCTGCCCTTATCCTGGCAAGACTGGACCTACACGACACGCAGCTTCCATGTCAGTAGAGCATTGTGACGGGGTCCTGGGCAACGTCGATGGTACTGCCGAAAAAGCCACTGCGATACCTCTGGAGCGGGTTGTGGCAGTATTCAGTCCTGAAGAAGGACGACTTGCATACACACTAGATGTGCACTTTTTGGACGAGGATCATTCTGCATCGCTCAGCCTTCAAGTGAGTGATGCTGAGACTAGAGAAACCTGGTTGAAATTGATTAGGGGAGCAGCAGATCGTGCGAGGTTGGCTGACGTGAACCCCATCAGCCCAAAGCTGGCCGAGTATGCTGCTAGGATTGTAGAGAAAGAGCAAGACTATGAACCCAAGCAATTCAGAATATACAAGATTGTCAAACGTGCTTTCCCAAAGGCGAGCAATAGGTCTGTCTCAGATGAGGCCTCAAACAGGGGATTGGCCACAATTTGCTGCCTCGTTATTGGTGTACACAAAGTACATATCATACATTTGCCGCGAAGTACGTTACGGCAGTCAAGCAACAATCTCCCAGATATTGGCGAGGGTAGCAGTTTCGGCATACTAAACCTGGCTTGGCTGCTTGTGAGTGGTGGGGAAGATACCTTTACTCTAGCATTCAGATCGCCGTTTTCGAAGCCTGTCCAATTTCAGTTGGCATCTCTGGCCGCGTCAGAGATTGCTTTACAAATACGACAACAAGATGCATATCTCAGGCCTTTATGGAAAAGCAAGCCGTTCACATTCGTACTGCCTAGTCATGTCGAAGACGAAGAGTTGGAACAAGATAGTCAAGACGAAGATCTTGGCTGCTTCGATAGAACACTTACAGCCTTTTGTGTTGCGTATGGTGCTAATCCAGGAGCGATACGATACACCATCAACCAGTCCGTGGGAGACTCGCCTAGGCTGGAATTACTGGGTAAGGAGAATGGCGACAACTATCACCCACTTGAACTCCTAGCTATACTGAAAACTCTGCGCTTCAATGAATCGTTCAAGTCGATATCGTTTGCAGGTATCAATTTTGGCGCGCTCAATGGCATTCAAGACCAGGACGAAAAAGAGGACAAGTACTCAGGTGCTAGCTTTAACGAGGAAATGGGAGGCGTCCTATTCGACTCAGAACACATCAGTTGTGTTCTGGTCCATGAGATGCGGGCGATAACAATGACCAATCCGCGACTTCGGAGGCTGGATTTCTCTTACACCATCAGTTCACCTTCCACGCCGAGTGGAGCAGAATATCAGCATTTCAGGTGCGATTTTATTCAGGCCCTCGTGCCGTTGTGTATAACGCAGTCTACGAATGTTGACTGGATCGGACTAAACGGCCTACCACTTTCAGTTGCTGATGTGCAGCTTCTGGGGGAGATGTTAGAGGATCGATCTAGCCACATCAGAGCAATCGAACTCAACGACTGTGGTCTGACAGAAGCGCATACGATGAGTTTCGTGAAGAGATTCGCCACACATGACAATACACTAGAAGCAATAGAGCTCGCAGGCAATGGCCTTCAGCTTGGTCCTGCTATGTTTGTACGGCATCTCGCGCCTTTGAATATCGTCCGAAAGTTGAATTTGACCAATGCTGTGCTCAATGTGGACGGTACGCCACTACTACCATTGAGCATACTTTCTTCATGGAGACTAGAAGAGCTCAAACTCTCTGGGATAAAGTTGGATGACTTTACCGTCCAGGACATATGCGGGTAAGTCTTGCGTGCAAACAGTGCAGCGAACAGATTTTTGTGGATTGGACTAATCGGGCAGCAGATATCTTGCACACGCACAATCAGAAGTCCTGCACGAGCTTGATCTCTCGTCGTGTGGACTGGACGCATTTCAGGTATCTGACACGATGCAGTATATGACCCAAAGTCAAGAGCCTGATACAGCCCGCTTCATGCACCTAGACGTCAGCGACAATAATCTCGAACGAGGGCACGATGCTCTGGTAGCAGCTATCGCTAAAGGGTGGGCTCCAACCCACCTGTCTATGAGATCTATAGAGTACGAGAACAGCGATGCACTGCGGAAGCTGCTGGTAGCAATGGCGAGTAATCGGACGATAAGATGTCTAGATATGGCCAGGGTTGTACTGCCTGCTGAAGCAAATGCAGACACTTGCCAAGCACTGGAGCACTTTCTCGAACACAACCAGACGTTGGAAGATCTGGATCTTAGTGGTGAGCAAGCGCGACTTCACTCTGCAAGGTTTGGCGACGGCTTGCGATACGCTTTGCTCGGACTGAAACACAATAAAACACTTCAAACTCTACGCATTCAGTATCAAAAATTGGGTGGGCCAGGCGCTGTAGCACTTGCAGATGTCCTGAAAGAGAACAAAACCCTCAGACACATATATTGCGAACACAACGAAATGAAGCTCTTTGGGTTCACAGACCTGGTCAACGCTCTTGCTACTAACCAGACCATTCTACATCTGCCGTACTTCGAGGAGGCACGAGAAGCAGCTTTACGCCAAACACAACAACAAATTGCGACAGCACAGCAAAAGTCCTCCAATGTACCGAGCCCAAAGCCGACTGAGCCAAGCATTCGCCGTGCATGGACAGGACTTTCGCTCACCTCGACCTATCATCCTGCTAAACCAGCCTCGCCAAAGGTTGGTGCAGTACCGCAATGGACCGATGACGACGTCTCTGCTGCCCTGCGGCTTGTTGCGGAAGGTTGGGAGGTCCAGATGCGTCGGCTTCAAGTCGCTCTTGAGAGAAACTGGCGACTTGCGTGTGGGGTTTCTGTTGACGAGCTAGACGTTCAAATCTACAACGGAGCCAGCAGCAGCAGCCTCGAAGAACGACCAGATACCGCTACGAGTATGTCCAGAGTCCTCGAGGAGGTAATGCCACAGACAACAACAGGAGTCGAGAAGTCTGTAGAGCTGTTTTCTGAAACCGTATCTTCTGGTTCTGCAACTCTCTTTAGCACGCCAGTTGCTGGTCACACTCTACAGACGCCAAATTCGAGCCCTGTGTTGTCGCAGAAGGTCGCATTGCCGGCTCTCCTTACTACGCCTCCAGTAACGCCACGCAAGGAAACATGCTTCGTGGACGAGCTGCGAACCTCTTCAGCATCCACGCACTCTACACCCCGTAGTATCAGAACGCTGGACGAGGTCGAGATTGATACTACACCAATCTTTGGTGACGGCGACACGTTTGGTGTGGTTAATTCAGTGGCGGTCTCACCAACTTTGAAGCATGATGATATGATCAATGAGGAAGCGGATGAGGAGTGGCTTATGATGGCGCGCAGTCCGACTAAAGCGAAGCAGGTAGTTGGACTGGGTTTGCACGCTCTGTAGGTAAAGACCAAGAATTACACTTCCCAAACAGCTTGTTCCTGCACCTTCTTGTACGTTGAACCCAGTCCATGGTTGAACTCCTTTCCGCTCATTTGAGCAGATTTTGTTGGCTACAGTAGACATATCAGATCAAGCTAAACTCGGCAAGCACGCCGGCATGATCAGACAAGTGCACATCGTGGCCCAGAAGTTCGCGTAAGCTGGGTTCAAGGGCTAAAGGCTCTGTAAACATGACCTCGAAACGTGTTGGCAAGAGCGAACCTCTATACACAATACGATCCAGCCGCTTCGGTGGGTAGTCTGTCTCCATGCTCTGAGGATAGTTTAGGCCAAAAGTATACCCAGGATCGCCGCTTCTGCCGTGTAGTTCCCTCCAGGCATCGTGGAAGCCATGGTGTTCTGGAGCATCTTGCTCGGAGTAATCAGCCAAGTTCATGTCTCCTGAAAAGATGACCCTTTGTAATTGAGAAGAAGACAACGACGAAGTTGGCTTCTGGGCCATTGTCGCCGCGACATGAATCTGGTAGTCTCTCATTGCGATGCCTCGTGCCCCAGCTGTTGCCACCAGATGTGAATTGATGATTCGCACGGGTGTGCCTTCCTTCACCACCTCTGTGACTAGTAGTGCTCGTGTGGATCGCAAGGCCACGTCTGGATGCCCATCAAGAGGGACGCGTATACAGCTCAGCATATCTGCAGTGTGCTTGTTCACCAATGTCACGAGGCCATGGAACTCTTCCCCAAAGACCTTATTAGAGAAGGAGCTAATAATCCATTTCTCCTGGAAATGGTCATCCCCCCGAAAGGCTCGCAGAACACTATGAGTCACCTCTTGCAGGTTGACCACATCAGCATCTGTTAGAGCGAGTGAGGTCAAGAGAGCCGCATGTCGTTGTTGCGGAGCGGTGAATGGGGAGCCTTCGAACCATATATTGAGGGAGAGGAGGGTGAATGTGCTTGAGCGCCCGCTGGCAGAGATTGGCGGAAACGAGGAAGTATATGGTTCCCAGTCGCCCTTTCTGCCAGACCACGTCATGCGAGTAACGAAGGCCTCTGGTTGGCATTGAGAACTCGCTTGAATGTTGTCGGGATACATGTAAGCAATTTATATTCCTTACGTCTGATGTTGAGTTCGATGTCTAGCTCACTCATGCTACGCCCCGCCCTCAGCGCCCCGTATAAACTTTAGCGCTTCTCTTCTTTAAAGGTCGCTTAGATTAGGAGATATATATAAATAGCCTTTTTTATTAATATAACTTATAATCTAGCTACATCTAACTAGATACCGTATAATTTTAATAGACTAACATCTGCAACTTCAGGGTCCTAAAAATTTAGGAGAGACCTCCGGCTCGGTACCTACTCCACCTCATTCAGTTAAAACACTGCTAATCAGCGCCTAAAGGACGCCTGAATAGCCTCTAACTAGTAACATTTCAGGTCCTAGTCTTAGCTAGAACTTGTCTTGCGCATGCTCTATATAAAGAAAAGCGCTATACGTCCGTAGAAGTTTCTTCATGCCTACGTACTACGCATTAAGCGACGTCTGCTAGTAGGCTTAGTTATTCGCCTCTCCCCCGCGCAATAACGGTCAATATAATCATACTAAATTTAGGATGTTCTTTAGATAAATTCAGGTTCATTTAGTTTACACGTTAAGGCTTAGTTATTAATTTTCTTCCAACTTCCTTAGCACCTAAGGACTTCGACAACAAAAATTGTATCAAGTCATTTACACTACTAACACGCCTTATATATTATATCCCGCACCCCTTCCTATCGTCGATTATGCCGCGCGGCAGGTTCATATATAGGTTTTATACTAAAACGTTTAAGAATTCATATAGTATTCGCCGCTACTAATCTAGTAACATAACTTATATATAGCGGATGTTGTAGTATACAGCCTCTATAGAACCGACGTTACACCCTCCTCCTTTAGCTTTAAGCCTTAAGGTCCCTTCATCGTCTAATAATAATGTTATTCCCTATACGTCCTAGATACTACATGTTATACCTTCTCTATTAACGCCTATTAACCGGCATTCGTCTTCTCCTCTACACATTAACCCTGTCCTCATTTATTGAATTTAGGTAAAGTCTAAGTGGCAACGCCAAGAGTTGTTCAGGGTCTAGAGGTCTGCAACGCCAAGAGTTGCTCAGCGTCAGACCTAACCCTAGTAGTTCAACCTTACCTCATACCAAGTCGCACGCTTGGTATTAGTTAGTTAATCAATCGACCTTTATATGTATAAAGTAGCTTTAAACAACCTCGCAATTCAACAGGTTATAAGCCCGGTCCGCACGACCCAATTCTAAAGCTCTTCTACATTATATACAAGCTATACAGTTACTAGACAACTGTCGCCATCGATCGCTAAGAGGTTATAAACTCGAGCGACGACGAGGTCGATTTAATACCCTATACTCTAATTAAGCAGTAACTACGCTTACATCAACCTACACCTGCCTCAGCTAGGTTACCCTACCAATTCTAAACCAAATCGGACCAGAACTGATCAATCTACGCCACTTAGCAATTTTATCTTCGGCAACAACATGGCATTTAACGAAGATACGTCTAGTAAGACCCGCTTTACTAAGCTGAAGGGCAGCGACAACTACCCTATGTAGGCGACCAACGTAAAGATCGCCTGCAAGGAGGATAGCGTCTAGAACTACGTCCTTAGATTACGCCGTCCTCTAACAAAGCCTTAAAACTATGAAGATCTTGCAGAAGAACTACATTCAGAAGTTATCCGTCTTATAAAGAAGATAAAGAGGGAGTCTATAGTTCCTAGCGTCGCCTTACTAGAGGCGGAAGCTGTTCTTAACAGAGCGGAAGAACTTGATACGTATACTACAAGTCTTGAGTTATTTAAGCAAAAAGACGCTAAAGTAATGCGCCACATCCTGTTCTCTGTTATTAACAACATCAAGCTTGTTCTACAACACCAGGAGACCGCTGCTGACATGTGGAACTACCTAAAAAGGTACAACGTCACTGGCGCTTCGTCACTTGACGAAATTCAACACATTCTTAGATCTCTCAAGCTTAGTTCGTGTAACAACAACATGGATCTTCTTATTACAAGAGCTAATAAGCAATTTAACAAGCTAGAGCAGATCGGCGAACCAGTTAGTATGAGATAGAGAGTAACGAACTTCTTGCGAATATACGACTCTCTAAAACTACTAAACTAGGTTAATAACCAACGCTTTGCGCTACGTAAGACGTCTCTTGATATCGAGGACGTCACTGCGGAAGCTATAGAAGAATAGCGTTTAAAGAGCTACGCTAAACTTAAGGATGTTACCGCAATTGAGCCTACCGCCACTAATTTTGTAGCGCAAAAGCCCAAGTACGGCAAGAAACCTAAGCAATTTACTAGCGCACCTACTCCACCAAGGTTTATCGATCCCAACGCCTCTTGTTGGGCCCATCCAGACTTATTTCACAAGAATAAGGAGTGCTACAAGCAACATCCGGAACTGGATAAAAGAAAGGCACTTGCGGCACTAGTAATTAAGTCTATCGAAGACAAGATCGCTGGCTTCTCCGCAATCGTCACTTCTAGCTTTACCGTAACCGCAACCGCAACAACTAGTTACAACGCTGTCACCGCGACGGATCCACCAGTTATCTCTATATTTTCATCAACTTCTCTCCTAACCGCGTGGATTATTGATTCTGGTGCTAGCGACCACATGAGCAACGACCTATCTCTGTTCATTAAGAACGAGACTCGTAAGATTAACGTAGAGATCACTACCGCTAACGGAATTACGTTTACCACCTACATTAGCAACATCCGTATTAACGTACGCCAATCTAACGGCAACTACCACGAACTAATCCTTAGGAACGCTCTCTACGTACCTACGCTCTACACCAACCTTGTTAGTCTTAAGAAGCTAGCACGGGTTGGTAGTATTTTTAACATGACGAACCTCGCTCTTACTCGATGGAGTCAAGAATTATCAAAAGTTGTAGAGACTAGTTTTAGGTGGGTTTTACAGTGGCGGAAGCTATTTTTACCCACTTCTATATCTTCGTGTTACTCGGATTTAAGTCAAACAAGTCACGTTGCCGCAACATCAATAGCTTTAGTATCAAGAACCACCTAGCACCGCCGACTAGGCCACCTAGCGTTCCTAAAGCTTGATAAGATTATAGACAACGTTACTAGCATAGTTATCACCGATTCCGAGACCGTTAACGCCGAGAACCCTCCTTCTCAGTGTTAAACTTGCTACCTATCTAAAGCGCATCGACACGTGTCCAAGAAGCCTATAACAAGGTACAAGCTTAGACAACGTTAGGACGTTGACGCTGTTAGTCCTATCAACCTCTAGTTAATCTCTAGAATGAAGTACTACTTTAACGCTAAGGAGAACGCCTCACGTATAAATCTTAGTTACGCTATTAAGGACCAAATCAACGCCTAGAAAGCTCTTATAGGATATATCCTCCATTATGAGGAGCTCTAGGAGGTGCGCTGCATCTTTATACGTCTAGACGGCCATCTTTCCGTCTATAACAAGAATTTCATAGATTAGTGTAATTCTCGTGGCACGGTACTTAAGGTAACGCCTGCACATACAGGCGAGATAAACGGTAATATCGAGCGTAGCAACGGCTACATCATCATAGTTGCTCGCTGTATTCTTACCGAGGCGCTACTACCTAAATCGTTCTAGTCGATGGCCGTTATTACTGCTGCCTATCTAGTAAATCGCACGATCTCACGATCTTTCTCTCCTCCTATTACGCCACTTAGCAGAGCACTAGATCTTCTTTATCCTTTAGAGGGCGTACCGCATCGCCCTGACGTCTCCTATCTGCGAGTATACGGTTGCCGCTGTTACGTAACCGTGTAGAAGGAGGATCGCGTCTAATCCGACAAGCTTAGTCCACGTGGACAACTCGGTAAGCTTGTAGGCTACAAAGGTAACTCCTTATACGTTATTTACCTCCCACCTGGCTCTGCTACCAGAGTTAATGGTGGTTTGGTTAAGATAAGCCACGTTACTTTTAATGAGTCGATCATCGACGACTAGAGAACCGTACCCTAGGCAGAACGCATCGTGGACGTTACTAACGTCGAGGAATACGATACTAGATCTCTCCTAGCGTAATTCGCGCCAGTTAACGGCTACAACGACGTCGTCGACTAAAGTCTTAGCGAAATTGAATTTAGTCTTAGCGAAATTGAAATCGATACAAGTCCTAGCGTATAACAACCACAACAAGTTGTTGTTATAGAAGAACTAAACCTTCTATCGGATCTACAACAACTTGGGAGTAATTTAAACACTACCTCAAGTCTCCCTGAGGCCTCAAATTCACCTAATCTAGGCCCTAGTCCTACTGCCGATTTTAGTGGTGAACAGGTCTCCACTAAAGTCAACGAACTTGACGACGATGACTCTAAAGACGACTCTAATGCAGGCAACGTCTATAACAATACACAGACCCCCTAGGAGATTAGTAGCAACGTTTAGATTACACGTCGTTACCGTAGAGACCCTGTTATCGCTGCCTACATCTCTACTATTAATAACCTCAACGCATTCCCTGGTCCTGACGGACCCAAGACCATTAAGGAAGCTAGAGCAAGCGCTACCTAGCCCCACTAGGTAAAAGCGCAACTAGAAGAGATGAAGTCTATCCGCTCTTACGGAGTCTAGGCAAAAGCTAAGTTGCCGCCTGGAGTACGTGCTCTTAAGGGTAAATAGGTCTTTAAGACTAAGTATAACCTTAAGGGTGCTGTTGAGAAGTATAAGGCGCGCTAGGTAATTAAGGGCTTCCTATAGAAAGAGGGCGTCGACTTCTTTAAGACGTTCGCTAGCGTGGTACGTTTAACCACGTATAAATTAATCTTTGCGCTTGTTGCTCTCAGAGACCTTGAGTGCTACTAGATTAACGTTGAGACGGCCTTCCTATACGGCTTACTCAACGAAGTAATCTACATGGAGACGCCACCCGGATTTAAACAAGAATTTAGTCCTCACGTCCGCCTGTTTAAGACGTTGTATGGACTTAAGCAGTCTCCGCACTACTAGTACGAGACCTTACGTAAGGCGCTTAAAGCCATAGGCTTCTCACGCACCCAATCTGACAACTGCCTGTTCATTCGTAGCGACGTTTAGGTACTCGTCTACATTGACGATATGTTGATCATTGCTCCTACGGTTAAGCAGGTTAACCAAGTTAAGGTAGACCTCGCTAAGAGCTTTAAGATCAAGGATCTAGGTAAAGCTGGCCACTTTCTCGCCCTAGAGATTACTCGCGACCGCGAGAATCGTACGATTACCTTGTCTTAAAAGGGATATATCGAGAAGATCCTTAACAGATTTCATCTAAACGATTCCACTCCTTACTCAACTTCTATGCGCCGTCCTCACGGCCTCTTGCCGCACGACGGTACGGTGGATCTTGCTGTTTAAAAGATTTACCGTAGTGAAATTAGCTCTCTAATGCACGCGTTCGTTCAAACTTGCTAGGATATTAGCTACGCTATGTCCGTTCTCTCTCGTCACCTAGCAAATCCTACTGTTAAACATTCTGGTACTGCTAAAGAGGTTCTACGCTACTTGCGTGAAACCAGTGACAAACCTCTTACATTTAAATTTAGGCCTAAGGCTAAGACTACCGTTTTAATTATATAACAGGAACTTAATCTTACTGCTTACAGCGACTCCGACTAGGGTGGTAATATTAGCTCCTCTTATTTAACCGCTAGCTACATCATCCTTGCTAATGGTACCCCCATTTCCTAGAGATCTGGACTCCAATCAACTATGGCTCTATCCTCTTATAAAGCTGAGTATTACGCTCTTACCAACGCAATCAAAGATATCCTCTGGATCTAATCGTTGCTAATAGAGATCAAGTATACAGGTACCGATCTTGCGCCTATACGCCTTTACGAAGATAACCAATCTGCGATCGTTCTTACGGAGAATCCCAAGTTCTACAAGCGATCTAAACACATCCGTATCCGCTACCACTAGGTCCGAGAGCAGGTTACTAACGGTACCATCGTTCTATTCTACTGTCTAACAGCTGAAATGGCCGCCGACGGCCTCATAAAGCCGCTATCACCGGTAAAACACAAGGAATGGCTCTACACTGTCACTAACAACTCAAGATAAGTATTGTTACTTTTTAACTATTATGCTCAAAAGGATTTTTCGCACTAACGTATACAAAATTTGTTATCAGTGAATCCTGCTCATATCTCAACCGTTTATAGCCCATTTAGGTTTAAACTTGCATACCTTGTTATCGGTACGTATCACTGGAATTCCACCGTCTTAGAATAGCGTATATAGCCTTGCTGCGTTGTCGTTACCTCTTAAGAGGGCGTGTTGAATTCAGGTGAAGTCTAAGTGGCAACGCCAAGAG
>Ga0160429_1001248_pt1 | contig 14622 bp, 13 predicted proteins | sample SolpanmetagenomR_FD_108199 | JGI IMG/M metagenome (GOLD analysis project Ga0160429, IMG submission 108199) | Solar panel surface microbial communities from Lawrence Berkeley National Laboratory, California, USA - R | ecosystem: Engineered > Built environment > Solar panel > Unclassified ...
ATCGCCAAGGCGGGCGGCCCGATCGCCATGCGCAAGGTCAACCACCGGCGGGAGATCTACCCGGTCTTCCGCGAGCTGTTCGGCCGCAAGGATGCGCGGGCGGAGGCGGAGGCGTGAGGGTGGCAGGACGCGGGCATCTCGTCCCCTCCCGCTGCGGGGGCGCACGGCCTCCGCAGGCGGGCGGGCGGTGGGAGCGCCGGTGCGCGACGGGGCTTCGGCCTTCCTGCGGGTCGCGCCGCCTTCTGAACCCGGGTTCCGCTCTCCCGCCCCCTGCTGAGGCGGGGTTCGCTCGCCCCCGCGGAGGGGAGAGGCGCGGAGCCGGCCGGATCCATACACTCGATCGGGAGGCCGCATGACGCTCGTCAAGGCACGCACGCCCCAGATCATCTCCGGTGGCCAGAAACCCCTGTTCACGGGCAACGACTGGGATTTCGACACCATCCGCCGCATCCACGACGCCTGCGAGGCGGTCGCGGGTCCTCAGCTCGGCCTGTCCTGGTACCCCAACCAGATCGAGATCATCACGGCCGAGCAGATGCTCGACGCCTACGCGTCGATCGGCATGCCGCTGTTCTACAAGCACTGGTCCTTCGGCAAGCACTTCGCCCAGCACGAGGCCGGCTACCGCCGCGGCCTGATGGGGCTCGCCTACGAGATCGTCATCAACTCCGACCCGTGCATCTCCTACGTGATGGAGGAGAACACGGCGACCATGCAGACGCTGGTCATCGCGCACGCCGCCTTCGGCCACAACCACTTCTTCAAGAACAACTACCTGTTCCGGCAATGGACCGACGCGGAGGGGATCCTCGACTACCTCGACTTCGCCAAGAGCTTCATCGGCCGCTGCGAGGAGCGCTACGGCCATCAGGCGGTGGAGCAGGTGCTCGACGCCGCCCACGCCCTGATGAGCCAGGGCGTCCACCGCTACCCGCGCAAGAAGCGGCCGGACCTCGCCTCCGAGCAGCGGCGCGAGCGCGAGCGGATCGAGCACGGCGAGCAGATCTACAACGATCTCTGGCGGACCCTGCCGCAGAAGATCGGCACGGTGCGGCCGGACCTCGCGGCGGAGCGGCGCAAGGCGCTGCTCGAACTGCCGCAGGAGAACATCCTGTACTTCCTCGAGAAGGTCGCGCCGCGCCTGCGGCCGTGGCAGCGGGAGATCCTCCGCATCGTCCGGCTGGTGGCGCAGTATTTCTACCCGCAGCGCCAGACCAAGGTGATGAACGAGGGTTGCGCCACCTATTGCCACTACCGGATCATGAACGCCCTGTCGGAATCCGGGCAGATCACCGAGGCGGCCTACCTGGAATTCCTGCAGTCGCACACCAACGTCATCCGCCAGCCGAACTACGATGACCGCTCCTACGGCGGCCACAACCCCTACGCGATCGGCTTCGCCATGATGCAGGACATCGCCCGCATCGTGGAGCAGCCGACCGCCGAGGACCGCGACTGGTTCCCGGACATCGCGGGAACCGGCGACGCCATGGCGGTCCTGCGCGACTGCTGGGAGAATTACCGCGACGAGAGCTTCATCCAGCAATTCCTGTCGCCCAAGCTGATGCGCGACCTGCGCCTGTTCCACGTGGTGGACGATCCCGACGAGCCGGAGCTGCGGGTCGAGGCGATCCACGACGAGCGCGGCTACCGCAAGATGCGCCGCTCCTTCGCGCGCCAGTACGACGTGGCGTGGCTCGATCCCGACATCGAGGTGGTGGACGTGGACCTGGAGGGCGACCGCCGCCTGATCCTGCACCACAAGGCGATCAACAAGATCACCCTGCAGAAGGACGACGCCAAGCGGGTCCTGCAGCACCTCGCCGACCTCTGGGGCTACGACGTGGTGCTCAAGGAGATCGAGCCCGCCACCGGCACGGTGCTGGGCGAGATCACCGCCAGCGCGCGGCCGATTTTCTTCTGAGCGGTGTCTCCCACCCGTCCCGCTCATCCTGAGGTGCGGTGAAGCCGGTTCGCAGGGGGCGCCGCGACCCGCGCGGCCGGCTGGAGCCCTCCAGCGCGGCCACCGCTGCGCCGCGGCATCTCCGGATGCGGCGGACGGCGGGAGAGGTGCCGATTGCCCAGCTGTCCCGGCCATGCTCCATGGTTCCATGGCTGCCACGATCCTGACCCGCGCCGAGACCGGCGACTTCCTCGACCGCGAATTCCCGCAGATGCAGGCGGGCGGGCGGGCCTACCATCTCGAGGCCGTCGGGCCGCTCTCGGCGCGGATGCGGCTGGAGGCGCAGGAGCGCTTCCTCCGGCCCGGCGCGACGGTGTCGGGCCCGGCCATGATGGCGCTGGCCGACTATGCCCTCTACGCGGCGATCCTCGCCAATATCGGCCCGGTGGCGCTGGCGGTGACCACGAGCCTCACCTTCAACTTTTTGCGCAAGCCCGCCGCGGGGGACCTGCTGGCGGAATGCCGGCTGCTCAAGCTCGGCCGGCGGCTGGCGGTGGGCGAGGTGCTGATCACCGCCGTCGGGAGCCCGGACCTCGTCTGCCACGCCACCGGCACCTACTCGATCCCGCCCCGCTGAGGACAGCTGAGGCCGTTCAGGCCTGCGCCTCGGTCAGCCGGGCGGCGTAGCGGGCGATCAGGTCGACCTCCAGGTTGAGCCGGTCGCCGGAGCGCCGCTCACCCCAGGTGGTCACCTGGAGCGTGTGGGGAATCAGCAGCACGGAGAACTGGTCGCCCGCGACCGCGTTCACCGTCAGCGAGGTGCCGTCGAGGCAGACGGAGCCCTTCTCGGCGATGAACTTCGCCAGGGCCGCCGGCGCCCGCAGGGTGAACCGCTCGCTCGGTCCCCAGGCCCCCGCCGTCACGCTCTCGCGCGCCACGATCTCGGCGAGGCCGTCCACGTGGCCGGTGACGAGGTGGCCGCCGAGCTCGTCGCCGATCTTCAGGGAGCGTTCGAGGTTGATCCGCGTGCCGGCCGTCCAGGACCCCACGGTGGTCCGCGCCAGGGTCTCGGCGGCGGCGTCCACCGCGAAGACGCAGCCCTCCGCATCCGGCTCGACCGACACCGCCGTGAGGCATGGCCCCGCGCAGGCGATGGAGGCGCCCAGCGCGATCGAGGCGGGATCGTAGGAGGCGCGGATCGCGATCCGGCGCAGGTCGCCTTCGCCCGCGACCGAGACCACCGTGCCGATGGCGCTGACGAGTCCGGTAAACATCGCTTCACGTCCTGTCGCGTTCGTAGGTCACGGCCGTATCGGCGCCGAGGCGCAGCGCCTCGACCGTGCGGAACCCGCCGCCCGCGAGCGCCGCCGTCAGGGCGGGGCCCAGCGCCCGCAGGCCGCCCGCGGTTCCGAGTTCCGCCGGTCCGGTGACCAGCGTGCAGGCCTCGATCAGATCGGCCCGCGCCAGCGCATCCGCAAGGCGGGGGCCGCCCTCGCTGCACAGGCGCGTCAGGCCGCGCGCGCCGAGGTCCGCCAGGGCCGCCGTCAGGTCGATCCCGCCGGCCGCATCCGCCGGCACGGTCGCCACCGCGACGCCCAGGGCCTCCAGGGCGCGGCGGGCATGGGCCGGGGCGGAGCGGGTGGTGAGCACCAGGGTCGGCGTGTCCCGGGCGGTCCGGGCCAGCACGCTGGCCGGCGAGAGCCGCAGGTGCGTGTCGAGGACGACCCGCAGGGGCGAGCGCCCGGCGAGGCCCGGCAGCCGCACGGTCAGCGCGGGGTCGTCGGCCCGGGCGGTGCCGATGCCGATCAGGATCGCGTCCGCGTGCGCCCGCCAGAGATGGACCGCCCCGTCCGCCACCGGCCCGGTGATCCGCAGGCGCTCCGGCCCGGCGGCCGCGCAGAAGCCGTCGCGGGTGCGGGCGAGCTTCAGGTGCAGGGCCGGGCGGCCGCGCGTCACCCGGGTGACGTGGCCGATATGGTCCCGCGCCGCCGCCTCCCGCATCAGCCCGGTCTCGACCGCCACGCCCCCCTGCCGGAGCAGGGCGTGGCCGCGCCCCGCCACCCGCGGATCCGGATCCTCCAGGGCGCTGACCACGCGGGCGATGCCGGCGGCCAGGATCGCGTCGGTGCAGGGCGGCGTGCGCCCGTGATGCGAGCAGGGCTCCAGGGTGACGTAGAGGGTCGCGCCGCGGGCGGCCTCGCCCGCGGCGGCGAGCGCCAGGGGCTCCCCGTGCGGGCGCCCGCCCGGCGCGGTCGCGCCCGTCCCGAGGATGCGCCCCGTGGCCGCCTCGACCACCACGGCGCCGACCGACGGGTTCGGCCACGTGGTGCCGAGGCCGCGCCGGCCCAGCGCCAGGGCGAGCCGCATGAAGGTGGCGTCGTCGCTCATGCCGCCGGGCTCACGGGCGCCCCGCGCGTCGCCGGCCCGGGACCCCGGGCTCCGGCTCGGGTCCCGGCACGTCCGCCGCCCCGTCGGCCCCGGCCTCCGCCGTCAGGGTGCCGTCGCCGAGGGTGCCGAGCAGGGCCTCGAAATCCCTCGCCTCGCGGAAGTTCTTGTAGACCGAGGCGAAGCGCACGTAGGCGACGTCGTCGAGACCTTTCAGCCCCGCCATCACCAGCTCGCCGATCGCCTCGGAGGTCACCTCGGGCTCGCCGGCGCTCTCGAGCTGCCGGGTGATGCCGCTGACCAGCCGCTCGATCCGGTCCGGCTCGACGGCGCGCTTGCGCAGCGCCACGTCGATGGAGCGCTGGAGCTTGTCCCGATCGAAGGGCACGCGCTTGCCCGAGCGCTTCAGCACCACGACCTCGCGCAGCTGCACCCGCTCGAAGGTGGTGAAGCGGCCGGCGCAATCCGGGCAGACCCGGCGGCGCCGGATCGCGGCGCCGTCCTCGGAGGGCCGCGAGTCCTTCACCTGGGTCTCGGAGCCGCCGCAATAGGGACACCGCATGGATTCGCACTCGACGCAGAAAGACGGCCGCGGATCCGTCGGATCCGCGGCCGCTGTCTAATCCACTCCACAGGGGGCCGGAAGGCCGGCCCCGCGCGGGTCTCAGCCGTAGATCGGGAACCGGTCGGTCAGCGCGTGGACGCGGCTCTTGACGCTGGCCTCGACCTCGGCATCGCCCGCCTCGCCCTTGGCGGCCAGCCCGTCCAGCACCTCGACGATGAAGCCGCCGATCTGCTTGAACTCGGCGACGCCGAAGCCCCGCGAGGTGCCGGCCGGCGTGCCCAGGCGGATGCCCGAGGTGATCGTGGGCTTCTGCGTGTCGAACGGCACGCCGTTCTTGTTGCAGGTGATGTCGGCCCGCGACAGCGCCGCCTCGGCGGCCTTGCCGGTGAGGCCCTTCCGCTGGAGGTCGACCAGCATCAGGTGGTTGTCGGTGCCGCCCGAGGTGATGTCGTAGCCGCCCGAGATCAGCGTGTCGGCGAGCGCACGGGCGTTCTCCACCACTTGGCGGGCGTAGATCTTGAACTCGGGCTTCAGCGCCTCGCCGAAGGCCACGGCCTTGCCGGCGATGACGTGCATCAGCGGGCCGCCCTGGAGGCCGGGGAAGATCGCCGAGTTGAACTTCTTGGCCAGCGCCTCGTCGTTCGTCAGGATCATGCCGCCGCGCGGGCCGCGGAGCGTCTTGTGGGTCGTCGTGGTGGCGACGTGGGCGTGCGGGAACGGCGACGGGTGGACGCCGGCCGCCACGAGGCCCGCGAAGTGGGCCATGTCGACCATGAAATACGCCCCGACCGAGTCGGCGATCTCACGGAACTTGGCGAAGTCCCAGTGGCGCGGGTAGCCCGAGCCGCCGGCGATGATCACCTTCGGCTTGTGCTCCTGGGCGAGGGCGGCGACCTGCTCCATGTCGATGCGCTGGTCCTCGCGGCGCACCGTGTAGGAGACCGGCTTGAACCACTTGCCCGAGACGTTCGGCGGGGCGCCGTGGGTGAGGTGGCCGCCGGCGGCGAGGTCGAGGCCGAGGAACGTGTCGCCGGGCTGCATCAGGGCCAGGAACACGCCCTGGTTGGCCTGGGAGCCCGAGTTCGGCTGCACGTTGGCGAAGCCGCAATCGAACAGGCGCTTGGCGCGCTCGATGGCGAGATCCTCGGCGATGTCTACGAACTGGCAGCCGCCGTAGTAGCGCCGGCCCGGATAGCCCTCCGCGTACTTGTTGGTCAGCACAGAGCCCTGAGCTTCCAGCACGGCGCGGGAGACGATGTTCTCCGAGGCGATCAGCTCGATCTCGTGCTGCTGGCGCCCGAGTTCCTTCGACACCGCCTCGGCGATCTCGGGATCGGCCTCCGTCAGGGGGGCGGCGAAGAAGCTGTTGGAGAAGTGCTTGTCGGCGGCAGTACCGGCGCTCATTGTCAGCCTCTGTTCTGGTAGGGGCGATGCCCGGCCTTTCGTCGGCGTAAACGGGCGGGCGTTGAAGGTGCGATTCCTACACGCGCCGAACCCTCAGGCCAAGCACAGGCAATTTGGATACGCGCAAAGAATAATTTGCCGCATGGGGGCCGCGTCGCCGACCGGTGGTTGCTAGGCCCGTGTTCCTATTAAACCTCTAATCTTCTTGACGAAAGGAAAATGTTCATGGGATAAAACATGAACACAGGCGAGGCGCGGTCATGCAAAGTGACGAACGTGATCGAGTGCTGGATTGCCGCATCGCGTGGCTTCGACTCAGTCTCGCATTCGTCACCCTGCGTCTTCTCGAGATCAAAGCGGGGTTTCGTCAGGATCAGCCGCGAGACAGTGACGGCCGATGGTCGGGCGGAGGCGGATCGTTCGTCGTCACGCGAAAGGACAAGACGGGCGATTCTCGGATTGATACCAAGACTGATGAGATCCTCGATGTCCTGAAGGAAGTCGTCGAGAGCACCGAGCCGGGAGAGGGGTTCCTCTACGGAATTCAGATCCACGCGGCGCTGGCGGCCCGCCTGCGCGCGCTGGATCTCCCCGGGATCGGCCGGCACGGCGTCGAGCAGAGCTTCGTCGCGGGGGACATCGTCCGCCACGGCCTGTCGGGCAGCATCCGGACGGATGTTCTTCTCCGGGATGGCCGAACCAGCGCGGCGCCGATCCGGGCGATCTGGGACATCAAGACGGGTGAAATGGGCCTGTTGCCGCGCCGTATCCGTGCCTTGCGGGCCGGCGCAGGTGTCGACGACCGCGTCCCCGTCATCGAGATCCATCTCCTCCGCGGCATTTCCGTCAAGAGCCGCGTCTCTGTCGCCGTCACAACGGGAGTCTTAGTCGCATGAGTATGGAAGCGTATGCCCTGTGTCCGCGACCACTTGCCAGCGTATCGGAATGGCAGACCGGCCTGGACGCGCTCGGTTTCGATCTCCAGCTGCGCGGCGGGGCGATTCCGCCGGCCTCGTCGGGGCATCTGCCGGCCACGCGGCGGGGCCGGGCCTCGGGCTTCGAGTGCTCGAGCATGCCGCTCTCGGAATTGAAGGACACCTATCCGGAGACCGACTTCGCCGGCTCTTGGCCGTGCGTGTACGCGTTCTGCTTCGGCACCATCGCGGAATCCATCGGTGCCCTGATGGCGATCGCGGCCTGCGTGAAACTGGTTGGCGGGCTCGCCTTCTATCCGGAGGACGGTCGCTTGCTGACGGCCGATCAGGCCGTCCAGTACGCGCGCGAGACGGTGCCCGGCGCTGAGGAACTCGAGCGGCAGCACGGCCCCGGACCGGAATGATCCGGGGTCATCCTCAGCGCCAGGCCTGACCCGGCCGAAGAACCTCGGCGAGACCAGAGAACCTCGGCGGCGCCGCCCAAGCCCGCCGGATCCATCTCAGACCTCCGTCGTGAGGTTCGTCTCGATCAGCACCGTCTCGGTCTCGAAGGCGGCCGCATGCCACGCCCCGATCGGGAAGTGGAACACGCTGCCGGCCGAGAACGGCCTGCGGCCCTGCTCCGTCTCCAGGATGCCCGACCCCGAGATCACCTGCACGAACTGCTCGTGATCGTGGCTGTGGCGCGCCGCCGAGACACCCGCCGGCACCACCACCCGCACGAGGCTGGCGCCCGCACCCGGGATCTCACGCTTGGCGACGCCGTTCCCGGTGACGCTCTCCGCGCGGTCGTTCCAGGTGGTCAGGTGATCGGCCATCGCTCGGGTCTCTTCCAGGGGCGCGTGGGGCGGGGCCAAGCCGGCCGGGTCGACGGGCGTCCGGAGGCCTGTGCCCGCGTCAACCGGTCCCGCCGGGCGAGCGCCCCCGCCGGCCCCTGGGCGCCCCCGGGTCGGGCCGGGCCCGCTCGGGCGTCGCGCCCGGCCCGGTCGATCCGGGGGACCCCGGATCCTGCTGGGACGGCGCGCCGGTCGTGGGCCAGAAGGTCTCGAACAGCTCCTGCATCGCCCGGATATTGTTGCCCTGCACCTCGGCCCCGGTGCGCAGCATCTGCTGGATCATGTCGGAGCCGGCCTCGCCCATCGCGCCCTCCGCGGGCTTGTGCGCGGGTTTGGGCACGGGCTTCGGTGCGGGCGGCGCGGCGGCGGGCAGGAAGGCCTTGGCCATCTCGGCCCAGGCCGGTCCGAACGGGAACGGCACCGGCGGCGGTGGGCTCGCCCGCGCCTGCAGGGGGTCGGCCTGCGGCTGGTTCAGCATCACGTGGACGATGCTCGCCACCACCGCGCCCGCCATCATCGGCAGCATCTGGCGCAGGACCTGGGCGCCGACCCCACTCGCGGTGGAGGCCTGCTGCAGAACCGCCTGCATCAGCTGGGCCGAGCCGAACATCTGGCTCAGCGCGTCGAGGCCCTGCGGCGCCGCCGGCCGGGCGGCCTCCAGGCCGAACATCCGGGCGAAGCCGGTCGGGTCCATCCCGACGCTTCGCTGGAGGCCGAGGGTCAGGGCCGGCATCAGCGCCTGGAAGGCGCGGGTCGTCTGCTCCGTCGTGAGGCCGAATTGCTGGGCCATGGTCTGGAGCCCGGCCTCGCCCTGGACCTGGAACATGTCGAGCGGGTTGAACATGACGCCTCGTTCCTGCCCCGGTCGGACCGGCCGGGGCGAGGCATCGTGACCCGTTGCGCGGCGAAATACCAGTTCTTGCCCGCGGAACTTGTGTCGGGCGACGTGACGGAGGCGGATAACTCGGGCGCCCTGTCATCCCGGCGCCCTGTCTTCCCGGCGCCCCGTGACCGCGACGCCCTGTCGTCCTGCGGGCCCCGCCCGCCGTCTCAGCTCACCGGTCCGGGATGGGGATGGCCCGCCGGCAGCGGCGTGTCCCGGTGGGGCGCCTCCCGCGTGCCCTCCGGCTCCGCGCCGCGCGGGCCGGACCCTTCGAGGCGATCGACGGTGCGGCGGGCGAGCAGGATGCCGAGCGCGCCGAAGACCAGGGAGCCGAGCCCCATGCCGGCCACAACGCCGCGGGGGCCGTAGAGCGACGCGCCGAGCAGCGCGGGCGGGATGGTGCCGAGCGTCGCACGCCCCCAGTTCAGGAGCGTCGACCGCAGGGGAAAGCCGAGGTTGTTGAAGGCGGCGTTGCCCAGGAACAGGAGTCCGTTGAAGAACCAGATCCCCCCGCCGACGAGGCAGAAGAAGCCGAACAGGTCGGCCGCCACCCCGTTCAGGCCGAACAGGGCCGCGAGCGGCCCGCGGGCGAGCGCCAGGGCGAGCCAGACCAGGGCCACGTAGGCGAGCGTCACCCGCACCGCCTCGCGCAGCACGCCGCGCATCCGGTCGAACCGGCCCGCGCCCCAGTTCTGCGCCAGGATCGGCCCGATCGCACCCGACAGGGCGAACAGACCGCCGAAGGCCACCGGCGTCAGGCGGTCGATCACCGCGGCGGCGGCGACGGCGTCGGCGCCGTAGCCGGCGAACAGGCGCGCCAGGAAGGCGCTCGCCACCGAGGGGGCGAGGTTGGTGAGGACGGCCGGTCCCGCGACCCCCGCCAGGGCGGCGGCATCCGCCGGCAGGTCGGCGAGGCGCGGCCGGCCGACGAGGCCGTGGCGGGCGACACCGCGCAGGCCCACCGCCACGAAGGTGACCCGCGCCACGCAGACGGTGATCGCCGCGCCCTCGACGCCGAGGCCGGCCCCGAAGATCAGCAGGGGATCGAGGGCGGCGGTGACCAGGGCGCCGGCCACCGTCACCAGCATCGCCTGCCGCGCCTCGCCGACGGCGCGGAGCAGGCCGGTGAACAGCATGCCGGCGGCGAGCAGGATGTTCGACGGCAGGGTGATGTGCAGGAACAGCATCGCCACCCGCAGCGCTTCCCCGCGCGCGCCGATCAGGACGAGCAGCGGGTCGGCGAGGAGGGCGATCAACCCCGCGATCAGGGCGGCCACGAGGCTGCCCAGCGTCAGCGCGGAGGTGGCCAGCCGGCGCGCCGCCGCCGGGTCGCAGGCCCCCACGGCCCTCCCGACCAGGGCGCCCGCGGCGATCATCAGGCCGATGTTCACCGCGGTGGCGAAGAACTGCACGATCGCCGCGAAGCCGACGGCCGCGGTCAGGTTCGGGTCGCCGAGCTTGGAGACGTAGAACAGCGACAGCAGGTCGACGACGAAGATCGCCATCAGCCCCACCGAGCCGGTGGCCGCCATCACGACGACGTGCCGGAGGATCGAGCCGGTGACGAAGCGTCCGGTCTCGACCGGGGCCGGACCGGACGCCTGCGGGCTGGGCGGGGGCGGGCCGTCAGACATCCGGCCGGTCACGCATTCCGGGCGCTGCCTTCCGCCTCCAGCTCCGCCTCCGGGTCGCCCTCGGCCTCGGCGGCGTCGCTCTCCTGCGGGGCGAGGGCGGGCCGCTCCAGGAGCCGCTCCGCGGCCTCGCGCCGGTCGCCGCCCACGAGGTCGCGGGTCTCGGTGCTGAGCGCGCGGGCGGGCCGGACGGGGGCGGTGAGCGGCTCGGGCTTCAGCCCCGCCGCCGCCCCGCGCATCCAGCTGGACCCGTCCGGCAGGGCGCCCGCCTGCTGCAGGACGAGGCGGGCGATGTCGCGCTTGCGCACGTCGTCCGCCCGGGCGGTGGCCGATTCCGGCGACAGGCCGAGCCCCTCCAGCGCCGCCCGCCCGAAGGCAAGGGCGGATTCCGCCGTCTCGCGGATCTGGTAATCCACGTCCCGGTTCATCAGCTCCACGGCGTGCAGGCGGTCGTAGGCGCGCACGAAGGTGCGAACGCTCGAGAACTCCTCGTGCACGATGTCGACGATCTTGAGGGCGCCCTCCCGGTCGTCGACGCAGATGCAGACCAGCTCGACCCGGCCGATCCCGGCGGCGCGGAGCACGTCGAGCCGGGTGCCGTCGCCGTAATAGATCCGGAAGCCGAAGCGCGAGGCCGCGCGCAGCTGCTCGACGTCCTTGTCGATCACCGTGACGGGGATGCCCTCGGCCAGCAGCACCTGCGTCAGAACCTGCCCGAACCGCCCGAAGCCGATCACCAGGACCCGCGCCTCGCCGCTCTCGGCGAGTTCGGTCGCGGGCTCCTCCAGGTCGTGCGTGGTCCGCGCGTTGCGCCGCTCGATCAGCTTGTCGAGGCCCTTGGCGGCGATGGGCCCGATCAGCATGGTCAGCGCCGCGAGGGCCACCGCGAAGCGCGTCGCCGTGGCGCCGGTCAGGCCGAGTTCCGCGGCCTGGGGCAGCAGCACGAAGGCGAATTCGCCCGCGGGCGCCAGGACGGCCGCGCCCCGCAGGGCCCCGAGGGTGTCCGAGCCGAACAGCCGGAACAGGCCGGCCACGAGGGCGACCTTGACGAGGATCGCCCCCAGCGTCGCGCCGAACAGGGCCGGCCAGACCTCGCGCACGAGGGTGCCGTCGATCGACATGCCGACGCTCATGAAGAACAGGCCGAGCAGCATGCCGCGGAACGGCTCGATATCGGCCTCGAGCTGGTGCCGGAAGTTCGACTCCGCGAGCAGGATCCCGGCGAGGAACGCGCCCATGGCCATCGACAGGCCGACCTGCTCCATCAGCAGCGCGGTCCCGAGCACCACGAGGAGGGCCGCGGCGGTCATCACCTCGCGGGCGCCGCTCGCCGCCAGCAGCCGGAAGAACGGGTTCAGGCCGTAGCGGCCGACCAGCACCACCGCCAGGATCGCCGCCAGCGCCTTGCCGGTGGAGACCGCCGCCTCTCCGAGCCAGGAGGCGTCGGTCGCCCCGCCCGCCGAGGCGAGCAGCGGCATCAGCGCCAGGATGCCCACCACCGAGAGATCCTGGAACAGCAGCACCGCGAAGGCGCGGCCCCCGTAGGCGCTGCCGAGGTCGCCCCGCTCCTCCAGGAGCTGGAGCGCCACCGCGGTGGCCGAGAGGGCGAGCGCGAGGCCGATCACCGCGGCCGCGCCGAGGCTCAGGCCCGCCAGAACCCCCGCGCCGCCGAGCACCAGGGCGCAGACCACGAGCTGGGCGGCCCCGAGGCCGAAGATGTCGCGCCGCATCGAGACGAGCTGCGACAGGTGCAGCTCCAGCCCGACGATGAACAGCAGCAGCACCACGCCGATCTCGGCGACGCTCGCGGCCGTGTCGGGCTCGGCGATCAGGGACAGGCCGGACGGCCCGATCAGCACGCCGGCCACGAGGTAGCCCAGCACGGCGCTCTGGCCGATCAGCCGGAACACCGGGACGCCGATCACCGCCGCCGACAGGAAGGTCAGGACCGGCGGCAGGAAGCTCGCATGTTCGACGGGGCTCGCCATGAAGATCGTCCCGGCGGTTCTTCGAGGGTCGCGCAGATGGAGCACCCGCTTAGCGCGGGCGGGGCCGGGACGCGAGCCGCGCGTGGGTGCCGTTCGGCACAAGGGGCTCCTGATCGGGGGGCGCCGAACCCCGGACCGCCGCCGCGGCGCGGGCGCGGCGCGTCCCGCGCGGGGTTTCAGGTCGGGTTCCGCCGATACTGAAACCCGTCCGGGCGGGGGGGCGCCTCGCGACACCGGGGGCATCGCATCGCGCCCGGTCCGGCGCCGCGGGAGGGCGCGCCCGACCGCCTCACGCCAGCAGCCGCGGCTGCGCCCGGCGCGAGCCGTCGATGAATTCGAAGCCGCCGGCCGCGCTCAGCATGTGCAGGCGCGAGCCCGGCCAGGCCGCCCCCGGCCCGAGGCGCGTCTCGACCCGCTGGGCGTAGCCGCCCTCGTCGAGCCGCAGGATCCGGGCGAGGCCCAGCGCCGCGCCGTAGCCCTGGCGGCAATCCTGGACCGGCCGGATCAGGGCGCCGTCCCGCGCCACGATCGGCCCGGCGGCCCGGGCCGAGCCGACGTCGATCAGCACCGGATTCAGCCGGTGGGGTGTCCAGGGGCCGCGGAAATGCGGCGCGTGCCAGAGATGCAGGGTGTCGGAGTAGCTGCCCCCGCCGGCCCGGACCGTGGCGAAGAGCCACCAGCGGCCGCCGTGGTGCAGCAGCGTCGCGTCGCCGGCCACCACCCCGTCCACCAGCACCGCCTCGTGGACCCAGCCCCGCGGGAAGGCGGTGGCCCGGTAGAGGTCGATCGTGCCCGAGGCGTGGGATTCCGGGATCATCCAGACCTGCCCGTCCGCCTCGAAGACGAACGGGTAGGAGAGGTGGGTCTCGAGTTCCAGGACCGGCTCGGGGCGCCCGCGCGGACCGCCGGCATCGAAGCCCACCGCCGAGATCACCCCCTTGCCGCGCCGGTAGTCGAATTCCTCGACGAAGAGGGTCACCGCCCCGCCCCGCGCGATGGCGAAGGGGTCGGCGTAGAAGCGGTGGCCGTCGTCGGGCAGGTCGATCCAGCCGTCCTCCGGGTGGCGGCGCAGGTCGATCAGATCGGGCCCCTCGATCCGCCGCCAGCCGACCCGCCATTGCGGCTTGTGGAAACAGAGGGCGTAGAGCCGGCGGGCGATCAGCCGGGCGAGGCCCCCGGCGGCGCGCCGACCGGCGCCCAGGCCGCCGAGATCGAACGACCGGTCCGGCTGGAGGGGCGCCTCGGTCCCGTCCGGCAGCGTCGGCGAGGCGGCGCCGTCGAGGGCGGCGGCGATCAGCGTGATCGTGCGCGCGAGGTAATCCTCGAAGGCGGCGAGCATGACGGTGTGCGATTCCGCGCCGAGCCGCCCGACCGCGACCGGGACGCCGCCGGGACCCCGCAGGGCCGCCACCGGCGCCCGCCGGGCGAACAGGGCCGACAGGAGGCCCGCCTCGCCCGGAACCCCGTCGAAGTCGAGCCGCCAGGTCGGGGCCGACGCCGCCTCCGGGGGCCCCCCCGAGAGGTCGAGGACGATGTCGGCCGCCGCGGCCGCGTCGTCGCCGCGACCCGCCTCGTAGGGGGCGAGGGCGACCGGCTCGGCCGCGGTGGCGAGGCCCGGTCGGGGCAGCCCGTGGATCGCGGCCTCCAGGCGGAACAGCAGCTCGGCGTTCGGCGGCAGGCCGCCGGCATCCTCGATCCAGGCGATGCGGATCCGGCGCTCGGGCCGCTGCCCGAGCTGGTCGAGGAGGCGGATGTGCCAGCCGCGCAGGGCGCGGCGGTCGAGCCGCACCGTCACGGTCCGCGCCGCCGGCCTCGTCACGGGGGCCGCCGGGGGGCTCGTCACGGCGGCCTGTGTCTCCGACCAGGCCGGGGCCCGGCTGCCGCCGGACGGAGGCCGATCCATGCCGCCGATCGCCCGTTCCATCAGCCGGGAAGCCTTCCGCCGCGCGTGTCGGATTTCGAGGCGGCAATCACGGCGCTCAGGATCCTTCGGATGCAGAGGAAACGGCTGGAAACAGGTCGGCCGCGGGCTGAAAGCTGTTCCTTGGCGCGACGATCAAGCAAGCCCAGGGATGAGTCTACCTCGACGAGC
>Ga0160429_1001249_pt1 | contig 14621 bp, 11 predicted proteins | sample SolpanmetagenomR_FD_108199 | JGI IMG/M metagenome (GOLD analysis project Ga0160429, IMG submission 108199) | Solar panel surface microbial communities from Lawrence Berkeley National Laboratory, California, USA - R | ecosystem: Engineered > Built environment > Solar panel > Unclassified ...
ATCGACTTGCCGCAGCTTGGCAACAATCTCTTCAGCCGTATGCTTCTTCCGTCCCATCATGACATCCTCCACATGGCTCAAAGCCATACCTCAGGGAGGACCACTTTTCAGGGGGCAGGCCACCTGATCCTCACCGGCGCTCAGGTGATCCGCAACGGGAAGCCCATCAAATACCGGGACCCACGCTTCACGGCGAGCATCGTCATCTCGGCGCCACCCTTCTACGGCGAGACCGACCTCGCGGCGGTCCTTGCCTCGGTCGATGTCCCCACCCTCCACGTAACCACGACGGAGGACACAATCCGCATCCCCGGCCGTTTCTCACCGGTCCAGGACCGCATCGACGTCTTCAACGCCATTCCAACGGCACGGAAGGCCCTCATCGTGTTCGAGGGCGGTTCGCACAGCGTCTTCACCGACCGATCGCTCAGGAACGGCGGGCCGCTGAACCCCTTGGTCAAGCGCGCGACGATGGAAGCCTGCTTGGCGTTCCTCGACCTCGTCCATCGCTCCGAACCCACTTCGATGGAGAATTGGAATGCGATCTGGAAGCCGATCCTGGCCGCAGCACCGATGCCATTCCAAGTTCCGCTAAGGCAGCCGGATCGTAGACGTCGCGCCTGATACCCGCGCCGCATCACCGCTCGACCCGTTGGCTGGGGCAACCTGCTCAACGGCTGGGTTGGGTGGCTTTCTGCCTGTCCGCTTCCGGTTGCCGTGTTCCGAAATGCGTATCGCACCTCTAGGATGCCGCACTGCTGCCCTGCTCCCTTGTTCGCTAGATTAGCACGAGGAAGTTGCGCAGGAGCCCATGATGAGAGGATGTCACGGTCAGTCAGAATGGCCGACCGTTACAGGAGAGATGGCCGGGCGCATCCGCGCGCAGGACTGGGCCACCACACCACTCGGCCCGCAGGACGGCTGGTCGGACCGTCTTAGGCTCACGGTCGAGATGATGCTGGCGCAGGGGTTCCCGACCAATCTCTGCGTCGGGCCGCAGCGCACGCTCCTCTACAACGATGCCTATGCGCAGCTGATCGGCGGCAAGCACCCGGATGCGCTCGGCCGTGACGTGCGCGCCACCTTCGCCGAGGTCGAAGCCCGTTTCGCACCCGCCCTGGATCAAGCCTTCAGGGGTGAGACGATGGCAATCAAGGACGCGTTCTATCCCTTCCGCCGCGCCACCGAGATCGAGGACGCCTGGTTCGACATCAGCTACAGCCCGGTGCGGGACGATGCAGGATCTGTGATCGCCGCCTTCGTCGTCCTTGCCGAGACCACGGAGCGCGTTCTGGCCGAGCAGCGGCGCGGCGAGGCCGAGGCAGTGCTACGGGCGAGCGCCATGCGGCAGGCATTCCTGCTGACGCTGAGCGACGCGCTTCGGACGCTGGCCAGTGCCGCGGAGATCCAGGGCGAAGCCAGCCGGCTCCTGGGCGAGCGACTGGACGCGGACTGGGTTGTCTACGGTGAGATCGATCAGGCGCGGGACACCGTCGACATCGAGCGCGGCTATTCCCGAAAGGGTGAGCCGCCGATCACCGGCAAGCAGCCGCTCTCCGCCTTCGGCTGGACCCTACCCCTCTACAGGGCTGGCCTCACGATCGTAGAGAACGACACCCAGACATCGGATCGGGTGCCCGATGCCGAGCGCGCTGCCTTGTCCGCCATTCGGATGACCGCGCTGATCTCAGTGCCCCTGCTCAAGGCCGGCGAATGGGTCGGCGCCCTGGCTGTCTCGACGGGCGAGCCGCGGATCTGGACCGAGTTAGAGGTTCGGCTGGTCGAGGACACCGCCGAGCGCATCTGGGCGGCCATCGAACGCGCCCGTGCCGAGAGCCGGCTGCGCCAAAGCGAGGCCCAACTTCGGCAGTTCGCCGAGGCCTCCTCCGACGCCCTTTGGATCCGGGACGCCGCGACCCTGCGCATGGAGTACGTCAGCCCCGCTTTCGACAGCATCTACGGCTTTCCGGGCGAAGCGCTCCTGAACGACGATCCCCAACGCTGGGCCTCCTTGATCGTGCCGGACGACCGGGCCGGGGCTCTGGCTTGCATCGAGGCGGTGAAGGGCGGCAGGGCCGTCGTGCACGAGTTCCGCATTCTTCGTGCCTCGGATGGCGCCTTCCGCTGGATCCGGAATACCGACTTCCCCCTCCTCGACGAGCAGGGACGGATCGAGCGCATCGGCGGCATCGCGCATGACATCACAGAGGCCAAGCAGTCAGTCGAGCATCAGGCGATCCTTCTCGCCGAATTGCAGCACCGGGTGCGCAATCTCCTCGCCATGATCCGCTCGGTGGCGGCACGCACCGGCGACACCGCCGGCAGCGTCGACGAATACCGGGATCTCATCGAAGGACGTCTGCGAGCACTCGCGAGAACACAGGCGCTGCTGACGCGGACAGCGAATGCCGGCGTGGATCTCGACACCCTGGTCCGGGAAGAGGTTACGGTTCAGGCGGAGCACGGGGGGCAGTATGTCATCTCCGGGCCCGTGCTGCTCTTGGCACCTAAGGCGGCGGAGGTGCTGACGCTGGCCGTACACGAACTCGCGACCAACGCGCTCAAGTATGGAGCATTGGTAGAACCGAACGGTCACGTCACGGTTGCCTGGAGGGTCGTCTACGAGGACGGAGAGCCATGGCTGCGCTTCGACTGGCGCGAAAACACGGGATCCGGAGTTCTGCCCCCGAAGCGGGAGGGGTTCGGGACGCAGCTGATCACGCGGCGGGTGCCCTATGAGCTGAAGGGGCGCGGCAGCCTGGACTTCAACGCCGAGGGTGTCCAATGCCGGCTGGAGTTCCCGCTGGTGCGGGGCGACAGCATTCTGGAGACGGACGCCGTTACGCTGCAAACCACGATCTCAGGAGGCGAACTGGACATGTCAGGTGAGGTGAACCTTGCGGGTGCGCGCGTGCTGGTGGTCGAAGACGACTACTACCTAGCGCTCGACACCCAGCGGGCTCTGCAGCAGGCCGGTGGCGTCGTGCTCGGCCCGTGTCCAGACGAGAAAACAGTCCTCCAGGTGATCGCGCATGACAGCCCAGGCTGCGCTGTGGTCGACATCAACCTGGGAGAGGGCCCTTCCTTCACCGTGGCGTCTGCGCTGCAAACCAAGGGAATCCCATTCGTGTTCGTTACAGGCTACGACGACGTGGTGATCCCGGAAGCATTTTCGGCCGTGCCGCGGCTGCGCAAGCCCGTAGAGTTGCGCCAGATCGTGCGCGCCGCCGCTCAGGCGGCTCTCGGCACCACCTCCTGAGAACAAAGCCGAGATGCATTCCATTCGGTCGACTCGTAGAAATCAGCTTCCGGGAACAACAAGAATCGGCCGCTACGGCGTCGTTGGGTCGGGCCCGCGGGGCCCTTCTGCGACAGGGATGAGCAGCCTTCTGCTCGACTACTCCCAGGCGATCGGTTGAGTGATCTGCCATTGCCGCATCAACAGTCCTCGATACGGCCGCGGGCGGGTCGTGTCGGCCGTTCAAACGAGACAATCACAGCGCGGCGAGCGGTCGATCCCGGCTCAAAGGCGGAACAGTAGGAATAGTATCACGAGGCGCCCGCAGACATGGTAACAATTGATATATCGTTCTGTTTGGCTGCGAATGAACTGTCGGGCGGAACACAATCGAATACGGCAGGGTAACAAAGGCATATTTTTCGGACTAGGTTTGTCAGTATCGTGTGTTCGATTGCGTGCTCACGTGTTGCCGGCTTTCCTGGAGCTATATCTATGAGCGCCCGTCTCAGCCTCGTTGCCGTGCCACCGTCTTGGACGGCCGCCCTGGAACCGAGTCGCAACCCTTTGGTCCGGAAGCTTCAACGGCTGGTGAGCCTGACCGCAGCGGATGTCACAGCCCTCGAACAGATCAGTCTCCAGTCGCGGCCGCTCGGGCCACGCCTCGATCTCATCCGCGACGACGAGGGGTGTGGAGATGCCATCCTGGTGCTGGAAGGCTTTGCATGTCGCTACAAGCAACGCCAGACCGGTCAGCGCCAGATCATGGCTTACCTGCTGCCTGGCGACCTCTGCGAGGTCGATGTGCGCTATCTCGGCCGTATGGACCATGCGGTCGGCACCCTCGTGCCGTCCCTGGTAGTCCGCATTCCCCGCCAAAACCTGACGGATCTGATCGCGCGTCATCCCAACGTCGCCCAAGCGCTTCGGGTGGCTAGGCTCTCCGAGGAGGCAACGTCGCGCGAGTGGGTGGTGAACCTCGGCTGCCGCTCGGCCCTGGAGCGGATGGCCCACCTGTTCTGCGAGCTGATGATCCGCTTCGAGATGGCTGGACTGGCCGAGGACGATTCCTGTCCCCTGCCACTGACGCAGGCGGACCTTGGCGACACGCTTGGGCTCTCGAACGTGCACGTGAACCGAACCCTGCAGGAACTGCGGCGCCAGGGCCTCGTCGAGCTCAAGGGCAAGAGCCTGCGCCTGCTCAAGCGCAAGCACCTTGAGGAGATCGGCGAGTTCAACCCAGCCTATCTCCGTCCTGCCGAGAGTCCGGGCGATCAGGCCGTCTTCTGAGAGGTGGATGATGTGATAGGGGCACGAACAACCCACTACCGGTTCACGGAGCACGGATCCTCCCTTGCCTCGTGACGGCTCGCCCGTGCGGGATCGCGATGTGACGTCGTCCACCAGTATCGACGCACTTCAGCGCCGCCTGGCCGAGGCCGAAGCGGCTCTGCGGGAGAAGGCCGATGCCGAAGTTGCCCTCCAGGAAAGCGAAGCGCTGCGGCGCATCGCCCTCGAAGGCGGGCGCATGGGTTCATGGCGCTGGAACCTGCGCGACGAGCTGATCTGGGGTGACGCCGCGTTCCTGGCGCTCTGGGGATTGCCCGCCTCAGTCACGCTTCACCCGCTCTCCGCCTTCACCGAACGCATGTCCCCGCAGGGCCAAGTCGAGATGGGCGAGATGGTCACGCGCGCCATCGACAATGGCGAGGCGTTCGATGGCCTGCTGGAGGTCACGGCTGGACCGACACAGGGGCGCTGGGTGCGCTGGCGCGGCGTTGCTGAGAGAGAGCGGCCCTGGATCGTGAACGGCGTGAGCTTCGACGTAACAGAGGACCGCCTGTTAGACGCACGACTGCGCGCAAGCGAAGCACGTCAGGCGTTCCTGCTCAATCTCTCCGACACGCTGCGCCTCCTCTCTGATGCCAGCGAGATCATGGCGACCATAACAGCGGGGCTGGGCCAGCATCTCGCGGTTGGGCAGGTCGCCTATGCGGAGGCCGAGGCCTCCGGCGAGACCGTGACGATCACGCGCGATTGGAATGACGGGACCATCCCCAGCAACGTGGGACGTCACCAGCTTGAGGCGTTCGGATCGGCGTTCATCGCGGACCTGAAGCAGGGTCAGACCATCGTCATCGGCGATGTGGAGCATGATCCCCGCACCACCTCGGCGCAGGCGCGCGCGACCTTCGCCCGCGCCTCGATCGCCGGCTTCATCAATGTGCCGTTGGTGAAGGACGGCCGGCTCGTGGCCGTGCTTGCCATCCATAGTTGGGTGCCGCGCACATGGTCGCCTCAGGAGGTCGTACTCACCGAGGAAGTGGCCGAGCGCACCTGGGCCTCTGTCGAGCGCGCCCGCGCCGAGGGTGCGCTGCGCCAAAGTGAGGGCCGCCTGGCCTCGGATCTTGCCGGCATGCGGCAGCTTCACGATGTCCAGGGCAAGATCTCCGGCTCGCCGGACTTCGTCACAGCACTCGACGAGATCCTGGCGGCTGCTGTGTCCTTCACAAAGACGGACCGCGGAACCGTCCAGCTTGTCCCCGCGAGCGGCGAGGGTTTGGAGATTGTCCGCGCGCGTGGCTTTGAACCCGGCAGCCCGATGATCGAGCGCTTCCGGACGGATAGCTTCGATCAAGGGTGCGAGTTCGTGCGGGTCCATCGGCAGCAGCTGGTTGTCGCTGACACGTTAGACCTCCCCGGCCTCGCCGGCACGCCGGACGGTGACGCCATCGCGGCCTCGGGGGTGCGCGCCTTCCAGTCCACACCCATGGTCAGCCGCAACGGCGAGATGATCGGCGTGCTCAGTACGCATTTCCGCCAGCCGCACCGCCCGAGTGAGGATGAGTTGCGGCTGCTCGACCTGCTCGCTTGGTCGGCAGCCAATTACATCTCTCGCCACTACGCCGATGAGGCGCTGCGCGAGAGCGAGTCGCGCTTCCGCCAGTTCGCCGAAGCGTCCTCCGACGTCCTCTGGATCCGGGACGCCGCCACGCGCGAATGGGAGTATCTGAGCCCCGCCTTCGAGGCGATCTACGGGCTCTCCGTCGCCGATGCGCTGACCGGCGACACGTTCCGCAACTGGACCGACCTGATCGTGGAGGACGACCGCGCTGGGGCCATCGCCTGCATCGAACGGGTGCGCGAAGGCGGGCACGCCACCTTCGAATACCGGGTCCGCCGCCCCGACGGCGGCCTGCGGTGGCTTAGGAACACCGATTTCCCCATGCGTGGTCCGAACGGTACGGTCGAACGGGTCGGTGGCGTCGGCCAGGATGTCACCGAGCTGAAGAAGGTTGAGGCCGCTCTTCAGGAAAGCGAAGGCCGTCTGCGCACTCTGATGGAGGGCATCCCTCAGCTCGTCTGGCGCTCCCGCGACCGGGGCGAGTGGACCTGGGCGGGTCCACAATGGCTCGCCTTCACGGGGCAGAGCCTGGAAGAATGCCGTGGCCTGGGCTGGCTGGAGGTGGTTCACCCTGACGACCGTGAGGCGAGCTTGCTAGCCTGGGAGGAGGCGAACCCGCACGGCATGCTCGACACGGAGTTCCGCGTCCGTCGGGCGAGCGACGGCGCCTACCTGTGGCATCATACCCGCTCGGTGCCGGTGCGCGACCCGGCGGGTCGCATCTTGGAGTGGCTCGGCACTACGACCGATGTCGACGACCTGCGCCGGCTGCAGGAGGCGCAGGCCGTCATGGTCACCGAGCTTCAGCACAGGACGCGCAACCTCATCGCAGTGGTGCGCTCCATCGCGCAGCAGACCATGTCTCAGACCGGCCCCGGCGAGGCCTTCCGCGAGCAGTTCAACGCCAGGCTCGGGGCGCTCTCGCGTGTTCAGGGCCTGCTCTCCCGCTCGGACAGCGAGCCGATCACCATCGGCCAGCTGGTTCGCATGGAGCTCGACGCGCTCGGAGCGAGGGACGGGAGCAGGATCGCGCTGGACGGACCGGAGGTGCCGCTTCGCCCGTCGGTCGTGCAGACGATGGCGCTGGCGCTGCACGAACTCGCCACCAACGCCCGCAAGTACGGTGCGCTCAGCACCGAGCGCGGACACCTCACGGTACGGTGGTACGTCCATGTTCCCGAGGGCGAAGACCGGCGCCTCGCGGTGGAGTGGATCGAGCACGATATCACCCACCCCGAGGAGTCGAGCCGTTCGAGCCATAGGGGTTATGGGCGCGAGCTAATCGAACGCGCGTTGCCCTATGCGCTGCAAGCGCGGACGCGCTACGAACTGGGGGAAACGGAGCTGCGGTGCTCAATCGATCTGCCGCTTACAGCACAAACCAGGAAGGCCAGCCCTTGACGTTAGACAGCCATTCGCTCGCCGGCCGCCGCGTGCTCGTCGTGGAGGACGAGTACTTCATCGCAGATGACCTACGTCATCAGCTTGAGGCATGTGGGGCCGAAGTGCTCGGGCCTGTGCCCCGCGTTGAGGAGGCGCTGGCGCTGATCGCGGCGACGCTCCAGATCGATGCGGCAGTGCTCGACATCAACCTACAGGACGAGATGGTCTACCCCGTGGCTGACGCCCTGCAGGCGCGCGGCGTGCCGTTCCTGTTCGCCACCGGTTACGAGAAGGCGGCGGTCCCGAGCCGCTATGCCGGCGTGCGCCACTGCGAGAAGCCTCTTGAGCTTTCGCTGATCACCAAGGCGCTGTTCGGCTGACCCAACGTCCCGGGGGCGTCTTCAGACCGTCGCCTCAGCGGCGGTGATCCGGTCGGAGAGAGGCAGGACGATCGTGCAGCACAAGCCCTCGGGTTCGAAGCGCAAGGCTGCTCGTCCCTTCAACGCGTAGAACAGCCCCTCCTCGATCAGTCCCAGGCCAAAGCCTCTACGCGCGGGCGCCGCGACCGGCGGGCCGTCGTGCTCGCGCCAGGTAACGACGAGGTTCGGCCAGGGATCGGAGCTGAGCCGCCAGGACACGGCGATCCGACCCTCCGCATGGCTTAAGGCACCGAACTTGACCGCGTTAGTGGCGAGTTCGTGGAAGACCAAGCCAAGGGTTCCAGCAGCCTGGGGGTGTAGCAGAATGGGAGGGCCTGAGAGGTCGATCTGCATGCCTTCCTGAGCATGGAAGGACAACAGCTCGTCAGAGATCAGAGTGTGCAGATCTAATTTTACTCGCGGATTTGACACCATCGCCCCTTGCACGCGGGCGAGCGCGGTGAGACGTCCGTCGAGATGCATTGCATACTCCTCGACGCTCTCGCTCGTCTCGGACGAACGCTGCGCAACGGAGCGCACCACAGCCAACATATTGCGGACCTGATGCTGCAGCTCGCGAACGAGCTGCTCCTTCTCGGCTTCCACCGCGCTGCAGCGAGCCTCAGCTTCGACCAGTCGACGCTCCGCGTCCAACGCTCTCGTGGTTGCCGCTTCGAAGCTCTGCAGGAGGAGTGCATTCTCGTCGTTCAGTGTCGCCTCCAAGAACCGCTCACACCAGAAGAACTGACTGAGAGGGGCACAGTCTCATACGCATAGCGGTCGATCGCGCTCGTAGTGTGGCGGCATTGTCCAGCGCGGCCAAAACAGTGACGAGCGGCTCCGCCGCACTCGCTTACTGGCGCTCTCTCTAAGTTCGCACGATCAACGTCCGCTTCTGAGGACAACGCAGATCGGCTGCCACAACTTGGTTGGGTCGGGACCCGTCCGTCAGCTTTACGACCGGGTCGGGTGGATTGCAGTCGGTCCGCTTCTGGGGGCCAATGTATGGAAGCGCACGTCGTTTCCGTGCCTCCTCACGAGCGTTAGTAAACGTTTCCAAGGTCTCGTGTTCGCACCAAACATAAGGTGACGCCGCGACCAAGCCCGTCCGCTTAGGCGTAATTCTGCAGATCAAGGAGCAACGAGCGGGCTCCGGCCCCCAGGGCGCGATTGCGCTGATGAACAGCGTAGATTGGGATTGTGCCGGGCAATATTGCGGGATCAGCAATAGGCAGCCTCTTCAACTCGCCATTACAAAGGTGCCGCTCTACTAGGTGAACCGGCATCGTCGCCCAGCCGAAACCGGCCAACAAGAAATCCAGTCTCCGCCCCAGATCAACAAAGCGCCACACGCGAGGGCTCACCACGCTGTAGCTGGGGCCGGCTTGGTTCTCCGGGTCTGTCAGCACCAGTTGAACGTGCTCGGCTAAGACCTCCCTTTCGAGACGGCGGGTCTCGTGCGCCAGCGGATGCGAGGGCGCGACGACGGGCGCCAGTTCAATGGTGGTCACCGGATACGCCTGCAGGTCCTGCGCCTGCACAGGAAACAAGATACATAGGCCAAGAGCGGCGGATCCGGCGCGCACACGCCGCTCTGCACCCCCTAATGCTTCCGTGAACAACGTGACCGCCAGGTCAGGAAAGCGGCACTGGAGGGCTGCAAGGCTTTGGATCACCGGCTCGGTCGGAACCAAGCCATCGACTGCAAAGGTCAACTCCGGTTCGAGCCCGCCGGCGAGCGCGCTTGCCGTTCGCTCAAACAGCTCCGCCTGCCTGAGCACTTGCCGGGCCTGCGCCACCAGTGCGCGCCCTGCCTCGGTGAGAACCGGCGCCCGCGTCGACCTGTCGAACAGCTGAATTTGCTGAAGGTTCTCAAGGTTCTGCACGGCATGACTGATTGCCGATTGCGCACGCTGCAGCTTCCTTCCGGCGGCAGAGAAGCTGCCCGTTTCCTCGATGGTGACCAGAACCCGCAGCTGATCGAGCGTCAATGACCCAAGCACCACCCATCTCCCCAGCAGATGATAATGATCGATCTTTTATCGCTCCTCTGGGGGGGCTGTCCCGGCTATTACTTGCTGCAGGATGCATTGGAGCAGGACGATGAGCCGTTTACCCACCTATTTCCTCAGCCATGGGGGAGGTCCGTGGCCCTACATGGAGGGCGACTTTCGCCGGTCTTTCGCTCAGCTGGAGCAGTCGCTTGTCGACATCCGACGCGAGCTTCGTGACGCACCGCGCGCCGTGCTCGTCATCTCCGGCCACTGGGAAGAGAAGGGCTTCGCCATCTCCTCCGGCGCACAGCCCGGGATGCTCTACGACTACTCCGGCTTTCCTGAGCACACATACCACATCCGCTACGGCGCTCCGGGCTCTCCCGAGCTTGCACGCCGGGTCCAGCAACTGCTGCAGGCGGGCGGGATTGGTGCGCGCCTCGATGCGGAGCGCGGCTTCGACCACGGGACCTTTAGCATCATGAAGCCTCTCTATCCGGGGGAGGATATCCCGCTCGTCCAGCTGTCTATCGACGCCAGCTACGATCCCGAGGTCCATCTGCAGCTCGGCCGGAACCTCGCGCCGCTGCGTGACGAAGGCGTGCTGATCATCGGCAGCGGCCTCAGCTACCACAATCTGCGTGACTTCCGTGGGAGCGCCGGAATCGAACCGTCGCGTGTGTTCGACGCCTGGCTCCACGAGACGCTGATCGCAGTCAGGCCTGAAGAGCGCACCTCACGCCTCATCGACTGGGAGCAGGCGCCGCTCGCTCGGGCGGCTCACCCGGAAGAAGATCACCTCGTCCCGCTGATGGCGGTGGTCGGCGCCGCAGAGACCGATGCTGGCGCCGTCGTCTACCATCAGAAAGATCTATTCGGCGGCATCACCGCATCGAGCTTCCGCTTCGGCGAGCCCCCTGGCGCTCACTGAGCGCAACCGAATGAGGTAATGCACCTGTGTCTGGGCTCAACCAATGAGCCTCGACCGGAGTGGTAGGGTGCCGGCGCCATCCCGGTGGCCGCAGTCTGAATGGCCTGGATCAGCTAGGGCAGTGCTCCTGATCTCAAGGCTTTAATGGCGCCGGCCATTCAGTGAACCGGCAAGTGCGTGTCATCGCTTGAGCCAATCGAGGGCGGCTGCGAGGTAGAGGACGCCCATCCAGCGCGCGAACCTGCACGAGAGGCAGGTCGTCTCGTTCGTCAGTGATGCGGAGGACGGGGTGGACCGTGAGGTCTTCGGCCTCAAGGTCGTGCCGTTCTCGCTGCCGGACGGCTGCCTGGGCGCCGACTACCCCGAGATGAACCCGCTGATTCCGCTCTCTCATCACGATGACCCGTCCAAGACGCCGGCAGCCAGGTCCGTCCCCGTCCGCATCATGGCGACGGGCGGAGCGGACCGGTCACCGAGTGGCTGGAGCCGCCAGGGCACGCGACGAAGCCTGTTTAGGCTGCGCCTGGTCTCATCATGCCGGCCGCAAACTGAAGGATGGGTCGCATGAGCCACCGGAACCTGAACTGACATACCGACCGGACTACGCTTCATGGCCCCGACCTGGCTTGATGCGCTCTCGACTGCCTTCCTGCTCTTAGGGGCTGCAGGTTCGCTCATCGTCTCGGTTCACGTCATTCGGCACCCGAAGCACATGACGGTGATGAACGTCGTCTGGCCCGTGACCGCTCTATTCGGGACGGTCGCGGTTGTCTGGGCGTACTTCCGCTACGGTCGCCTCGCCACGATGGAGGCGCGTCACCAAGCCAGGAAGCGGGGCGAGAAAGCGCCGAACATGACCGGCACAACCTTCCCGATGATGGTGGGCAGGGGTGCCCTCCACTGCGCTGCCGGCTGCATGCTCGGCGATGTCGTTGCCGAGTGGCTGTCCTTCCTCGTGCCAGCCGTGGCGGTCTGGTTCGGCTGGCAATCCGTGCAATCCTAAAAACGGCCCTTCTAAAACTCGGGTTACGGGCCTTGCCGAAGCGCTCCGACCGAGCTCGCGACGTCGCCGGGCGAGGTCAGCGGAACTCTGCTCCGCCACGCGGTCCCGGATCGCGCCTTCTCGAAGCCAGCCTCGTAGAGGCTTCGCATGTATGAGACCTCGAAGCCGTCCACCGTCGTCGGCCTGGGGTCGTCCCCGTCGATGTAGGCGAGGCGAAACCCTGCCCGGTGGCTCCTGGCGAAGGCGTAGGCCGCCGCAAGGCTTGCCGAGCTACGCGCCTGCGCGCCGGTGGCGAGGGTCTGCTGGACGATGGGCAGGGTCTCCGCCCGCACGATCTCGAACTCGGGATCGATCCGCCCGTTCATGAGGACGTAGAAGTCGGCCTTCCCGGGGGCGCCACGGATTCTGTCGCCGACGAGCGCCGCCTGGGGCAGGATGAAGACCGGCGCGACCACGGCGCCATCGACATGAAGTTCCTGGTGGATGCGTCCCTCGGTCTGCACGTCGAGAAGCTGCGGTTGGAACACCGCCGGTACGCTCGCCGATGCCGTGAGCACGTCACGGAACAGAGCCGCGGCGTTCGGGGCGCCGCTGGCGGCGATGGTGCCCATGTTCCAGACCATGGCGCGCTTGGCGTCGAGGTTCGTGGTCATGACCAGAAGTCTTCGACCCTTGGCGTGCTCGTTCGCCACGGCGGCCAGCAGGTCAGGGGTTACGTAGCGCGCGACGAGGTCGCGAAGGCGCTGGTCGCCAAACAACCCCGATCCGAAGACCACGTTGGCGAGGCTGGGATTTACGACGAGCGAGGAGGCGACGCCGCTCGTGTAGATCTCGGTGAGGAGCGGGTCGTAGGCCGCTCCCAGGAAGGCGAACGGCGCGATCAGCGCTCCGGTGCTCACGCCTGAGACGAGGGAGAACTCAGGCCGCGTTCCCGCTGCGGACCAGCCGTTGAGAACCCCGGCCCCGTAGGCGCCGTCGCCACCGCCGCCCGAGAGCGCCAGGTATGTGAACGGCCTCGAACGCGGGGGCCGCCCCCCCATGAAGGTGGCGTACCGTTCCAGGGAGACGTCGGCGAAGATCCGTGCGCCGGGAATGCCCGCCACCTCTGCCGCCGCGGACTCGCTCGCGGTGTAGGGCGTCCGCGGAAGCGAGGCGCAGGCTCCGAGGCTCGACAGGGCGCTCGCTGCTAGGACGGCCCGTATCCGGCCTGCGACTTGGCTGGTTTTCATCAAAAGCCTCCTGATCACCACCGGATGAGGGTCGGTCACACGCACGCTCGGCCGGTTCAGACTTGGGCGAGCCGCAGCAGGTCCTGCAGGGCCGAGGCCCGCCTAGCTGGGTCTGCCGGTCCCAGGCCGAGGGCCATGGCCAGCCAGGAGCCGTCGACGAGGGCTCGCACGGCGTCGGCACGGCCCGGTTCGATGCCGTTCAGGTCCGGGCCCAGCCATGCGTCGGAGAAGGCCCGCCACCGGTGGAGCGCCTCCGGGTCGGCCAGCAGCGCCGCCAGGACGACGGGCCGGTCGCAGGCAGGGTCAGGCGCGACGAGGGCCTGGACGTAAGCCCTCAGACGACGTCCTCGCGGATCGGGATCGGCGGCCGAGAGACGGAGCAGGTCCCGCTGAAGCCGGGCGATCAGGTCGTCGAGCAACGATGCCCGCAGCCTCGCCTTGCTGGGGAAGTGATGGAGGAGCCCGCCCTTGCTGGTGCGCGCCTCCCGCGCGACGGTCTCCAATGTCAGCGCCTGCACGCCATGGCGCAGGAGCACGCGTGAAGCGGCCTGGAGGAGCCGCTCCTTGCGGTCCGAGCTCTTCCGGCCGCGGCTCGACGATGCCGGCGGCGTGACCGCATCCATCGGAGGGTGGGCCGCCTGCATCATGCCGGCACCTGCCCGTGGTCGTGCGGGTCCGCGGAGGGCGCCGCCTTTCCTTCGCCCTGACCGGGCTTGATCCGGTACCAGCCGACATACAGGGCCGGCAGAAAGAACAGGGTCAGGAAGGTGCCGGCGATGATGCCGCCGATCATGGCGTAGGCCATCGGGCCCCAGAAGATCTCGCGGGCAATGGGGATCATCGCGAGGCTGGCGGCAGCGGCGGTGAGCAGGATGGGGCGCATGCGATGGCAGGTCGCCTCGACCACCGCGTCCCACCTCGGCATGCCCGTCGCCTCGTACTCCTCGATCTGTGCGACCATGATCACCGAGTTGCGGATGATGATGCCGATGAGGGCCAGCACGCCGAGGATGGCGACGAAGCCGAGCGGCGCCCCCGAAGGTAGGAGGGCGGCGACGACGCCGATGAGGCCGAGGGGCGCGACGCTGACCACCAGGAAGAGCTTCTGGATGCTCTGCAACTGCACCATGAGGAAGAAGGCCATGGCGAGGAGCATCACGGGCGCCACGGCCGCTATGGGACCGGCACCCTTCCCGCTTTCCTCGACCTCGCCACCCGTCGCGAGAACGTAGCCCGGGGGGAGCGTCTTCCGGAACGCCTCGATCTCGGACTTCAGGGCGGCCACGACCGTGGCGGCCTGCGTGCCGTCCTTGATGGTGGCCTTAATGGTGATGGTCGGAAGTCGGTCGCGGCGCCAGACGATGGGCTGCTCCATGTCGTAGCGGATCTTGGCGAAGGCCAGGAGGGAGACGGTGCTGCCGTTCGGGAGCGGCACCTGCAGGCTCTTCAGCGTATCGATGGAGTGCCGCTCGATGGCCTGGGCGCGGCTGACCACGTTCACGAGGTAGATCGAATCCCG
>Ga0160429_1001250_pt1 | contig 14617 bp, 18 predicted proteins | sample SolpanmetagenomR_FD_108199 | JGI IMG/M metagenome (GOLD analysis project Ga0160429, IMG submission 108199) | Solar panel surface microbial communities from Lawrence Berkeley National Laboratory, California, USA - R | ecosystem: Engineered > Built environment > Solar panel > Unclassified ...
ACACCTTATCCCGACCGAAGCAATCTACGTTTCCGCTGTAAATATCAAATGTGCTGGGTAGTCGATGTAGGTATTCGCAGTCTCGACCTCGCGGACACAAGCCTCGAGCGAAGAATAGGCAGATGAAAGACCCAGGATTGCTATCGCCGCGTGTGTAACCGCTGTCTTTTGCTATGTTGCATCGTGACGGCGCAGATGTTTTCGAAAGATATTTATCCTCGCGATCTCCTCCTGACCATTTGTTGTACCACTATTATCCTGTCAGAAACCATGTTTTACGAAGGGCTTGACTTTTGAAACTGACAATGTTGAAGATTGTACCTGTTTGCGGCGGAGGCTCGGTTTTAAATGTTGATGGATCGACTTGTGGTCGGGCTGGTCTTCGTTTCTTCCGAATGATCTTTCTCACTTTCTTGCCCTCTGCGTTGATATAAGTAGTGATCGCATCTTCCGTGTTCGTGGTTGTTAACGCTGTTGATTCAGTTGTGGTCGTTACGGGCAAGGCAGATCGAGCTGGAGACGGCGGATCTGCAAGAGGCTCTGGTGCAAATGTTGTTTGTTTTCGTGTAGCGGTTTCAACGTCTGCCATTTTAGCGGATAAGGTAGTGAGTGATAGCACTTGAATGGTAAAGACCGATACCTTGATGGCGCAGTTTCCCCAAATTTAGCCGCGCTCAATTAGCCGCCATAGGGCTGGAAATTATCTCTACATAATTTATTTCTCTACTTTCGAAAGGCTTCGTTTCGAATACTCAGCCAACATGGATGCAGCTCAAAGCCCTACGCTGGAAACAGATGACCTTTCTGAAGAGCAGATCGAACAGCTTCTACAGCAAGCTGAAGCTCGACTTCGAGCTGAATCCTCTGTGGTTCCATTCAGCGAGACTAGCGACCGTCTACCACGTCTCGACACATCTGCGCTGGTGAAGCCTTACGTCAATACCAAGGGAGATGTTGCTCGTGCGGATTCGAGCCGTCTGATTGACGAGAAAACGAGAAAGCTTGCTGAAGGCGTTAGGATGGTAGAGGATCCCGTTGTTATGAAAAGAAAACTCCTAGAAGTAAGAAACTATTTTTCCTGCCACTCTTCTGTATATTGCCTATGAGGAAAATTATCCCAATTTTTCTTTCTTGAGCAGATTCGGGACACCGTCTTGGTTATCCTCCTGCACTACTGAGAGCTTTTTATTCATAGTTACTCTGACTGGCATCTTGAAATTTTGAGTTTATAATTGATCTCGTGCGAGAAACCGGCTGACATTGTGGTTAAAAGGAAAAGAAAGCTACCGCCGGTTCCGCCTGGTTCAATATGCCTCGTACAAATTTGACTCCAGAGTTGAAACGTGACTTGCAACTGCTCAAGATGAGGAATGTTTTAGATCCGCACAGGCACTACAAAAAGGACAACGGAAAGTTCAAGGTACCGGAATTCTCACAATCTGGCACTTTGATCGAAGGGGCTTCGGAATACTACAGCGCCAGGCTTAATAACGCTGAGCGTAAAAAGACTCTGGTCGAGGAAGTCATGGCTGGCGAGCGTCTATCTGGCCGCTTCAAGAGCAAGTACAATGACATCCAAACCGTCAAGGCCAGCGGAAAAAAAGGCCAATACAAAGCGGCCATGGCTAAAAAATACGGCAAGAAAGTTAGGAGATGAAACATCCTCAAGCGATGTCACAACAAGTAAATATACTGTGGCATCCCCCTATACACTCTTATTTGCCTTCGGCTCATGGTTTATCGGCTATTCAAGGATTCTTTCGCATACTCGAAGTCAAAGTCTTCATATCAATGAGCACGAGGGGTGGCATTACCCGATTATCACGAGACAGAGGCCCTTACTCCTCAAACAGCTATGTTATGAGCGGCTTGGAAGCCGGTGCGAAATCGCCTTTTTCAACTGCCAGGAGGTTCCCAAGTAAACTGAACAGCCTGCCTTCTTGGATCGCAGCATTTCCTGCCAGACGCAACAAGTAACGACAATAGGCAACCAACTTCCAAATTATTGAGACTGGACAAATACCACTGCTACGGAAAATAACACTCATTTTCGATGATGAAATCAAGCCCGCAACTTCGGTTTGCTAACATTAGCCTGCGGCTCAAAATTTAAAGCGCCTATGGTTTCGGTCGTTTTCGATAAAGTTCACCATCAGATGTTGGCTGTTCATATCGAGGTAGAGCCATGCATCTTCATATCAATATTAAACTCTGCGACGATGTCATATCGTCTCCGCACTTCGAAAGTGATGAAATTATTATATGGCAATCATGCCGTTTCATCCCCAGATGTATTTTAGTGTCCCCCCATACAATTGAAAAAACGCAATTCTCCCCATTATTTTCTCTGAGCATCTGTGTGTTTTGTGATAACATTCTTTTATCTCGAACTATTTCTCTTCAATCATTACCATGAAAATACCCATTGCCTCTATCCTCGTTGCGGTCTCTCCGGCTTATTCTTTATGATCTTTCACCAACTGGGTGCCCGCCGCGGTCCGGGTGATGGTATACACTGACCTTTATCCGTGCTCCTCAAGCACAGTCTTCAACTACGTTACAGTCCGATCTCCTTGCCCAGAACTCAACAGTGCTGCAAATCATGGCTTCATCAATCACAACAGCAAGGACTCGACCATTCCACACCTCATCGTCGGCCTACAAACCGCCCTCGGCATCGGAGCCAATTTCACAATAGTCATCGGAGCCGGCGCCCTTCTTTCATCACCCAACCCATTAGGAGGCTCCTTCGACCTCAATGACATCGACGAGCACAACTTCTCCATCGAGCATAACGTCAGTTCCTCGCGCGCGGCGCCTTCCGCAGCAACGATCACAGCTTCAACCAGACCTACCTCGACATGTTCTCCTCACACTTTGACGACGCCGCCACGACCAACGTAACTTCCGCCAGCGAAGCCCGCTATTCACATATACAGCACTCAATGGCCACGAATCTGACCATGGTCTACGGCCCACGCGAGTTGATCCTCTCGTACGGCGAGACCGCGCTGTACCTGCAGTCTATGGCCTCGAGTCCCCTAAGCGCCAAGGCCCGGACCAAGTAGGTCAAGGATTTCTTCGAGAACGATCGTCTCCCGTAACAGCTCGGATGGAGGCCTTCAGTCGTGCCGATTTCCTTGGCGTCGCTTGCGGCTATGGGGTTTGAGCTTGAGCAGGCGAATCCGGAGAAGATCCCTGAGGGATTGACTGCTGCCGCTTCTAGCTACAAGGGTGAATTTTGCTGTTCCTATTCGAGAAGACTGCGTAGTGGACTGGTTTTGACTAACCCTCTTGTGGTGGATGCTCTCGAGGGGATTGATCCTGTTACTGGCATTTTGGCTAATGTGACTCGTGGATGAAGCATGTCGTGGGAATGCATGAGACGCGGCGGTGTTCGACGCAAGGGTATGTGTAGTAATGAAATCATGGGGCAGTTTAATTTGGTTGGGGTTGGTTCTGCTGTTTCATCATGCAACTTTTTGCTTACCGCTTAGTCGACTTACAAATGCCTTGTAGTGTGTCATGAAGGCATACAGTATGAATGCAAGTATTTCCAGCTGATTCGTCAAAGCAAAATGTAAAGCCTCGCTTGCTGCGAAACTGACGTCTATAATGGCTATTAACATTGTATCCATCTTCCAGCTCCACCTACTGTATATATCTTCCGTGCCCAAAAATGAAAATCCACCTAAGCAAGTCGTCTATCTCACATCTACCAAACCAACCCTACCAATCCGCTACAACCCCCTACTCCCTACCGTCCATCAAAGAACTGCACAACAGCCCACTTCCCACTCCAAGCCCACTCCCTCCTCCCGCTCTCCACACCCTCCTTACCCCTAAGCTCCTCATCCCTCCCCACCTCCAACCCCACCACAACATCCGCCTTGCAAGTCCTCAACGCCAGCACCCTGATCCCCCGTCCCTTCACCGCAAGCGGCCCAATGGCCTCCTCAAAACTCGTCGTCGGATCCCACATGCCATCTGCCGTCAGTTTCCTGTAATTCAAATCACCCTTGAAGATAACCAGCTCGCTTTGCCGCAGGTCGGCGAGCAAAGACGGCGCGGACGCGGGCAGACGCCAGAAACTGCCGCCGTGCGTCCAGAATGTGTTGGGGCGGATGCTGAGGGTTCCCGCGGCGTGGGAGCGTGCTAGGTCTGCGAAGAGGAATTTCAGAGTTGAGGCTTCGGATGGGGTCAGTGGGTTTGTTGTTGGGTTGTTGTTGTTGTTGTTGTTGTTGTCGGTGGTGTTGTTGGTGCTTTCGTGTTCATCCGGGGCGGAGTCGTCGGAAGCGGTGGATGTGTAGAATGCCTGCGGATCGGCGAGCGCGTTAAGCAGCGCCGCGAAATCCGCGGGCAGGACGTCCGACACGAACCACGGGATCGACTTGGGGTGCAGCACGACGTGCGTCGCCAGCCCGGAGGCGAGGAGATACCCTGCCAGGATCAGGTCGACGTAGAGCTCGAAGCCGGCGTTGTCCAGCACAATGTCCACGCGGCGCTCATCCGCTGCTGGCTTGTCCGCCCGAGCTTTCTTCAGACACGCGAATGCGGCGGGGAGGTCGTTGACTAGGATATTCTTCTCGGCGGCCTTGCGTGCGGCGGAACCTTGGAGTTTCTGGATGTCGTCGTATGAGAGGTTCGTGAGCAGGGAGAGGTCCGTCGCGTTGCCCCACAGGCAGATCTCGCACATTTCCGTGAAGAGGATTTCTTCGGCTTGCTCCGCGGCGGTGGCGGCATCCTGCGTGTCTGGGGTTTGGTGGGACATCCTTTTATCGTCGTTGGTGAGTTGCGTGATGATGTCTTTGTAGCGCGCGGCTAGCTCGACGACGGCCGGGCGTGAGGATTTGAAGGTCGAGATCTTCTGCCGCGAGAATATGTCGTGGGTTTTCCACATTGTGGAGCTGGCGAAGAGTGTTGCCATGCGTCTGGCTGTTGTCTTAGAACAGCGCCATGTCATGTCATGCGCGGGTGTGATGGTCTTACCTGTATAGATAGCATTCGGCGAATAGCCAGGGTGCATTGTGCCATTGCAGAGAACCCAACTTCTCGAGCTCGTCGTTGTAGCTTTTGATATCCGGTTTGCCATCGTCCGGGAGCGGTCTGTCATGATAGTGTTACTCTTAGCGTCCTGAATGTGCTACATTTTCCACTGGCAACCGTACGTTAATTGTCGGTTGTGTTGCAACTCGTATTTCAGCTTGGCCAGCGCCTCAACAATCTGCTTCCCTTCGCGCTGGACGTCAGGATCTGTGGCTTTGCCGGTCGATCGATGGACGTCATCGATGGCTCCTGTCTAGGCTTGTTAGATGGAAGCATAGTTGTCATGTATGTGTACGAGCTTGCACCACCAAAAAACTTGTGGCACTCGATATTAATTTTTCTTCCATGTTTCACTTTTGTTAAAACCACGACTCGAAACTTCACTGTCACGCAGTCAAGTAAGATGACTTACTATGATGATCGGCCATCGCTCCACAGCAGATTTATACGCAAACGAGGTCTTATCCGACGTATTATACGGCGCTGAAGAGACGAAGAAGGTTAAGTCAATGGAAAAAACATCTTGATCTTTTCCCCTCAATTCAATCTTCGCCGGTATGGAAGATTAACTATTTATTTACGTACCGACCTTGGGCTCGAAGTCCATGTTTGAGATTATCGAATGAGTACAAGAAGATGTAGAAGTCCAGAATTCAATAATAACGATGTCAAAACTTCATCCTTATAACTTACGTCAAGACGCCAAGACTCCGCGAAGACAGTCATTTGCAAGTCAGGACTCTACTATGGCATTATACACGCCGTGACATATCACAACACTGCACTGGTCGATGACAGAGTCATTAGAGAATAGCATTGCATTGCAGTAGTACATGACATTCCAGCTTCCAGCCGTATTTTCTTCGCCAATGTCCCAATGTCTGTAACTGCTGCTATCGAAAATGCCCAGCCGACAAAAGCCTTTGAATGTCATCATTCATATCTCATCCATGAGAAACCAACTTCTGTTTCGCCTCGATGTTCGCCATATTACGCCCCAGGTGTCATTTTTTCGTCCCGAATTACCTTTGTGTTTGGTTGCGTGCTCTATAGAACACACACAAACGCATGCGCACTTTCAAATCATGCTCGCTCTCGTTCAGAACTCAACGAGGAGTGGGCTTCTGCCTGAACTTTAACAACGCCGCCAAACCCGATGCGTTGCACCCGCTCTTCAAGAATTCTGAATTCAGCAACTCACTCGCACTTGCGCGACTCTTGACATCGACGCAGAGGCAGACCGCAAGGAAAGATTTCAGCTCCTTACTCAACCCGTCCGGGTTTTTCAGGCGCGGAGTCCCGTTCGTAGCGATGAGATACAGCGCCTTAAGCGGTTCCTCGTTGAGATAAGGTGGCTCGCTCTCGATCATTTCGATGGCCATAATACCAAGCGACCAGACGTCAACCTTGCTGCCGTATTCCTTCTGCTTGACGACCTCGGGCGCCATCCAGTAAGGGGTGCCGACCATGGTAGCGCGCTTAGATTTCTGCTCAGTAAGTTTGGCACAGAAGCCGAAGTCGGTGATCTTTACAGCTCCGCTCGACGAAAGGAGGACGTTGTCGGATTTGATATCGCGATGGATGATGTTCTGGGCGTGAAGGTGGTTGAGACCCTTACAAGTCTGTTTTGAGTATATGTTAGTACGGTCACAAGCACAATGTATAATTATTCGAAACATACCTCCATGCAGATGGTTGCAATCTGATCCTCGCTAATGGAAGGATTGTTATCGATGACGTCGGTCAAAGGCCCACCTTCCATGAACTCCATCACAACCCAAAGTTCCGGAGTGTCATCTGGCAAGAAAGCCTCGACAAAGTTGACAATGTTCGGGTGTTTGCTCTCCTTCATGACGACAATCTCATTCACAATCAGCTCCTTGCGAGGCTGGTTGCGCAAGTCCATCTGCTTGATAGCAACTTGCGCCCTCGGACCTTGACTCTTGATGATGTTGCGTGCCACTGCAGAGGTCGGATTCTCTCGGACGCGAGCCACGTAGACTGAGCCAGATGCACCTTGACCAATCTTCTTTTGCTTGTTGTACGATAGAAGAGGTGGTTCACGCGATACGACCTCACGTAGTTTGATCATTACTTCTGCCTCGCTCATGGCAGACATGCGTACTTCACGTCGACCACTCTGCTTCGACGACGCACCCGCTTCCAGCGCCTTGGCTGCTTCGGCCACTGCTGCTGCGCCAGTGGGTTGCTTGACAGTGATATTGAGTTGTTTAGGAGCACCATTCACGGCTGCGGCTTGGGCTGCAGCTGCTGCGGCTTGTCTTCCACCGTCCTGGTTCTGAGGAACCACAGGAACACGAGTGCTTGAGCCATTTGATTGCAGTTGCTTAGCCGGAGTTGGGAGCCTCTGACCAGTGGCCGAGGACGAATTTGCACCATAAGGAGGAATCACCATATCCTTAGCGTAATCAGAGCTAGGCTTTGGCTGACGTAGCGACGCTGGCTGTGGTTGTCTCAGTGTCGTTGACGGAAGTGCCGGAGCAGCTCGAGAAGGTTGGTACCTGGAAGACATGTCCTGCTGCGGATAGCTTCCATTTTCCGTGTTAGGCGCAGAGTGACCCTTCCCAGTTGCAATATTGTAAGCAAGTTGACCCTCACGCTCACGCTGTTCGTTCTCTTTCTGGTTGCGCCTCAGCTGCTCGCGACGTGCATCTTCCTCTAGCTTGCGGCGCCTTTCGTAATCTACAGTAGGATCACTTTGACCATTCATCTGCTGATAGGAATTCGGAGTCATCGGTGAATCGATGATCGGAGTGATGTGATCAGGGGGAGACTGATGACGCTCGAGGTTGTCATAACTGTCGGTAGTGCGCATGTAATCATTGGAAGGTTTCTCACGGCGAGGTGCGACAGCAGTTGAGCCGCTCCACCCATGTTGATTCTTCTCATTGCTCATGTCCATGTACCTATCCGACATGGCATTACCATAAGCGGGACCGTTGTAAGTCATTTCGCTGTTGTTGTTGTTAGGCACCATTTTGTCCGTGTAGTACTTGAGCACCTCAATGACAGCAGTCGGATTCTTGGAATAGTCCTCTTTCGTCAAGGCCGAGTTGTTCAACAACTTGTCCCATTCCGGAGGCAAACCAGTGAAACCACCACTCTTGTGGTCGAAACCGACATGAACTTGGTGTGAGAAACTGGTAGGAGCACTAACCCCACCCATTCCTGGACAGCGCTCGTAGATGCAATCGATCCATGAGTATACCTCGTCATCCGTATCAACCCTGCAAATAACAGTTTTGATAGGAGGAGAGTCACGACTCGAGCCTGCGGTGTTGGCAAGGCGTGTGATTTCGAACGAGAAAGGGCTGTTTTCAGAGCGACTGACTGCAGTCACATCTTTGAGAACGATGGTGAAAGAGATCTTGGAAGAGTTGACGCCCTTGTGAAAATCCAGTTGGTTGTCGCGTAGTACAAGCCACTTGTCTGTCCAGAAAACACTACGCATGAAGCCTTCCTCCTTGATACGGGCCCATCCTTCCTTGACGACTCCAAAAGTGCCCGATCTATCATTCAGACGCGTGAGAGATGTAGTAGAGCCGCCGTAAAATCCACCCGAATTGAAGGACATTGCGGAGAAATTACCGGGGACGTTGTTGACAGCGGGAGTGAAATTGAGACGTGGATGACGATCTAAAGGAGGGGCAGGAGCAGGGCCTGGGTTCATAAACTGCTCCTTTGAGTATAGAGTTCTGTTCGATGAGATTTGAGTTAGTGAGATATTATTTACAACGATAAGCTGTAAGTGCGGGGTGCCATATCTCCAAGGCGCTTGAGTGGCCGCACCAAGTAAGGAGACGCCTGTACAAGCCCGAATGTAGACGAGCACGTGCTAATGAAGAGGCACAATCAAGCAAGAAGGTAAGCTCCTGGCGTTCGAGGGTAACCTACTGGGCGGATTGGTGTGCAGCCATGTTGATTGGACAAGGAGCTAACGGCCTCCGCGCTTAAGCCGCCGCTCCTAGCAGTGTGACGGAAAGAAGAAGATTGGGCTGTGACGAGATCGGAAGGAGGAATAAGTAAAGTTGTGACAAGGAGTATAAGAGGATGTAGATCTGAGGTTTCGAGGGGGCTTCGAACAGCGGGCGTAAGATGAAGCGAGATGCGGTTAGGGCAGAGGAGGTCAAAGAAACAATGACAAAGTCGGCTGCACCGCTGGGGCTTTAACACGCAGAAACAATGAAAAACGAATGATCTCTCAGCGAGCACTCCAAGACGACTAGTAGCAAGAAGACAGAGGGAGTTGTTGATTATCAGTCACCCCCTCCTTTGGCAGGTGCTGTTGATTTGATTTCCTGGTAGCGAAAGCAACGCTTTTTCCATTCCGCGAAGTCGTCAGGGGCTAGAGGCCAAGACGAGCCTCATCATGGATGTGAGACATGCTCTTAAGAATAATAAGAAGTCTTCATCGTTATTGTTTGGCGAGAGTATCCTGTTAAGTGTACAGAATAATACTCCATATGGTCCAATGTTGACTCGGAGTCGATCTCGTAGCAGACCGCTGCAAAGGTTATGACAGGAACCAGTGAGCGATACGCAGAAGAGGAGCCTCCATTCGAGGATCAGGACGAAGACTTTAACAATTATGATTTCAAACCCAACTGGAGGTTGAAAGATCGCACCGATGAGTGCTGAGAAATGCCGACTTGCTTACTCCAGTTTTCCTCCAGACATTCCCTTAGGAAAGGGTATCTGGAGGTACTAGTGGATCAGCATATGGAGAGAAACGCGGCATCTTTAGGATATAATAAGCATAGTTTGTGACCGAAAGCTCTTGGAAAAGTATCTCTCGCTTGCAGGTAAAAAATACGCAAACATCAAAGCAAGCCTCTCACTCATGCCCGTTTGCTGCCTTTTCGCCATCCATTAGCTTCTCCATGAAGCTGATGTAGTCGTATTTCGGCAGGTCTCTGTCTTCTTGCAGGTCGGGTCCTTTGTGCAGCGGCATGCTCTTGACAAGGTCTTCGATGAGTTCGTCGGGGATCAGGGAGTGTCGTAGGTCGAGTTCTGTGACGTAAGGCTAAGACAATACAGATTAGCGCATTTAACCAGTCGGATCACTGGAAGATCTCTACCTTGCCATCGGCAACTTCTTTGAAGCTTTCAAAAACTTGGTCCGCCGAGTTCTGGTCCTCCGTCACAGCAACCATAAACCGAATGAATTGCTCAAAAGACACCTCATTCCGACCGGCACTGGTCTCAACGAAGCGGTCATGCATTTCCTGTTCATCGTAAACAAGACCCAAACTCGCAAGCGCGGCTGAAAACTCAAGCTCCTGCAACGAGTTGCTAACATCGCGGTCGAAGTGGCGAAAGACGGACTCAAACTCCTCCAGCTGAATAGGCGTCAGGTTAGACATATTTCTCGCCACAATTTGATTTTCCAAAAACGCCAATTTCTTGGCCACGCTCGACCGAAGCAGGCCGAGCTCATACTCAAGTTCGTCATACGTATACGTCGTAAAGTCGTTTTCCTCAATGTTGGCCTCTGCGCACTGCTCGTCCAATGTCGCGACGACCTGGAGGAAGTCGTCCAGTGGTTGTAGATGAGAGCTAAGTCGTTGTGTCATTTGAAGCTGATCTTCCACATCGCCCTCGAGACCGGAAATCGAGGACTGTAGCGTGTTGATCGTCAAAGCAAGATCGTTAGCTTTGTCTGCAAATCCTCGTCTAAGGTGATTCTTAATATCCCGGATGGTTTCGTTAATCACCTTACTCCGTTCCTGCTCCGCTCTATTAAGTATCGCCCACTCTTTATCCAAAGTCTCCAGGCTTAGGTGTATCGGTGGCTCATATGGTCTTAATCGATATGTGTTCAGCTTTGTCTTGATGTTTCCTAGGAGGTTAACCAGATCAGACCTTTCCGCAACCCACTTGCGCTTTTGTCCTCTCCGGTACGTCGCGAACTCAGACGCTTGATTCTTTGCGTCAGTGTAAGTGCCCTGGAATCTCGCCTCGATCCATTGCCTTCTTTGTTGTGTGATTTGTCGGAGCAACTCCTGCATTCGTTTTTCAAAGTTGTTCTCCATCTCCCAAGCGCCTGTCATGTTTGCCACAAACTTCTCTACTCGCCGTCCGGCGTTTTCGACTCGCTCCATGTGTGAAAAAGCGTGAAACCAATATGCAATGTAAGTCATAAGAGATCGTTCATCCGGTTTAGCCACGTCACAGACGTCCTCTACGTCCAGTAGATCCGGTATGCCTATTTCCCTTGTAGCGATATCGAATGCAAGCTTCATGTTCCCTTTGTGATTAGACTTGTCCAATTTCTCAAAGTCGATAAGATCCGGTCGGTGTATATCCAAAAGAGCGCAGCTGTTACTAGGGTTAGTACGTTGCAGCACAACAAGAAGACTCCACTCACAAAGCTAATCCATCATTCCAGCTTCCTGAAAAGTCTACAACCCTAACATCTCCCTCATAACATGCAGTCTTCCTCTGACACCAAAGCAGCAAGCCTTCTCTAGCACTCAGTCCCTCAGCGTTGATGTCACTGATAGTAAACCGCAAAATCAGTGTCCATATCAGACCGAGAATGATCTTGCGATTGCCGTCCACCACGTCCTCCGCTCCTATGTTCGTCATATGAATGCCTCTTCCCGTGATGAAAGCCAGCGCCAGATTGACGTTCTCAAAGCGCTGCACGCGCAGCTTCGGCCGCGAAGCATAACGGCCGAGAGATTCGTTGCCGAGGATTTCGAGAAGATGTATAAGGATGACCTGTGTGTATGACGAATCAGTTCTTGAGATCTAACTCGTGCTGGCCGCACGTCCACCTTACCCCGTCGGAAAGATCTTTGACCAGGTCATTAATGAACAAGTTCCGCACTTTGATCTTGCTGTTCAGCCATTTGGAGAAGGTCTTCTCCTGGACATTGATCCAGAAGTTGGAGGGGTCTTTGGTGGGGGATACTGGCATTTCTGAGGGATCATGCCTAGTGGGGTATTTCAACGCATGCGACCATTCTTGGTAGTGTGTTTTGAGAAAGTGGTTGTCAGGAAAGTGGCACTGGTCGTGCGGATTTTACTCTCTTGTTTGGCTACTGTACAGGATGACGCTATACAAGATATTGTATATGTTGTAGAACTTTAGAAAGCTTAATATCTTGTTGTCTATTAGGAGGGATGTCAGCCGTTGAGTGACGAAGCGCCAAAACAAGCGCTCCACGTTTGATCCTCGCTTAGATATGATTATCTGTGATCTCTACCCAATCGTCGTGCACACTCTGTGAATCGGAAAGCAACTTTCAACAAACTATATCAGCTACTATGGTCCTTCCTGCTTCTATTGAATTCTTTCCGGGCAGCTTGGGACGGTTCAGAGCCTATGACTTGTGGGCATGGCTCGAGAATCATATAAAACACTGATGTTCAGGTGATTCTTCTAAAACTTGGGCGCTCTGGCGATTGAGGTGCTTTTGGTATAACCGGCACTAAGCAAAGAAGAAAGGGGTATGTATCCGCTTCCTTTATTCGTGTTGAAGTCAAAATCAATACGTGTGATACATGAGATGACTGATCCAAAAATTGATACGTTTTCGGCTTTATAAATCTAATATTCTTATGTACATGGTGGAAAAGGTAGTGTATATATAGGATTAAGACAACCCTGGAAACAACAGAAACTTTTACTCATTACTTTTGGTCTAACAAACTGAAGAAAAGGTCGTAAGGAGACATAAACGTGTATAATCGTAAAAACGTATCTATTTCTTTTGGGCCTGGTGAATCATAAAGGCGTTGTCGTACCTACTCGACAGCGTTTCTTGGTGGTGTCGGGAATAAAGAGAGGGCGTAGGAGATGTCGTCGTTGAGAAATATCTCCCTCAAGTGCGTCGACATTTCGCGGTAGGATCTTGCGACTGCGTCGGAGCTAAAGGAGGAGCTCGGGCTGGTTGCTCCAGAGAAAGATATGTTCGCCAATGTGCTTGTTGGTTGGACGCTGGACTCTGTTTGCGAGTCTTCGATACACTCTATGACTGGTAGAGAGTTTTCGATGCTCTTGCTTGGAGAGACGGAGGTGGTACGTTTTGTGACCCTAGGTGGACTCGGAAAGAGGTTGTATGACGATTTTTTGGGCCTAGATGGAGTGGTTGGAGGGGATGGTAAAGACGATGAGCGAGTTTGCCGACGCTCGCGCATCCTCTGTGCACAGCGTTGAGGGCTTCCAACGGCGGAAGAGCAAGTTGAGGGTACTGCTGGGAGAGGTCTCCTGATGTACTTGCTGGCATCCTGACAGACTGGGAAGTGTGTAGATACACTCCTCGACGCAGGTGCGGATTGAGTAACTGCCTGCTTTAGCAACTCTGGTGTCATTACCTTTGGGAACATTGTGTCTGCATCGAAGGAGCGCCTGGCCATGGATTTCTTCGTTTCAAAGTCAAAAGAGCAGTGGATGAGCTTCCCGGACTCCGGTACGTCATGATTTTGCAGATCAATCCCAGCAGAGATTAATGCGCGAGCACGGCGGTGGTATCTACGGCTTGGAGATGCGTCCGCTTCCTCAAAACTGGTTTGTTTCTTGTCACATGGGTTCGTGAATTTTGGAGGCGTTCCGTTGATGAATGGCCGGGAGAAGCTGACTCTGCATGGCGACTGCTCGGGAGAAACCAACGACTCGATGGAGCTGTCAAGAGATGTTCGAGATTCGTCGGACACCAATGATGGTACATCAGATTTACGTTTCGACTCGTTTGACGTAGTACGAATGCTAGTGTCGGACAACAATTCATCTCCATCTGTCCGCAGGTATAACCGAGGACTGCTGTTGCGCTGCGGGGATCTAGATACCGCACGCTGTCTGCTCGACGAACGTGCCGGAAAGCTCTGACGGAATGGAACGACAGGCTTGAGAGAATCGCGCATGTATTGGAGTTGAGGCTGCGGGAACAACTCATTCTTCAGGCTCCACGACCAACACTTCTCGGCAATATCCCGCCCGTCTGTCATAGAGCGCGAAGTCTCGAAGGATCTCCGGTCGAAAGACTGTTTCATGGAGTTGGGAGCACGCTCAATCTCGCATGAGTTGCTGCGGAACTCGAGTCTCACGACAGGACTGGGAGCAAACAGACCCATGATGATGAATGAGTGAATTTCTGACATCGCTGTTAGTAAACCTCTCCACTTGTGTCTTGCTTGAGGAGCGGTTTCGTATGTTTTTAGAACACCGGATGGGAGAAACATACATTGCTGAAAAGGGCTTATTGAATTGTTACAACGGAGCTTAATAGATTTGCAAATCAACAAGTTCTTCCACAAGATGGATTCTACAGTCAACGCTAGCCAAGGAAACAATCAAGGACGATCTGGGGGGTGAAAGCTTATAATGTAAGAGCACCGAGGGGTTCTGATGCAAGTAAGATAGCCCTCGGATCGCGAGGGGGTTGAAGGGAATGCACGAAGCAAAGGGGCGAACGCATAACGAACCCCTTCGAAAGTTCCCCCGGATTTGCAGGTCGCCCTCTTGTCAGTTTGCACATATGACGGAGCAGCTTGATGGCCAGCTAATGCAAGCAGTGTCATTCGCAAGCTGCGCAAGGGAAAGTTG
>Ga0160429_1001251_pt1 | contig 14589 bp, 12 predicted proteins | sample SolpanmetagenomR_FD_108199 | JGI IMG/M metagenome (GOLD analysis project Ga0160429, IMG submission 108199) | Solar panel surface microbial communities from Lawrence Berkeley National Laboratory, California, USA - R | ecosystem: Engineered > Built environment > Solar panel > Unclassified ...
AACGATGTACGCCATGACCTGCTTCGCTTTGTCCGCCTTGGCGCCGCGCGGTTCGAAGACCAGGTGGTTGTCGAGACTCCCAGATATAACGTTTAACACAATTGGATCAACAGGTATCCACGTATTTGAAATTGGACTGAGCACTTCGGTCCAGTAAACGGGGAAGGGAAGATCATAATCATATCTCTTCGAAGATTTTTTAGGTATTGCAGGTGTCACGTCGATTACTGAATCGTCATCGTCTTCATCATTGTCGGTCCGTGGAGCATCACTAAGCTCGCTCTCACTATCCGACAAGTCAATCGGATCACTTCTACCACCTTTTACTCGAGTTCCCTTAGCTGTAGCAGTAGCCTTTCTTTTCATCTTTTTCGTTGGTGTTGGTTTTGGCGACACATCACTGTCATCCTCAATCTCATCTTGCTCCTGCTCAAGCTCTGTTACTACGTCTCCTCCGGATTTCTTCTGGGAATGAGCGTCCTCAGCTTTACTCCAGCCAAAGCCTATGGGCTGCAGGCTTGTGACCATACGTGCCTCGAGACCAAGTCCTCGGATAAGTGCTGTAAACAGTTGCGCACCTACATCCCTACTGCCTTCACATGCCTTTGCAAGTTCACGGAACTGTTTGAGATCAGTCACCCGTTCGCCGTGTACTTCAGGGATCTGTTGTTCGCTGCGAAACGCCTTGACCTCCTCCTCAAGTCTTGAAAGGTCCTTGTAGCCCTGTTTACGCAATCCCGGAGCAGTTGCCTTGAACCTCATTCTCCAGTATGCCGATAGAGCCTTGAGTAGTCGCAGCAATGGATCACCTTGACTGAGGTTCGCGCTACCCTTCTCGAGCTCACCAGCGGTTTTGCCCCATTCTCGCCGGTTCTTGTAATCTTTTCGTCCTTTTTTACCCTTCGATTTGTCTACCTTTTTTCCTTGCACTACTGCTGACTTGAGCTCGACCTCCACTCCAGCGTCGCCGCAAGCTTTGATCCATCGTTCGTATTCTTGCTTGCAACCAGGTGATAACCCTTCCACTAGAGTCTTTTGAACTTCCTTATCACAAATCCATCCATTTCGAATGAGGTTATGGTACATGAGAAATTGCACATTCAAGCAATGAGTGGTGGTGCGAATCTGACGCTCGATCTTGCTGGGACCTTTCTTTGTGTTGTTCGTAAGAGATCCGCGTGGGTTGGTAGGTAAAGCATTTAACGTGAGTTCGAGATCGCCAGAAGGATCCTGTTCGGGTAGTGGCACAAGTGTCGAAGAGTCTCCTTGACCGATGGCGTCTTCCCAGTCCATCTCGTCCTCCTCATGCTCATCATCTCCACGTGAAGCAGGCACCTTCTGTTGCGGCAAGACATCCTCAAACTCATCACTGTCGGCATCGCTAAGGATAGATTCCTGAGTGGCAAGCTTTGCAAGAAACGCTCTATTTTCCTCCACTGAGCGCGATTTTATTGGTTTCGCATCGGCGGTGTCGAAAAGTGTGGCCTTCTTGTTGGTTGTTTTAGTCGTTGCTGGTCGCTTTTTCGGATGTTGCTCCGTCTCGGGTGCTGGAGACGAAGCGTTGCGCTTTCGAGGAACGAATGGAGGCATCGAGGGAGGTGTCTACGCCACGAAGCGCGATAGAAATTTTTTGAACTCGGCGCAAAAGGCGCTCAGCATCAGGTGTAGTTACTGTAGTGAAGCAGGCGTTGCTCGACCAAATAACTTCTGTCCGCGCAAACTCGAACTACGTCATGCCAAGCATTCAGCATTCATTTTCAATCACAAGTCAACGATACATGTGTGGGACAGTTGTTTTGCTGTTGTTATCTTCCTTTCTTCTATTTGTGCTATGGACTGACAGAAGAAAATCTAGCTCTTTACCAAAACTGCGGGTAATGAACCATCTATGACATGATTGAAACCCACTGAAAAATCAGTCACTGTTGCTGCAACTGTGTTTTCCTGAAAAACACATCTTCATATCGTGAATCCATGTAGCATCGGTGTGACGAGTCGTATTAAGGATCATTCAAGAATTCTCTTACGAGATCGACGTCCGCACAAGTCGTGATGGTGGTATTGAAGTATCCATTATTCGGACTCGGCTTCTCCGGCGCAGCATTGGCAAACACCTGCGGAACACCGTGCCACCAGTCGCAAACGCGAAAGCCGTAAAGCGGCCCGGCATCCCAGCGCATGTTCAACGTCTCGTTTGTAGGATCGAAGAAAGAGGTAACGTCGCCGTCGTTCTCGGCCCGCGGGCTGGCGTGGACCGGCTCCCAGCCCGCATATGGCTCGTAGACCACGTTCACGGGTATCTGTTGGTCGTTGCTGTGCTCGCCAGGTTGGCCGTAGAAGAATGTCCAGACGAGTTTGTTGTCTCTAATGCTGAAAACTGACCCTCCTCCGAGCACGAGATCGCCTTCACCGGCGCCGGTGTGGTAGACGTTGACGTACTCATTGTTGAAACGCTTAGTGGCAGATTCAGGTTCGTTAGGATGGACGACAGTCTTGAGCCGGAAGAATCTGTCCGAGGTTGATGGTGGGGTAGTTGCAAGCTGGTCGTTGTTGCAACCTCTAAGATTTAAATCTTGGTTGTTATCGATTTGACTTGCGCAGGCGGCTAACGGAGACGACGCGACAAGGACAGTATTGAGAGCAAGAAGTGCAACTGCGTTGGTAATGGTGGAGAGAGGCATGTGGTCTTTAGCTGTCGTGAGTGTTTTTTGTTGTATGTAAGGGTTGTTTGTTGTATTTGAAAGTTATTTGTTATGTGAGAGAGTAGTTTTGTTGTATGAGAGAGTTGTGTGGGGTTGTGGAAAGTATACAAGGTATCGTTTTTATTTTGCCAGAAGAAAAACGATAAATATAGGCAACAAGCCTGAGCGCAACAATTCATATTGTGCGATGTTTTGAGCGTAGTTCTCTCGGCGACCATAACAAACCGTCATTATGACGGTTGAAGAAGAACCTTGGGTTTTGATCTACGTTTTCGAAGGCTGATGCTGCATGGATGAACATATTTTCAGAGCACGAGATTGTTTAGAAGTGAGATTGTATTCATATGAGTGAATAAGTGGCATGATATTCGACTTCGAAATACTGAAAAACAGCAGTATTATTCAACAGGGTATCTAAAAAGAAAGAAAAGGGTTGCGCTTAACCGTTTCGTACATCATTACATGCTGACCACAAAAGCCTGCAGTCTCAATCTTCTAACACATCACAGTGTAAATCTGTACTAGAAAGACAAGACGTCTCATTTGTCCAACCAGAAATAAAAACTGTCACGAAAATTCATCCGAATCCTTAAACTCCAGACTTTCAGCGTCTACTTTATTCGCAAGAGCGTCCTGCCCCTGCCGGATCATCTCTGCCAGCTGCTGATTCAACCTCCAGATACTGGCATCAGTCTCGTATTCTTCTCTGCGGCGCTTGGCTGTGAACGTTTGCACGTCGACACTAATAGGACTGCTTCCAATTGGGAGTTGAGATGAGTAGTTGGGCGAGCGGGTCGATGCGAATGATGCGGAAGGTCGTGAGCGCGGGGCTACTGGTGAGCCATAGGTTGTGGGTGCAATTCGGCCGGTTGAGCGCCGAGGCTGTGTAGTTGATGGTGAGTTTACCGGTCGGGGTAGATATGATATATTTGCGGAAGAAGGGGTCGCCGGTCTGCCAAAAGTCGGTGTGTTGGAGCGATGATCGACCATTACCCATCCTGAGCTGCCATGCAGTCGTTTTGCGGGTCTTTGCTCTAATGTGCTCGCCGAGCCTGTGGCTCCTTCGATACCTGTATTTGATTTCACCCCAAATTTATGGTTGTTGTTCGATCCGTTTTGTGCTTGAGTCCCTTGCTCATCGTTATCCCAAGAACCAGGTATCAACTTTGGCGCATTTTCCGTAATCTCGTAGCTTGTTCCTCCACCGGCAATGAAACCTCCAAAAGCGTTTGTTCGACAAAATCCCCACATCTTGCCCGCAACGCCTCCGACGAGCTTGAACACGAACCTACCCCATGTGCTTCCATCTCCTTCAGACTTTCTCGTATGACTTGTGCCACCAACGTCCATGTACTCGCCATTGTGATCGTCGTTTCTTCTGTCTACATCTGCTGTAGGTTTCGAGTACCATGTTCGACGAAACTGTATACCAGAATTTGCAGTGGTATTTTGATCAATATCGATCGAAGTGGATTGTGTCGGCAGAATTGCGACCACACTTTCGTTACGATATCCGTCATCAACAAAGCTCGATGATTTTCCTGTTAGTGGTGACGAGGAGTTCACTGAGTGGCCATCATGGGCGGAAGGCGTTTCGAAAAAAGATAATGGATCGCCAGACCAAGCTCGCTTTCGTGAAGCTGTGGAACGAGGTGTGTGTTGGGATTTAGAGTATGGACTTCCGTCAAAAGCGCTGGACACGGATCGCGGTGTTTGGTAAACGCTTGTCCGTCGTTTGGTGTTTGCGATTTGTAGGGAATGGGAAGGCGGTGTAGGCGATGTTGACATAGGCATTGCTGCAAAGCGAGCGAAAGAAAGACGCTAAGTTACCAGAGACTTATAGTTGTTGATATGGTCAACGACGTGGATTCGGACATTTCACGAGAGCTGTGTTTAAGGTAACTAACGACCGCGGGGTGAGTGGGGCGTTGCAAGGGGCGGGCGTTCCAAAAAGATGGGAAGCGTCGGCGCCGTTCGAGAGGAGTTCGTTTTAATTGAGTTGCCTTGAACGCTCCATATTCATTCTATAGTGATAGTTCAGTTAATCCGGAACATTCTCACACTGTGATCTTCTTGTTACGAAAGAATTCGAATTATTTGAGTAGACACTCTCGGCGGACCCTTGGGCATTTCACGGGAGCTCAATAAATACGAACTTCTTCGAATATGTCTGTGTATAACTCGAGTGCATAGGCAGGTCATTAAGACTCTCAAACGCTTGCTATCTCCTCTCTCTATAAACTAACCATCTTATAAATTGCTCTTCCTTCTTTCATAGCCCGCCACACTCTCCACCCTGAAGATGGCCAAATCCTTAGCCAGCAGTCCTTCGTTACCAAACGTCTTTCCTAAATCCTTGAACGCCGTGGCACCGAGATGCTTCTCCAAGGCCTCCTGAGACTTGTACGTCTCGACCATCACAAATTCAGGCGTCTTGATCTCGTCCCCAGACTCTTTGGTGAACTGATAGCGGAGTGTATCTGGCTCGCGATCGTACACTTTCTTCGTCATGTCGCGGATGAGTTGCTCGACCTGTTTTCCCAGTCTTGGCAGTGCGCATAGGAGGGACCAAAAAGGAGCTCACACAATCATGGTCTTGGTGAAATGATGGCAATGACGTCAAACTCGCCTGGCGCCTTCTGGTGGATATGGATGGGTGTTTGAGCGTTGGACATTGCTTTGAGGATTTTGTGTAGGGGTAGTATAGGAGTTAGTAATGCGAAAAATAGTCCAAGATGTATATTGCTTGATCAAGATAAATTATATAGAATTGTTTGCAATTATAGAACCCCTCCTCAAGTTGTGACAGATGCGGGGTTCAGGGGTTCAAGGTCTTCACATGTCAAAATTGGGTATAATAGCGAGGTCGCAAACTTTTCTTCGCATCTTCTCAAGTGCGTGTTAATCATAATGATGATAATGCTACAAACGCTTCAAACCAGGAATAACGCCCTTCAACATAAGAGCTATTCCAAAGACTTCACAGCACTCTCCCAGTCGATCTCCTCGCCGGCTTTTTCACTCGCATCGCCCCATCTAATCTTGCCCTGTCCATCAACGGCCCACTGTCCACCTTGAACCCATCGGTTTCCAGTCTCGGTCTGCCGATTCCAAATTCCCTTTGTTTTGCCTAGCTGATATACACTCCACAAGCTTGCAGGGTTGAGTACATGCCAGAAGCTACTTGCGCCTAAGCCCCAAGAGGCGTATAGACTACGTTCGTGGTCGACAATGACATCGACAGAACCTGCTCCTCCGACACCAGCTAGCCATCGATCGGTTTCATCCTGAGTTGAGTGAGAGACCGCAATGATGTGGAGATGTGAATGACGATCGGCTAGAGCGCGGAGGTTGCGTATTGTGTCTTCGGTGACTGTATCTTATCTTAGCGAGCGTTCATACAAGATGTTTGCTCATCCATACAAGGGCATCCACAATGGCGCAAGAAAACAACAATAGCAGGTCGACCGTCGCCGCAAGGAAGACTCAGCTGAGGCGATGAAGGGGCTTGGTGGCCGATTTGTGGCCGAGGAGCTGTTGCGACATAAGCGGGGCTGAGCCACGAATAGAACTCTTTTGTGGCGGGCATCGCATTGATTTGTTGCATTAGAGGATGCGCATGCAGCTGTTGCATAAAGCTGGCGTAGAGCTCATCGAGGTAGGACATTGTGGTCAGGTGTATAGGTGAATGACGAGAAAGCAAGTAAGTAAGCAGGGTTAGGATATGAACAGAAATATAGAGGAGACGGGCAAAGTCAATTGATGGAGAAACTGATGGGGTTGAGGCTTTTTGCATGTGATGTTGGGCAAGCCCAGCCTTTGCCGTTTTTCTTTTCCGGGGGAGTCAAAGGCCCTCACGTGATTCCCTTCCCTGAGCCCGGTGTAACCCCACTGCGGGGTAAATATATTTATATCAATCGTTTTCTATACAACCTTGTGGATCGAGGAAGCGTTTGATCACAGACGCCGCAATGCCTTCAGCTACTTCAGACGCCACGAAGGAGTCTTTCACTGATGTGTACGTATACTGATTCACGATGCCTTGCCTTTGTACTAATCACCATATGCAGACTCATCATCGGGGCAGGCCCAGCAGGGTACTCCTCCCACTCCTATGACAAGTACCTTACTCATGAGATAACTCCAGGCTTATGGCAGCAACATGGATGGCTCGCCTGGGAATCAGGACGCGAATAGTCGACAAACGAGGTACCAAGATATTCAATGGTCAAGCCGACGGTCTACAATGTCGAAGTCTCGAGATATTCGATTCTTTCGGTTTCGCGGACCGCGCGTGGAAGGAGTCGAATCATATGTTAGAGGTGTGCGAGTATTCACATGATAAGGCGAAATACTTACATAACTAGATCTGCATGTGGGTCAGTTAAGACGCTCTTGGAATCTATCAGCTTAACTCACATCAACCAAGAACCCAAATGACGACGGCATACTAGCCCGTTCGGACCGGATTCCGGATACGATTCCTGGTATATCTCGTTTCCAACAAGTCGTTCTTCACCAAGGCCGCATTGAGCGATTCTTTCTGGACCATATGAAAAAGTACTCGGACATCAAGGTTGAGCGTGGTGTTCTCCCGGAAAGGCTTGATTACGATCAATCCAAAGCCGACGATAGTGAAGCATATCCGATTACAGTGAGGTTAAGACATCTTAGCGACGATGAAGCCACCCCTGCGCAGAACCTTACTAGTGTTCCGGATGGATTGTTCAGGAGTAGTTTGGCGGCTGATGATACAGATGAGATTATCAGGAAAAGCCAAAATGCTGCGGGTTCCACGGAAACTATTAAAGCAAAGTACATGATTGGATGTGATGGAGCACACAGTTGGACAAGGAGACAGTTGGGTTTTCAACTTGAGGGAGAGGCTACGGACTTTATATGGGGAGTGCTCGGTAAGTTACCTTAACTCCTACTTCTAACCAATCTAACTGCTTGTCCCAGATATCATTCCGATCACAGACTTTCGTGAGTAGCACAGTAGCAGGAATACCCAAAACCAAGTCCTGATTATTTGCAGCCGATATTCGAATGCGCTGCGCAGTTCACAGCGCAGCATCAGGCAGTCTGATGGTCATTCCTCGCGAAAATAAGCTCGCACGACTATATATCCAACTGACTGAGGTGGCCCCTGATGCAAGCGGGCGGGCCGATAGGTCTAAGATCACACCTGATACAATTCTGAAAGCAGCCCAGAAGATCATAGCTCCCTATAAACTAGAGTACGACTACTGCGACTGGTGGACAGCATACCAAATCGGTCCGTGGCACGTCACGCGTGATTCCGGAATAGTTTATGCTAACATCAAGATAGGTCAGCGTGTCGGAACTAACTTCAGCAAAGACGAGCGCATTTTCCTCGCTGGTGATGCTGTGCACACTCATTCTCCAAAGGCAGGTCAGGGAATGAACGTTAGTATGCAAGACACCTTCAACTTAGCCTGGAAAATCGGACTCGTTGTCAATGGCATCGCAAAGCCTCACATTCTTAAGACATATCAGTCGGAACGCCGTCGTATTGCTCAAGATCTGATTGATTTCGACCACCGCTTCTCGCGCTTGTTCTCTGGACGACCTGCTAAGGATGCTGCGGATGAGGCTGGAGTGTCGATGAGTGTGTTCAAAGAAGCGTTTGAGAAGGGAAACATGTTCGCCTCAGGTATCGCAGTCGACTATGGTGCGAGCGTACTCATTGCAAAACCTGGAAATGCAGTCGATCAAGGTGACGGCACGGACGTAGGACCCGAGAGCCAAGGTGGGCGCAAGGTTGTTGGAAAGCAAGACTTGGCAAGTGGTATCAAGCTTGGCATGCGGTTCCCAAGTTTCAAAGTGCTGAACCAGAGTGATGCCAGACCGTGGCACTTCGCCCAGTGGCTCAAGGCTGATGGTCGGTTCAGAATCGTTCTGTTCGCAGGGGATATCACCAAGTCTGAGCAGAAGGCGCGCGTCGAAAAGTTTTGCTCAACCATAGAGCCGGTTTTACAGAAATACACACCGCAAGGCGCGCCGAAGCATGCTGTCATTCAGATCCTCACTATTCACTCTGCAGAACGCCAGAGTGTCGACATTTTCAGCTTCCCGGAGATCTTAAGACCATTCGATGACAAGAAGGGTTGGGACTACGACAGTATCTTCGTAGATGCTCCATCTTACCACGAGGGCTTTGGCGAGGCCTACAAGAACTACGGTGTTGACAAAGCTGAGGGGTGCGTCGTAATCTCAAGGCCGGATCAGTACATAGGATACGTAGGGAGCCTCGAGGATGCTGCCGAGATCGAGAGCTACTTTGACACAATTCTCATACCAGCGAACGAGCGGAAGGTCGAGGCCAATGGAAAGATAAAGGAGAGCACGGAGAGTAAGGAAATGCCGAAGAGTAAAGAGTTTGAAGTTGTGAACGGAAAATCAAAGGATGCGACTGCGAAACCGTTGGATGCTGCCGCAGGATCTGTAATGTAGATTCGTGATGTTGACGGTCTTGTATATATCCAGATCGTGCAAACACTGTAAATAACGAGGATTCTTTGTACTGTTTTATAAGCTGTCGCCGCTTGTTGTTATGTCCCCGTCCAAAGAGCATCAGCAAGCTGTACTCTAACAGCACCAATGTCATTTTGTATTATAATTCGCCATCATCTATGCCATACTGCACTGTACATAAGAGTTAATTCATCATGGGGAGACCGTTAAAAGAAGATACTTCAGATTGACGCATGGCAATCTCACCAACAACCCACGGGGACGAAACACGCCCGCTTCGTTTTCGGCCAAGGTCAGCGACCCACGTCATTTAGTGCGAGCCCTATCCAGACACACAACACCTTTCGTCGCATCACACCGACAAACTCTCTTGTTCTTCATCCATAACTCGCTACAACACTTTCCGCCAGTATGCCCACCGACTACGTGGACCGCGGCCAACATGGTCACTCGCCATTAGGCTCAACCGTCTTCGTCGGCCTCCGTGCTCTCGACCCTTTCCTACAACACTCCATCCTCACCGGTGCAATCGGCTCACAAGTTGTGAACGCCCTCGGCACTACCGTTATGGCCATGGGCCCCACCTCCAACACCGGTTACGCGCTCATCGACGCTCTCAAGCTCTCCCCCTACCGTCTCATCCTCCTCGGCATGTCCACCGGCGCTGCCGTCAAGCAGATCTTCTGGCAAATGGCCATCTCGCGTGAGGTTATGCCACCGCAATCCGCCATCGGCATCGCTCTGTTCAACACCGCCTTCAACTCGCTCAACTCGCTCGTCTTCATTGCCGCTGCTACTTCCGCCGCATACGGTCGCGGAGAGGGTCCGAACTGGGAGGGCTGGCCGGGCGCACCCCTCCGCATTGGCGGATCTATGTTCGTTGCTGGTATGCTCATCGAGACGATCTCGGAGATCCAACGCAGCTTCTTCAAGCAGAAGGAGGGCAACGCCAACCGCGTATACCACGAGGGATTGTTCGGTACGTTGTGACTCGACCTTGTATCTCACGGACGTGGACTAACGTTGTCGTTTTCTCACCCACAGCATGGGCTCGTCACATCAACTACGGCGGTTACACTCTCTGGCGTACCGGAATGGCTATTGCCAGCGGGGGTTTCCTCTGGGGTCTTGCCAACTTTGGATTCTTCTTCTACGACTTCACCCGCCGCGCCATACCTGTCCTTGACGAGTATGCAGAGACCAAGGTTAGTCCGCGGAAATCCGCTTATTGGTGAGGTTCCGTAATATTAACAGATTATCAGTATGCCGACTCTTGGCACGACTACAAGAAGCAGACCAAGTGGGTGCTTCTTCCGTACATTTACTAAGCTTCGCGGAGCGCGAATTTAGTTCAGGAGTTTGCGACTGCAATGTTTTTGATCATGGTATGAAATACTCTACTTTGACTCTTTATGGTTGCACGGCTGTTGTACCAGCGAATGATTATAATTCATGTTCTATGACTGCAAAAAGGACTCCGCTTTTCCTCTTGTGATGAACCTGTATATGCGTGTGTACTCCATTCTACTTTTAACAATAAGTGGAGACGGGATACATTCGCTCCTTCCACCAACACTTATTTGCTCCTCTTGTAAATCTTCTTTAAAAACGCCTCAAACACCTCCTTCTTCAACCCCTCGCTCTCCTCAACATCAGCGATCATTTTTCTAATCTGCCCCACCACCTCGTCCTCATACTGTGCGTACACCTTATCCAGCTTAAGCTCCTTATACACGGCCTTGACCTTACTCTCACACTCCTTATCTTTCTTCCCATAATTCGCATCCAACACCTCCCTCTGCTCCTTCGACGCCCGTTGCAACGCCTGATTCACCAACCAGCTACACTTGTTATCCTGAATATCCGTCCCGATCTTCCCCAGCGTCTCCGGATCCGCATACGCATCCAGATAGTCATCCTGCACTTGAAAGTACTCGCCCATCGGGATCAAAATCTCTTTCGCGATCCGCAGATTCTCCTCCGTCGCACGCTCGCAGTACATTAGCGCCAGCGCGACAGGCAGGTAGAAGCTGTAAAATGCCGTCTTGTACTGGACGATGAAGGTGTACTTTTGCATGTTGAAGTTTGCAAGGTCGACGTGATCCTCCGGCGCGGTGAGTAGGTCGCATGTTTGTCCCAGTTCGGTTTGGAAGGTGACTTCGTGGAAGAGCTCGATGAGGTCGACGTAGGCCGGGTGTGATTTGAAGTGTTTCCTTAACAGAATGAAGATTGCGGATTCCAGCATGAAACTGTCGTTGATTGCGATCATACCCACGTTGGGCATCCGGTACCAGCACGGGTTGCCTCGCCGCGTTACTGAGGCGTCCATGATGTCGTCTGAGACGAGGAAAAAGGCTTGCAGTAGCTCGATCAGCCAGCCGAGCGTTGCGGTGGGGAAGAATCGCGGGGATGAAGGCGAGGTTATGCTGGGGTCTGAGAGAAGGAGCGCGGCCGTGTCGGGGACGGAGAGGCCGCGGTTACATTTTCCGCCGACGGTGTTGTGGAATAGGGACTATTGATTGCGTTAGATGGGCGATCTGGACCATAATATGGTGTTGAACGGATTACCTTCTCATACCATTCTAGGGCGTTTGCAGGCAGGTTGTATTGTTTACATTGCGCGCTAAGGTCATCGACGAGCTTGGGGAAGACGGACTCGAAATCTTTGAGTGTTGTAGGCATTTTGCATTACTTGATAAAGTTTTTTCTATTTGATTCCACGTTGAGTCACCTCTGAAGTGTTGTTGATCAAGGTGCAATGCAAATTGCGGAGAAGATTTATTGGGGACAACCATTGACCTGGCTCTTTTCGGTTTAGCGTCAGGAACGAACTGCCGCCGGGCTTGCATCCTGCGACTTTTCGAGGAACAAGCTATAGACCCATTCCCAGCGCGAAAATACCTCCACTCTGTCGCTTACAGTACTGCTGTAGCGAACGAATCAACCCTAAGTCGTAATCTGTCAATCAACCTGGCGTCACAGCATACCTACATCGACGTGTACGTCGCTCAGGGAAAACAATGAGTATTTGAGCTTAAAATACTACGCAAAATGTCAGGACTCACGCCCAGAGACACTGAAGAGCTACGGCATCATCTTCAGGATGCCGTGATTCAATGTACGGAGCGCTGCCTCTATCATTCCGCAAAATGGTATGTCAAAGCCTTCATCCACCACTCGAGAAGCTTCGAGCCTGACTCCTGATCTTCAGGGCTGCCGAGCTTCTCAACTCATTACCAACACCCGACCTGACCTCGCCAACAGACACAGAGGTGGATTCGCCCATGTCGAATGATGGATGGGACCGTACAAATGTACCCCTCGGCATATTCTCTCGTAACGATGATCCGCAAGAAGCACGTTTAGAGGCTACAGAAGTGAACAAATTCCTCTTGGCGAAGACATACTTCAATTGCCGGGAATTTGACAGATGCGCAGCTGTTTTTATGCCCAATACACTTCCTAAAGGTCCACTCTCCGATCTCTCGTCTTCAACTAAACCCACTAAGATCAAGCAAAAGAACAAATCAGGAACAGCCACTGCGCAAGAAACGTCCATGAACAAAGGTCACCCCGAACTCAGCCAGAAGGCCCTTTTTCTTTCACTTTATGCGAAATATTTATCAGGTGAGAAAAGGAAGGATGAATCTAGTGAGCAAATCCTCGGACCTACGGACAGTGCTGCAACCATCAATCGAGAACTTGTTGGTATATCACGAATTCTGGAAGCTCGATTCGCCATGCAGGCTGAAACAGGGGTTAGCAGTCAGGGGTGGCTTGAATACCTTTACGGCATAGTCCTATCCAAGGAGAAAAACGACGAACTGGCAAAAATATGGCTTACGAGGAGTGTAATCTTGTACCCGTATAACTGGGGTGCATGGCAAGAGTTATGTGCCTTATTGGCATCTGCAGATGAGGTGAGTGCTTTGTTCTATCAATTATACGCACTTCTCTGATCGTTTATTAGCTTAAGAAACTCATACCGCAACTGAAATCCGAAATCATGACGTTCTTGTTCCACGTATACGCAAAGCAAGAACTGTTTCAAGTCAGCGGACAAACCTTGCAAGAACTCAAAAGGATCAAGAGGGTATTTCCTACAAGCTCATTTCTTAGAGCTCAGAAAGCTTTATTATATTACCATGCTAAGGGTGAGCTCGAATGTCGTTATATCCTGCAGGTATAAACTAACATCAACTTGCAGAATTTGAACGAGCCGCACACATCTTCTCAAAGATTGTGACTACTGACCCTCTCCGCATCGATAACCTTGACGTTTATTCGAATATTCTCTATGTCATGGAAAAGCGACCGATGCTTGGTTTTCTCGCTCAGCTTGCCACCACGGTCGATGGCTTTCGGCCGGAAACATGTTGTGTTGTTGGAAATTATTACGCTCTCAAGTCGGAACACGAGAAAGCCGTCGTATATTTTAGAAGAGCATTGATGCTGGACCGAAACTTCCTTTCAGCCTGGACATTAATGGGACACGAGTACGTCGAGTTAAAGAACACGCAAGCCGCCATTGAGTGCTACCGCCGAGCTGCGGACATTAACAGGAGAGACTTCCGCGCCTGGTACGGCCTGGGTCAGACGTATGAAGTACTTGAGATGTCCTTCTACGCCTTGTTCTATTATCAGCGAGCCGCAGCTCTTTCGCCGTATGATCCGAAAATGTGGGCGGCTGTCGGAAGTTGTTTAACGAAGATGAATAGACCTGCACAGTCCATCAAGGCCTATAAACGCGCTCTTATTGCAAGCAAGCAGTCTGGAGCGGGGAGCAGTTTCGGAAGCAACAGCCAGGGGAGAAGCAAAAGTGATATGCCGTCGATCCTGGATCCAGAAGTTCTTTTTGCTATCGCTATGCTGTACGACAAAATGGGAAACCGCGATGAAGTCAAAGCATACTTGCAACTTACACTCGAGCAAGAGGATGGCCCTGATGCAAATGACGTACTTGGCACATCTATGTCCGGGTCAGCGTTGGGTAGTGGTACGGATAGACAGCAAGGTGTTGGTGTCACAGGCACGACGAGTAAGGCACGATTGTGGTTGGCTAAAATCGAACTTGCCATTGGAACGGGAGAATCGCTGAAGAGAGCTCTCGAGCTGGCAAACGAGCTTTGTCAGGATGGATATGAGGTAGAGGAAGCGAAGGCACTAGTTCGTGCCGCTCGAGCGCAGCTTAGTTATGATATGGATAATGAGTGAATGAGATATGGTAGGGTGAAGTCCGAACCCCACTACGGCAGATACTCTCGAAGAAAGAGATAAATAGTGCTCTTCGCATGTCAGGAAGTTGAGAAGAGTTACTTTCGCAACGTTAATAGTGACAATTAGGGGCCCCCTTTTGGTGGAAACCCGCAAAAAAGTTCATTGTAGGGAT
>Ga0160429_1001252_pt1 | contig 14581 bp, 9 predicted proteins | sample SolpanmetagenomR_FD_108199 | JGI IMG/M metagenome (GOLD analysis project Ga0160429, IMG submission 108199) | Solar panel surface microbial communities from Lawrence Berkeley National Laboratory, California, USA - R | ecosystem: Engineered > Built environment > Solar panel > Unclassified ...
CCATTGCCCACCTCCATCGTCCATTTGATGGTGGAGCTACAACCCTGTCGAAGTCACACAACGCTATACAGCGAGGCTGAGGAAGCCTATTGTGACGGAAATTACGAGCTAAGTCTACTCGGGCTTCAAACTGGGCTTGCACGCTGAGCAAGATGGCTTTGACTCAGCCTCGAAAAGCTATCTTCTCCCGTCCCAAGTCATTATGATGCCGTATCGCCCTCGCCCATATGTAGGTACACTCTGGAGTTCCGTTTCAACTGATCGCTCGTGCAAGCCTACGCTGAGCACGAGGCGAGCTTCCTCATACACAGTCATAGTCTGCTTCGGTCAAGTCTTTACTACTGCGGTCAAACACATCCTACGCCTTCCGGCCCATCACTATGGCAGCTTTCGATTCCGATCAGTACAAGGACGCTCTCGCTGCTATCAATGATGACCATCAGATCCTTGACGAGGCGCCGACTAAAAGTCAGTTGCTTGGACGCTTTACCGTAGTGTGCCTTATCATGAATCGGACAATTGGTTAGTTAAGCTGTCCCCTCTGCTATTGAGTTACGATACGATATATCACGTGACTGACTGACGGTCCTCTGGGATACTGAATGACACTGACGTGCAACCAGGCTCAGGAATCTTCACGACTCCGGCCCGAGTCCTTACTGGCACTGGAAGTGTGGGTGGTGCGCTACTGCTGTGGACGGCTGGCGGTATTGTTTCCGTAGCCGGCCTGCTCTGCTTGCTCGAGCTCGGCCTCACTGTGCCAATTCATCGCGATCCTGACACAGGAGAGGAGCGGAGCGTTCCTCGCAGTGGTGGAGAGAAGAACTATGTAGGGCCCGTCTATACTGAGAAGACCCACGGAACTAATCCTCGCAGCTCGAATTCATCCTGCCGCGACCGAAATTTCTGGCGACTTGCGTTTATGGGCTCCAATTCATTGTCCTCGGAAATCTATCCGGCAATGCCATTGCCTTCGGACAGAATGTGTTGTGGGCTGCTGGCGTGACCACGCCGGACAAGGGAGCTGCCGTAGGCGTCGCATTCGGCGCCTTAACGCTTTGCGCTGCCCTACACATTTCCTCAAGAAGAGGCGGCATCGCCATCAACAATGCTTTCGCGGTCGTCAAGTGTCTTATGCTGGTTGTAATGATCGCTCTAGGGTTTGCGAAAGCCGGCGGTGCATTCGCAAACACAGGTGAACCCAAAGCTACGACCAATTTCGACACAGCATCCAGCTTCAAAGTTACTGGAGTCACGGATGTTGGTTCATGTATCGACGCCTTCCTGTACGTGATCTACACGTACTCTGGCTATGACCAACCATTTTATGTCCTCTCTGAGGTGCGAACTCCACGAAAAGTCTTTCCGACATATACCATCTTGGCCGTAGTACTTTTGTGGATCCTGAAAGTACTCCTTAACGTAGCGTATCTCTGCGCCGTGCCATCGACATACTATACCAATGGTGGAGCCAACCTCCCTATCATGGCGACCGTTTTCTTCGCGAATATCTTCGGCAACGAAGGGGCTGAGCGCGCGATGTCTGGTCTAATCGCAGTCTCCATCTTTGGAAATCTTCTAGTCATGACCTTCACCGCGGCTCGCGTCAAGCAAGAGATCGCCAAAGAAGGCATTTTACCCTTCAGCCTCTTTTTCGCGACCGGCCACACGACTCCTCTTGAATGGCTGAAGGCCAGCTGGCGCGGGAATACCAAGTCGAAAGCCGACCCCAACAGGATGAACGACCATCTCGAGCAAGCACCGATGGCAGCTCTTGGCCTGCACTGGTTTACGTCGGTCCTTCTCGTCTCTGTAACGTCAATGCTCCAGTCTTCGACCGCGTATTCATTCCTGGTGTCCCTCTACAGTTACGTCGTCATCATCCTACCTTCCTTCCTTTCGGCTGCTGGACTGCTCTATCTCAAGCTTTCCAAGCAACGGAACTGGCGCAACCTGTGCAACTTCAAACCCTGGCTCGACCCTCTTCACGCAGTCCTCACCTTCATCATCATGGGCTTCTTCCTCTTCGCCTCGTTCGCCAAACCTGGCGCTGTGATACTCCACAATATCCTTAGCTATCCTTGGTACCTTGTCCCTACGATCGGACTGTCGAGCCTCCTGTGGGGCATGGTATGGTGGCTCGGCTTGAAAGGAAGTATGAGATACAGGCAGAAGAGTCTTGTCGTGCATCGCACGCCGTTCATCGTGCAGGATGAGGAGGACGAGGGACAGTGGGTTCAGAAGGCGGAGATAGTGGATCACGAATGGATTGCGTGGGGAAGGCCGGCAGATGTCAACCTGGACAACTATCGAATGGATTGAGGATGCAAACGGATGGCAGTAGCTGAAGGTACAATTTTGGACGAGACTTCGAGAAACATCCATGTTGCTTGCGCAGGATTCGACGCGTTTTTGGGGTCAGGTGCGCCGGTTCAGAAGAGAGTATGCGACCAGTTCTGAACCAAATATCTTGCCTGTACAGCCTCTTGCAAGTCCATTCTGTCTGCGCATGAAGAAAGTGCTCACAGATTGAAGTGATTTGTGTGGGTCAACTACGTAGGTATATACTGTACGTACTACTTCTCGCACTATTCAATATAATACCATATAGATCATCTCTATAAATGCCACTTTCTCCTCAAACTAGCCCATACAATACAATTAGCAGCGCCATGTACGTAGCTCAATCGCGATCTCAATCTGTGAGCTCTCTCTTCATGCGCAGACGAATTGAACTTGCAAGAAGCTGTAATATTCAAAATAGCTTTCTGAGGGTCTGCTGGAGCACGAACCGGGCCAAGGCTCGGAAAAGCTACCACATGGAGTCTGGCGGTAAACGCAATGGTGAGAGCGCTGATGATTTACGCGATAAGACTGATTACGTGTCTAAGCGAGCGCATCCTTCAAAGGGAATGGGTCTATGGATTATGGTATAGATGCACCAGAATGCTGTTCAAGCGCTGTAATGGAGTGCTGGAGTCTGACGGCAGGCACTGTGTATGCGCTCAGCCGAAAAGGTTGCGAAGTTGAGCACACAAACATCGCATCCGTGTCTCAATCACATTGCACAATACTGTACAGGTATCTTGATACATTGCATTCGTATCGGCATCGTGCGCGAACCGGCTCGGAAGATTGCCGACGGAGTCTTGAGCGCATGCGGGAAGTTCCGTGCTGGGTATAGCTGGAGGATTTACGACCCTAACCTTCAAGGCTTTGAAGGTTGCGTTGAACCACTGCGAATTTGCGGGTCCTTCGGCGCAACGTCACCCCCCACCCGCACCGTTCTTTGCCTTTACACAGCCCTCCCCCCCCCATCGATTTCGCGACTCTGAGATGAAGTTGATGCTGTGTTGGTATTCTTTCTCAAAGTTCCGCTTGCAGGTTCACCATGCCTTCGCGAGCATACCACACTAAGTCCAGACACGGGTGTACGAGGTGCAAGCAGCGTCGAGTCAAGGTACGTACTGACAACGGATCTCCGCACCTCTCCTTTTTCGCAAGGTGTACGAAGCCTTGACCCGGCCAACAGAGCTGATTGGATCACCAATAGTGCGACCTTCAACGACCATGTAGCAATTGCAACAGAAGGCAAGAAGCTTGCGATCTTGCGCAGAGCCCGCAGGAACGATTGCATCTGCCGTCGCCATCTCCGACCGGGATTGAAGGAAGCAAAACCTCCCTCTCCTCGCACTCGCCACGTCCGGAGGAGCAAACTCTACCGGGTCTTAATATTCTGGACCTGGAACTATTCTACCATTATACACATGCCACCAATCTGACCGTTTTCGCAAATGCTACTATGTACAAGATATGGACGACCGATGTCGTCGAAGACGCGTTCCAACACCCGTTCTTGTTGCACATGATCTTGGCCGTCTCTGCTCTTCATCTGGTCCACACGGGATCTCCGGAAAGACGTGAACTCTACCGAATCGCTGCAGCTCAGCACCAGCAGCAAGGCCTCCGAGGATTCACGCCGAGCATCAACCACATCACAACCAGGAATTGCGACGCCCTCTTTGCGTGTGCTACCTTCATTGTCATGTTCGCTTCAGCTATGCCACAGTCTCCAGGCATGGATGTCCAAGCGGAAACATTTGAGAAACTGTTCTGCTTGGCCCAGCTTACGAAAGGCGTTCTCAGCATTATTGAAGGAGCCGGCGAATGGATCAGGTTTGGTAAACTAGGATCAATTTTCGACGTTGACCGATGGGACGAAAATAAAGTCCCGCCTCTTTCAGGCGATCTAGTCACCGCATTCGAAAGCATCGATGCTCTGATCATTGATGCGAGCAATGATCACAACAAACCAGCGCATGCTGAAGCAATGACGCACCTGAGGAAAACGGTCGACGCCATCCACAAGAACGTTGATCATCCATCCGTTGGTTTCATGTTCCTCATCTTTGCGCCTCAGTCCTACTTGGACTTGCTGAAGCAGAAGGACCAACTCGCGCTAGTCATCCTCGCCCACTGGGCAATCATCCTGCATGGCAGTCGACATTTGTGGTACGTTAAGAATTGGGGATCCCACCTTTTAGAGGCCTCATATCAAGCGCTGCAGCCTGAGTGGAGGAAGTTCATTACTTGGCCGATGCAGCAGCTCCGGAAATCACAAAGTGCAGACAGAGGAATCAATACCGATTCAGAGTATGCAAAAGGAAATCCCGAAAGGCCTGCGCACAATACCGAGTTTGCTTGAAAGGCGGGCGTCAGCATCGCACGCACTAATACAGCCATTATGCCATCCAAAACCAAGGTCTGCGGGAAAAGAGAATGTCAAACAATAGACCTTCCCTCAAACTAGTGTGCCGACCGCCCTTCTACTGACGGGAAACATACAAACGACGGAGTCTGCAACCCGCACTAAAGAAATGTCAGTCCGTTCTTAGGTTCGAAGCAATACGAAACCGCGGCGCACGGACCACCATCATCACCATGTCCACAGGGAAGATGTCATCCAGCTTGCGCGGCCTATAACCGCAGCACAAATACATTCCTAAGTGACATGCGAGCAAGCTCCAGGTTGTCTCTATAGGACAGGGTTGGTGCTCGCCATGTGCTTGAGTCCTTGTGACACCTGCCAAGGTCCCGTATCAGCTTAATTGAGCTGACCTCCGTTCCTCCGCATGATGCTGCCTGACACTAGGTAGTAAAGCCCACACTGCATCGCTACCTGCAGAAAGCTTCGCTTGGACTGCTCCTCAATTTTTGCAACCGCAACTGCATCCAACATCTTGCACCTGCGCCTGCCGCATGCGATGAGTGTGTCTCTCCTGCCATCCGCTGAGACCAACGATTCGCGCAAATCTGTCGCAAACCTACCACAAGCAACCTCGGATACAATCGATTTATCTCCCTCCAAGCATGGCCGAAATCGATCCAGCGCTCATCGTCTTCCTAGTTATCCTCGGCGCAGCAGCAGCAGTCTGCATCGGTTATGCAATACACCGTCTCGCAGGCATAGGAGCCTCGGACTCCACAGATGAACAGTTCAATGCCCGCTCAAACGCGCAGGACGAGTACATGCGGGAAGTGCGACACGCCAACATGAAGCACTTGACTCACAAAGCACGGTGGCATCGGACTCATATGAAAGCACAGCGTATGTTGCGCCCTCTCACTGTGGCTTAGTACAGACTTTGTTGGGGAGCACGGACTGATGACATCCTAGCAGAGAGTCAGTTGAGCCTACCGCAACAGTCAAACTTGGCAAATCCTCCTCAAAGTCCCTATACGCCGTCCGGCTTTGGTACGCCGTCGCCAGCCTGATGATGCTATGCGATGGATAGCGAAGCCTTGAAGCGCTGATATCACGCATCGTGGGTGGATCTGATGGATCAATGCGGATGGGCGTCGGCACTGAATGTACAGTCATGGCGTCAATGGAGGCTAAGAGCTGGTTTAAGGAGAAGGAATCCATAATGTCAAATGGCTCAGATACACTCATTTGCTCCTACTGAAGCGGTCAGCGTTCGCAGAGCGTCCAATGACCGACCTGTAATAGATAGGATTTACGGCTGGTATGCTTTCACGTGACTTGGTTTTCGGTTGACCTCAATTGAACTTGCTCTGGATAGGCACTGATGCAACTGAGCCTGTTGACGACGCACACAAGGAACGGAGGTAAGGATGAACTCGTCTCTTTGCATGGTACCAATTTCCTTCCGGTCAACTCACGTTACGACTAATCTACTCATCCACTTGCCCTCCCCTCTGCCGGCTGCTTCATCAGCTAGAGAGTCATATCGCAGACTCCGTTTACTATCCCGTTGTCATACTCTGCCACCGGATTCTCACCGAGCGCACAATTTAAGCGGCAATCAATCCGTCAGGAAACCGCCCCGGAACGGAAGACCGATATTGGAGTACTCACGCATGTCGTGTTCACCCTACTTCTACGTCAGCTATCACTATACTAAACTACTGAACGAGCTTCTCGAACATGCGGTAGAGACTCCGCGAGCGCATGACAAGAAAGACTGCGGCGATGTCAAAATGCTCGACTGCCAATCCAACCCGCGTCCGCAGGAACTGCTGGCCTAAGCCTACCCAGAGGACCTGCCTCCACCTCACAAAGACCGACGATTACCATTGAAGGTGCTCCAGAAGGAGGTCGTCGAGCTCCTCAGCGCCGATGCCTGTGTCGACGGTGAAGACGACGACGTGCTGTTTCCGCGAGCTCATATCTCGTGCTTACGTTACAATGCAGCGCGATAACAGTGCAGTACTCATCTATTGCGCAGCTGACGGTTGACAAAGTGGGACTGACTACCATGTTGTCGCATGTTCAGGACGACTACATGATGGTGGCATCGAGAAGCTCCGCCTACTCAGCCGCGATGGTGACGATTCGGAAGGGGGCTTGTGGATTGCCTTAGGGCGTGCCGGTGGAGAGACGTGGAACGGGGGTTTCAAGATTTGAAAACATAAAGAGAAGACGGGAAACAAGTGACGCGAAGATGTCTAGTAACTCGAGAATACGTCTATCATGGCAACTGGAGCTCGTGACCTAGATCTACGCATGGAACAACTGTGGGTGCCCTCTCCGACTCAGCGTATTGACCAACAATTCCGTAACCGGATCTCTGCCGCTGAAAGCCGACTAGATACGACGTTAGCATACACTTCTCGACCTTTTCGAAAGCTGATTCAGCTCACCTTCACACTATTCGACGTAATCAGTAACCCCTCCGGCACCACCTCTCCATTCGCCACATTAAGCGCCAACACCATCGCACCCAGGGTGTTCAGATTGGTTTCCGTCGCAGTCGGCCGCCATCCCTCGTTGTACGGAAGACGCTCTTGCTCAAAGAACACCTTTACGTACTCCAGCGGCGCCACGCCCGTTACTGGATCACCCATGGTACTCAGATAGAGCGCCGTCTCGCCGTACGAGAGGATGAATTGCTGGGGCGTGTACGTGAACTATACACCGCACGCAAAGCAGTCAGCCCAGTCCCCGCGGCCAAGATTTCGAGTGATCGATGACAATCAACGTACCTTAGGGTCCTCCTTATTCTCCGTCTGCACCCTCGCATACTTCGCCTTGGCCGCCACTGGGATGCTGGTCTCGTTCATGCCGTCGTAAAACGCAAGCACCTGATCAAAGATAGTCTGGTTGAACATCCAATTGTCATGGTCAGCCGACACGTAGTAATCCTCCCTCGACAAACTCGCGTCGTGCTCGATCGGAAAGTTGTGCTCTCTGATCTGGTCGAGGCTGAAGCTCGATGCTAGAGGGGGCGCTGCGAGTAGACCTGCGCTGCCGATGGCGGTCGAGAAGTCGTGGCCGACGTTGAGGCCGTCTTTGAGACACTTGTTGAGGATTTCGAGGGTGTAGCCTTTACCGCTGCGGGGGCAGATGCCGTGGTTTGCGAGGCTGTTTAGGCCGGGACATGGGGAGCGGACGTCGTTGGGTCCGGGGGCCATCCATTGGGTGAAGTCGACGGCGGAGGCGAGGTATGGGAGTAGTGTCAAGAGGACCGTGGTTGTTAGAAGAGGTGACATATTCGATCGAGTAGCCTAAGGTGATAATGTCACGTTGTAGTGTGTTTAGATTGAGATATATTGAATGGAAGCAATGATACTGAAAAGGTTACTTGAGGAGGACGGCGTTACAATAATATGGGCCGGGAGGCATTTGTACACTCAAACCATACATACATACTCGTCATTCCATTGGACGTTTATCCTTCAGCTATCAAATTCGACCGCGGTGACACTGTAACAGACCCCTCTTCTGACACCAAGATCAGCAACGATGACATGAATGGAGGAGAATCAGGAGATGCGCGCCGTTTTGTTGAACCTCAGTCATGATTCGATGCCCGAGCCACGCTTGATTTTAAGCTTGTCGTTAGCTCCACGGAAAGCATGTCGATCTTTTATGGGGCCGAGGCTGCAGTCTGCCATGATGACGATCAAGATCATCTTTCACTCCCCAGAGTCAACTCTTCAACTTTCCCCAGAGTGAGTGTTCTGCGTTGAGCAATCATCATGGCACAAAGTGCACCTCTTCAGCTTCTCTACGCTCTCCTCGAATTCCCGCTTCCGGCAAGCCTTGTTTCTTCTCCCGCACAAGCTTCTGTTCGTCTTCTGGATCAAACACGCCGCGCTCTTCATACTCCTCGTCCATCTTTCTCATCAAGTCTTCGCCGGGTAATAGAATGCTCCGGTCAATAGCGAGCGGCAGTCCCCTATGCCTGCCCCTCAGCATGACAATACACATGACGACCTTGCTCCCATCCTTGAATGCGCCGCTCAAAGAGTAGGCATCGTATGGAACGCCCAAACTGAGCCCTACAGTGCCATATGCCGATGTGACCTCGAACAGGATAGAGAAGACATCAAAGGCCCGATCGGGGCCCACGATCTTGCCACGCTCGATGATGCAGATGAGGAACCAAGACAGAAGTTGGAACCAGATGTCGTAGGCTAGCTGGCGCCGGAGGTGAGTTGCGAGCCCTCCGCTCGTTTCGTTCTTGTCGAGTCCGATGGAGCGCTCTTCGTAGGTATTGGTTTGCCGCAGCGCCATAACGATTGGATAACTCGAGATATACATGCCAATGGTGTAGATGACATTCAAAGCCGGCGCGAGGGAGCTGATGGTGATAATGTACGCGCCACTGTTCCTGACACCTGTAGATTGAAAGAGACCGTCGAGGACGCGGACGTTGGCAGGTATGGAATCTACAGCTGGCAGACCCAGATTAAGAATCAGGAAGAGGATCCACAGCGCAGTATCGATGAGAAACTGGATGGCGAAAAGGTACCATGTCTGCTTGCTCGGAAAGAGATAGATAAAGCAGCGTCTCGGGTGATGTAGCAAGAACTTCAACGTCTGTCGTAACCTTGACTGCTTCGGTAAGACCTTGGCCGTTGCCCATATGAAGAAGCGCAGGAAAATCGGAAATTGAGTGTTGCCAGCCACGGTCAAGAAGCCGCAGGTTAGCAAAATCAAGGCATCGCCTTGCCATGGGATGAAATTGGTATTGAGGATATTGATGCCGCCGTTGCAGAAGCTTGTAACGACCTGGAAGAAGCCCCACCAGCCGGGGTTGAGATTGCCGGGCTGCTGAGTATGTAGTACGTTGGTAATCTTGGCCCTGTACGCATACGGCACGAGAATCACGGTACCGAGCGCGTAAAAGAACACTTGATAGAGTGAGATAATCCAAAGCAGCGCGGTAGTGGCTCGGTATTCGTACCCACCCAACTCGGAGCGTTCGTGCTCGCTGAGCTCACGAAAGCGCCCTCGTTCATCTAGACTAGCCTTGAAAGACAGATAAGAGTGGTCCTTATCGTGGGTATGCGTGGCGAAACTCCTGAATGGGTAGCGAACAGCATCCTGAACAGCTTCGAGCTCCCATGGGGCTGGGATAAATCCATGGCCGGTCTGATACGAAGGAAGCTGCGGTCTCTTAATCATCTCTCGTTTGATTTCCGGTCTCCTCCTCAGACCTGTGTTATCGCTTGCCGCGCTCTTGACCCCATTCTGCAGCGACTCGAAGGTCTTTTTCGCCTTTCCTTTACCCGGCTGTTCAATGTCCTGCAAATACTTCCTCCCGCTCCTCGAATGCTCTACCGTATCCTTTAGCTTTTTCCTAAAGTAGTGTCGGCGTATCACCACGACAAACAGGCTCACGAAAGGTACCGTCCCAATCACCAGCAAGATCGTCAACCAAGACTGCTGAAACGCCGTCATAGAGCCTAGGTTAACAGTGTTGAGGCCGGTCGTAGTCATAGCACTGCAGCACAAAAACAGCGCATCGATGTATCTTAGCTTGCTGCCATTGTTCTCTTGCGGATCGTTCGCAAGGCCTTCTCCGTAAACAATGACTGAGGATATGAGGATGACAATAATGAAGTAGAGCATGTGGGAGCGGTAAAAGTTGAGCTTCAAAACATCTTCCCGGAGATAGCGCCAAGATCTGCGTTTCGCTCGCTCTGGGTCGGTGATGGCTCGCTTGATCTCTTCCTCGAAGTCAGTCATTGCTAGGGTATAAGAAAATGTCACCTTTAGCGTCTGGCCGTGTGGCTTCCTACGGACGAAGAAAAGATTTGGTGATATCGAAACATTTCCATTGAGATGAAATAAGCAATGGAGCAGTGGGCGCAGTTCTAAGTGCTTTTTGGCAGCTTATCAGAAGCCCGGCCAGCTCTCTACACTGACATGGCAATTAGCGCATGCTTTATTGTTACTTCTTAGATGCAGGTGCCCGAAGGTGAGGTGTACGCCGCGCCGGCAAAGTCAACCTGTCGACGTCATCTTAAAGCGTGTCGGATTTTGACAGGTTTCTGCAGGTCGAGGCATTTGTTCAACGACGTTCAGATCTAGGGGATTGCATGTACGCCAGCTTGCTTTGGCTTGGAGTGTGTGCAAAGCTTGGATGAGGGTAACATCGACAACCTGCTCGAGCATTGAGCGGAAAAGCCTATAGCGAGGTCACGTGTGTTGTCAGAGATAGTGGTGGATGCAATTGGCTTACCGAAGTTGATATATACAGCTTCATATTATCTTCGTTACACTTATAATCCGAAGTTCTCTGCATGCCAATACACATCCCTCCCACTCCTCACCCACCTCCCTACCTCCCGCCTAAGCTTCCTCGACATCGCAGAAGGACCACACATGAGCACAGCGATACTGCCACTGCTTGACGCGAAAGATTGATCGACAACATTAGCGAGATCCGGTCTACCATGCTTGACACTGGTATCGCTTCCCACGGCATCAGCATCAGCATCGTCATGGCTCATCAGATGCTCTCGTTCCTCGAACTCAATTTCATCATTGATCTCACTTCCGGATCTCTCCGTATCCGCAAATCCACCACGTTGCCCGCCCGTAACATAGATCTCGGCACTTCTTCTCCTCTCGGTGTCATCCCCCTCAAAAGCCCATTCGGTTTCAGCGAGCTTCCTCACAGCCCATACAAACCTGACTTTCGCCTTCTCGCTTCCTTGCTCCCTCGAGAGAATACTTTTCCATACTGGGAGACAGAAAGTTGCGCCAACACCGCCCGCGACCAGCAGCACGCTCTCAAAGCGCGCGAAATCGGGAAGATGCGATGCAGCGCCATATGGCCCTTCAACGGTAAGCGAAATCTGCATCTCTTTTTCCGCGGCATATCTGGCTATATCCGCTAGCTGCGCGGTGTTGCCGGACATGATGCGTGCGACGAGCTGCAAGCGTCCATCGCGGGCAGGGATGTTGGCGATAGAAAAAGGGTTTGTGTGCATACGTATCGTTTGGCGGATGGTTCGTAATACGTCTGCTGGCGTGGAGGGGTGGCTGGGCACTTGGAGGTAGACGTGCTGGCCTGGCTTCCAGGAAGTGGCCTTAGGCACCGAGACCGAGACTTCGATGAGCGTGGTGTCTGGGATAATCGAGACAGAGGCTGAGTAGGTACGGCTGTTGATATAGCGAAGAGAAGAATGCAGAATGTATACGGCCAGGGTTTCCCAGATGTAGATGCGGATATGGTGTACATGGAAGTATAGTAGAGGCAGGAGAGCAGTGGCCAGGACTACATGCGTGCCGTAGAAGACGCGGTAATTCCACTTGCGTAGGAAGCTGAGAGCCGTGGTGCCTACCAAGGCCCAGAGGATACTAGCTAGGATCCCAATGATGACGTCCCGGTCTTTGATACGCTTTCCGAGCACACCGGCGAGGACGAAGAAGTTCAGATAGAGAGCAGTATGCAGGATAAAGTAGAAATGAATGATACGCCCGAGTATCTGATGTGCTGCATTAAGCTCCTCGTGCGATGTTCGAGTCAAGAACTGAGCTGGGGAGTATGGAGACTTGATAGCGAGCAGGTAATGAAGAGGCAGCTGCGAGGCTCCAATGATCCCGAAGCGCTTCGTCAGATGGAGGTAATCATCGCCCGTCCGGTGCATCGAGCAGAAGAGCAACCACAAGGTCCAGACTGCTCCCAGCATCCATTTGCCCTTGGTACCGAATCCGGGATAAATTTCCTGACCTGACCACCATTTGACCTGATTGAGGAAATGCTTGGCCTTAGCTAGTGCAGTCGTCGAGCCACTACGGGCTTTGATATAGGGAGAGCTTGGTGGGCTTCCCTCTGTGTCTTCTTTCCTGAAGCGATTGCTGATCCAGGACAATAGATAGTATAGCTGAATGATCGCTATGACAGCGATAACGGATATCTGCGCGATAGAGGCGTAGAGATCGAGCAAATGCCTTCTCTCATGCTTTTGCTCGCTCGTCAGGTTCACGAAGTGGTATAGCCAGCCCATATCTGCGTCAAGTAGAGGTTTATTGGATGGTCGATTCTACGTGTCGTCAGCGAAGGTTCTGATTTTCGCATTTGGAACACATACCTTACTCGAGAGCAGCTCCCTACCCGTCTTCCACGCGCCCTGGCGGAGGAGAGTAAGCTTACAAAACGGATACCCAGTGTTATCACACCATCGAATACGCGTCGTGGAAGCTCAAGGTGACATGTTCGAAATGTCGTAATATTTGAGAGACATAGTTGAGGATCTGCATGATAGTGGGATTGGTGTGCATGGAGGAGCGCGTAAGATGATGCCTGGCGGTCGGCGATATGAGCCAATTTCACCACCGTACGTCGGCGGCGTACCTCCGATGGCCTTGTATCTGCCGATCGAGCGCGCTATCCAAGAAATGTGAATAATGTCTTGGATTTGCTTCAAAGTACTATCCAAGCGCTATCACTGTCACGAAGTCTTACAACGAGATCGCAAGTACTGCACGCTCAGTCAAGAATTACGTAATCCCTCGTACATGCGCTACAACCAGCACCGGCCCAAGCATTTCATCTTGACATGAACGAAGCATCACGAGTAAAAGCTTCGGAAATATGGGAGTCGTCCGCCGAACAAGACCGAATCCCGATCTGGGTGGACTGCGACACAGGTAGGACCCGAATCTCGATATCAAACCTTATCAACCACCAAAATCAGCCGCTAACGAAGTTCCTCGCCAGGTCATGATGTAAGAACAATCAAAAGCTTCATCAACAGAAACAGAACTCCAGCGGATCTAATCCCGACGCTCGCAGGACGCCTTCGCAATCCTCCTCGCAGCCCACTGCCCACGCTTCCACCTCCTAGGCCTCAGCACCCTGCACGGCAACGCCTCCTGCGCCAACACGACCCTCAACACCCTCCGCATCCTCGAAGCCCTCGGACGCCGCGACATCACCGTGCACCCCGGCGCCACCAAACCCTTCTGCCGGCAAGCAGTCTACGCCCCCGACTTCCACGGCGAAACGGGCCTTGATGGGACGACCCTGCTCCCCGCGTCCGTGAGGGAGGCGGAGAAGGAGGGCACGGCGGTGGAGGCAATGTACGCTGCGCTTATGGGAACGGAGAGGGGGACCGCGTGGGTGGTGGCTACGGGGGCGCTGACCAATGTCGCGTTGTTGCTTGCTGTGCACCCTGACGTCGCGGGCCATCTGGCGGGAATGAGTATCATGGGTGGTGCTATTGGTGGGTTCTTCACTCATGCTCCGATGGGGCGGATTAAGGAGCGCGTGCAGTTATCGAAGGATCTGTCGCGTGTTTTTCCGGGGGGACTGCATGGGGAGGAGTTTAGAGATATGCCGATTGAGGAGGTTGCGAAGCTGTTTCGGAAGTTGCGCGTGTTGGAAGAGGAGCATAAATTTGTGAATGAGCGGCTGCAGGAGGTAAGGGAGTATTATGGGAATTGGACGCCCTTCGCTGAGTTCAATATCTACTTGGATCCGGAGGCGGCGCATGCGGTGTTCGCAAATGAGGAGTTGGCGGGGAAGACAACGTTGATTCCGTTGGACATTACACATCAGGTTCTGGCGACTGAAGAAGTGCTGAAGCTGCTTGCGCATGGCTTTGATGCCAGGGAAGATGGAGGGAGCAGTGACAGTACGCTGCGCAAGCTGTTCGTTGAGATCGTGACGTTCTTTGCAATGACGTATCAGAACGAGGCCGGTATGGTTGATGGTCCGCCATTGCATGATCCGATAGCTGTTGCGGCGGCGCTATGTCCGGAGAGTTTCGATGATCAGGATGGGGAGAGGTTTGAGGTTACGGTAGTGATGGAAGGGGA
>Ga0160429_1001253_pt1 | contig 14574 bp, 12 predicted proteins | sample SolpanmetagenomR_FD_108199 | JGI IMG/M metagenome (GOLD analysis project Ga0160429, IMG submission 108199) | Solar panel surface microbial communities from Lawrence Berkeley National Laboratory, California, USA - R | ecosystem: Engineered > Built environment > Solar panel > Unclassified ...
AGATCTGAACAAATTAGTTGTACAGAAGCAAAAGCCGTCTGTACCAGTCTCATTGATATAGGCACCAAAGAAAACGCAGTGACATCGGTATCGGACTCGGCGAATGTTCCCTCCGCGACTTCACTTTTCATGTTCTGACGAAAGACGCTACCGATGATGGAGAGTATCGTCGGCCAGCCCGCTGTCAACGAATCCCCACATTTTTCTAGCACAGTCCCGATCGTCATCAGAATAGACCGATGAATCTCAATATCAACCGTGTTGCTATCCACAGCCCGCAAGTGGGAAGGTTTGTATAAGTCCTTTATTTCTCCACACAACAGATTCAATGACCGCAGCTGTAGTCGTACCTTTGTCTCCATTTCCGCATCAATAGTTATAAGAATCAGTTCGGCGGCAGCGCTTCGTAAAAGATCCGCAGCCATTACTCGAAAAGCTCGCTCGTTACGTGGATTTGTCGCTACTCTGAGGAGAGATTCAGTCAAGGTGGACCAGGCTGTATCAAAGTCCACTTCCACAAAGCGATTAACATTGACTTCCACTAGCCGACCTAACTTATCGAGTGCGAATTTATCGTAATGCAACTGCGAGGAATTCGCTAGCTGAAGTCCTGTCATACTAGGCGTCCTTCGAGGCATTCTGCGTTGCTTCTCAGGAGTACCTGCAGGTTTGAACATCTCGTCATCCTGGTGAATACGCTGACACAACAAATCAAGCAATGAGGTGAAGGAGAGAGCTGGCCAATCAGCTGTAGAGACAATCAAACGATCAGTAGCTGCTTCAACAGCGGCTACCTCGGACTGCAGGTATGATTGCATCGACACTGTGTCATCGACGGGCCGTCCAGTGGCCGTGGAAGCAGCCCTTTGATCCCTCATGGGGGCATGCTTAGTTGATAGCAGTGCAACATCAGCTTTCTGAAGGGTTTCGAGTACGATAATCCAAGCTTGGTCTAAGATCGGACCCAGCGCAATGGCGAGATTCACTACTGCACGAAGACACATAAGATTCCGCTGATTTATAGAGCCCGGGCCCCCGTCCATCGACGGACGTGATGAAGGATCAAGTGAAACCTGGTTGAAGAAGTTCTCAACACTCCTGAAAGCGCCAGCATTTGTTCCAATCCTAGGGCTCCCAGTTAATGGTGTTGTGGGAGACAATAGTTCGTTGTGCAGCACACTCAACGGTAATGCGGCTTTCGACAGAGTTGTCAGCAATGCATCTCTTGCCGTCACAAGCCTAAGCACCCCAGCAATCTGAGTAAGCTTTTGTGTTGATCGGATGAGCATCCTGTAGTAGTCGGCATCCAAAGATGCATTGAAAAATGTCGAGCAAGTAGCAAGCACAGCTGGCCAACATTGGTCGACTATAGCTGCAGTAATTTTGACAGTACCGTAAGATCGATGACTCTGCAGATCAAGCGGATTTAGTGGAATCGCTCGATCTGGCTTGTTAGCGTGGAGAGACACTTCTGAAGTTTCAGCGTCATTGGTTTTGAGCGCATTTCCATTTGAGCTTTGATGTCTTCCAGGCTCTAAGCTGCTTCTGAGGTCAGAACTTGAGTTGTTTTGAGATTGCACAGTCAATGGCAATATGACTTTAGCAAGTGTTTCGACTAGGTTGTTTATGCAGACAAGAATCAGGCTGTATATGTATGTCTCGGGGATTATGGGAGGTCCCACCTTATCGAGAGAGTCCAGACAGGATGGTTTGAGAACGCTCCAATGCGTACTGATGCCAGTCGTATCAACAATTTTCGGCCCTGAGGTGCCAACCAGTAGCTCTGCGGCGCTACCAGATTCTAAGCCAGCTTGCTCTTGCGAGGTGCTGGTGTTACCGATCACGCTTTGAGGTATACTAGAGTGTTTACCAAGTCCTATCACAGCTGGCTTCTCAGCTGCAATACGTACGAAAGTGGACATGCTATCCTGAATGATGCTCCGCCTGCTGGGTTCCATGTCGAAACACGTGTAAACTCCAATAACAGTGTCAGCATGGGAATATATCATTTTAAAAGCTTCCATTGCTAGCACTCGCCGCCAAGGCGTTGTAGAATCAGTCTCGAGAGAATGAACTAGCAAACTTAGCGGAACTTCGAACTCGGCTTCAAGTTCACTCAGATGCTCTTGGAGAAGAATGCAAAGCACTCGAACAATTCTCACAGTGATGGCGAAGTCTAATCTCTCAGATATAGAGCGTGTAACCAGGGGTAAAAGATTATTCTTCAGCAGATAAGCTTGCTCAGCATGAGTTTCAAACAAATGCGCATGGCTGTTTAGAATGGACTCGAGAAGATCCAAACCAAGGGTCATAGAAAGGCTCGCAGATTTGATGAAGTGAGACTTCTCACCTTCCGTAAGAAGGCAAAGGTCCCGAAATAACTGAATTCTTGTTAGATTTCATGTATCATCCCACTAAGTATGATGGCATGTACCATGTATGCATCGTGAGCTGCAATACCGACAGATGAAGCAGGCTGTTCAGGGGAGAGCTCAATTGACCTATGTGCTTCTGGTTCGTTCTCTATAAAACAATTAGCTGTATAAACAACACGGTTGTAGTGAATGTGTACTGTCTTCAGCCTCAACCTTTTCAAACACAAATATTACGACTTGTTGGAAAGTGGCTGAAGCAATATTGGATACTGCAGTAGCTTTGCTCTGTTGCAAACCCGCACATATCTGGAGAACACCTGCAACAAGATCACCCTCCAGGTGTTTGCCGTAGTTCTGCAGTAGCAGTGGTAGGGTTTGGAGAATCTTTATCTGCACATCTTGATCTTCGAAAGTCTCAGTAGTGCCTCACAATGCGTCATATTATTTCTCACTTAGATTACTAGTCTCTTGAAAAGCTTTCAAGAGTTGGCCAAGTCCGTTCTGTGACACTGCAGCTGACGCTACTAAACGATGCAAGCATGATACCGCTGGCAGGACGAGTTTTGTATTGCGTGCTAAGCAAGCAAGGACGAAAGGCGCTTGGAAATGCGGACGTCGACTCAAGTCTTCAACGCATTAGCTCGCAGTGATGCCCTTGACATGAGGTAAATATTTAACCTGCTGATAGTTGCGCCTCTGATGTTATGTGGAGGGCTTTCAGATCTTGCAAGGACTTCTCCGCCGCCTACAGACAGTCAGTCTTTTCAGTGCTACCGATACCATTAGTGAAGACATACACTCCTCACTTCTGGATATTTCTTCCGTGCTTCTTGTATAATTATTCCAAGCTCTGCACTAAGTACCTGAGCCGTCATATCCTGTTTCTATAATTTGTTGACATCGAGGCTGTTGTTATACTAAACCTTATGGTAGGAAGGCAATACATCACAAGCATCTCATTAATCTCAGAATCATCACAATATGCATAAGATCGTCAGGAGAGCTGTAGAATGCTCATGACTTGTGACGCGGGAAGGAGCGGGAAGGAGCGTTCTTGGCGGCGGCCACTGCCCTGACTTCATCGTGTAATGGCGGGGCAGTCACGATTCTACATTGATGCATTGTTTGTCTTTCTCATTCACTGTTAAAACTGTTCTTGATAAGTCTCCTAGCTGCAACTTCTTACTTCCTCTATCAAGTGCTTCCTGTATCATATCACATTATGGGTGCTAAGGTACCGCGCAACTTTCGCCTTCTTGAGGAGCTGGAGAAGGGGGAGAAGGGCCTGGGAGCTGGTGAGCATTCACAAGTTTCGGAGTATTGAGTGCGCCTGACTCTGTAGCGTAGAGGCTTGCTCGTATGGGCTTGAAGATGGGGATGACTTGCTTATGTCGAACTGGAACGGCACGATCTTGGGACCACCACACGTGAGAGATGTCCTAACACTGATCTCATGCAAGTAATGACATGGATGAATGGCAGAGCGCCCACGAAAACCGCATCTACAGCCTCAAAATCCATTGCGGACCACAATATCCTGATGTCCCCCCTACGGTGACTTTCTTATCTCGTGTCAACCTTCCGTGCGTTGACCAAAGGAATGGAAAGGTATAAAAGCCTGGCGACATTCTGACCACGCAAAATACTGATTGAAAGCAGGTCGATCCAAACAAACTACCATGTCTGATGCAATGGAGGCGCGACTTCAACATGGAGACCATATTGATAGAGCTCAGGAGGTTCGAAGCAACTACTCTTGTACCAAGGCTTACGTTAATCCAGTACTAGGTATATGGCTTCCGCAAACTGCAAGAAGCTTCCGCAACCTCCGGAAGGATCAACCTACTTTTGAGAGTCTTGGGGCATATATTCGAAACCAAGAATTTGCAAGGGTAGGATGTCTACAAAATCATGCGCACTTTCATTTCGAGATATTGCGACTATCGAATGATCAGGAGAACCTTTACGGCGTTATTAAAACGCGGTTCGTCTATGATTCGATGCCATTGCTGTTGCATATTCTGGCGTTTCTGGTTAGAGGATTTCATTGTGTGCTAGAATTTCACACCACACCTCGTGGAAGCTATAGTTTTATTTTCCAAATATCGAGCTTGTATTTCCATGCTCCGAAACAAAAATCTCCAATCCACCATCGCACCAAATCCGTCACGCTATCACACTTTTCCTATAATACCGCGGCTCTGCTTGATATCATGAAGCACGACCTAGTTCACCAACGGCCATATTATGCCATGAGAATACCACATCACCAGTCCTCAAATGCGGACAACCAGAGCGCTGATGCCAGCAGCAGCGCTGGCGATCATAATAGCTGCCCTTCCGTAGTTGAGTTTCCGCCATCTAGTCTGCAGTCTCCTGAGTTCCTGCTCTTTCGTTTTTTGCTTAGTCTCCTTCTCCTCGCCAAGCTGCACACCACGCTCCAACTCCTTTGACAAAACGGTCATCTTCTTGTTCATCGGCACCATGATTCCAAGAGCATATGCGGTAGTCATGAGATTCGTTGCGGCAGCAATCGCCAATCGCGGAAGTTTCGCGCTCGCGACGGCGGATTCGGAAGAGTAGTAATAGGAGATGCTAGTAAGGAGGACGTTTGCCAATGTGCAGACACCGTTGAGAGGCGGGAAGAAGTATTCGCTGTTGTGAAGGAGATAGGCGGTCTGTTGTGCAGCGTAGTGCGTGGGGATGTTTGGCAGCATGAGCATGGGCATTATCAGAGGTGACTGGAGGGTCGAACCACCGGCATTGAAGGCGCTTGCGATTATGACAAAGGCCTGTACGGGCTTGAAGAACCATGCAACATCTGAGACGAGAGCCATTGTGAATAGTAGTAGTATGTTATGTGGAGCGAGAGTAGAGAGAGATGTCAATGGAGAGAAAGCAGTGGTCTATCGCTCTTTTATATCCATGACTTATCCGGGATTGCGGAGCCGATGTGGGATCATGGTCAATGCCGGCCTCGCCTGCGGACCAATGCCTGCTTCCATGTAAACATTGCAAAGTCGAGTTGAAAGCAACCGGCTTGATGTATGCCTGCAGACTAAACTTTCAATCAATTATGAAGTAGATATAGTTACGTGTGTTGCTTTTGCAATAGTGTCGTCTTCGGTTTGTTAATCCGAACCAATGTTCGCACAGCTTTACCCCTTTCCGTTCTCCCCTAAGACAGGGGTCCGGCTGCAGGGTCAAAAATTATATCATGGAAATAACAAGCATCTTTCTGCTGCAACAACAATAGCTCTGCACTCAGCATTACAGTGTACTGTATGTAGGGCCAATGAATGCCACATTTCGTCGTCCCTAAGAAGTCAGGCGTACATAGAATAGCGGGTTGGTCTCGTTCAAGCATTAAGTTCAGAATACCTGACTGACAGGCTTATTATCAGGCATTGCTCTTTTCCGTGCTTTACTATCATCATGCAAAACGGCACCTTTGCCCTCGGAGGCAAAGACTACGTTGGGGAACATAATTCGCAACAAGTTCAAACGTAATCAGGATGTTCATAGTAAAATACTTCTGACCAAAGCCTTTCAGGCAGGCTATGAGGTAGGGCTCCAGTACTTACATCGAGAAATCATCTAACCTATCCCTACAGGCACTGGACTTACTCGACGCGGCTCATAGTGGTGATGTGGCAAGCGTTGACTCCATCAGAGGAATTCTTGAAAAGGCTGTACAGCATCTGAAACGATCTCCCACTGTCGGGCCACTTCTACCACCTACTGCAAAGCCTCCGAAGGTACACAAGCCTCGCCCTCAAGAATCCATCCTTGCACGCCCGTATCCAATTGTCTCCGGCAAGCGCATGGTCCCCACACTAGTCATCGCCAACAGCATTCCCTTCCTACGTACCAAGAAACCACAACCCAAAGCACTAAGCGCATACATACGAGGTCGCATCATACAGCGCCAGAAGCGTCACGACCGAAAGGAATGGCTTTACTCAGTAATCAAGATGGCTGACTCTGAGGATGGTTGGGATGGAATACTGGCGAACGACCACGGCCTCGACAGGAGAGAGCCCGCCTTGCGGTGTAAGTGGGGTACGGAATATCGTGCGGATATGGCGCGTGTTTCGGATGCTTTGGCAGAGGAGGCACGTAGGAGTAAGGATATGGTTACGAAATTCAATGAGATTATTGCGAAAGAGAAAGAATTAGTCGACGCTGAGGCTCCTGAACGAATGAAGCAGAAGAAAGCAAGAAAAAATGTCAGACGAATCCTAGAGCAACCCGAGTTTCAATAAATGCTATGAAAGACCCATAGCGCTTGAAAGCAACGGTGACTCGACTTTTGATCAATCATCCATGGGATATCTCGGAAATGAAAATTCTGCTTTTTTCTCACGACTTTTTGAGGCTAAATAATGTTACGAAACCCCAAAGATCCGTGAAATGTCTGGCACATCATCTTCGAAATTCGCTATATTCTCTCGGACAGAGTCCGCACTGATGGAAGATCTGTCAGGCTTGAAAACAACTTCTTTGAGGAGGCCGGGTTTTATTTCATGACATAATAGTTTTATGATGCTTCTTCCGTTTATGCATTCCGTACCGTCTTTACATTCTACCATTATACAATCAAATCCAAAGAGAAGTCTCTCGATGCGAATGTCACAAGTCAAACACAAGTCATCCATATGTGATTTATCACGATACTGAAATCTGCCAAACAGCTTCCATTTCAAAATATTCTAAATAAATAAGAATGTTTTTGTCAAATTTTTCGTTTTCTAAACCCAGCTATAAAGAAATACCGCACTTACTCGTCAGTGTTTTGCACTTGACTTGCCCAGATCATTATCCTAGCCGATTTGCTGAGCTTAACCGCAGCAGGCGCCTGCGATTTGTTGTCTAGAATGGCGCTGTAGGAAGTGTTGGCTCAATAGCGGCTTTTTGAGATGCACGCAACTAACAAAGGGCTTGCTGCTCATGAAAGTGCCATTTCTAGTTTTGCGTACTTTCTTCGGAGCTTCTTGAAGCGCAAGCAAGTTTTCCGAAACTAAGGCCCTTGCTGCCAGAAGTAGCGCAGTAGGACTTAGTCGTGCTTGCTTCGGAGCTGCCGAAATACTTCTCGAGTACCTCCAGCTTAGTCGGGTATTTTTCGTCATCTGTCTTCTTGAAAACTCGCCCTTCGATCCTGGAGTAGATGCCCAATGGCGTCGTGCGATGTGTGTCATTCGTTAGTCTAGGGGAGGAGTAATCACTAACCTGGTATGGTTGCTCATCAGCGTCAGCGACGGAAGATGATTTGGAAAACATGGTGTCGATGGGTTGGAAGGAAAAATACTCATGCGCTTTCCTGTATCATTATATACACCGGCCTCTGCAACTGAGTCCTCGATTGGAACAGGACTATGTTGGCGGATGCAACGTTGTGAAGCTGCTTTATCTTCACCGTATATTCGCACAATTACCACAGTGATTGGTAAAGGGTGGTCGCATGAACAATGTAATCAGCATGAAAGTACAATGCACAACGCCCAACATCTCTTTGTCTAACCGCTACTATGCGCCATCTTGAACTTGGTAGTCACCACTTGACGCTAAAATATTCACATCTTTTATTTTTCACGCAAGTGAGAAATATCGCGCGTAAATTTGAGATAATTCAATATTTTAAGCGCCACTACCTACGTCGGGTTGCGGATAGTTGCATAGATCACTGATTGTAACTTCTTGTAAACTGAAACATAGATACTACAACAATGAACTAGTCGTCACTTGAACACTTTGACCTATCGTGGACTTTCCAAATAGTCCCTGCGACTGAGACTGACCCATGAACAAGAAACATTGTTAGACGCGCTCATATTCGAGTTACACAGGTCTTGTGTAACTAAAAATGAAAAGTTATTGTGCTTCGCCACTATGGAAAGATGCGTGACCACTTGCATGATTAAGTTTGCGGTTTATGAATATATAATAAACGCTCACCATCGTAAGATCATTCACAAAACAAACGAGTCAACTGCTGCCGGCTAATGTGTTTGCGGATCGTAACAAAGGTCGAACACGGACAGTGTAGAAGTCGTCCAAAACATGTCATTCAGACGTCAACTCTAGTGCCATGTGATAACGTACCGCGCTGGAGACTGACCTGCGATGAAGTCGAAACCGTACATCCGAATCGTGGTCGTGAAGGGGTGGTTATCGGGCCAAACGATCCTTGTCCGGTGTGTCCAGTAAGCAAATGAGAAATCGATCCTTTGTGTCCACATTAATGAAACGCAGGAGATCGATCAAAAGCATAACTCCCGAGGGAGCTCTAAGCAGCACAAAGGGCACAACTTCAATCCTGCCAGTGGAGTAAAAAAGACTGAACAGAGAAGTGGTGAATTTTTGAAGAAGGAAGAAGAAGGCTAAGAACTTCAATGACGCTACATGGGAGTTTACACCTCTAAAGACACGGACTTGGGAATTCGAACGTTGGAGAAAAGCTGCAATGTGTGGTTGGAAAAGTGCAAAGGAGAATCGAAAACCGAGAGAAGAAAAGAAAACTAAGAAACCAGAGATTGCCAACCACAGAGCATTCATCTGCACAGAGCTCAAAGTAAAATCAAACTTTTACGCTAGGTCGCAATTTTGAGGTTTTTGATATCAGCAAGTGCATCGTCACCATCATCTTCTTCCTCATCCACTTTTCCAACAAGACCACGTTCCCATAGCTCTTTACCCGTTAGTTTCTTCTCTTCCTTTGTAATCTTCTTCTTCTTGTCCTCGGTTTCTTTTTCTTCCTGCTTCCGCCTCTCCGCATCCTCCATCTCTTGCTTGAATTTATTCCTCCATTCCAGAAAACTCTCCCGCGTTACCGCCGTACCGTGGAACTTTCTGTTCTCCTCCTCCTCTACCTTGGCAGCCTCTACATCTTTGAGTGCTTGTGTCGCTTGCTTTCGCTCCATGATTAGAAGCTCCGCACTGTCCTTAAGTGTTGTGACCAATGTGAAAACCATCGCCATGCCGAGATTTTCCTCTACTGAGACCATCAGAGATTCCATGAGTCTGGCCTTGTCCTCTTGAACATCTAAGTCTTTGTACTTTGATGCATTCGGTGGGTTTGTGATATCGAGTTCTGGAGCGGTTTCTGGATAGTCCTCAGGATATTTGACACGTAAGACAATAGTGGCTGCCAAAGTCAGATTCCTCTCGCAGTTCATGATTAAAATTCTGACGTACGTGGTCCCCCATTGTAGTCTTCGTCGTCTGGCACATCCAGTGCTATACTGATACGGTATTCCATGTCTGACACATCTAGACAGTTAGCATACTACTTTTCAGCTGTGTGATACATTACTCACCTTGAATCTCATCAGGATATATCGATCGCAATATTTCGACCTCTTCCTGTTGTTCGTCCCGACCCATCTTTCAAGTAAAAGTATGCCATTGATCGAGATTGCAGCCGAGCGGAGGGACTCTTTGGTGGGGGTTTCATGCTGCAAGGCTGGGTAGGGCTAGCCGATCCTCTGTAACTTTTTTTTAGCCGTTGTCTCCGACGAAATGTTGAAGTTGAAGATACTATTAACATAGACTCGTTTTGCCGACTAACATGGCTAAATCCAAGCCAGATAAGCGCGCGAAGAAAAATAAGAAGGGAGGCACGAAGCTGACCTTCGAGATGTCTGCGAAATTCCTCGATCAAGCCATTGCACTACTTCATACTGGTCAACCGGATGAAGCATTACCCATCGCTGAAAAAGCCCTCAAATGTCTTTCGACTTCCTCAAATCCCGAAGACCAGTTACTGGCTATCGAATTAATTGGGGAAATCTATATCGAACTTGGCGAGCCTGGAGAAGCGCGCCAACAATTTCTGCAAGCCGCAGCACTGGACCCACAAGGCTTGATACGTGAAGAACTTGGGGGAGGCGCTGATAAATTCATGTGGCTTGCACAACTCTGCGAGGACGGTGGCGGGGAAAGTGTACAATGGTTCGAGAAGGGGTGCGCTGTCCTTCGAAGGGAAATTAGACTACTCGAGGACAATGCGAAAGCGGAACCTTCATTGGGAGAAATTAAGAAGCGAAAGCTGGCGAATGCCCTGTGCGGTGCAGCTGAAGTGTACATGACGGATTTATCGTAAGCAAAGGGTTCACATAAATGCAAAGACGAACGACTAACAGCCGCAGGTGGGAGGAAGACGCTGAAGCACATTGTGAGGCACTTGTTACGGAAGCGTGTATGGTCGCGCCGAACTGCCCGGAACCTTTGCAGACGTTGGCGTCGGTGCGCATCTCACAAGAAAAGCTTGCAGACGCACGCTCTGCACTGACAAGAAGTCTAGAAATGTGGCAGGACCTACCACCGGAAGACACCTCGATTCCTGATTTCCCGACTCGGATTAGCCTATCGAGACTTCTGATGGAGGCAGAAATGGAAGCAGAGGCTTTGACAGTGCTGGAGAGGCTTGTTGCCGAGGATGATAGCAGTGTTGAAGCGTGGTATCTTGGAGGATGGTGTTTGGAACTCCTGGCCGGAAAAATGCTTCCAGAAGACGAAGCAACTAATGGCGAAGGCACTCTGAACGTGGAGAGGACAAAGTTGCGCAAAGGCAGTCGAGACTGGTTGCTTAACAGTCTAAAGCTGTATACCCTGCTCGATTATGAAGATGAGCGGTTAAAAGAGCACGCCAAAGAATTAGTTGCAGGGCTCAACCAAGAACTTGGACCGCCTCCTGATGATGAAGCTGAGGAGGAAGAGGATTGGGAAAACGATGACGATGAGGAGGAGGAAGAAGAAGATGAGGAGATGGAGGAAGCGTAAAACGCAACCCGTTACTAACATCATATTACGAAGATCACGACGTATCAATGAACTCAAATATACCGGAATCGTTTGCTTTGTGCCGTTAAAGATTTGGTACTAAAACTGGATAGCACGCTTCTCACCGCTCTCGGCGGTGAACTTGACCATCCATTGGCAGAACACGAATCTTTTGGTGCACTCACTCTTTCAGAGATGCTCATGCGATTTCGTGAACAATCAGTTATACTCTGCACTATTGATGTGTATGATAAAACTACGAAGATGAGGTCGAATGGTCATGCACGATCGAATGTGCATCACCCAAAACGGCTAGACCCTGACGAAGTCTCATGTCGACAGAAACGCGCTTTCCTTCGTCACTCCTTCCATCTCTTCGCACGTTTTGGTGATTTCCAACGTATTAACTACACTTTCCGCATTTATCCAAGATAGTAAGACTGGCGGTGATTGTGGTATAAAATGGGTCGGAAACCTAACAAACTCATCCTCGAGTACTTCGAGCGAGGTCAGAAGCTTGAAGATTCTAGCAATCGGTATCAGCACACATGTAAATCTTGTGGAGAGAAGGTAATGGAAACCGCTCCACCTTTTATATCCAAATTTGACTGAATGATCTAGTTTCCGAAGGGAAGGATCGACAGTTTGACCACACACCTGCTCAAGAAATGCCCTGCGGTGACTTTTCAAGACCGACAACGAGCCATTCATTTCCTGAGCGAAACGCCGAACCAGCATGGCGCCTTGAATCTTATGGCTGTTGCCATTAGAAATGAGCAAATAGCTCAGCATCCTCAAGACGATCTTGCTCTCGCTGTTCCTTATCCTATGTCGGCGCTTGAAACGCTTGCAGAAGTTTCGCGACAACAGCTCGACCACAATGGCGACTATATCCCTGTGCAAGCGCATGCAAAGAAGCGAAAGCGTTCCTCGGCTGGCGGGGTCAACAATATGTCCATGTCTCCGAGCATGTTCTTCCACGAGTTCCCTGTGGAAAATCAAGGCGACCTTGGTAAGAAGGTATACACCGAGTTGCAGACAAGGACTAATCAACGAGTTAGCATCACGTTCTTACGACGTCAATAATCAATTACTTGCTGAAATCAATGCTTTCACTGCAGCACATCAACGAGACACTTTGGAAGTATCACGAAATATTACTCTGGTAAACGACATTCCAACAGCCTCTCTCGTACCCGCACAACAGCTGGCGCTCACTGCTACAGCTGCGACTGAGATGCTACCCGATGGAGAACCGCATCCAAGTCTGGACGGCAATCTATCTAGTAGTGGTTTACCGGATAATTTCTTCCAGTTCACAAGCAGAAACGGACAACCTCGGCCGGCGGCAGGAGGAAACGCAATTGATCCTCAACTCCAAGAAGAGGAACTACGTGACGAACAGATTCTTCATGATTCACTCCAAACTCAATCCGGTCAGGGCGAGCAGTTTCGCGAAGATGCATATCATTCAGCACATGAACAACTTCCGTCTGCGCATGGCGAGATAGGACATGAGAACATATACCCAGACAACCAAGAAGCGAATCCTCATATGGACGAAAGTGGATATCCCCAATTTAATACTTCGGCTATTGGGCAAGCGTCTGACTTAATGAGAGCGATGACCAAAGCTGCTCTACCACAGAGTCAGTTCATGTCAGACTTTAATATATCAAACAACACTACATCGAAATTGAAGCCTCGTGGTCGCTTCTCGGCTTCTCGTAGGAAGGAAGTTCAAGAAGTTCGCAAACAAGGAGCTTGTGTTCGTTGCAGAATGTTAAAAAAACCCGTAGGCATACCTTTATAATACTCAATTTGTTAAGCTAATATGTGTTTAAGTGTTCTGGAGGAACACCCTGCTCAACGTGCAGCCAGGTTGAATCTGCTCGACTTTGGAAGCACCCATGTGTGCGCACGAGGATCGCAGACGAGTTCGACCTTTATAGTGCTGGTTTATACACGGTACTGGCCTTTCACGAAACGAGCAACATCAAACAACAGTCTCAGGCTTTGCAACCTTCTTCACACCAGGTCGAAGTTACTCATTTCCCGGATTCGAGCCTACAGCCTGGATTGATTTCAACCGTGAAAGGGCTTATTCCCGACGAAGGCATGATTAATCATGAGCCAGCTTCTGCAGGACATGCCAAGTCTCAAGGTCTCTCATTTGAGTTACTTGACCAAGACAAAGACGATGTCAACGTAACTCTTGACTTATATATGAAGCGTCTGGGCCCAATGTTATTCGAGGCGGAGTCGTCGACATTCATGCGACATACTCTTCTCCTCGCAGCAGAATTCAACGACGAGAAACATGACCAATTACTGGATCGCGCCCTTGATTTATGGACGGCGACTCAGGTCTTGGTTGATCCGGCACTTCAGTGGCACCTTTATTCAATGCAAGATACTATCTTCTTGCCGGATGAACAAATCGTCCGCCAAGAAATTTCACCCGTCTCAAACACACTTACACACCACCTCGTAGCCCACCAATTGCTAGCTCTTAGCGAGAAGCGTGCTGCTTTTCATGCCAAGACCCTCATGAATGATCTCGAACGGCGATTGCTACATCGCCAGCAAGCAGCCTTACTTAGTTTCGAGACATTTCTTGCTGCGGTCATACTGATCAACTGTGTGGAACGTATGTGCTGGCATTTCAATCATTGGGTCAGCGATCCGGAAAACCACACCACCGAAGAATCAAGTCGCGCTGGTTGGCCGCTTGAGAAGTCGCCAGGCGGTTACGTAGTGAAAGGTGAGCGTATCGCAGATGTTGTAGACATGCTTCTACGGATGCGAGGTGTGCCACCGCAAACTATTGTCGGTCGAGACGGCATTATCAGGGAGTACGTGAGTCCACAGCAATCGTCCGGGTCACTGGCCTCGACCCAGAACATCTCCGCAGCTGGGAGCACTGTAGTTGTCGACCCAAGCATAGATGACACCGCTGAGATGCCTCGCTCGCGTCAGTTCGCAGTGTCTGCGTGGCTGGACAGCGTGCACATCTCTGCTGACGCACTTGTGGCTGCGCAGTCTGTGAGCACCTGGGATGAGAATGACTGCAGGTCGTGGGATATGAGATGGGTCAGCCATCTGCTCCTTCACAATGAGAAGTAGACCGAGGCGAATTGCAAGGGGAAAATCCACAAGACCACGATGATGATACGATGATTGATTAACGCAGCGTTGCTTTCTGCTGTTTTATTTTGTTTGTTTGGGGAATATGATATCATTCAGGAGTTGCAGTTCACATCTCCTTTCAGGACTTTTGTTACGACTTTGTTTACTTCTAAGCATTTGTAGATGCCGCATTTGGTGGGTTATAGTAGCATATTTTAGACACAGTTTTTCTTATGTTAGGACGACCTCCCCTTTCGCATCCTTCCTTTGCTTTCGTAGGTATGCCAAT
>Ga0160429_1001254_pt1 | contig 14550 bp, 19 predicted proteins | sample SolpanmetagenomR_FD_108199 | JGI IMG/M metagenome (GOLD analysis project Ga0160429, IMG submission 108199) | Solar panel surface microbial communities from Lawrence Berkeley National Laboratory, California, USA - R | ecosystem: Engineered > Built environment > Solar panel > Unclassified ...
CAGCGCCGGACCCCTTGCAAGAGTTAGCGGCGAAGATTCGGCACGCGTACGATGTGCATCAAATTCTCCAGCAGCCACTGGTTGCCACTTTCTTCGCCAGCCCCGCCTTTGCGCACCTGTTGGAAGAAGTTCAGGCGGACGATGCCCGGAACCAGGAATTTCAGGGGGATTGGGCGACGCGCCCTCTCACCCAGGCGCAACTGTTCGCGGATGGCGGCCGCACGTGGGCGCGTCTAATTCCGACGTATCAAGCTGATTTTCGCAAACTCGTTTATGGGACGCTCCCGCCCGCCGGCGCAGTTGGCCAAACGCTGGCGCTAATTGGGGTACGCCTGCAAGAACTGGCGACGTAGCTACACCGTCGAGTACTTGGCTACGGTACTGGCCGAGATAGCGAGCGCTTTGCTGATGGCATAATTAGAAAGGCCGCTCGTTTTCAACTCGCGTATCTGCTCGATGACCGCAGCGCTCTTGGTCGGCGGCCCTATCAGCACACCTTCTGCCCTACGTCGGGCCATACCTGCCTTGGTGCGCTCGCTCAGCCGGATGCGCTCCTGCTTAGCCAGCGTAGCTAAAAGGGAAATAATGGCTTCCTGAAAGAGTCCGACTGAATCCAGGTATTGCTCCGTGAGTGACTTATACCCCACGCCCCAGCCTTGCAGTTGATTGAGATATTGCAAGGTGGGCAACGCCCCCTCGCGGCTGAAGCGGTCCAAGCTCCAGAACAGCACCAGGTCGAAGCGCCGCTGGTGGGCATCGGCAAACAGCGCCTGAAACTCCGAGCGTTTACCCGTCCCGCTCGACTCGTGCTCCACGTATTCCTTGTAGATGGTGTAGCCGTGGGCCTGCGCAAAACGCCGCAGTTCAGGTAACTGATTTTCGGTGCTCTGACCTTTATCCTTGGTCGAGACACGGGCGTAAAGGGCGACGGTTGTCATGCCCTGAAGGTACTCCAATAAGGGTCAGCTAGAAACGCTTTTAAAAAGTGCTTCTACGCTCTGGAAACGCCCTCCCGAAAAGCATCCAGTAAGGGCCTCTCTGCATACGGGTCGGCTTTTAAACTTACCCTTGTTGGGTCGACGAAGGCCTCAGGCAGGGCTAGCTGCCCATTAGGTCGTCTAGGTGATAATGCGGCTAGAGCATTTACTGAACTAGTCTTTTTAATATATATTTCCTGCTCATCCCGCTTCAGACGGGCGCGTAGGGCCCGGGCCTCCAGGTCGCGGGAACCCTTCATTACTCACCTCGGCTACGCGCTGGGCTTGCTGCTAGCGATAGAGCAGCTTGGGACTGACTCCCAGTTGCCGCGCCGCGACCTGCGTGCTACGACTCTCACCGGCCAAGCGCAGGGCCGCGGCCTTTAATCCCTCGTTGTATTTATGCCTTTTATCGGGCGATGACCCGCTGGTTTTGGTTACCATAACAGAAGAACTATACATTTTACTTCTATGCGCCTATCCTAGACTATCTCACTACAGTCTTTGTCAACCTCAACGCATACATCTGGGTCAAACTAGGGAAGACCCGCACCCTCAACTATCTCTGTAGTATGACCGTGGACGAAGGTCACGGTATCATCAGCCGGGTGCAGGTCGACTTCGATGATCGACGCGACTGCCCCCTACCCCCGAAGACACTACCTGTGCAGCAGTTTTTGCGCTGCTGCAGAAAACGCTATCGCCGTATGGTCATAATTGCTACAATTGTTACTATTTTCACTATAGTTACCATAGGGGAAATGCTTGAAATTACTACTTTGTTCAGCATAGCATATGTTACAACGGACCAAGAAATTACAGTGCGCTCCAACGCTCTATTCACCCGTGAGGCTATCGTTTGCTACCTATCCGGTACTGGTATTTTCCAGATGCTACACATCGCCATCTCACCGACCCAGTCATCATAGTTAGTATTGAGTATCAATACCCAGCCCAATCCTGGATTTAGGGTCGAAAAACAGGAGCTCTACCACGCCGGGGTTCCCGCCGGTATGCCCAGAAGTTGGTGTAGCCGAAGCCCATTAACACGCCCACGTTGTAGGATTCGCTGTAGGGGTTGCGCTCGTTACACTTCTCAAACTGAATGGCGCTCAATGCGGGTCGGAACAATTCGCTGTAACTCGCGGGCCGCAGCACTGTGCCCCTGCCCTGGTGGCCCCGAATTAGTTCGACCAAGTACTTGCTAAGGTCTGCGACGGAGGCGCAGAATCCCCCATCGGGATATGTGGCTTGGCTGTAGTAGGGTAAAGGCACAGCGGGGGACAAATAAAAGCTGGAATTACTGGGCGAACGCTACGTTGGCGAAGCGCCAGCCGGAATCCCGCATGTGTAAGGGCTTGGTGAGATACCGAGCCGTGAAATCAGGGAAGGGCTGCTCGATGGACCGCTCGACTACATAGGCTGCTAGCGCTGTCAGCAGTCCAAAGCGGTGCGGTGGCGGGCAGTCTGGGCGGCCGCCGGTAGGACGAAGGCAAAAATGAAGTAGAGTAGTGGCGCAAGAATGGCTTTGAACACGAGGCAGCTAAACAGTAGAGCCGCGGTTCCCGCTGGCAAGGGTATCAAAGCAAAGGATTGCTCCGGCGCAGGATTCTGCCTGGCTGGCATCATCGCTTAGCTTTCGCTATCCTGCTTCGGTAGTTCACTAGGCTGTCAATTGCCACTGGTCGACTTAGCCTTACCGTAATTCTTCGCCTGTTGCAACGAGAGCCTTTATTTTTAAGCGACATCGAAAATCACTCTAGGTAAATACAATACCTTGAAAGTAAGTAGCTTTTATGGTGAAACCCATAGTTGCTATGGTGACAATTGTTACCATAGCAACTATGGTGAAAAAGGCTTACATTTTGTAAATAGATTCCATTGCTTTTATTTGTACCATGCAAACAATTGTAATGGCCAACCACAAGGGAGGTACTGGCAAGACAACAAGCTGCCTGAACGTTGCCCAGACCTTGCGAGAACAGGGTCATACCGTATTGCTGCTTGATTGTGATAGCCAGTGCAACCTTACTCAAAGTTTTACGCTGCCCTCCCCGTTGGGCAAACGTCTTGATGCAGTGCTACTTGGCCAGGCGAGCTTGTCTGATACAGTACAGGAGGTAGGTGAAAGGCTCTATCTAATACCCAGCTCGCCTGATTTAGCAGAAGCTGAAGAGCGTATTGGCAAGAAGCCAGGTGCCGAATTTGCTCTAAAGGAATTGCTCGATGAAGTAGAAGCTATTGACTTCTGCTTGATTGATACCCCCGGAGGGCTGGGTAAGCTGACCTATGCAGCTCTGACAGCGGCCACCGCCGTCTTCATTCCTGCCCAACCAGAATACTACGGTATTGAAGGCCTAGTAGGCCTGCTTGATGTATGCCAACAGGTGCAGAAGCGACTGAATAAAGACCTCAAGATTGGGGGGTTATTTTTCACGCAGTACAATCGCAATGACCGGCGTCGGGCTCAGAAGGATATGGTTGCGTTGCTGGAAGCTCATCCCGTGTTTGGGCCTCTTGTTATGGACACTACCATCCGTCCCAACGTAGCGCTGGTCGAAGCTCAGATTGAAAAAGAAAGCATCTTCACTTGGGCTGGTCAATCTGCCGGCGCGCAAGATTACACCGCCCTCACGGCCGAAATCCTTACCCGTCTATGAGCACTAAACCTACCTTTGGCAAGAAGGTCCTCTCTTCCATCAATGAACGAATCGAGCCAGCTCAAGTTCAGAACCCTGAGCCAGTTTCCAATGAAGGCGAAGAGGAAGTAGTCTGGGTATCCTTTACCACTGCTGTCACCCGCGAAACGTACCTCAAGTTGAAGCAGGCTGAGTATTGGGTACCGGGCTTTCTGATGAAGGAACTAACAGAAGCGGCTTTGGTAAAGGAGTTGGCGGCCTATCCTGAGGCAGATAAACCACTGCCTGATGCGTTGCTGCAAAAGCTACTCCGCACCAGCAAGAAGCTACGATAGCCATGCAATCTTAAAGCGGTTACCTCAACGAGAAAAGTACTCCTTGAGGTAGCCAAACGAACAGCAGTAGGGTAGGGGCTAAGCTGCTAATAGCTGCAACTGCTGCTCTAGCTCTGTGATTTTGCTCTTTACCTGCGCTACAAGTGCCGGGCGAGTATCATCAGTGTACAGGAGCGATGTTTGAAAGAACGACAAGCTGTTTCGGGCATCCTCCAACTCAATCTGTAATCTCCTGCGCTGGCTGGCTAGGGTTTGACTAGTCCGATTTTTAGGTTTGGCCGGCGTTATTGGCGTTAGCTTGGTTTTCTGGTACGCTGGCAGCAAGTAACCGTCTATTAATGCTTTAAATATCGCTCCGGCCGGTTTTTTTACTTTACCTGCATCTGCCTGGGTTCGCACGGTTTGAAGCACGAAGTACACGTAGCCTTCGTCGTAAGCCTCAGCTACTAACTTCTCACGCACTATTTCTATACTCTTACTGGCTACACCAGCGGCAAGGAGTGAGGTAGCCCAACCCTCGCTTGGAGGTAGTATTTCAGGAAGTGCAGCACCCGTAGAAGGAAAAAGAAACCGGATTTCAGTGATAACCCGGCCCTGTTTAATTAACTCATACGTGAAAGGTAAATCTGTTTGTGCCAGCTCCTCTTGAGCTGGGTCGAGTACCCGAGTGCGAAAGTGGTCGAAGCGGTCAATGTATTCGTCCTTTAATCCCAGTACGTGCCGTAGTTCGCTGACACTGATTGTGCGTTTGCCAAAAGCCACGTACTCGCGCAGTAGCCAATAGATGCGGTGTGAGGCAGGCCGCTTGATTTTGAGCACCTGGCTCAACTGAGCCTTAGTAAAGTTATTCTTTAACTCTAGCAAGTAAGGCTTCAAGTGTTCATTAAATACCGCTTCCACTACTCCCTCTCGTTTCAGATAGTCAATAGCCCCCATCAACGGACGGTTTTTAATATCTGGCTCCTTCATTCGCTCGCCGTTGGGTCCCAGTACTTCTAGGAGCAGGAAGCGGCTAGCCATCTTCTCCGTCATCGCCCGCACCTCGGTGTAGACATTTTTGCTATTACTATCTGCACACAACTCACGCACAGGGATTCGGCAGACTGGTAAAGCAGTGTCTTCGCGGCCGATGCGACTAATCATGGCTAGAAAACAACGCATTTCTAGTGCCGACATAGTAAAGCCAGCGTTTACCATTGCATTATGCTGCACGACTAGGGGGTTCGTGGTGGCTATAAGTTCTTTGGTCATGAGCGCGTTGAGGGATGCCTGGCAAATGTACAGGCATTCAAACGCATTTCCCCACAATCAATTTGAACCTGTGGGGGAGTAACCCCATTTTTGTGGGGATATCAGTCCCTATTGACCCCATTTCTGTGGGGGAGTAACCCCATTTCTGTGGGGGAGTAACCCCATTTCTGTGGGGGAGTAACCCCATTTCTGTGGGAAAATTCTCTTGTGTATACCTAGTAACCAAGTAGTTACGGCACCCGTAAACTTAGTAACTTATACAAACAAAGTAACTACTGTTTCTTGAGTAGTTTTTTTATTTAAAGGTTAGTCTGTCAGGACGAGACCCATCTCTTTTGAGTAGTTTACCAGGGCGCGAGCAACCCCATTTTTGTGGGGAAATTGCTTAGGATACCCTTCTACGCGCTGTAATGGCAATTCCTATCATTTCATTCCCCCACAAAAATGGGGTTATTCCCCCACAGAAATGGGGTTGATAGAGAGGGGACTCTCATAACTTAGATACGCACAAGGTCTATTGAAGCTGAATTTGCGATATGCCAAGTACAAGTCTTCAGTACTAATTCCAACCCCATTTTTGTGGGGGTATACTTGTTTCACTGCCTTTACAGTACACAGGTTTAGTAAAAAATAGTATTCCGCGTATTTTTAGTACTTGTACCATTATAAACTACTTATTTATCAGGCAGTTGTCAGCAGTATTTATCATAATCCACGTTACCGGACAATGCGGGCAGTAGGTGGTTGGCTTCGATAAGCGGCTGCTTCGGAGTGCTAATAAGACTTTCAATAGCGTCTAAATGCCTGCCAGAGCAGTAGCCACAGGCTCCGGGATAGCGAGCTACGAGCGCACTGGGAAATAAATGACTTGTGCAGTTGATTGACTGCGCATACATTTGCAGCCAATCAACTGCATATCCCCGTGAGACGAGACGTTTTCCAAGCCATTGCCGATCCCACGCGCCGCGCCATCCTGGCCTTGCTGGCCGTGGGGGCGCTCACGCCCACGGCCATCGCCGACCATTTCGGCAGCACTCGCCAAACGGTCTCCAAGCACCTGCAGATCCTGACCGAATGTCACGTCTTGCTGCCGCAGAAGAGCGGCCGCGAAATCTATTATCACATCAACCCCGCTAAGCTGCAGGAACTCGATAGCTGGCTGCAAAGCTTCCGTCAGCTCTGGCAGGACCGTTTCGACCAATTAGATACCCTGTTAACCACCTTATAAACTCCTAGCTGCATGACCCCTCATTTTGTGTTCGAAACCGATCCGGTCGCTAAAAAGATTCGGGTAGAGCGGGTGTTCAACGCCCCCCTAGCCAAGGTATGGAAAGCTTGGACGGATCCGGAGCTGCTGGAAAAATGGATCGTGCTCCCGCACTGGACGGCCGTCACCAAGACCCTGGATTTTACCGTGGGCGGCATCTGGCTTTACGCCATGGTGAGCCCACAAGGGCAGTATCACTGGGTCTATGCGCAATTCACGGCCATCGAAGAGGGCCGGGCTATTTCCTCCACCGGTCGGTTTTGTGATGGGGACGGCAACCCGCAGCTAGAAGGCCCAAAATCGCACCGTGAGACGAGCTTCTTCTCCTTAGACAGCACTAAAACCAAGATTGAGATGGTGCTGACCTTTGAGGAAGATGCCACCCTCTCCCTGTTCGTCGACGGCGGCTTCAAACAAGGCATTGACACGACCCTTACCCAGTTGGAGGAAGTGCTTGCGGGTAAGTGGCTCTGACTAGGTGTCAACCAGTAGCCTAGCTCGTATACCTCGCTACAGCACAGTAGCCGCTAGGCGTGTCAGGGATGGAAATAAGTCGGAAGCTAGGAAAGGAGTCATTTTCTTGTGACTCTAAAAACCTATTTTCGAGCTTGTCACATTACTTAAACGAGGGGTCTAGAAAGGTGGCAAGCAGGTTCTATCTCGACTGTTTCCATGCGAGAGCGCTCCTACGTGTACATACGCATCTTCTGCTGATGCACCTGGCCAAACTCAATCATGGCCATAATAATCGGGCCGTATACTTTGCTGTAGTCAGTCGGCTCGTAGAGCACTGTCACGGGAATGTCAGCGTGGACCGTGCGGGAAATGATGCCGTTTAGTTCGAGTTCCTTGAGCTCCTTGGACAGCATGCGCGTGGTGATGCCCGGGATGCTGCGTTCAATGTCGCGGAAGCGGTGGTTGCCCGCGCAAATAGATTGGACAATGGGCAGCTTCCATTTGCCCCCCACAACATAGAGGGCATCCTGCAGGGCACGGAGGGCGGCAGGGTCGCCAAGCGGTGGGCAGCGTTTCATGCGGGCTGGTATACTCGGTGATACTGGTTACAAAGGTATACCAGTTGCCCGGTAGTTTTGCGCTTCGTTAGCCGGTTAGTTTTTGTTACCCCTTACGCTGGGGAGCCAGCCGCTTCGTCACGTACCCAATCCTGCTGATGACACCAGAACTGAAAATAGACCAGCCGACGGCGGTCCACCAAGTGCCCTCCCCAACCCCCATCACGCCAGTAACCGAGACGATGCAGGCCGTGCAGCAGCACGTCTTTGGCGGCCCCGAGGTGCTGCGCTATGAGACTGCGTCCCGGCCCGTCGTGCAACCCGGCGAGGTGCTGGTCCGCGTGCACGCCGTGAGCCTCAACCCACCCGACTGGTATTTGCGCGACGGGTACAAGGAGTTGCCCCCCGAATGGCAGCCCACCGTTGCTTTTCCCCTCATTTTAGGCACCGATGTATCCGGGGTCGTCGCCGCCGTCGCCCCGGATGTGACGGCTTTCGCCGTCGGTGACGAGGTATTTGGGATGATTCGCTTCCCTAGCGTGGGCGAGAGCCGCGGCTATGCCGAGTATGTCGCCGCCCCGGCGTCGGACCTGGCCCACAAGCCGACTGCCATCGACCACGTGCAAGCAGCCGGCGCGCCCATGTCCGGGCTCACGGCCTGGCAATATTTAGTGGAACTCGGACACACGGCCCCCAACCCGTTTCAGGCTGCGCCCCATCGCCCGGTTCCGCTGCGGGGCAAGCGGGTGCTGGTGAATGGGGCCGCCGGGGGCGTGGGCCACCTCGCGGTGCAGCTAGCCAAGTGGCAGGGGGCGCACGTTATCGCCGTGGCCTCCGGCCGGCACGAAGCCTTACTGCGCGCGCTCGGAGCGGATGAGGTGCTCGACTACACCCACACGCCGGCCGAAGACACGGTGCGGGAAGTGGACCTCGTGCTCGATACGTTGAGCGGCCCGACCACGGGCCGGTTTCTGCGCACGCTCAAGCGGGGGGGAGCGTTGTTTCCAGTCTTTTTGGGCTTCACCGAGGCCGAGGCAGCGGTTCAGCAAGGCATCACGGTCTCCATGGCCCAGGTACGCTCGAATGGCGCGCAGCTCGCGGAGTTGGGGCGTCTGCTGGCAGCCGGCACCGTGCGCGTGGTCATCGACAGCACCTTTCCGTTAGCCCAGGCGCGCCAGGCGCACGAACGCGCCGCCCGCGGGCACATTCAAGGCAAGATTGTGCTCACTGTCGCCTAAAGGAGCAGATTTTATCCACCGCTCGCGCCCCCTTGCCATGACCACGCCCGCTCCAGCGGCCGAACGCCACCTGCTCGTCACGCTTCGCAGCCAGCCTGCGCACCGCTCGCGCGTGCAACAACTTCTGTACGAGCTCATCGACCCTGTCCGCAGCGAACTTGGCTGCTTATACTATCACCTGTTCGCGCACGCCGAGGATCCGAATGCGTTCATACTAGTAGCGGGCTGGGTCGATGAGGCGGCCGTTGCGGCCCACCCCACGCACCCCGCCGTGCCCGGCATCCTGGCCCTGGTACAGCCCCTGCTGGCGAGCCCCTGGGAAGTGCTTCCCACCCGGCGGGTGAGCGAGAATCCCCCGTAGTGGCACGACCCGGTCGCGAGGGTTCGCTAAGCAGCGTGGCCGCTAGCGGTGGCTACGGAGCTACCCGAAGCGAGCAGGCTCGTGCTTAGGTAGCTCCGTAGCCAGCACGCTGTCCCAGCAACAAGGTGAGGCATCTTAAGTGCAAAAAGACATTATATAAACGTGCGCGTTCTGAAAAGGTATAGATACGGGCCTTTCGTTTGTAACCTAGCGGGGGCTTCACGCCGCTTTCTGGAGCATGGCTCGGCTAGCGTGCGCGCTGGGCGCTACTTTCGGGGGAGTGGTTCAGCTGCTCGCTCCTGCCCATGTTCGGATTCCTGTCGCCCTGGCTGCTTTACGCCGCCCTCGGAAGCGTCGGCCTGGTCGGCCTCGGCTTGCCGCTGCCACCGGCCCCTCGTGTACCTGCGCGGCCAGCTAGTGTGCTGCCCCAGCCCAATACCTTGACGCCGGCCGAGCGGCGCGCCGGCTGGCAACTGCTCTTCGATGGGCGTACCTCCTGCGGCTGGCGGAGCGCCAAGGGCCCCACTTTTCCCACCCAGGGCTGGCGCATCGCCCAGGGTATGCTCACCACGCTGGCGGCCGAGGGCAAAGAAGCGGCTAATGGGGGCGATATCATTACCACCGCCACCTATACTGCCTTTGACTTCAGCTTCGAGTTCAAGCTAACGCGCGGAGCTAATAGCGGCCTAATCTATTTCGTGACCCTGGCCGAGCAGACCCCCGGGTCGCCCATCGGGCTGGAATACCAACTCCTCGATGATGCCCGCCACCCCGATGCCCATCTCGGCCACGACGGCAACCGCACGCTCGCCTCGCTCTACGACTTGCTGCCCGCCGTCAAACCCGCGGCTAGTCAACGCCCTATCGGCGCGTGGAACGTGGGGCGGGTGGTGGTCTATGCAAATAATCACGTCGAGCATTACCTCAATGGGGTGAGGGTGCTGGAATATGAGCGGGGTTCCGCGGCCTTCCGCAGCCTCGTAGCCGGGAGCAAATACCACGTCTGGCCTGGCTTTGGGGAGGCCCCAGCGGGGCATCTGCTCTTACAAGATCATGGCTTTGAGGTCTCGTTTCGCAGCCTCAAAATTCGCCCGCTGCCCTGAGGTGTGCCTGCCACCCCAAATCTAAGGGACCAGGGCTCGTTACTCCTGAATCTTCTGGGTGAGCTAGCAAAAGCAGTAGCGAACGCTGAAAAGACATTTTGTAAACGACGGCTTACAAGCTGTCTCAAGCATCTGGCTCCTGCTGTAAGGGCCGGTGGTAAGCGTAGAGACGCAAGCTGTCGGGTAATCTCACTAGCCGAAACTGCCCTATCGCTGCTAGGTGCTGCTGCAGCGCGTCTAAGTCTTGTACGACTCCTTTGTCGCTCGTGACCTGGGGAAAGCTTAGCCATTCGACTTCGCGGTATGCGTACCAGCCCCGTGGTGGCCCACTCACCATCGCTTCCATGGCCTGGGCGTAGTAGTTGAAGTCATACGAGGTATGCTCGTTGAAGAACAGGTGCCGTCCGCTGTAGTCCGCTTCCCAGATAAGCTTCACCTGGCATTCCTGCACCGCAGGCCACTGTTGCACTAAACCAGTGAGCAGCTTTACCCACTTCGCATTGCTCAGCAGGGGCTGCAGGTGAGTCCTCGCAATGAGCTTGTCTAAACCCGCCTCATCTGGTTGAGTCATCCTATACTGTTTCATTACCTCCTAGCAGCTGATTTTCCTCCAATCTACCACCGGCTTATGACGAAGCCAGCAGTCGCGCAGCGCAACTACAAAAAGTACTGTTCACATGCTCAGGGGAACAGGTCGATCTGGTGTTCAATCAACTCATACAGCCCCTGGACAATGCGCGGACGCAGGGAGTCAAACGCGGCACCAGCCGCCTCTACTGCGGGCGCCGGCGTATAACTACCCGTATGAAGTAGTTGGTGGCGACGGCGCTCGGCCTGCTCTTGTTCAAGCGCCGCGACGTGGCGCAACGCGTGGCTAACTTGCGGGAGTACCAATAACTGGTCGAGGTAGGCGAGCACCACTTCTAGGTGGAAATACACGGCGGCGTCCAGCCCTTCCCAGTCTTCATAAGTCAGCCACTCATTCACTAGTAGCACGCAGGCCAGCGGAGACGGCAATCGCTGTGCGGCCTCGAAGTTGAGCCAATACGTGCGGGGCACCTGATGCGTCTGTTCCACTACGTCGGCCACCCGACGCACCGCGTCAGCAGGCTCCCGGTAGCGCCGCAGTAGGCGTTGCGTGAGCGAGTAACGCACCTGCTCCAGCTGCTGCTGCGTCCGCGCCACGTCATAACCCGTCCGTTCCAGGGCCTGGCGAGCGGCTGCCTCCGACACGTGCGCTTGGTGGGCTACCACCCGCACGAGCTCCTGCTGAAAGAGCGCTTCGGCGGCCGCCACGTTGCCGTTGGTCTGCTGGAGCAGCGCGAGCCCGTGCCGCACGCCAATCGGGGTACGTTGACGCAAGGCACTCAATTCGGCTAGGTAGGCTCCCATAGGCATGCGCCGGGCTGCTGGTAGACTGCTATTTCGGACGCGACTAAATTAGGCTTAGGCCAAGTACTTAGCTACGGTGCTGGCGGAAATCCCCATCGTTTTACTGATGGCATAATTGGACAGGCCCCCACCCTTGAGCCGGCGAATCTGCTCAATTTGCGCCGCTGTCTTGCCCGGGGTGCCGAGTTTAACGCCGGCAGCCTTCTTCTTAGCTAGGGCCGCTTTCGTATTCTCGGAAATCTTAATCAAGTCTTGCGCCGCGATGGTGGCCAGCATCGAGACGATCACATCGCCGAAGGGTCCGAGCGAGTCGAGGTAAGGCTCGGTGAAGGATTTGTAATTCACCCCGTGGTCCTTGAGCTCCTTCAAATAGCGTAGCGTGGCCAGGGCTCCTTCCCGGCTGAAACGGTCCAAGCGCCAGAACACCACGAGGTCAAACTTCTTTTGATAAGCCTCGATCAGCAGCTGCTTGAACTCCGCGCGCTCGGCCTTGCCTCCCGACTCCTGGTCGGTGTACACCTTATAGATGGTGCCGTGCTGCTCGGCAAACTCGCGCAGCTGGTGCAGTTGGTTCTCGGTGTCCTGACCTTTGTCTTTCGTCGACACGCGCGCATAAATGGCGACTCTCATGCCCCAAAATACGCGCTTGCCCGCCACACGCCTTTCCAGTAGGTATCATTGCGGCCTCCATCGCCTCCCAACCCCGCTGCCCGCATGAACCTGCTTGACTTTGTCGATTACCTCCTGGACTCGGTTAAATTAGCAGCCTTCTATCGCCAACAGGGCTTCGGGCCAGAAGCTGTGGAGGAGGGGCTAACCATCTATATGGTGGGCTCTACGATTACGCTAGCCGCGGACATTCGCTTACTAACGTTCGAAGAGACCGAAGGGCGTAGTAAAATTCAACTGAACGGGATTGACTACGTCTATGTGCTAGAAGTGGACTTAGCTATCGACTTACTGAGGGCTGCTGAGCCCGGCGTCGTGACCAAGCTCGACCAAGCCAACCGCATCGTGGAGTACGCCATTTATGACGCGTGACCCGTTTGGCAGGGCTGCTCAAGACTGCGCGATAAGCCGGGCAACAACGCTCTTTCGACAGGCATTTTTGCCATCCAAAAAAGGGTATCAAAAAAGCAGCCCGAAAACCGGCGTTTTCGGGGCCGCTAGGGCACTCGCTAGACTAGTCCAAGAAACGAGCGTTTTTTGGAGGGGATATGAGTGAGCTGAAAATAGTGGTTCAGCAAAACGAGCCATTGGTTTTGACTGACCTTTGCAAGCAGGCTTGCTTATAATGATTCACTCGGTGTCTACTCCCTTTCCTTTGTGCGTTCGTGTGTTGCTGCTCCTCTGGCTGCTGGCCACTTGCACGCACTGCGGCCCCGCTATCAGCGAAGAACAAAGGCAAGCTGCCGCGCGACTGACAGTCGATACGGTAGAGGTTACGTCCGCTCACGTCGAACGAGAGAATAGCTCGGAGTTGGCCAACTGGGCCGTCTTTGAATCAGGGCGAGAAATTCTCTGCGTCCCGCCCGGCTGGACATCTCACTTAGAAGATAACGGCCAAGAACTTGTCTTGCTTCCGCCTACTAGCGCTGACAGTACCGAACGGGTCACTTTCACCCGCCTGGCCAAGGACGCTCCTGCCCTGGATTACCCGGCCGTGGCCCGGCGTCTCGCTGCCTCAGCATTTTCTCGCTTCGGTGAGGCAACGGCCGACACGTTGAATCAACTCGTTTTCCCGCACGACTTCGCGGTGGAGCGGAACGCGGCCCTGCAGAAGCAGGGGAAGCCCTACCGAGGGTATTGCTTGGTATACGTGGACAATCGCAACCTATACCTATTTCGCATCGTGCTGGCACAAGACCGGTTGAACGCCTATTCGGGTAGTCTACTGCGCGACATCATTGGAAATCTGCACATCGACGGCAAACCCTTTGTCGACCATCTGAATCAATTGCAGCAGATAATTCGCCTGCACTAGTAATGAGCTAGATAGTTCACACAAAGGGTCGTTTTAGTGAACTACTAGCGCCTTGTTTACAAGCCGCTATTCTACATAGGGCCGGCTCTGCCCCTCGTCCGTCACAATATATCTTCCGAGTTGGCGCTCAATTTCTCGTTGCGTGAGAAACAGCGTCCAAGCTGCGGGACTAAGATGATTGCGAAATAAGGAGGTAAACGGTTCATTGTAGTAATAAGCCTCCGTAAATAGTTCGAGCACAATCGCTTCTTCGGTAGCTGGCCCGCCAATCTCCAAGGAATGATTGATAAAGGCCAGCACTTGTTGCTGCTCCTGCAGGGTGCGCGCGGGATGGAAGAAAATTCGTCGCACCTCGCCTAATGCCATATAGGCGCCATATTCTTCCTCGCACACGCCGCCTAAGGCAGGGATCAGGGTATTGGCGTGTTGCGCCAACCTATCATAATAGGCATTAGCCTGTGGAATGTGCGTCATACGCCTAGCTATTGGATCACCTAATGGAGATAACGGATGAGGTGCAGAAGTAGGGAGAGAGTACTTTCGTTAAACAACTTAGGCACTGTAATCACTGCCCATTACTCACTGCTAGCATCATTCAATTGTAGAGCGAAGCAGGCTCAGAAAGGTCCTTCCCGAGCAAATGGCTCAGAAAATCACTGTTAAGTCCGTTTCCAGTACGTGATGGGGGTACAATAGGTCGAAATCGAGTAAGTCTTGAAGGTGCACCTTTCGGAACAGGTATATGCCAACAGTATACCAGTTAGGTAAGCCTGTAGCTAAGAATTCTATTCCAGCCAGCGTTTAAACAGGGGGGTTCGCTCACGGCTGACCAGCACTTCGTCAGGACGGGAGGGTAGCAATTCTATTTTGAGCTTGCCTGAGAAGTGGTTGTATATTTTGCCAATGGCTTTAAGCGAAGCTAGATACTGCCGGTTTAGCCGGAAGAACTTAGCTGGGTCAAGTAGGCTCTCTAGCTTTTCTAAATTGTGC
>Ga0160429_1001255_pt1 | contig 14539 bp, 10 predicted proteins | sample SolpanmetagenomR_FD_108199 | JGI IMG/M metagenome (GOLD analysis project Ga0160429, IMG submission 108199) | Solar panel surface microbial communities from Lawrence Berkeley National Laboratory, California, USA - R | ecosystem: Engineered > Built environment > Solar panel > Unclassified ...
AACCGCCGGACCCTCTACAACCGCGCCTCTGCGGATCCGGCCGGGAAGCCCTGGTCCGAACGCAAGAAGATGATCTGGTGGGACGAGGCGCAGGCCAAGTGGACCGGCAACGACGTGCCAGACTTTCTGGCCGACAAGCGGCCGGACTACCGCCCGGACTGGTCGAAGCGGCCGCACGGCATGGACGCGCTGGGCGGCGACGACCCGTTCATCATGGAGGCGGACGGCAAGTGCGCACTGTTCGTGCCGTCCGGGCTCAAGGACGGGCCGCTGCCGACGCATTACGAGCCGATCGAGAGTCCGGTCCGCAACCCGCTCTACCCGAAGCAGCAGCGCAACCCGACCGCGAAGCTCTGGGGCCGGCCCGGCAACGAACTCCACGACACCGCCGACCCGCGATTCCCCTACGTCTTCACCACCTTCCGCCTGACCGAGATGCATTGCGGCGGCATCGCCACCCGAGTCATGCCCCACACGGCGGAACTCCAGCCGGAGGCCTTCGTGGAAATCTCCCCGGAACTCGCGGCGAGCCTCAGGATACGGCACCTCGGCTGGACCGTGATCTCGACCCTGCGCGGCGAGGTCGAGGTTCGGGCCATGGTCACGGAGCGGCTCAAGCCCTTCCGGATCGACGGCCGGGAGGTCCACCAGATCGGCATGCCCTGGGTCTACGGTTGGCAGGGCTACGCGCGGGGCGACGTCGCCAACGTGCTGCTGGCGATCACCGGCGACGCCAACACCAGCATCCACTCGACCAAGGCGATCACCTGCAACATACGGCCCGGCCGCAAGGCGCGGCCGGACGTGCTCGGGCAGAGCGAGGCCCGGACGTGAGCGCCGCCCCTGGCCGGGAGTCCGGCCACCGAGCGCTCGCCGCCCTCGACATCGTGCTGGCGCGCAAGCCTGAGCGCGACGACGACCGTCTCTCGGAAGCGACGGCAGAGCTGACGAAGTTCCGCGACGCGATCATCGCGGAGCAGCGCGGCGGCGGCGTCCGCAGCGCGAACGACCGGCAGCACCTCGCCCATCTGAACGCGGTGCTCAGCGTGGTTCTCGGCGTGCATTTTCCCCTGGGAGAGACACCGTGGGACGAGCTTCAGAAGGCCCGGGACTGGCTCTCCGATCTTGTCAGGACATCATAGCTGGTGTTTTCGTTTCCAGGTGGAGCAGGTCGGCCCGCTGAAGATCCATGATCCGGACCGGCGTCAGCGTTCTTTGGACAATCAACGCCGCTTTCAACGGACACTACACGGTCGATGGAACACAGGAGACGCGCGCTGACTGTACTGAGACCTCTCATGCCGCCGAACTGGCATGCCCATCATCGCAAAATGCGCTGATCCTGAATTGGTCCGGACGTTCTGGATCCGCTCTTTGCCCCGAACCGCCCGGACGTAGGCCGGCGGCTCCCGGAACCGTCCCCGTGACCGTTTCACGGCCATTGCGGTCGGTAAGTTGACTTGGCAGCGATCCCGGTAGCCGACGTTTCCGCATGCAGGGTGATCGACACGCCTTGGTCATGTCACTCTTCAGTCCGGCCGATCATGCCCGGCCGAACCGGTTCGCTCATGACGGGACGGCCCTCCTGCGCTAAGCGTCGAGCCGGTCCCCCGCCAGTTGCGCAGGGATCGCCCGCGGAAAGGACTGTTCGTGGCCTCTGTTCTGGCCCCCCCTGCCACGCATGCCTTCCTCGCCGGCGGCGGCGCGATCGGCCTGCTTGTCGGCTCGCGGGATTGGTCTGCGACCCCGCTCGGCCCCATCGAGGAGTGGTCGTCGAGCCTGAAGACCGCGGTCAACATCATGCTCACCTCGTCGAGCCCGGTGTCGATCCTCTGGGGACCTGAGCGCATCCAGCTCTACAACGACGCGTACGTCCCGATCGCGGCAGAGCGGCACCCGGACGCGCTCGGCCGGTCGGCGGCCCGGAACTGGAGCGAGGCTTACGAAACGTTCCTCGGGCCCCTCCTCGATCGTGTGTTCGAAGGCGAGACGGTCCGGATCGACGAGCACGCGGTGCTGCTGCGGAAATCGTTGGGGCTCGTCGAGCAGCGCTTCTTCACCGGCAGCTTCCAGCCCGTGCGCGATGAGACCGGACGGGTAAAGGGCGTCTTTCACCCGCTCTCCGAGGTGACCGGCAATCAGGCGGCCGCACGAGATCAGCGCCGCGCCGAGCGCGCGCTGCGGGAAAGTGAGACGCGCTACCGACAGATTGTCGAGGGCGCCGAAGACTACGCGATCGTACGCCTCAACGATCGCGGGATCATCACGACGTGGAACACGGGGGCGGAGCGCCTCACGGGTTTCACCGAGCGCGATGCGATCGGGCAGCCGGGGAATATCCTGTTCACACCCGAAGACCGAGCCTTGGGCCGGGCCGACGCGGAGTTGAGCCGGGCGATGCGCCACGGGCGAGCGCAGAACGAGCGCTGGCACATGCGCAAGGACGGCAGCCGGTTCTGGGCCTCCGGGCTCATGATGCGTCTCGACGCTGACGGCGGCAGCTATCTCAACATGTTCCGCGACCGAACGGCCGAGCACGAGACCGAGGCGGCCCTGGCCGCCGAAGTCGCGGCGCTCGGGCGCTTGCAGGACATCAGCACGCGGCTGGTCGGCGACGAGGCTCCGCAAGCCATATACGACGCCATCCTGACCGCCGCCGCCGAACTGATGGGGTCCGAATGCGCCAGCATCCAGATGCTGGACGAGGCCGGGGATCTCAAACTCCTGGCACACCGCGGCTACGACCCACGCTCGGCGGCTTACTGGCAGACGGTCGACGCGAATTCCGAGAGCACGTGTGGCATCGCGATGACCACGGGCAAACGCGTGATCGTGCCCGACGTGGAACTCAGCGGCTTGGCCCACGACAGCGGCGATCTTCAGTCCTACCGCTGGACGGGTATGCGGGCGATCCAAACGACGCCGCTGCTGTCACGCTCGGGCAAGCCCATCGGCATGCTCTCGACGCACTGGAAAGACCCGCACACCCCTCCGGAGCGCGATCTGAAGCTGTTCGATGTCCTCGCCCGCCAAGCGGCCGACGCGATCGAACGAACGACGGCTCAGGCAAACCTGCGCGAAAGCGAGGCGAGGCAGGCGTTCCTGCTCGCGCTCTCGGATGCGTTGCGCCTCCTCAGCACGCCGGCGGAGATCGCCTCGACTGCGGCGGAGCGTCTGGCCGAACGCTTCCACCTGAGCCGGGTCTTCTACGCTGAGTTCTTCGGCACCCGGATGAGGGTGGAGCGCGACTACACCAGGGGCGTCGATTCGCTCGTGGGTGAGCACGATCTGGCGACGTTCGGACCGGACCTGCTGGGCGCGTATCACGATTGCCCGATCGTCAAAGTCGACGACGTCCGCACGGACGTGAGGTTCAGCGAGGACGCACGCTCAGGGCTCCTCGCCAGGCAAGTCGGCGCCTACCTCGATGTCGTGCTCTTCGAGCGCGAGCGTTGGGTGAGCGTGCTTGCCTTGCAGAGCGCCACAGCCCGGAACTGGACATCCGTCGAGGAGGGTCTGTTCCGAGAGGTCGGTGAACGCATCAAAGTCGCCATCGAGCGCGCCCGCGCTGAGGATCGACTCCGCGAGTTGAACGACACGCTCGAGCGGCGGGTCTCCGAGGCGCTCGCCGAGCGCAACATGCTCGCGAAGCTCGTCGAGATGACCGACGTCATGATCATGGCGATCGACTTCGAGTACAACATCCTCGCCTTGAATGGCGCTAACGCCACGGAGTTCGAGCGCATCTACGGCGTGCGCCCGAAGGCAGGCGACAACATGCTGGAGCTGCTCGCCGACCAACCGGAGCACCAGGAACAGGTCCGGACCGGCTGGGTGCAGGGCATGCGCGGCGAGCCGGTCACGTTCGTCGAGAATTATGGCGATCCGGACCGGGGCCGCCCCTACTTCGAAGTAAATTTCCGGCCCCTGCGCAACGAGGCCGGCGAGCAGGTGGGTGTCTACCAGTTTGTAACGGACGTCAGCGACCGCCTCCGCCGCGAGGCGCAGCTCGCCGAGGCGCAGGAAGCGCTTCGCCAGTCGCAAAAGATGGAGGCGATGGGTCAGCTGACCGGCGGAGTCGCGCACGACTTCAACAATCTGCTGACCCCGATCGTGGGCTCGCTCGACATGCTTCAGCGAAGGCAGCTCGGCGGTGAGCGCGAGCAGCGCCTGATCGCTGGTGCGATGCAATCGGCCGAGCGGGCGAAGACGCTGGTCCAGCGGCTGCTGGCGTTTGCGCGCCGTCAGCCGCTTCAGCCGGTGCCGGTCGACATTGCCAAGCTGGTCACCGGCATGGGCGAACTGGTCGCGAGCACCACGGGTCCGCAGATCAAGGTCCTGGTCGACGCTCCGGACGGGCTGCCGCTGGCGAAGGCCGATCCGAACCAGCTTGAGATGGCGCTTCTGAACCTCGCCGTGAACGCGCGGGATGCTATGGAGGACGGTGGAACGCTCCGCATCTCGACCAGCGTAGAAGACGTGAGAGCGGGCCATCGGACCAAGCTACGACCTGGGACGTACCTTTGCCTGTCCGTTGCCGACACGGGTTCAGGCATGGACGAGGCGACGATCACGCGCGCCGTCGAGCCGTTCTTTTCGACCAAGGGGGTCGGCAAGGGGACGGGTCTCGGACTGTCGATGGTCCATGGGCTTGCCTCGCAACTGGGTGGCGCGCTGGCGATCCAGAGCCGACCCGGGCTCGGCACCAACGTCGAGCTGTGGCTCCCCCGAAGCACGGGCGGCCAGGGGGCCGTCAGGCCAGCGGTCAAGATGTCCGAGTTGCTCACCACGCGCGGAACGGCGCTCCTCGTCGACGACGAGGAACTCGTGCGGATGAGCACGGCGGATATGCTGAGCGATCTGGGCTATGCGGTGGTCGAAGCCACTTCGGCGGAGGCGGCTCTCAATCTCGTCGACAAAGGCGAGCACTTCGACCTTCTCGTGACCGATCACCTGATGCCGGGCATCAGCGGGACCGAACTGGCGCGCACGATGCGGACAGCCAGACCCGGGATGCCCGTCCTGCTGGTATCCGGCTACGCTGAGCGCGAAGGCCTGGATCCGGACCTGCCGCGGCTGACCAAGCCGTTCCGCAAGGACGAGCTGGCGTCAAGCCTCGCCCGACTCACAGCGGACCCGTGATCGACGGGGCCTTGCAGGGGCCCGCCGCGCCTCCCCCGTGCGGACAGCGCCGCGGCACCCCGACAGGTAGCATCGCCGAACGAATATCCGGCGGCCACCCCGAACAGCGCAAGCCGGCTATCGGCCGGATCTTGTCTCTGCCGATGGGCCGCAGCTGCGTCTTCGGCGAATGGTTTATGGAAATCCCACGGTCAGATGATCTGACGGCCACAATGGGCATCGTGGCCGTGCCCGAGATGGTCCGCACCACGTTCCGCGGCGGTGCGTTTCGGCGACCGTCAGTTCAGCCCGAATGGTGTCCTGCGACGCGGCGCTGGCTTCCCGGACGCCGGTCGCCCACGCCGTGATCCGCGGCGTCCCGTGATCGCGTGGGATCGTTCGGGAGATCCGAGGGTTGTCATGCTGCACCGCAACCATCCCTGCGATCATCCGTCGGCCGCGCGTATCTGGCGGCCGCTCAGATCGTGCGGCCTGCCCCCTGGCAGCGCGTGGATGGATGGCTCGCGGTACAAAGGACCCCTTCATGCGCCTCGAACTCTCCCTGGCCGGCTCAACCCTTCTGCTCGGCCTCATGCCGCTCCCGGCGCAGGCCAGCTCCTGCGCCGAGCAGATCGGGACGATCGAACGCCGTCTCGACAGCGCCGGTGCTGTTCACGTGGCCGGCCTCCAGGACGGCCACACGATCCGCAGCAGCCATTCGCCGAAAGCTCTCGCAGCAGCTCCGCCGAGCGCGCCCAGCGACGCCGCGATGATCCCCACATCGGCGCACGTCGCCGACGCGCGTCGACTTCTCGACCGAGCCGCCGAGGAAGATCGCGCCGGTCATCAACGGGCGTGTGAGGAGACGATGACCCGTGCCAAGTCCATGATCGGCGCGCTGCCGTAGAGCGGCGCAGGCGCTTCCGGTTCGGCCTTCAACCCGCCGGCCCCACTGCATGGCTTCAGCGCGATCCGATTGATCGACGAGCATGTCCCGCAATTCACTTGGATGATCTCATGACACGCCAGTCCTTCACCGAGCGTTGGCTCGGACCGACGCTGATCGGGTCCGCGGCCGCGCTCGCCGCCTCTGCGCTCTACGCTGCCTCGAAGTCGCGTGAGGCCGAGCGTGAGACCCCGCCGATCGGCCAGTTCCTCACCGTCGATGGGGTGAGGCTGCACTACGTTGAACGCGGTCGCGGCGAGCCGCTGGTGCTGATTCACGGCAACGGCATGATGATCCAGGATTTCCTGGTCAGCGGCATCGTCGACGATCTCGTCAAGCGTTACCGCGTCATCATCATCGACCGGCCCGGCTACGGCTACAGCGACCGCCCGCGCGGTCTCTGGACGCCGCGCGCCCACGCCACGCTGTTCCAGAAGGCGCTTCAGCAGCTCGGCGTGACGCAGGCCATCGTGCTTGGGCATTCCTGGGGTGCACTGGTCGCGGTCGCCCTCGCGCTTCAGGCTCCGCAGCTCGTCCGCAGCTTGGTCCTGGCCTCCGGATATTACTACCCAACGCTGCGCGCCGACGTCTTGCTCTCATCCCCGGTGGCGATCCCCGGCATCGGCGACCTAATGCGCCACACCGTGTCGCCCGTGGTTGGCCGGATCCTGCAACCCGCCTTGATCAAGGCCATGTTCGCGCCGGCTGCCGTACCAGAACGGTTCGACCGCCAGTTCCCGAAAGCCATGATGCTGCGGCCGGTGCAGCTACGAGCCTCGGCGGAGGACGCCGCGCTCATGACACCCGTGACTGTCGAGCTTCAGAGGCACTATCGCGACCTGAAGCTCCCGGTGGTCATCATCGTGGGCGGAGACGATCAGATTGCCGACGTCGACCGGCAGTCGAAGCGCCTGCACAGCGAGCTGCCCGACAGTGACCTCATCATCGTGCCCGGGATGGGCCACATGATCCAGCACCTGGCACCGGCGGAGGTCATCTCCGCGATCGACCGCGCCTCTGAGCGGGTCCGCCACGCCGCCTGACGGGTAGAGTCCGCGGATCGTGACGTCGCGACTGTTCGATACCGGTGTCAGGGCGCGCCTGTTCCTCGACACCACCACGTCGGAGAACAGGCCGGGCGGGCTCACAGCTGGCTCATGACCGCCGTACCCCGCCCCAATGCTGATCTGCAACCTGAAGGATCAGCTTGTCGAGCGTGAGATCGGTAATCGCCTTTCGGAGCCGCGGGTTGTCGGTCTCCAGATCTTTCATCCGCCGGATCTGATCGGTCTTGAGGCCACGTACCCACGTCGCCAGCGCCAGTAAGTCACCTCGCTCATGCCGATTGCGCGGATCGGTATTGCCACGCTGTGGCCTCGGTCGACCAGCCCATCCGCCTGCAGCAGCTTCGCGACGATCTCTTCAGGCTTGGGCCGCTTCTTCGACATCGATCCGTCCTCCAGGCTCGGAAGCCATACCAAAGGGCGGACCGCTGCATTGGGAGACGATGATTTGACCAAATGCGGGGATTCCGTTGCGTCCGACGAGCGCAACCGCTCGAAGAGAGCGTTGCAGATCCGCCACATTCCACACAGCATATTTCCAGATTGCAATTCATCTAAGTCAAGACGGCGCCGCGATCATGATGTCCCTCAGTGCGGTACGCGAAAGATAAGAATCCATCTAAGATCCATTTTAGAAACATCCCCCCCGCGATAGGGGATTAAACCTTGATCCACATTGTGTCCCGCCAGTAACTCCGCATCCGACGACGATGAGATTTTCGGGACATTTCGGCTTTCGTGCGAAGCCGCGGAGTGGATGATGGGCAGGATTCTCCAGTGTCGTTTCCTCGGGCTTCTGCTGACTAGCACCGTATCTGCCACGGTGGCGCATGCACAGCGGGACGTCGCTCCGGCCGAACTTGCCGAGGCCGTAACGCTGGACCAACTCACCGTCGAGAGTACAGGCGAGCGCTTGGAACCGCAGGGCGGCGTCACCATCGGGTATTTGACCAAGCAGACGCGCAGCGCGACGAAGACGAGCACCCCGGTCATCGACATCCCGCAATCCATCACTATCGTCCCGCGGGAGCAATTCCTGGATCAGAATTATCAGAACCTGACCGAGCAGCTGCGGTTCGTGCCGGGTCTGATCCCCGCGCAGGGTGAGAGCAATCGCGATCAGGTGCTGATCCGTGGCCAGAACACCAGCGCGGATTTCTACGTCAACGGCATCCGTGACGACGTTCAATACTTCCGCGATTTGTACAACATCCAGCGGATCGAGGTCCTGAAGGGGCCGGACTCCCTCATCTTCGGCCGCGGCGGCGGGGGTGGCGTCATCAACCGTGTCCTCAAAGAGGCGGACGGCTACCGTGTCAGGGAGATCGTAGCCGGCGGCGGCCAGTTCGGCGACAAGCGCGTGGCCGTCGATGTCGGCGATCGGATCAGCGACAGCGTCTTCTTCCGCCTGAACGGCGTGTTCGAGGATTCGGGGACCTACCGCCAGTTCGGCGACCTGACCCGCTACGGCGTCAATCCGACCGCCACGTTCCTCATTGGCCCGCAGACGACGCTGAAGCTCTCATACGAGTACTTCCACGATCAGCGCTTCCCCGATCGGGGCATTCCCTCGCAGTTCGGCCGCCCTTACCGGTACCGTGACAACATCCGGACCTTCTTTGGCAATCCGAATGTGAATTTCACCAAGGTCGATGCCAACATCGCCACCGTGCAGCTCGATCACCAGTTCGACTCAGGGGTCGAGCTGCACAGCCAGCTGCGATTCGCCGACTACGACCGGTATTACGTCAACACGCTTCCGGGCAGCACCGTGAACGCGACGGGGACCGCCGTGACGATCACCGGGTACCGCAACGACACGCCGCGGACGAACTACTTCAACCAGAACGACTTTACTTACAAATTCCTGACCGGCGGCATCAAGCACACTCTTCTCGGCGGGTTCGAGCTCGGCTACCAGGAGGGGCTGGCCTATCGGCAGTCCCTGTCCTTCGGGAACAGCCTCGCGACTAGCGTCGTGGTCAACCCGCTTCGCCCGCTGACCTTCGCGCCCACAGTTCTGCGCAACAACGGCACGACGGATTCCAACGCGCGCTACAGCCTCGGCCTCGCGGCTGTCTACGCCCAAGACCAGATCGATATCACCGACTGGCTGCAGATCGTCGGCGGCCTGCGCTACGATCATTTCGATTTCGCGTCCACGGACCGGCGCACGCTGCTGACCAACAACCGCGTGGATGATCCGATTTCGCCGCGCGCCGGCCTGGTGTTGAAGCCGCTGCCTAATCTCGCGCTCTATACCAGCTACAGCGTGTCCTATCTGCCCTCCTCCGGCGACCAGATCGGGAACTTCACGCCGGGCTTGGTCATCGCCAAGCCGGAGCAATTTGAGAATACCGAGGTCGGTATCAAGTACGACGTCAATCCGCGCTTTCAGCTCACTGCCGCGGCCTACAATCTGGATCGGTACAACCAGCGTTTGGCCGATCCGAACAACCCCGGCTTCTTCATCCTGTCGGGCAAGACCAACACGCAGGGCTTCGAGGTCGGCGCGAACGGGTACCTCACGGATTGGTGGCAGATCGCGGGCGGCTACGCCTTCACGGATGCGCGCATCGCGAGCGCGACCTCAGCCGTGATCGTGGCCGGCAACACGGTCGGCCTGGTCCCGTTCAACGCCTTCACTTTGTGGAACAAGTTCGACGTGACGCGCGAATTTGCCATCGGCGTCGGCATCCTGACCTACTCACACACTTTCGCAGCGTCGGACAATACAGTGCGTCTACCGGGATACACGCGGATCGACCTCGGATTGTTTTACAACATCAGCGAATCCGTCCGTGCGCAGATCAACATCGAGAACCTGTTCGACAGGCGTTACATCTCCACAGCGGACAACAACAACAACATCACGCCGGGCGCTCCGCGGACGATCAGGGCACAGATCATCGCTCGGTTCTGAGCGCGGCCGCTCTCTGGTGTTAAGGCTGCAGGCACGCAAAATCGTCGAACGCAGGCGAAGGTTCATCGTTTGACGGTGCGGCGACGTCCAGTCCGATGCAACTGACATTTGGGAGCGGACAGTCCTCCAGCGACCCAGTTTTGCCGCACGAGAACATCTGCGCTGTCACTGTCAGACGACGTTCCTTCCGGCTGTACTCGGACAGCAGTTCGCTCGATTCGAGCGTCGATATAAGTCGGCCTATCGTAGGCGGGTGGACGCCCAAAGCCATTTGCACGATCGTTGTCACTCCAGAACGAGCTGAGGCTCGTCCGCGCGGCCCGGCGGATGTCGCAACACCTCGTATCGGTCGTCGGCGTAACGATGTCGCCGCGTCAGTGTCGGCGCGAATAGTTTCCTCCTTGCGCGTCGCCTCGGCACTGTCCGTGCCGCTCGGCCCCGATCCATGCGGGACCGGCCATCTCCTGACGTCGTGCCGGCAGGCTCCGGATCACAACGGTAACACGCTGCGATAGCCGTCGCGCGAACGCCTCATTCGCCCGCCAATCCGCACGTCAGCCTTCTCCCGGCCCTTTCGGAAAGGTGCCGGAGGCAGAGTAAAGCACCACGCTTTCACCGACTCGGCCGGGCGCCTACATATCCGGCATGCCCGTCCTCCTGGCGCTCGCCGTCGCCCTCCTGTTCGGCCTCGTGTTCGGCCCCCAGTGGTGGGTGCGCCGGGCGATGCAGCAACATGCCACCGAGCGGCCAGACCTGCCTGGAACCGGAGGCGAGCTCGCCCGCCATCTGCTCGACCTAGCGCAGCTCGAGCACGTTCCCGTCGAGATCGCGCCAGCCGACCACTACGACCCAGTCGCGGACGTCGTGCGCCTGTCGCCGGAGAACCATAATGGCCGCTCGATCACGGCGGTCGCAGTCGCGGCGCATGAGGTCTCCCATGCGCTTCAGCACGCGGCGGGGGACCGGCTCCTGGCGGCGCGGGTGACATTCGCTCCAGTTGTACAGGGCTTCGAGTATGCAGCGGCGGTCGTGATGGCAACCGCGCCCTTGATGCTCGCCGTGGTCAAGTCGCCTGTCCTGCTCGCCCTGCAGGTGGGTATCGGCATCGCGCTCCTCGGTGTTCGCTTCGCGTTCCACCTCGTGACGCTGCCCGTGGAACTCGACGCGAGCTTCCGCCGGGCCCTGCCCATCCTGGAAGCGGGTCGCTTCCTCGACGCTGCCGATATGCTTGGTGCCCGCACCGTACTGCGCGCCGCAGCGCTCACCTACGTCGCCTCGTCCCTCGTCTCGCTCGTGAACATCGCCCGCTTTCGCCGATTGCTCCCGTTCTAAGAGATGGGCGGTGCATCTGAATTCACGCTCCACTCGGCGGCAAGTGGATAATGACCTATCAGCCAGCTCCTGCCGAACAGCTGCGTGGTGCGTGCTGCAAGTGGAGCTTTGAAGCAGACCGGCATGGATCTACCCCGAGCGGCCGTTCACCACCGATCCTGCGCACGGCATTAGATAGCCGGTCGTTCCGACCCGTCGGCGACCGAGAAGAATCACCCGAGACCGCGCCCCGACCACAGTCACCGGCGACCGATAAAGGCGTTTTCCCACCGATGCTCCCGTGAACGACCTTCCGTAGAGTGGTGACCTGCCGGTCCCGCCCCGGAAACCGGCACGGGCCCCGGACCGAGGACGGTTGGCTCCGAAGTCATCCACCAAATCGTCGAGTGGTGTCCTGCCGTGATCATCGTCGACAGGCGAGCGCGATGAGCCGCCGGGTGGGAGAGGCGTCTCCCTCCATCGTCCCCGTGGTCACGGCGGCGCTCCGCACCGATCCATCTCAGCGGTCGACCGCCATTTGGCGCTCAAGGAAGTCCAGCCGGTCTTGGCCCCAGAAGATGGTCTCGCCTACCGCATAGGTGGGGACACCGAACACCCCGCGGTCGATTGCGGCCTGCGTCTCCTGCGAGCGCAGTGCAGCCCATCGTGGCTCACCCGCGCGTTCAAGGATTGACGTCCCGTCCAACCCGATCTCGCTGATGAGGCGCACGAGCGTTTCCCGGTCGCCGGTGTCGGCTTCCTCCTCCCAGAGCGCCTTCAGGATGCGATGCGCCAAGTCGATGGCCCGAGGATCGCCGATCGTCTCGCGCACCACGAGGACACAATGAGCGGCGGTGGCCTCATTGGCGGGGAAATGCTTTGGCTTCAGGTTGATCGGGATGCCAAGGACATCGCGCCAGCGCGCCAGATCCTGAAGGCGATAGGCTTGCCGCTGGGGCGAGCGTTTGGGCAGGGGGAGCCCGCCGGAGGCCGGAAAAACCTCGCCCGTGTCGATGGGATAGATCCGTACGCTCGCACCGTATCGCTTGGCGACACCCATCAGGCGCGCCCCGCCGAGGTGGGTCCAGGGCGAATTCAATGAGACGTAATAGTCCGCCTGGCAGCTCATCGGTCCTCCCATCGACCTACGACGGATGCAGCGGTCCCGCGTCGCCGCCTCGTGTACGCTTAGCCTGCTGCGGACGGCTAGCGCCACGCCTCGCGGGCTCGATCGTGATCATTGGGTAGGGCAATGCTCTGCTCCACCCCGCTGATCGGAGCACCCGCCTGGCAAGCGCAGAGGAAGCAGCTTGGACACCGGCCCTACCGTCTCCGATCAGCCGCGGGTGGGCGGCACGGATCGAGCCCAGGCTCGGCAAGCTCGATGCCTTGAGCCGCCAGGCGATGCAGGCCGGGATCCTGCGCCTGTGGCAGGCGACACGGTTCACAGCCCTGTTCGTGACCCAAGCTGTGGAAGAGCCGTTGGTCCTGACCCAGCGCGCGATCGTGCTCTGGGATGGGCCGGCCGCGATCCGGGTCGATCTCCCCGTCCTGCATCCCGATCCGCGACGACCCGGGACTGGTGCGTCTATGACGGGATATCTTAGATTGCCTCTGACGGCCGATCTGACGGCACGGCACCGCGCTCTCGGCACGCATCCATGGGGCTGCCCGACGTTCGCGCCTCAAACCAGCGTCAGCACAGCGGCGATCACCGCCACACCGACAGCCAGCCATGCCGCGTAATCGCCGATGAGCCCGCTGTGCAGGAGTTCCAGGGCCCGCGTCGGCGCCGATTGGGTGACGCTGACTGGCCGGACCACTGCTGCCGGCAGCCTCTTGCGGAAAAGACCGTAGCCGGCGCCCACCAGCGCCGCCGCTACCGACGCCCAGGGCAGCCAAGCCGGTCCCTCGGCGAAGGCGCCGACCGCCGGGCGGTGCATGAAGGCCGATGCCGCCCGCGGGATGCCGTGCTCGATCAGGCTCGCCGGCAGTCCGGCATCGAGGGCAAGCAGCACGCAGCAGGGTGCGAGCATCAGCCAGAGCGGTCGATTGGCCTTCTCGCGCTCGTCCTGACTCGGCGCTCCGGCTTCGTCGCCTGGATCCGGCCCGAGCCCGAGGAAGATGCGGCCCGATGCCCGAAGGACTGCGGCCCCGGTCAATGCCGCGCCGATGGCGCCGGCCGCGACCGCGAAGCCGTGGCCCTGCTGCGTCAATGCCCCCTGGACGAGTCGCGTCCCCTGGTCGAGCACCCCGATCGGCAGGCCGCAGAGCAGCAGCCCGGCGAGCGCCATCGCGATCCCGGCCGGGCCGAGGCCCCGTCCGAGGCCGCGCAGAGCGATCTCGTCGATGCTGGCCCGCGTGGCCAACAGGATGCCTGCGATCATGAACAGGGCCCCCTTCACCAGCCCGTGGCCGACCACGTAGATCAGCATCCCGCCCGTGCCGCCCGCCGACAGGGCGCCGATTCCGGTGAGCATGATCCCGGCATGCGAGATCGTGGAGAAGGCCAGCATCCGCTTGAGGTGGCGCTGCAGCAGAGCCATCCAGCCGCCGAGCAGGGCGGTGAAGCTGCCCATCCCGATGAGGAGCACGGGCAACGTGCGCTGAACCTGATCGGAACCCGCGAAGACCACGGCGCTCACCTTCGCGAGGCCGAACAGCCCGAGCGAGACCATCGAGCCGGAGAAGATCACTGATACCGGGCTCGGCGCCACCGAATGGGCATCGGCGAGCCAGAACTGGAACGGCACGATCGCGCCCTTGATCATCAAGGCAGTTGCCGCGAGGCAGAAGGCGCCGGCCACCACCGGGTCGCGCCCCCCCCTCGCCACAGCGGCCGCGATGCCTTCGAAATCGAGGGTGCCGGTCTGCGCGTAGATCAATCCGATCCCGCCGAGCATCAGGAAGCCCGCGAGACTGTTGATCACGGTGAAGTTGATGGCGCCCGCCAGGGCCGACTCCTCCAAGTGGTAGGCCGTGAGCGCGAAGGCGGCGACGCTCATCACTTCGAACCACACGAACAGGTTGAACATGTCGCGGGTGAAACAAAAGCCGACCATGGCGGCCAGGAACAGCAGCATCAGGATGTGGAAGTGCCCGTGGGTGCGATCGAAGAACCCCCAGGCGAACAGGAAGGTCAGCGCGTACAGAAGGCCGATGAAGGCCGCGATC
>Ga0160429_1001256_pt1 | contig 14523 bp, 20 predicted proteins | sample SolpanmetagenomR_FD_108199 | JGI IMG/M metagenome (GOLD analysis project Ga0160429, IMG submission 108199) | Solar panel surface microbial communities from Lawrence Berkeley National Laboratory, California, USA - R | ecosystem: Engineered > Built environment > Solar panel > Unclassified ...
AGACGGAGCGAGATCTGCAAGAGAGCAATGAGGAAGCACTCGTCAAGACATGCCCTGAATCTTCCCCAGAATCAGACCCTCCTGCCGACTTACATTCTTCCGAGGAGACGTCAGACGAGGAGAATGGAACGAGCGCCCAACAGGACATTCAGACCGGAAGTGCAGTGAAGGCCCAAAGCAAGCTGGACGGCGAGGTCGCAAGCACCGCCTCCAAAATGGATCTGTACGCAAAAACACACAATGACGCCCCTGTTGAGTCTCAAGCATCCTCAGAAATGTCAAGCTTGGAGCACATTGTTGCGCCATCCACTGGTGACATGGTCTCCGCGTCGGATATTGCTGGAGGGTTCGGCAAGGGCGGCGACGAAGCAGGAGTCAAAACGCAGACTGCTGTCAACACTGCAATGAATGCTCCCGACGTGGCTTCGGAAGGCCCTCAAATATCGCCAGTGGTAGCTCGAGGAAACACAACCTCACATTTCGAGTACGACACAGAGATTCTCAAGGACTTCCTTTCACGCAATGCAGCGAACAAAGCAACGGTCTTCTCCAGACGCGAGTCTGTATCCAACCGTCGTGATTCAGACGCTGTCCGTCAGGCACTGGCTTCACCGCAGCGGGCGGTTGAAGACAAAGACATCGGCTCACCAGCTTCGCCTCAGAAAGCCGATGACACGGAAATGCTTGATGAACCAACCTTGTCCATCTCATCTTCTTTCAAAGACATATTATTTGGCACGAAACGACTCGATACAGTTTCAGCGATGACTGACGAGGATGTGGGTAAGGCAGACGAAGCTCCAGCAGTCCGGAGTCCGTCAAGAAGAAGCGCCAGACAGCGAAGAACTCCGGCAGTAACCGGCGCAGTGTCTGTTGCATCGCAGCGTAATAAGATCTCAGTCCGCGGCGCAGGCGGTGAGCACGTCATTCTCAAGAAGACTGAGGCACAGGAGCTGGCACTCATGACGCGCAGCAATACACGCCGTAACAAGGGTGGTGCGGTGCCTGTTAAGGAGATGCTGACCAAGCTAATAGCTGAAAGAGCTGCGAAGATCGAGGAAGAAGCAGAGCTAACAGAGGAAATTGAGGAGCTCTCGCAGAAGATCAGGTGGGCGGAACAACTATGCGTCTATCAGGAACACAGCGGCGTGTCAGACGCAGCAATGGCAGAGATTGTGGAACAGGAGCTCGCGTCGGAACCTGGCGATAGCGACCTTGCACCAGCTGACGAAGATACTGCTGCTGCTGCTCCGACTTCGTCTCGGATACCCAAGGTAGCGTCCGCGGAGATCATGTCTCAGCGAAAGGTGGCGACACCACGAGCCCGCCGGCAGCGAGGCTTAGGTGCTCGAAACGGTACTCCTGGCAAAGGACTGTTAGCCCCTGCATTGAACTTGCTCCCAGAGGATGTACTGGAAGAGGACAACAAGGAGGTACAGACGGAGAAAGAACCGCAAGCACCTGTGGTCAAGCAAAAGCCAGTCAGAGAGCGTAGGAGTAGGATTGCGCCGCCTAGTAAAAGTGTGCTCGGGTCTGCAAAGCAACAACAGCCGCCTACTCTTGCGAAGGACAGCAGCAAGCGAGCTCCTTCAGAAGAGGCAGAAGCTACGGGCAAAGCTGCCAAGCGCCACCCAGAACCTATTTCCGCTGACTCAATTGAAGAGCCGCCAGCGCTCGAGTCAAAGCCAGCGAAAGTCATCAAAGAGCGAAAAAGCAGGCTCGCGACGCCTAGGAAAGTTAAGCTTAACGTGCCTCCTGCAATTACGCCGACGAGCGTTCCTTCACTCCCGCCTACAGTACCCTCGCTGGTGCCTGCAGGCGAAGGTAGGGAGAACAGGATGCTCATGAGCCCTCCGAAGAAGATGGCTAGTCCGAGGAAGGGTGTTGTGGACGTGCTTCCTGCGCCGACGATGGGCTCCTTGGGCGGAGGGGAGGCGAGGAAGAGGGGGAAAGGGAGGCTTGGATAACGGGTTGGAATGGAACGCTTGAACGAGAGATATGGCTTGATGAGATCTGATTGTTACTTGATGTTGGATTGCAATCTGCGAGATAGCGACGGTGACTTAGCCTTTACTTCGTGCAAAGCGACTTGTTGTTTCTGAGTATGCAGTGTTCGAGAGTACGTCATGGCCAGCTCACTCGATTGCAGAGTGACTTGTCTTGATGCTCCAGAACTCATCTACGTTCCAGGGCTCCTCAAGAGCATGCCTAAGTTTGATGCACGGGAGTACCTGGTCGTATATAAACTCCGATGTGGTAGTACAGACTCCACAAGGTGGCAAATTGGAGTGTGCAGCTAGCGGGCATGCAATGCGGAGAGAGTTGGGCCAGATGCTCCATGACAGCTGCATACATACAAACATAAACTTCACCGCGTCCGCACCTCGCCCTTCGACTGTCTGGCAAAATGAAAAAGAGTGATTTGCTTTGATCCTTGAAATTTCGGGAAATTCACAGGTATGAGGATAGGGCGCCTCCTCAGCGTCGCCAGTGACCGATCCTCCAACGGCGCGCGAAGAAGTAGCAATGTAGAAAAAGATCCTGTCGAGAAGAACACATCTTCTGTACATCTTCCAGACGAACTACTCATTGAGATTCTCCTCTACATTCGACACGCCTCCGACCGTTCCGACCTGCTTACTTGCTTACGCACTTGCCGTCGCTGGCATAACCTTTGCATCGGCCTCTTATACGAAGACGTAGCCTTGCGTACGGGTCCAGCCTCAGATTCCAAAGGGAACAGTTACAAATACGAATACAAATCCAGATTCAAAGGATTTGCGCGCCAATTGGACTACACCTCGAAATGGACACGCTCACTGACGATCCACGTGAGCGCGTCCATCGAATGGACAGCTCCCCCAGCCATTAAAAACTTCACCCGAATGGTGAACCGCGGCGACACACCCGCCGGCCCCAAATGGCTCCACCTCCTCGCCGACGCAGCGAAGCACATGGCCGTCCTCCGAACCTTCTCCCTCAAAGTCGACCAATCCACCATCGGACCCTGCTATATCCCGCAAGCCGCCGTCATCACCCTCGTCAAAGGCCTCCCAGCATCCCTCCGCGCCCTCGAAATCGACACGCTAAACGCAGACTACATCTCGACCGCCAAACTCCATCTCTGCGCCTCCCTGGCCCCGCATCTCCGCTACATCAAGCACCTCCGCCTCCGCACCCGCTTCCTCTGCCCCTCGCTCTTCCGCGCCATCGACCCAGAATCTCCCTCCTCTAGCACCCAAATCGAACCGGGCATCATCGGTCCCGTCGGACTCACGCCAAAATCCGCCCTCGAAACCGCAATCCTGATCTTCGGCTACTTCCAAACCCCCTCCACCATAAAGCCCATCTACCACCGCGCCGCCACCACCAAGCCCTGCCTTTCCGCCGCCACCCAGACCAACACCAACAGCACCACCGACCGCGCGCGTCTTCGCATCGCGGAGGTCGCCCGGCGTCTAACCGACACAGGCGCCTTCCCAGCGCTGAAAGTCTTCAAACTCGTGGAGCCGCAGGATGTTCGAACGGCGGGCCCCGGCGCCGGAGGCGCGCACGACGAGCTCGAGTACCGCTGTTTCAAGGTCGGGGATGTGATGAAAGATACGACGACTACGATGCCGTGGCGGCGGCTTTGGCACTTGCAGGGTGAGAGTGTGGGTCAGAAGCAGATGCAGAGGTTGATGCAGAGGTTCTCTGCTATACGTACCCCTGAGGGCGAGGTTGTTAGCGCTAGTTTGGAGGACTTAAGCGATGTTGTGGAGGGGGAGTGTTGGACTGAGACGCTTACTGGGGAGCGCTTTCCTGGTGTGCAGCGGGATAGTAGGGTTGCGTTGGAGAATCATACGCTGTTTAAGCGGCCGGAGTTGAGACGGGTGGAGAGCGTAAGGCTGGAAGGGGTTTGGGATGAGGTGTGGAGAAGGGAGGAAGTGTTGGGGAGGGAGACTCTAGGGAGTACGGTGGTGGAGGGCTTGGGGGATATCGCGGCAGCGAAGGAAGTTTTGCCCGTGGGTTGGGCGTTGGACTTGGAGGGGAGGTTGGTGAGTTTTGGTGGAGAGGGAGGGTAGTGATGTTGTCGTGGCGTTGGAAGGATGATTACGGTGACCAGGCATGGCTCATGTGATGATTCGCATAGTGGATCTTGGGTACAGTATGCATCGGATTGGTTCCTAGCGGGAGGGCTTGATTGGAAGCGACGTTATGGCTCCTTGCTGAGCCAGGGCTATACTTCAGAGCCACGCTATAACACATTACATGTACGGTCCTCCTTGAGAACGAAAGCCTATCGTTGTCCTCGTACGCCAGGAAAGACCATCCTTTGTAGAGCAATCTCCCCTGTAGGATTGATAACAGGCGCCTTCCCTAGGACTCTTTCAAGCGTTGACTGGCGACAAACCAAAGCCTCAAAGACTTGACAGAGGATTTGTCAGTCCCCTCCAAAAACCCGCCACCGCACGATCCTCCAGCTCGAACAACGAGCAGAGCAAATGCCCAAGATTCATCAAACCACAACCCCCTTCCCACCTCCACCCCTCCTCCTCACCAAAAAGCCCACAACGATCAAGCCCAAGGTCACCAAGAACCCTAAAAACAAAAACGCCGCGTCCGCCTCGTCCATCTGGCAACGCTCCTTGAGCTTCGGGTTAAACGAGTCGCTGTCACGGTAGTAGCCGTAGGCGCAGCAGGTATCATCGTCGCAGCGGTCGCGCGCCTCCTTGCCGCCGAAGCAGCCGCCGTTGAGGAGTGCGTTGTTGGAAGTGGTGTGGCCGTTGGAGCAGCTGACGCCGCGGAGTTGAACGGCTATGGCCTGTTGGAGATAGAGTGTCAGTAGTTGTTGGGTTGACTCCTCCCGTGAGAATGAGATGCTTGGTGTTTCCGGAAGGACGGGATGACAAGGGGAGAGGACTTACAATTCCGCCTGCGAGGTAGAACATGGCTGCTAGACCGTCGACGACCCATATCACGATGCCGTTTAGCTTTTCGATAAAGATGGATGCGAAGCCGATGGCGGCGACGATGATGCCGAAGCCGCCGACGAAGGAGGAGTAGCCGGTTGTGGCGGGGACGCTGCCGTAGCCTTGGCCTTTCGCGAGGGAGACGGAGAGACCGAGGACGACGGCCGCGAATATGATCTATGGGTGGTTAGTGCTGGCTGGGTAAAGGGATGAATGGACGAGGTTTGGGATGCAGTATAGGGAAGAGCTAGTGAGAGGTGGAGAGATGCTTACTTGGACGCCGCGGAGGGCGAGGCTGGTGATGGATGGCATTGTGGTAAGAAGTGCTTCGACGAGGGACGGAAGTGGAAATGCGGTGGTAGTTTAAGTTATCTGAAGGACGACGACAACTACTCGTATACAGCCTTGCGCCGAAACTGGTACGTTGAAATGAACCAATACCAAGGTCGAGACAACGATACAATGCCCACTCAAAAAGTTTGCAAAATATCGGTATCGAAGGAGAAGAATGAGAAGCTGAAGGAACAGCGCACATATAAACACTCACAAGGCTGTCGTGCACCCGACGCATCGATCATATTTTGACCCAGGCAGCCAGCAGAGGCTTAAACGGCCCTAGAAAGCCAAATCGATCCTACATGCAACATCGCACAGTTACTTGCCTATGAACAGGCAGCACAGCCTTAAAGCGAGCAAAAGAAGCATGATGGATCAGCATCCTGGATGGGAGCCTACAGCAATTGTCCGCACACCGGTTGCTCTGGAGCGGCTATTTTGGGGGCCGCATAGCCTTGCCGATGGGATGGTTTAGCAGACACCGGTCCCGGTGCGGCTGAGCTCTGCTATCATCAGGACATATTGTGGGGAAGGATGATGGTCTGTTTGCTTGACAGCGGGGGTGGAGCGTGGCTGTGGTTGCGGTTGCGGTTGTGGTTGTGCTGTGAAACGGTTCCTATTTATAGAATCACGCTATGGGGAAACCGTCAATGGGGTTCCGAGGATAACGGCCACCCCATGGCATCAGAACACAGAGCTCAGATATTAGAGGCCGTTCTCTGCTATTCTTTGATTGTAGCGTTCCTTCCCAGTCGAATCCATTGCGCATCTTGACTATTTCACGCTTCAGCCCTTGATTCGTGCAGTACACTGTCCGCCCTCCTGCTTCTCCATCACCACAAGCTCACCTAATGTTCTGGCCACACCCGATAGTTCAGCCAACGAACACTAACCGTCTCGAATGCAATGCAAACATCCAGTCCATACTGTTGTTGCAGCATCTGGAGGGCAAAGATAGCTTAGAGATATCGGCCGCCTTTGCAGTCGGTGTCTATTCACACTCTCGGTATCCGGCGAAGAGACGATGTACTGATAAAGAGACGGAGGCACTGTTGCCATTCGGTCAAGCGCAAGGAAGGAAGAATCTCCGTGGAGTTGAGGATCAAAGGCCTGCTGTAAATGACGTGGGTAGCTTCCGCGGTGATCTGATGATTCAGGAGGAATATAGTTGGAGTGCTGCGAAGAGGCTCGCGGCGCCGGACTTCTCGCTGGAATCTTGCAAGCTCGTCCTGGGCTTCTGCACGAGAAGAGTGAGCTTCGAGTGGTGATGCTACTTGTAGGCTGAATGTGCTGAGCAACTCATTGTATGCTGGCACAATATCGTTGTAGTCGGCAGCATACTCGTAGATCGCATTCCGAAGCTCTACCGGAAGTGAGAGGAATGGAAACGTCTGAGCAGCGTCAGCCTAGAGTATGCGATGTCAGAGGTCGATGAAGTTCTGTGAAGTTGTCTCAATCGACACACCCGCTTCTCTCTCTTTCCGTAACACATCAGGGCATGTAAGAGGCGAGGCACAAATCCGGAGAGTTGAGTTGTTCGATGAAGTTGAATGAAGTGAGGGAGTGAAGCCGTTGCAGTAGGGTGTGAAATCTGGTTTTGTGATCTGGCTTACACTACAAGGTGAAACATCACCCGCCAGTGCCCATCAATCAACAAGTCTTGTGCGAACGGTTCTTTGGATATCATGACTCATCGAAAGTGTCCAGCGGGTTTCCAGCTAGTCAAAGCTTCCTGTGCCGTCTCAGTCTCCCTCTGCTGCACCTTGGGCATCTCCAAAAAGTCCACATCCACAACCATCTTTTTCCCCCTCTCATCACACCCCATACCCGCTGCCTGCAACACCGCCCATCTCACCCCATCAATCCCCAATCTCTTGCTCTCAACAATCTTCTCCGCACTGCAAGCCAATATTTCCCCGAGCGCTACACTTCCCCTCTCATACCTCGGCTGCACAACATTCTTCACCTTCTCCTGCATCTCCCTCAACTTCTCCAAATGCCTCTCCATCTTCTCCACATTCGGATTCCCCTTAGTCGGAAACAAAATCTTATCCGCCTTACTCAACACCACCTGATGCGGCACGCCCTCAGCCCTCAGAATCTCCAACAACTGCACATCCTGCCCCTTCAACCCATGCTCAGCATCAACCAGCAAAAACGCGCGTCGCATCTGCCTCCTCCCAGCCAAATACTTCAAAATCTCCTTTCCCCACTCCTCCCTCGACGCCTTCCCGTACCCCATCATATCCACCACGACCAACGCCCCAGTGCCCAACTTCAACTCCCCACCCTCTTGCTTTGCTCCGCCAAAGGACTCCCCGCGCCGCTTGAAGCTGCGGTCAAAATCCCCACCGAGAGCGAAGGCGTTCATCTCGCGCGTGCGGCCGGGCTTGGAGCTCACGAAGCAGACTTCCTTGGTGGTGCGGTTAAAGAGGGCGTTGAGGAGGCTGGACTTGCCGACGTTGCTGCGGCCGAGGAAGGCGACTTCGGGTGTCGAGGATTTGGGGAAGGCGCGGAATTTGGAGGCGGAGAAGATGTGTCGTGGGGAGTTGGCGGAGAAGTGGCGGGAGGCGTATTGAAGCTGGGCGTGGTTTGGGGGAGTGGTATCCCAGTAGAGATTTAGGGATGAGGTCGTGAGGTTAGAGGCGGGTGTGGGTTTGGAGGTTGTCGGCGGCGGAGGTGCGCTTGAGGTGGGACTGGGGGATGTCGCTGCGGCGGTGGTGATGCTTCTAGAGCGCGACGAAGAAGTTCGAAGTCTTTTGACACATCTTGCACATACAAATGGTCTTGTTATCGCATCTCTGGATGTCATTGTTGTGTGTGTATGTAGACAAATGCGCTCGGCTTGTCGTTAGATATCTATCAAGCCTCGCTCTCCCGAAGCCACTCCGCAACAACCTCCGCCACGATCACAACCACCAGCACCACAACCATTTCCACCATCTCCTCCCTTCCCCCACCAACGACAACAGCCACTTCCCAATCCACAATGTCAACACCCCACCACCCCCCAGCTCTCCGCTCCCTCTACCGCCGCCTCCTCCGCGAACTCCCCTCCAAACCGCAAACCACCCCCCGCTCCCCCCTCCAAACCCACATCCGCTCCGTCTTCCACCCCGACTCCCCGACCTCGCGCTCCTCCACCAAGAGCCTCGAAACCCAGCTCCAAGAAGCAGAACAGTACATCCAGTACGTGCAAGCGCAGCGGACGTACGCGACGCTCGTGGAGCGGTATAATCCGGGCATGAATATGAATGATGAGGAGAGGGTGCGGTTGTCGGCGAGGAAGGTGGGGATGAATTTGCCGGTGGAGTTTGATGTTAAGGGGTTTAGTGGGCAGGGGAAGGGATCGGGATGATGGGGGGGGAGCTTTGGTAGTATGGGAAAACTTTTGGATGGGAGAGGATGGGGGCGATACGAGGATGAAGGGGAGGCACGCTTGTGAGGATGAGAGGACTGAGGGTGGGACTTGTTCTGCATAGAAGGACTGTGGTGGATCTGTGGACACAGGCAAGATGGATCCTGAGAGTGCTAGGACGACACTTCGATGAGATTCGGACGAGTGCTACGAGCACCCTCGCAGATGTCTACGGCTCCCTTCAATTTTGCCATCGACTGTAGCAATCTCGCAGACACCACACAAGCTGCTGTCCAAAATTAGACCGTGTACGAATGACGTCTCTAAAGGGAATAAAAGCGTAGTCCTGTAATACTGTTCTAGAGGTACGGTCTCGAGGGAAAGCAACTGCAAGGCGAGAAGGGGCCCAAGAGCACTGCTCCACCATAACAATCTGCTCTTCGTCGTAGGACTGTTCAACTCGACAGGACTTCTCGTCATTTTAGTCTTCACATGTCCATGCTTTTTGCGCTTCGTGTCATATCGCATCGTGCTTCAAACAGCACACTCGTTCAGAGAATGCAAGGCTCATTGCGTTGAAATCTTTCAATCCTACGCAGAGTTGCTTCTTCGTGCAAATACAAAAGCCGAAAGAATGATCGGAGTCTGCATGCGCCCACACGCAGCGTCACCGGTGACACTCCAGCAATGCCCTTCACCAAACAAAGCGAGCGCATGCGATATTTACACCAACAACCGCAAAAGAGTGGGGGTATCAGAAAAAGGCTCCGCTCACAAACCCACCCTAACTCACGCCAAAACCAGACCTCCGCAAGCAGCGAAAGGGATCACTCCCCTGAGTAATCGAGGCTGGTATCGAACTACATAATTCACAGCTCCAAGTCAGCACAAATGTGTAACCTCAATCAATTTTCGCGAGCGCAAGTTTTCCCGTTGGGTTGGTCAGCACATTACTCAGCCGCAAATTCGTGCGCTTATACTTGGAGTGCTTTCTCAGCCGCTTCCTAGCGACCATAACGGGAACAGAAGATTTGGTGACGAGGTAGTTGCTGAAGGAGCCGAGGAGAACGCCCTTGAGGTTGCTGCGACCGCGGGAGCCGATGATGACGAGCGTGGGCTCGAGATAGTCGATCTGAAACGCACAGGAGCATGTGAGTATGATAATGCGGATGAATGACTAGGTTTTTGGGGCACTTACGACTTCGGTGATCATGTGTTTAGGCGACTTGCAGTGGAACACTTCCACCACGACTCTGATCTGCAGCCTTGTCTTGCGCAGCAGCTTTACGCACCGATCTGCTACTTCGACCGTGGCGTGATATCTTTCCCGCTCAGCTCTGTCCATACTTTCAAAGTCTGGAGTTTCGCCTGCATTGACCGATCGCGACAATGGAGATGGTCCTGGACTAAGGCCGTTGTCCGTGTTCTGCTTCACAGAAAGATCTCTAATGACAGAGGTCGTTTGTTGCATCATAGATGCGCCTTCGCCGATGCCGACGCCAGTGCCTTCTCCAGTAGTCCCTGCTTCTTCATCCACGGCGTATACGGCTAGCAAAGTGTCGCCGTCTCGCAAGACGGTACCAATTGTCCATTCAAGCGCATACGCAGACTCGTCACTCAGATCTGTCGCGACGAGATACATTCGCTGTCGTCGAAGCCCTTGTTCAGCCTCCTTTTGAAACTTGCCATAATCCCCTCTTATGATCTGCCTCACACATCGATGTGCCTCAGGCGCCGAATGAACATTGGAGACGCTAACAGTCATTCTTTGAGCTCTGTGAATGTCGCCAATATCCGCTTCCATATCTGACATGTCTGAGCCGACGCCTGAAGATATGCCCGATTCTGCCTCAAGGAAGTTTGTGTTTGGGTGAACGCCACTTTTTGGCTTCGACTTTTCTCCATCTGGAGACGTCACAGTCACGGTAGGTTCAAGTAAAGAGCGATATCTCGTCGACCCGGAGACTTTGTGGCCTGTAACTCATCAGTCAGCACGCATCACCTTGCAATACGTGGGGTCTACTGACGCTCTTCCTCAGCGGCAGCGAGCAAACTCTTAGGCCCTCGATTGGCCTCTTCATCTGAAAGTGCTGGGCTTTCCTCGGACTGATTTGAAGGGTGTCGCCGTGTCCGGTCTCTACCTCTCCGTTTGTCAATACTCCGCTCATCCTCAGTGTCGCCTTCCGAACCCGCATCATCGCTGCTATTGATCGCTTCTTCGGCATCTGGGTCAAAGTCTTCCTGCAGCCGCACTCCTCCATCCGGCGCAGTACTTTCGCCCTTGATCGGATCGGAACCCTTCCGCGTCGGTAGTTTCGAAAGACTTCCACCAGAGCGCAATAGTTGAGCATCCGATAGTCGTCGATAGGCGTTGTTCATGTCTATCGTCTTGCCGTTATCGGAGACGTACTTCTTTGGATCGTGTTGGAAATTCATCTTATTGATGGTCAGCCCGCCGGGAGACTCCGAGCGATTGATTCGAGACGACGGAGAGGCCGGTCGTCCTGAATCTAGTATGCCGGCCGTCGAGTTGTGACGTCCTTTCGATGATCGACTTCCAAAGACTGAAGCCAATGCACCCTTGCTTTTTTCAATGCCTAGCTTGCCACCTTGAGACACTCTTTTTGGCATTGAATGCGCTTCGATCGTCGGTAGCATCTCAAACTTGTATGCTGACTCGGGATCAGTCCGTGGGCTACCAGAACTCTTCACAGAGCTCGGAGAGGTCGGCGAATGATTCGTTCGACTTGCGCTGAGCGGGGCCGGTGAGGGTGAGCTTGTGTTGAGCATGCTCCGTACGTTTGACTCGCCAAATTTGGGACTTGTAGGACTGCCCATGCCGTTCGCGATGGACGCACGCCTCGCGCCAGGGGTGCTGCTCAGATCTAGCATGCTCCGCACAGGCGACTGAGCTGTTCCTGCGGGACTAGGGGTCCGCACTTTGGACGACGGCCGTGGGGGTTGGCTCGATGCCCTGCCCTCAAGTATTGCAACCACATCCCTTCGCTCTTCCTCCAAAGCCGACTCTAGCGATGATTTGTTTTTCTTAGGAGCCATTTGTGCGTTAGGGCTGGAAAGAGCCCAGCCGGACAAGGCGAGATCGTTTGATTGGCGAAAGGTACTTGACTCTTGCGCCGGAGGTTCGCTTCGTAAGCTTGAGCGTGAACGCGGCAACCGATTGTACGTGTAGGTTGGCGGCGATGCTTCGAGAGTCCGATTTCCGTGCTTCCACAAGGGAACACGTTGCCTAGCCTATTGGTGTGATAACCCGGCTCAGCACAACGACATGTTAAGCAGAGACTGTGGTCTGCGCAGTGTGCTTTCCTGCTATCGATTGTAGCGTATATATGATATATTCGTGCCAACAACGTTCGAATATGGGATGGAGTGAATGGCGTGAGGGAGTCGTCTACGTGGGCGATTCCAGTCAATGACGTTAGCCTTCTTCTTGACGAAGCGCAGGTGGTGGTGGAAGGCTGAGCAACATGTGGAAAGTTGAGAGACTCGGTCGGATGAAGGACGATCTGACGGAAGTGCCGTAGGAAGGTTCAGGAAGGCAAGCGGGCACTGTAGGGTTGGAAGGCTGTTGGTAAGTATCCATCAGCTAATAGAAGGAGGGGCTGGGACGCAGAGAGGTCTTGGGCGCGCCTTGGCAAGACCAAGTATTGACTCGATTATTAAAAGAACGTTAGAGACTAGAAGCAAGGTCTATCTATCACGGACTCAGTGCTGAACATTCGAATCTTCGCAGGAGGCCGCTAGATTCCAAACTTTACAGTCCACTCTTTGATGATATCTGCACAAGCTGTCACGACGCGAGCCGAGCTAGGTACGGAAGCTGTCAACCACGCGACTCAGGGTGACCTCGAAATTTGTGGGGTATCGCAGGCGATAGGCCGCTATCTGATATCAAGATAATGTGAAGAGTCTGAGATACAACATTCCCTCGTCGTCCTGCTCGATATGGCTGGAAGGGCACTAAGCTCGCTGATGAAGCAGTCATGCATCATCAGCAAGCTGGTCTCCATGATTGCTCTTCAGCTAATTGTCCGGGCTTGACCAGCGCGTAGACTGATACATACGTCTAGCCGGTCTTTCTTACATAGCATGTTCTTGCTTGAGTCGCTTCCGTGAGCGACAAAGTCTGTTGTACATCATATATACAGGTGCTTGCACGGATTCTCAGTCTATCGCTTCCGCCTGTTCGCAAGCATCATGTTCGCTCGTGCAGCCACGCCAAGCTTGTGGATACCTCCTCTTCGATCCCACACTCCACTCCTTCCCTCAACGACAGCAATAAGCTCTTGCGCTACCCTCTGTGCGAACCCGCCTTTTCCACTGCCAGTGTTCTTTCGTTTGCTGGCCGCGTCTAATATCCACTTGATCGCGACTCTTCGTCGTTGTCTTAAACCGAGTGGATTGGGCAATTGGAGAGCCATACCACCACCTGCAGCTCCTCGTATTGATTTGATGCGGATGAGCGGAGCAACTGAATCAACGGCTACCGTGAGGTAGAGGATGGGATGTAAAGGAAGATGAGATGGTGGCGGAGCGCCGGGTACGAGAGGTCGTCGTGGGTCAGTGGAAGGAGGCGATGCTGATCGAAGATGATTCAAGATGAGGCCCATATTCTGATTCGATGTCAGATCTATCGATACATGGAACTTGAAATAAATCAACATACACGCTGTGCTACGCTCTTTTTCCCGTTCCTGACCAACAATCCCACCATCTGCTCCACCAACGGATCGTATCGATATTTGTGGTTAGATCCGGGGGGTAATGGCAGTGTAGGGAGGCCGAACTTGACGCCTGGTGTGCTCGGAGTTTCTACAGACGCCTGCTGCGGGCTCGAGATGCTGTTGATGAGCTCTGGCTGGAAAAGTGTGTCTTCGTGAGACGTGCTCTGTGAGACTTCCTGTCGCCGGATCGCAGAGGTGGAAAATTGTCGTCGGTTCATACGCGCCAATGTAGAGAACGAGCGCTTGCTGCCGGTAGCCGAGTTCTTCATATCATCCTTCATGACCTGTGGAAGATTCTCCTGGGCTTCCTTGTCACCCTGCACCACCTACAGTATCAATATCAGCAGCGGTCATTTAAGGGACACAACAATACTCAATGCTCAAGATAGCATACCTCGTCTATAGGTGTCCCTTGGTTGATGTCCGGACCTTCGGTGCCTGTAGTCTGCGCCATAGATGCAGCTTCTTCGCTGACGTGGGGAAGCGATTCACTATTTGGGCCCTTCTTGTTATCTGCTACTGGCAGGTCTTTACTTTTGTCCGCGAAGCACCTGGGCTTCGGAACCGCTCGAAGCTGGAGAGGGCAGACATTGCTGGGTCGCGGGTGGATTGGCAGCACTCGTGTCGCGGAAAAGAGCTGTATTCTGGGAGGCATGATGGTTACTGTGGTAGACTGATTTCACCATCGAGCAGCATCTCCGGTCATGCATCTCGACTTCCGACCAAACGTTTTTCCGCTCCGTAGGCATAAATTTCACGTGATATCACACGAGCTTGGCGCGACGACTGGCTGAGAATGACGGACGCGCTAACAGACCCATGTGCATTGCTTCCTACCAGCCACTTCAATGCGTTCCTAGCCCGCATTTCGAAACGAAGAGGTTGCTGAGAGGCTGTCACGGTAGGCTTTCATGTCGTTGTCGCAATTGCTGTGCTTCTCTTCTCTCTATATCTTGTTGCCTATTTGTTTCGTTGCGCTCAGACCAGGCAACACCTAGAGAGGTACTCTGCAAACACCAACTGAAGCCAGAGCTCGGTGTTCATTCAAGTATTCACAGCGGCGGCCGTATCTGCGACCTCACAACATCCCCACTACCGTTCTGACCTCTTCTCCTCTTTCTCATACTCACTTCAT
>Ga0160429_1001258_pt1 | contig 14513 bp, 9 predicted proteins | sample SolpanmetagenomR_FD_108199 | JGI IMG/M metagenome (GOLD analysis project Ga0160429, IMG submission 108199) | Solar panel surface microbial communities from Lawrence Berkeley National Laboratory, California, USA - R | ecosystem: Engineered > Built environment > Solar panel > Unclassified ...
ATTGGATCCATTAATGGTATCAGTGATCCCAAACGCGGTCGTAGCAGCAAACTTTCGACCATTACATCCTTCCGAGGTCAATTCTATCAAGCTTGTTGACTCGAAACCAAATCTACCTCCTCCACCACCTATTACATCTCGGGCGTTAGGTCCTGACGATATTATTACGATTGTGGTAATATCACGATTATTTTATAATAAAGGGACTGATCTTCTTATCGCGTCAATTCCACGCATTCTTGCAGCACATTCAAATGTGCGGTTTATCATTGCAGGATCAGGTCCGAAAGCGATTGACCTGGAACAAATGCTCGATAGACATATCTTACATGATCGAGTTACTCTTCTAGGACCCGTTCGTCATGAAGAGGTACGAGACGTGATGGTGAGAGGTCATATCTATCTTCACCCTTCATTGACAGAAGCATTTGGTACTGTCTTGGTCGAAGCGGCGAGTTGTAATTTATTGATTGTTTGTACTCGGGTTGGTGGGATTCCAGAAGTTTTACCCGAATACATGACCGTGTTTGCGAAACCAGAAGAGGATGACTTGGTTCGTGCAACAAGTGAAGCTGTCGAAATGTTGATGGGAAAAGGTGGTCATGTCATTCAACGACATTTATTCCATGATCAAGTCAAGTTAATGTATAGTTGGTCAGATGTTGCTAGACGGACTGAACGTGTTTATGATGCAATTACAAGTGATGAAACCCAGTCATTTGCTTTGATTGATAGATTGAAGAGATATTATGGTTGTGGTGTCTGGGCTGGTAAGCTGTTTGTTCTTTGTGTCGTTGTCGACTATTTATTATATCTGTTTCTTGAATTGTGGTTCGTCAGACGAGATATTGATATCTGCCGCGATTGGCCACGTCGGAATTCTCAAAATAATACCAAAGCAGGCCTCGAGCGAAGAACGATGAACATGTCATCGTCATCTAGACGTAGTCGAGACTCTTCTAGGGGTGCGAAAGTTGTCACCGTTGATGGATTGAGCAGTGCTATTGATTATGCAATTAACAAAGATCATACTTGAGATTGGTCATCTTCATCAAACTTATCATCTTTGTTGGACAAGTCTTTTTCAGGTTTACCAAAATAAAAAGCTGCATAAACTGGTACATGATCACTTGGACCTCTTTCTTGTATTGTGTCGAGTATATCGGCCTCGGATAGATTCTCTTGCAGAGTTTTGGAGCAAATGATATAATCTACACGATCACAACTAGATCCCCATTCGACTCCTCTCGAATGATACGAATACTTTCGAACCTTACCATTGACTTTACGAAAAGTATCTATGGCAGCTAGTCCGGTTTCTTGGTCGAACATTTTCATATTAAAATCTCTTCGATTCTGAACATGTCTCTCAGGCCAGATCCTCAATCCAGGCCAACCATCTTTTTCATCTCTAGCAATATTCATATCACCGCCCAAGATGACTTTGAAGCCTTTCTTTTCCAACTCCAAACATTCCTCGGTCATTAATTTATGCACCTCGACTTTTCTATCGTGTCTACTCCCTATGACTCTTCCATCGACTGGACTTTTATAATCATATTCCGTACCATTTACAGCGTAAACATTCCAAATCGACAACTTTGGCCAACCGGGACGTTTCCCATCTGTTTCCAAGATATGAAACCTTCCTTCTTTATCCCATTCGACGGTACGTTCTACAACACCATGTCGGGCTATAAAGTCTTTACGAACAATCGAACAGACGCCGTAGACTTTCCTACCAAATCCGCGGGCGTTAAAAGGACATGTAGGGAGGGCAAAGTAAACTCCATAATCCGGTCCATCATCCTGAGTCGACGAGGGGGAAACTGCCTTTTTTACAGCATTTTGCGTCTTGAGATCGTCAGGAGAGATCTTGACTTCTTGCAGAAACAAAACGTGAGGCCAGGCATGTCTAGAGAGGAAACTACGTAACGATGCTGGAGGAACAGCCGTGGACGAATTAGGAGACGAAGGAGAGGAGAAGAAATCTGTAATGGGTTTTTGGATAAAGGGTTTGATACCGTTTATGTTCCACGCGTAGATCTTCAACACGTCTTGTGACAGCGTTGTGTTTTTCCTTTTGATCTCGGGAGGTACGAGCGCATCGAGAGGTGGTTCGATGGGGGAGATGGTGTTTTCGGACGGCGGAGGGAGGAATCGTCGACGTTTTGTCGGTGGGGGAGATATAGAGTCTGGCATGCTGTATAATTAATACTAAATATACGTGCTTTGGTATTATATATGTTCCTTGAAGATGGTTGTGACTACACTGCATTGTTTTCAGATCCCTCTTTTCTTTGTAGACTGTTTTGTGACAGATTATACTTTCACGATGTTATGATATGTTGTTATAATCTATCCTATGTGAAAAACACTCGTATTATAATCATGTGCTAGACATGCTACACGTTGCGCAAGTTTGTATCTCTCTGCCTATTATTGCTAGGATGCATTGATTACCATGACACTATGCGATATCTAAACGGACAAGAGGTCGGAAATTTGACTTGAAGTGTAATCAAATGATGGCATGAAGAATGGACAATATTTTTAGATGATTTTTAAATGGTTAATTTTTATTAATTTAGGGTACACGACGACACCTCAATCTCATTGACCACAATGCAGAGCACACACATGGTAGTACAGATATGTAACCAATACAATCCATAATGTAAAGGAGACGACATGATTAACCACAATATATACAAAAAGTCTTACGACAACACTAAGATTTCCCTCCCAAACCTCCACCACTTTGATCACCGATTCCAACGACGACTTTACTTTTACCTATACTTGAAGTACCCCTATTATGACCTCTCACACCATCTAACAACATGAAATAAACCACCACAGCATGTAGAAGGAAACAATACAATGCAAACATGTTCCTTTTGAATCTAGTTTGTAAAACCGTCTTTGTTAGGGCAAATACAAATCTTTCAGGTAGTGTCATATCCTTGAACATTCTTGCTGATTCTCGACCTCTGAATGCCGCAAAGGGTGATAGATTACTTTCGTAAGCGGATTTGTATCTTTGTTCTGTCGAGGCTAATGTCGCTGCTGATTTGTCGTCGATTATATCTGATCTAGTAGATGGAAGGAAAGATTGGGGACCAGAAGAAGGTTTTGAAGATGAAGAGGTATTGTTTGTTTGAGCATTGCTGTTATACGTGTTAACATATCGAGTTCTTTCGTATAAATTCAGATTATCTTTTTGTAAAGAAGCAATTTCACTCCGTAGAGAAGTTATTGTCGCGTAGGACTTTTGAAGTTCCGTCTCTAAATCGGACAGTTTCTTCTTGAATCTATCACGTTGTGCAGTCACCATTGGTAATATACCAGCCCCTCCGGATACAATTGACCCACTTGTCGTTTGTGGCGATCGTCCACCGTCAAAACCAGAAATAATACTCGAAGTTGGAGAAGTTCCGCCTCGACGCGATGCTGCATATGATGATTTTGGATAACGAGATGTATAAGTGCCCGCTACACTCATTGCATCAAGATTTGATATATTCTGTTGTGCTTCGAGTACTTCATTTTCAAGTTGTGCATTCAGAGTACGACTTTTCTCAAGATCTAGATTTATAACAGACAGATTCTCCTTTAGGTCTTCTAATTCAGCCTGTAGATCCCTTTTCGATATACGAAACTCAGCTAATTCGTTATTGAGTTTCTTGTTCCGAGCAAGTAACAATTGCTCAAGTGATTCTGATTTCGTTTGACCATCATTGTTTTCTGTCGTGTCATTCTCCTCACCAGTACCAAATTCAATAGCCTATAAAAATTAGTCTACAAGTCAAAAATGTGTTATTTTAGGCTAACTGACTCTAATCATCTCAAGCTCCTGTTTCATCTCATCATAATCACCAAATTTCTCCAATCTTGTGCGTAGAACGTCTCGATCACCGGTCAAAGTATTTATTTCTCGCTCCAAAGTCTTGATCCTGCCCTCAAATTGACCTTGTTCAGAACTCTTGTCATACTTGATAGAGTCTAATTTCCGCAACAACGAAGTATTTTCAGTCCTTAATCTCAGAAAAACAGGATCATCTTTGACTGAGACTCTGTGACTTGTACCTGTCTTTACACTCGTTTGTGCAAGCTCTAATCGTAGTTGCTCATTTCTAGATTCGACTTGTGATAATCTCAATGTTGTCCTTTCCAATTCGGCAGACAACATGTCCATCTCTACTTGATTAGCCTTTCGATTAGCTGCTTCCATTCCGTCTCCATGAGCCTGTTCCAGACGTTGTGAAACTTCATAATTGGCCTTGACCTCTTTTAATAATCTGTCCTGACTCGAGACTTTCTCTTCTAGCGTTTGCTCTTTCGCCGTCCAGTTCTCTTCTTTCTCGCTAAGCACGGCTGTCCATTTCTGTTCTATCTCTTCTATTTTCTTATCCTGATTATTTTCTATCGATTGTCGTGCTGAACGCTCTTGACTTAGTCTAGATTCTGCTTCGTCAAGTTGATTCGTGAGTTTTGCGACTGTTTGTTGAAGATGTTTGTTTTCGGACTCTAATCTCGGTACCAATTCTTCAGATGCCACAAGAGACTCGATAGATGCCTCTAATAATGGATAGGGATCTGGTACTTCAGATAATGGCGTATATGTAGACAAGAAAGCGGTCGAGACAGATTTTGATTGGTTGGTGAGCAGATCGATGAAGTTTTGATATAATTTAAGTAATGTCTTGACCTCTACAAGCTTTGCGGCATCATCTAATTTACGAAAGTCTTTTGTCTTCTGAGCGACTTCTTTCCGTTGTATAACAGACTCCTTCTGATGTTCGACCAGTTGTGATGCTGAAACGTCCAATTGAGAGACCAAATGTGTCAAATTCAAGTCTACATGGTGTTAATTATTACAATGGAATCATTAGACATGGATGAACACTAACTCCGCCATGCTGAGATTGCTTGTTGAAACTTGTTTTCCTCTTGAGGATCTGTGCCCGTTTCACCACCAGATTGTATATTGTTCTCCGAACCTGATATTATGTCTTGCACCACTGTATCTGCAGACATATTGGATCACTCTTGCGAGCACAGAATTCCCATTGAGCGACGCTCGCTGAATGTATGCTATGTAAGTGGGATGAATATGGGTGTTTGGATTGCATCCAATCGGAATTGCGGGGTGAAATTCAGCTCTCAAATGTCAAATACGACAGGCGATACTACTTTTACATGAGCCTTATTGCACGAGACCATCATTGGCCACATATAAACCGGAGATGGCGTGAGTCCGGCAAACAATCATGGTCGCCATAAGAGATGAGTTCTGACGAAGTTCAGAACCATGACAGCGTTCCCGTCAATGCCAAACCTCCTAGTCCATACATATTTTCAGATCTGCTCCGAGATGTCTCTTTTACAAACGAGGATGATCAGGATATCGCCCATATAGTTTGCGTAGAGTATTGGGGTAAGTTTAAAACTACTCATTAGTATCTGCTCATGACTGAGTTCGTTATGGATAGAGAACAATCTTTACATTGGCGCTTCAAATGGGGAATTATTACATTTCGTAGCAATACCGGGCGAACACGGTGATGAAGAACCACAATTCATTTTAGCATCGAGACTTGAACCACCTTTTGTGCCTCCGTCAGCAGATTCTACCGCATCGGTTACAAAAGGTGTACAACAAATCCTTGTGCTACCATCGGTCAAAAAGGCATGTCTACTTTGTAATGGGACACTTACATTCTACACACTTCCAGAACTAAGTCCTGCTTATGGAGGAAAGATCAAACAAGGAGATTGTAATTGGATTGGCGGAATCGACGAAAGTCGGGATTATGCCGAAGGTGAAGAAGTAGTCATCATAATCTGTCTACAACAAAGACTACGACTCATCCGTATCGGCGAACAAGCAAGAAAAGTTCGTGATATAGATCTTCCAGGCTGTATAAATGTCCGACGCAGTGGTGATTTGGCTTGCGTGGCTGATGACACGAGCTATGCCTTGATCGATGTAGTCAATCAGCAAAAGATTGATTTATTCCCAATCACTACAATTCCACAAACATTGTCATCTGCACGTCTCGGGTCACCAAGTCCCCGCGCAAGTCCTATAACCAGTCCTCGCTTATCTGGCAGAGAATCTCACGTGCGTCGAGTATCTGCAACCAATCTCGAAGTCGGCACCCTCAACCAAGTTAATAATCATCGTAGACATACAAGATCCTCGAGTATTGGTAATTTCTTTTCAGGTTCTCCACCCCAGTTAGCCGTTCCTTTCCCTCATGAACAGACTATTCAACCCTCCACCAGTCATCAGAGGACACAGACTCCACTGTCTTCTCGTAAAGATGCAGACCTCCCAGCTTTACCACTACACACTGATCTTCATCCATGGATACTGTCAGCAAATGATAATGAGTTCCTCCTAAGCACCGGTACAAATCAAAACGAACACGGTGTAGGATTGTTCATCAATCATGACGGCGATGTATCACGAGGAACCTTAGACTTTCCTTCATATCCACTGAATCTCCTTATTCAAAAGGAAGACGACGATGCACATATTATTTCAATACTGAAAAATTCAAAAACCAAGGAGCCATATCTTGAAGTCCAATTCTTGAATGATGTGAGCCAAAAACAGTCAATCAATCTTCCCACGGAAGTTGCCAAGCCTATAACGGACGCTCTTCCATCTAGCTCATCTACGTTGATCCTTTGTCATTCGATCGAGTCAAGATCCAAATCTATACCTGGTCTTGTCCAAGCACTAGCTCTCCGACGGTTAAATATCGAAGGACAAGTGTTTGACGAAGAGAAGGAACCAGAAATCCAGCAACGCGAGGATGCTTTAATCGCACGCCTCGCTCAAACAACAACTCGCACAATATTTGCTCACGGAAGCAACATCTGGTGGCTTGTTCGACAACCAATATTGCTTGAGCTCGATGCTGAATTACAGAGCGCAATGCATATAAATTCAAACAAGTCATATACGATTGATTGCGCTCGAGTTCTGCAGGTTATAGATCGCATCCAAAAAGTTGAAGCTGTCGACGAACTACAATTCATGACGAGTACTTATATCAAACAAAAAGCTGCATTATTACTTTTTTTCGATAGTGTGATCAAGACTGCCTCTGGTGATAGTCTCAACGAAAGTGATACTGCATTCGTTGTTTCGATTCTATACGAGAGCGATCTTGAGCCTAGACTCATCCTTAGTCTATTATCATCTCTTTCTGTAGAACTTATTGTTGGACCCGAAGGAATTTGGATACCTGGTGGGTTAGTAAATCTTGTAGACCTTTTACGAAATCAACTACAGTCAAAAGACATTGAATCCTCCACAACGTATAACCAAAACATCCTAGAGTTGATCAAATCATACCTTTTCCAATGGCGTAAGAAGAAAGGCTTTGGCAGTATTGCTGACGAGTCAAGAGTATTTCAAACTATCGATGCTGCCCTCCTGCATGTCTTACTTATATTGGACCAAGATGATGATAAATCAAAGTCCACCGACAATCACCTCCGATCAGAAATCTATGAGCTTGTTGATCATGGTATAGAATGTTTTGATCGAGCTGTCATTCTATTAGAGTCATTCCACCGTCTCTACGTGCTCAGTCGCCTATATCAGAGTAAGAAAATGTCTTCTCAGGTCCTAGATACTTGGCGACGAATGCTGGAAGGAGATCTAGATACATATAATGATTTGACTGACGGTGAAAATGATATCAGAAGATATCTATCTCGTATCAAAGACCCTGAACTGGTCCGCAAATATGGTATATGGCTTGCCAATCGAAATCCAGCTCTTGGTGTACAAGTCTTTGCCGATGACACCGCCAAAGTCAAATTTCCTCATCACGAAATTGTAGACTTACTGAGATCTGAAGCGACGGGTGCTGTGAAAGATTATTTAGAGCATCTTGTTTTTGTAAAAGGTCTAACAAAATATTCCTCGGAGTTGATCGACTTTTACTTGGATCAGCTTATGACTGAGCTATCTGATCCCTTGTCAAATCTGCCATCGATGCTTGAAGCTGCTGACGAGATTTACAAAGGCTTATCCATACCTAAAATTTCATATCTCGACTTTGTAAAAGATAATCTTAGCAGAGACATGAATAGCAATTGGACTCGTCATAGATTACGCTTCATTGAACTGCTTGGATCAACCAGTCTCAGTCAAACTACTATCCAAAACTTTGCTGAAAAACTAACGCCATTTTCTCATTTACTTGTAGCTGAAATGATTATACTACATCATCTTCGTAAGGATCATGAACTTGTCATACGACTACAGGTTTACGAGTTGTTTGACATTGACTCGGCTATACGCTACTGTCTGAATGGAGGATCGTCTACCATATTCTCGCCGTCTATGTTTTCTTCTAAACCTTTGTCGGCCATAAGTGCAGCTATGAACCAACCTGATCCTTGTAATCAGAATCAGCGACAAATGTTCAAATCACTGCTGGGCGAACTCGTGTCAATAACAACAGCAACACCTGTTCAACGAACAATAACTATTTCCATTCTCCAACAGTTCTCAGCATGGTTTGATTTGTCATTTGTATTGAATCTTATTCCCTCGACTTGGTCAATATGCGATCTTGAACAATATATCAACCAAGCATTACGTAATTTAAATGGTGAGGCTCGTCAAATGAATATCGTGCGTTACTTGGCAGGCGCAGAGAATCTTCGGTTAGCTGTTAGTGTGGTAGAGGAAATTGAGGAAAGAGAACAGTCAGATGAGAAGACATCACAGACATCAGACGAACGAATCAAATCACTCGGCAATGGCTGGGAGAAAGGCAAAGGATATTTTATCCAAAACACCGGGCCTATAGGTGACGATAAAGCTCACCCTTTACTGAGTGGAGATAGTGGTTACATTTCCATGCAGAGTCGATAATTTCATGTACATATTTGGCATATTATTAATTATTAATGGTAATTACGAATTTTTTGAACCAGCCAGATGTATGATGCAATGTTTCTCCACATGACATTGATTATATATCACGTCATTGATCATGAGATTGGATTCACCGTCGAGTACTCATTGTATGGTCACATTTTCATGACTATTGACTTGGGCTGCGTGACTATACGGGTTCGTCATGTCTGGCACACCTTCCTATCGTACTACTACAGTATAACAAACATAGCGTAATTATTGACATGAAAAGCATAAAACACTGAATAGTAATGGTGAGTGAATGATTTTTTTTTTCATTGAAAGAACAATGGAAATGCACAGACCATTTGCCTTTATGGCAAAAAAAGTGTCAGCCCCCCGGATTTTTCACAATTGAATGCGAAAAGCATCACGTGATAAGTCAGGGTTCCGGAACTGAGAGTCCCTCCAATATGAGCACATTTGAACACGGCTGAGAACAACCCAATCCGGTGTTGATTTCCATTGCAATAGTGATTGACCACTTTCATCTTTCACATATCACATTTGTCGATACTGTTTGCAATATTCACAAACTTTCTACGCTCACGGCGTTTATATGGGAGACTAACCACGATCTGGAAAAAGTCATCAAAAAGCGAGACATCTTCTTTTCAGAATATTGAATAGCAGATGCCGACATTGATGAGAAACAGTGCACAAATATCGAACATGACGATCGTCAATACATGAAAGATCAAGAGTCGGGTCAGGACCTTTGATCCTCCGAGCGTGTAAGACGACTTGACAGAGTCAGTTTTGATTCTGACGGTTCGTTGTTGAAGTCTCAGTGTATGCAATATGAGCATCATGACTGCACCGTCGCCACATCAATATCACAATGCACGACCGATACACTATATACCACAAATGAATGGGTATCAACCCCAAAACCCTCGGATATATCAAGCCCCAGCGGCTCAATATATTCCCTCACCAAATGTTTATTCTGCAACATCTTATACAACAGCAAACGGCTCGATACCATCTCCAGTCGGGCCTCCACCCAATGCATTCCCTTCCACACAGTATGCCGATCCTCAATCAGCCACATCTCAAACGAACTTACGAAAACGGGGCAGAGAAGAACCTGTAGATTGGGAGGAATATTTTGGAGGAGTACCGCCGAAAGAAATCATTGTTATTGATGATGACGACAGTAGTGCTACAAAAATACCAGGCAATGTACATCAAGGTCAACCTAAACCCCAACAACAAACCAATCAAAGTCACGCCCGACCAATACCGGCTCCAATACAAACACGAGTTGATTATAATCATATTGATAAAAGACAAAAGACTGGTCATACTTCTGCATTATATGATCCCGTCTATTCTGCTAGTTCATATTCTTTACCTCACAGTCCATATCTTGACGACGGTGCTAGGAGATATACCACATCTGGGGATCCTGCATCAACTTATCGTTCTACAGCACCCACTTCGTTAGATTCTTCGACTAGTTCTGTAGGAGGTGCATATGTAGAAGATGCAGCAACAGGTCAGAAGAGGAAACGAGCACCAGAAATACCGAAGAGAAGAGAACTCGAAGCGCCTACTAACCCTTATCACGAATATGTACCACCTCCAAACCCTCCAGTAAAAGCTAACGATGTTGTGGTTCCTGTTATATCAGATGTATGTATCTTTACTTATCTAAATGAAAACTAAAAGACGGTCGACTAACAATATTATAAAGCGATCATCCAGACGGCGTGAAGACGTCGACGATCCTGATGGACATTATATTGTGTTGGAGCAAGCAGAACTGACAGATCGATGTAAGTCATCTTTTTCCGTCTGTTTACTTCAAACGTGCAATCTGTATCTTAGATGCCTAGACTAATATATATTATACAGACATTGTCATAAAATTACTAGGACAGGGAACGTTTGGAAAAGTCGTCCGAGCATATGATAAACATCGAAAGAAAGAAGTGGCAATAAAAATCATTCGATCGGTTCAAAAATATAGAGATGCTTCGAGGATAGAATTACGAGTTCTCTCAACATTGGCATCCAACGACAAACAAAATCGGAACAAGTGTATACACCTTCGTGATACATTCGACTTTCGAAACCATATATGTATAGTCACAGATTTGCTCGGCCAAAGTGTGTTTGACTTTTTGAAAGCGAATAACTTTGTCCCATTTCCAAGCAGTCATATTCAGCACTTTGCTCGACAGTTATTCACCAGCGTCGCATGTCAGTCTGTTCTTCCATATTTAACTCATTTCTTACTGACATGAATAATATTAGTCCTCCATGATTTAAACCTTATACACACTGATCTCAAGCCCGAAAACATCCTACTGGTCAATGCTGGTTATCAAACGTTTACTTATAATCGTAATATACCATCATCTTCTACTCTCACCGTCAGATCATCAAAATTTAGAAAAGTCTTATTGGATCCAGATATAAGGCTGATAGATTTTGGATCTGCTACTTTTGACGACGAATATCATTCATCTGTTGTCTCAACTAGACATTATCGAGCCCCAGAAATAATATTAAACCTTGGATGGAGCTTTCCTTGTGATGTGTGGAGTATTGGCTGTATATTGGTTGAATTCTTTACAGGTGATGCATTATTTCAAACTCACGACAATTTAGAACATCTCGCTATGATGGAAGCTGTATGTGATGCACCACTGGACAAGCATTTAATTCGTGCTGTATGTTCTGGAAGAGGTAGTAATAAAAACTCTGCATCAGCGTATGTCTATAATAAATCTTCGGATTATATAATCTACTGACTTTACTAATTTAGCTTTTTTAAACGCCTTGTTCTCGACTACCCACAAAATGAAACCCCTAGATCATCTAGGAAATTCGTCAAGGGGATGAAAAAGCTATGTGTATGTCGATGATTCATTCTAATCTAAATCTGGTTTCCTAATAGTAATTATAGGAAATTATACCATCCAATACCCCCTTTGCACGTGCATTTTTAGATTTGTTAAAACGTATATTCATATACGATCCAAAACGACGGATAACAGCAAAAGAAGCACTGAATCATCCTTGGTTTACTGAAAAGTTTGAAGATGACGGTACAGAAGCCGCAAAGATCAAAGTAGAGAGGGAAAGACAGGCTAGATCAGAAGCAGATCAAGCCAGATTGCAGGTCCGTGAAGTAGAAATTATGCAACAAGAGCAGGAATTATTAAAACGACAAGAAGAGGCGTTGAGGAATCAACATCTTCATCAACAGCAACATCAACATCAACATCAACAGCAACGACATGAACGTCAAGGTCAGGCATCTACTAGTGCTGGTACCGGCAATTCGAATGGAAATTTATCTGGTTATGAGAATTATAGAGTTAATAATGGTAAAGGTACTTCAGGAGTTGGCGTGAGAGCTTGAAGGAATCTCTCCCAAAAGTTAAACAGTATATGATGACTACAGTACTATTACCTTGATTCATGACTTTTGCAATTCTATTCTTTATTCTGTCCAGAGATGGGTATGAATTATTTATGATACGATTATGTTACGTTAGATTATGATCATGTGTCAAAGTATAGCATAAGTTAGCATGATGAATTACGATTGACATTTTTTAGATTCTATGAAAACCATGTATAAAGTCTGTGCCGGGACGTCTGTTTCGTCTTGTAGATTGGAATTTGTTGTGTGATACACTGCCGCGTGAAATACAGGTGACTTGTTGTGACATGGTCGTACATTGCTGATAGTTTTTCATTGTCTGGCAACATGTCTGCAGCGTCGTAAATATTTGGTCCGGAAGAATCAAAAGCTATGACGAGAGGTATCGGGATGTACCGTAGTCGAATCTTTCCCACCTGTCTGATAACTTCTGTTTCTGTGATGTTTGGCCGAACTTCTCAACACTCCCTCTACAAACAGCTTGAAGTATCACGCTGTCTCCGTACGCTGGTTTCAGCAGTTTATACACGAAGCTGCATTGTTACTACAGGTCAAGAACGAAGTGTAAGATCCTCGATATGTAATCCGTTGTTGGACCACACGTTAAGGACATCAGAGGAAAAAGTAGTCACATTCAAAAACATCGTAATTGTATGTAAAGAGTTGTGGTTAGTAGTCCAGAAAATCATGAATCACAACGCAGATGGTGCAAGCTAAAAGGTATAGAAAAGCGGTGCGACATTAAGCCAGGGCTTGGTGACAGAAATGTTTAGCGATTACTAACGAACGTGCTTGGTAACTGGAGACGCATCAGGAGGGAACTACGAGAAGTCAAGGGAGAATGCATGAATGTTAGGGACGTACAAGATGGTGGAGACATGTTATGTTTGAAGTGCAAGTGAATATTGACAAACCTTGGACTATTGCATGGAATACAGACACATCCCGGGCTGAAACAGTACCTAAATGACATCCTCCAGGTAATATAAACAGCAGTCTAGACATGAACTTTGGATGGCCAAACACTGGGATTGAGGAGCAATTAGTCTCGTCGCAACAAGGGGTTCTTGTATACTACTGCGGCCATCTCGTAAGCTTTATGGTATGGATTGACATTGTGATCTTTGATTGCTTCTTTGAACTCAATCTCTAAAGTTTCAAGCGACTGCAAGAATTGAGTGATAGACTGAGGCCCATGCTCGCGCATCAAACTGAATTTTATTATTTCGAGCCACGATTTCTTTTGTTTGTCTGTGTGCTTCAACATGAAACCTCGCAGTGGTTCCTCAGCTTCTTCCAGGCTAAGGTCTCTCCAGCAATCAGAAGCGATTCGGATATTCTCCCTGGGCTCATTATAAATCAGCGTGCATACCTGCGCCGTCCATTGTACAGTAGGTTTGAACAGCTGCCGGAGACTTAGCAACACCAAGGATAGCAGGACTGGCAACAAAGGTCGAACCGGAATGGTAAGCAGCACGGCGATTGATGCACGTCGAGACTCTGCTTTATCGTGGCTCTCACCATTGGCGTTCGCTATTGGACCCGATATTGGCACCGTCAATGTCTTTAGCAACTCCTTAGCCTTTCTGGAAAAAGCCCTGTCGTTTTTGATATCAGACGGCTCAAACTCCATGAATATATCCGTACTGTTGGCATAACCCGGCATGTAGAATACTGAAAATATGGCATTCGCCACCACCGCTCGGTATAGATTAAAAAAACCACGAGATTCATCGCCTTCTTTCAGCAATTTTTCCTTGAGATGATCGAGTTCAATAACCTGGCAGGCATTATATCGAATTTGATCTTTTCTATTCGCAAAACCCCCGTCGTCTTCGGGCTTCTGACTTTCATCGAACGGCTCCAGAAGTTTCATGACTCGTCGCGTAGGTTTTCTCAATAGCTTCTCTGTATCGAACAACAATTTTCTAAAGGCGGCTGTTTTCTGCGTGTCATCCATTATCTGCCTTTTACCCCCGGATGGGGACCGATCCTTTTGCGCCTTATCAGATTCACGATCTGCGGAACGACCGCGAGGTGCATCTGTAACTATTCCACGGCGAACGGCTGTTATTTGTCTTCCCCCTGTGAATAAGCTAAGATCACCCCCAGGCGACGTATTAGTGGGAGTCCTCGAGCCGGAGCGTGATCTAGACTGTG
>Ga0160429_1001259_pt1 | contig 14507 bp, 11 predicted proteins | sample SolpanmetagenomR_FD_108199 | JGI IMG/M metagenome (GOLD analysis project Ga0160429, IMG submission 108199) | Solar panel surface microbial communities from Lawrence Berkeley National Laboratory, California, USA - R | ecosystem: Engineered > Built environment > Solar panel > Unclassified ...
AAAATACCCAAAAAAAAAAAAAAAACCTCCCCGCTCGCGCTTTTTCTTCGCTGGCCTGGGTTTTGATATTCCCATGTGAAAATCCTGCGGATGGTGTGGGAGGCTTGTATTGTTAAGTACCGCCATCATGCGTCATGCATGACACATGGAGAACAGAAGAGCGAAGCACAGAGAGAGAGAGAGTATTATAATACATGATTTGATCTACAATGGACTTTTCTCGTTCGATATTATACACCACCCTTCACATTCGCTCCCTTCTAGCCATCAAAGGGGAGCAAGAAAACATCTCTGAACTACACAACAGCAAGCAAACGACGTCTACCTAGCCGGTCGGTCCGGTCTGACGGTACCCTGTAGCTTAGCCGTTTCAGGCGCGCCCTCGCCCTTTGAGCTCATGCTGCCTTCCAACACCGGGTCCGTGGAGTGCTTGGTGTCGGTGTTGGTGAGGCCGGCTTGCTTTTCGCCCATCCCGCCCTTCTTCATGTTTGTCTTGGACGCTGCGGGCTAGAAGTGATTTACGTTAGAATTTTTCCATTGCCTGTTTTTGAGACGATTTGTCACGGAAAACTCACCTGGTCCGTCCCGTCATCGCTGCCCTGGTGCTCGTGGAGTGTCTTTGCGTTGGCGCTCTCCACACGTCTCTTGGCTCCACCCTTGGCGTCGGGCTTGTGGATGGTCTTGTTAGGGCTGTCGGTTTCAATCTCGTGCTCTTTGTCGAACGAGTCGTCGCCGTCCTTGGTCTTCTCGCTGATCTTGTTGTCCGATGGTGTCTCCGGGGCGGTCTTGCCCTCGTTGTCGGATTTGGCGGGCTTGCCCTCCATCTTGTTGGAGCCGGACTTGTCGGCCTTGCCGCTGCCGCTTGATGTGCCGCTTGACTTGTCGTCGGACTTGTCGTCGGATTTGTCGTCGGATTTGTCGTCGGGCTTGTCGTCGGACTTCTGTTGACCTTTGGCGGGCGCAGCCTTGGACTCGCCATCGCCGGTGTTGTGGATGCTGTTGGGAAGGGCACGCTCGACGCCCTCAGGAACGACCTTCTGAACAGCCTTGGGGACGATGCTGTCGTCGCCGTCATCTTTGGCATGGGACTTTTGCATCGAGTCGCTGTCACTGTCGCCATCCCCGGTGTTGTGGATAATGTTTGGGAGAGCACGCTCGACGCCCTCAGGAACGATCTTCTGAACAGCCTTAGGGACGATGCTGTCGTCACCGTCATCTTTGGCATGGGATTTTTGCATCGAGTCACTGTCGCTGTCGCCATCCCCGGTGTTGTGGATAATGTTTGGGAGAGCACGCTCGACAGACTCGGGAACGATCTTCTGAACGGCTTTGGGGACGATGCTGTCGTCGCCATCATTCAAGGCGTGGGTCTTATTCATGGAATCGGAGTTGCTGTCGCCAGTGTTGTGAATGAAATTAGGTAGGGCACGCTCAACGGACTCAGGGACGATCTTCTGAATGGCTAAGGGAACAATGCTGTCTTCGCCGTCATTCAGAGCGTGGGTTGCAGTCATGGAGTCGTCCGTTTCCGTAGACTCGTCGAGCTCCTCTCCCTTGCCCTCACCGTGTACGTTACCCTGGTGGAGGTGGTGGTCATTGCCCGGGTTGCCGCCAGAGTTGAGGATGAAGTATGTGCCAGGAACAGTGATGGCCACGGATCCAATGAGCCTGTATGTTGGCCGTTGGTGAGTACATTTGGACTTTCCTTACAGCGTAATTAGTGCACTCACCATGGCAAGTCACTTCCCTTGGCTGCACCGTGAGCATCCGCGTAGCCACGACGAGCAATGCGCTGCCATTGCTTCACCTGGCCAGTCTGTCGAGGCAGAGAGACTCGACAGGCAGCAGTGCGCAAAGACGTGAAGCGTGAGAAGGCCATTGTGTGTTGAGTAAATAGGAAGCACAATGGCAATGGTAACGATGATGATGATGTCGTACTGCATGTCAATGGGCTTCTGCGGGTAAATGGTTTTGCCGGGACAGCTCTGATTGGGGCAAGCGTCTCCTGACGTTTGTTCCATAATCAAAACTTTATACACTATTGGACTTTGACACTATCGTACACACACATTTGCGGTTTTGTGGAAAGATTTAGGCGTCTTTCCTGCCTGTCATTGCGTACGGTTTCTATTGTCCAACTTTTCTGCCGGAGGACTCACAACCTGGACGCTGGAGTGACTGATATAAGTACCAAAAGCTTGCGGCAAACCAGCGCCAAGCAAGCACGCTCATGATATAAGGGTACTTTTGGTGCGCGATCAGCTCTGCTTCTGATTCCTGCCTTCAGTTCTGGCTAATTGCACGGTCTCTGCATTACACATCACCTTTGTGTAGCAGGATGGCACCGACTTTGCCGCAAGCTCAGAATGCCGCTGTCTTAACCTCACGACTTTACGATGCTGATCCGGACATTCGGTACATGTCTCTGAATGACTTGAAAGCCTTGTTTGACGGACCTTCGTCTGCTTTTCTTGCCCACGATTACAATCAATGCGCCAAGATTGTTGATGGGTTTCTGCATACCTTAGTTGACACCAACGGCGAGGTGCAAAATCTAGCCATCAAATGTCTTGGATCTTTTGTTCTCAAGACTGACCCGAAAATCCTGAATCCTCTCATTCACAAGATCACTGAGCTTACGGCAGATACGGAAAATGTGGTGGACAGTTCCATCCCAGCTCTTGCGGTTCGTGCGGTAGTGGTGGCGTTACCCAGGCCTACTGCGTCAACTGTTCGTGCGCCTGGGGTGCTTGATGGATACGCAGCAATTAGTAAAGTACTTATTCCACGCCTTGTGGGTTATATTGTCCTACCACATGGTGACAAAAGCCGACCGGATCCTCCAAGGGGTCTTTTAGAAGAAGATCTGGAGAAGGGCACTGACAGCAATTTCATCGATGTTTTAACAGAAGTTGCGAAATGCTTCGGACCAATGCTTCAACCCCCCGAAGTCCAGGCTCTACAAGAAATTACCCTACGTCTTCTTGAGAATGAGCGCACAAGCTCGATCATGAAGAAGAAAGCAGTGGTGGCGCTATCAACATTGGCCCACTATTTCTCTGACACCCTTCTTAGCTCTATCATTTCACATCTAATCGAAAGCCTTGAGAATGTCCATCTTACTCCAGCAAACCGAAAGCTCTATATCACAATCCTCGGAGCCATGGCCAGAGCGGTACCTCAGAAATTTGGACCTTACCTCAAAACTCTCGCACCATTCGTACTCAGTGCGTTAAGTCAAGAAGAACTTGACGCTCAAATGCAGGATATTGCCGAAGGTGAAGAGCGGGATCCGGAAGTCGATGACATGCGAGAAGCAGCACTGGCTGCACTTGAAAATTTCCTTTCGTCGTGCCCCTCCGATATGAGTCGCTTCAGCGATGAGTGCACTGACTCGGCCTTACGCTTCATACGTTATGACCCTAATGTGGCTATGTTTGATGAAGATGATGAACCGGACGAGGATGATGACACGGAATTTGACGCTGACGAGGACTTCGAGGAGGAGGGGAGCGCAGATGACGAAGATGATTTTAGCTGGAAAGTGCGAAAAGGTGCAGCCAGAACTTTGCATACAATCGTATCTGTTCGCAGCGCCGATCTTCTCGAAAATGCTGAGAAATATGATCGCATAGCCAACGCTCTCATTGCAAGACTTAAGGAAAGAGAAGACAGCGTTCGAGTCGAAGTATTGTCAACCTTATCTTACCTCATTCGCAAAACTGGGGAAGCCGAGCTGCACACGGACTTGGATCTGGTCAACGGGTTGGAAAATTCCCTTCGACTGCGACCTTCTACCAAAAAGCGCAGACGTGGTGACAGTGATGTCAGCATGCCAGATGCTGTAAAGGCTGGTCGCTATACGGGATCTACCTCTCCTGATGCTTACAATCCGCCACAAATAGGTCCTCGTGCAAGTCTTGCTAAACTTGGTGCTCACCTGCTCCCTGAACTTCTCAAGCTACTCAAAACCTCCACACTTCCAACAAAACAAGCATCCATAATTGTCATCAAAGATCTCGTCGTTGTTCAAAGCGGTGGAACTGGCGAATATCTTGAAAACATTCTGGCAACCTTGGGAGATGTTTTGGAAGCTCATATTGCGGATATTAGATCTAATCATGCTGCTTTCGTTGGTACTTCCGGGTCCACAACCGCCACTACACTTCAAACAGAAACTCTTCAACTTACTGCTGAGATTGCCAAAACACATTCCTCAAACGCATTAGTCTCTCAAATCCCAAAGCTTATTCCTGCAGTATCCAAGCTTGCGCAAAACAAGAGTCCCAAGGTATCATGTGAAGGGCTTATCACCCTGGAGCAGTTTGTTAAGGCTCTGACACCTCCCCGTTCGGCGTCAGCAAGCAGCACTAGTTCAAAGCAATTGCTTCTGATATATGGAGTGGTGTCAGAACTTGCTCAATCGAAAAGTGTAGACCTCGCGGTTCGTAGACAGGCGTTGCAGATAATAGGTACTCTTCTTGGACGTACACTCGGAACAGGGGGTGCGAAATTGATCCCCGGGAAAGAAAGGGCTGAGGCTCTAGAACTGCTGTACGACAGCTTACGAAACGAGACCTCGCGTCATGCTGCAATCAAGGCTATCGATGCAGTTGCCGATTTCGTGCCTTCCAAAGCTGATTTCGACCAAGATTGGTATGGAAAAGTGATACTGGAGCTGGGTGCACAGCTGCGAAAAGCAGACAGAGCGTTGCGTGGTGCGAGTCTCAAGGCTTTGAGGACACTGACTTCGATTTCTCCCAATGTGCAGATACTTGACGAAACAATGTACAAACAGCTTGTCGAGCTCTTACTACCCTTATTAAGCACTGAGGATCTGCATCTTGTTGGACCTGCTTTGCTCGTCCTGGCTGCGCTACTTGAGAACTCCTCGATCAATGTCGTTGATTCAGCGTTCAATAACCAGATCTGCCAGCTTCTTCTTGGGTCTGCAGCAGCACAAGTTGTTAATCAGCTGACCGCACTTATCACGGCCATCGGGGCGCGTAAAGTCGGCAAGCCTCTAATGCAAATGTTGCTCAAGGACGTTGGAATTAACGGCAGCCCAACAGTCGTCGGTAAAGTGATTGGAACCTTACTGATTACTGGGGAAGCCAGCGTTGGTGTGAGAGTTGAAGACTTCCTCCACGAATTGAAACAAGCGACAGACGGTCGACGAAAATGTCTTGCTTTGTCTATACTTGGAGAAGTTGGCCACCGGTCAGGTGGAAGTGGTAGATTGTCACCCGATTTGTTCGTCTCACATTTCAAAGCGGACTACGAGGAGGTAGGAATTGCTGCCGCAGTAGCGCTTGGACAAGTCGCCACAGGCAATGGCAATCTTGGCACATATCTTTCCGCAATACTCGAACGCGCCCACAGTCATCCTGACCAGCAGTATTTGGTACTCCACTCGATCAAAGAAATTCTGGTGGACCATCAAACATTAGGGCAGCAACTGACTCCGTTCACCAACTCACTCTGGGAGACCGCGATGACTGCCTCTCAGTCTGAGGACAGTCGAACGATTGGTGCGGAGTGCATTTCCAGCCTTACCATCATGGACCCAACGACGTTTCTACCCACACTACAGGTGATTACACCCTCTACTTTCTTTAAATAGTTAATTGACTCCTTCCAGACGCTCCTCAGTGACCAATCCGCTCTAGTCCGTGGAACTGGCATACTCGCCTTCCGTGACGTGATATCTGGTTCAGATAGCTCGTACGACAAGTTCTTGAGGCCTATCCTGATAGATGCGCTGTCCGTTACAATGCAAGACATCAACCTAGACAACCGCAAATCTGCATTGAACTCTTTCAACGCGGCGATCCGCACCAAGCCGGATCTTGTGCTTCCCTACCTCGGACAACTCCTACCGCTTGTCATTGCACAGATGTTTGTTGACCCCAAGCTAATCCGAGAGGTCAGCATGGGCCCGTTCAAGCACAAAGTCGACGATGGTCTCGAGATGCGTAAGGTTAGTATTCATGTCATTATTTTAGGGATGCCAAGTGCTAAACCACATTATACAGAGCGCCTACGAGACTCTCTATGCGGTGATGGACACTTGCCCATCGCGCGTCGACATTGTAGCTCTCTACGACCGTGTAATCGCAGGCGTAACCGATGACCACGCCGTGCGCGGATTATCCAACTTGATCCTGCTGAAGCTGATAACAGTCGCGCCGGAAGAGACGATCCGACGCCTGGACGAGCTGACCGACAAATTCCGCATTGTGCTCGCCGAGAAGGCGAAGGAGAACGCCGTGCGTCATGAGGTGGAGAAGATCGACGAGAGCAAGAAAGGCGTCGTCAAGATATCTCTGGAGCTGAACAGAGCGTTTCCCGGAGAGGCGGGGACAGGGCTGCCGGGACAGTCTACGGGTAGACCGAAGTGGTCTAATTATCTCGATGACATGAGGAAGGAGCAGCTTGCGCTTGTGAAGGACTTGGAAAAGGAGATGAAGGAGAAGGAACGGGCTTAGGGCGCTGGGATTTAGATTGTCGTCTGGCTCCTTGCCGGCATTGATGTGAGGAGTTTGCATGAGGAAAGTTGCTCGAAGTATGTTTTAACGAATGATGGTCATGATCATGGCAATGTGCTAAGGGAGAGCGCAATGGGTAAGAAGCTTTTTGCTCTAGCATACTTCATATAGCTTTTATTTTTTCGCCTAGGACAAAAGAACCCTTTTGGGTGCCCTGTTTATTAAAGATTGCTCTGAATACATTCAAGTGCGTTCTGAAGTCGTAAAATGCTATCCTTGGTGGTCTGCAGGTCGTCAAACACGTTTATTCACTGCGCTGACATACATGATAAGGTGATGAAGGTTCACTAACACATAGTCTCATAAAAACATGAATCACATCATCTGGAAGGATAGCTAATGGGTCCATATATTGTGCCCGGCCCCTCCTCAGCATACCCAGCCACGTCATAACTCAACGGCTCCCCCAAGAGGACCTCGAGCATATCCTTCCCGCTCAAATCCGGTCCGTAACCCATATTCCGCACATCTCCGTCATTGAAATTGATGAGCGGATCGAGCGGCAACGCGAACCAATCCGACTGCTGGCTCGACGAAAGACGGCGGAACGAGTTTGGCGAGTCGCCTCCTCCTCCAAGCCCGAAGTCTCCGCCAGCTAGGCCCGTGTCGAAGCTGAAGGTTGGAGGCGGCATGATTGAGCTCGAAGGATTGCGGAAGTCGAAGTCGAAAGGCGAGGGAGAGATGCCTTGCATGGGGTCCATGGAGGGACTCCATGCCTTGCTGAAGGAGGAGGGTGTTGCGGCGCCGCCCCAAGGGTTCAGTGCGGGATTTTGCTGCTTCTGTGCACTTCCCCTCCGCGGGCCTCGGTTCTGCCGTTGTTCGTAGGAATACATGTCGCTTGGTGGGACGTCTTGCCTACCTTGCTGCGGCTGCTGGTTTGTCTGAGGGGCCATCGTCGCACCAGAAAATGATGACCGTCGGACTTTGCCATTTGACGACTTGCCATGTTTCGTGCCGATTCGAATGATGCGCGCCTTGACACGGTTCGTCAGGGTGCTGAGCAGTTCAGCATGCCTGTTTCCAAGATGAATGTCGTCAACAATGCAGGTCGAGAGCGCGTACGTGGCTCGTCCCAGCAAGCCCAAGGATAAGTTGACGTCCGCCTCCGAAGCTCCAATGGCAAAAGTCTTTAGCAGGAAGATCGAGACGGTGACGATGCGGAAATATGTGCGAACAGGGGCATATTTGAGATACTCCTGCGGTAGAAGACCTTCAATGACAATGCGCAAAAGGCTCTGGCTTTCGGAGACGATATCCTTGATGAACCTACGATCGCCTTCAAGCCATGTTGCAAGAGTTTGCGGTGGAATAATCCTGTTTTGTCCTGGCTCCTGCTGTGCTGGTGTATCATAACCATCGCCCCGTGTGTTCTGCGTACAGCGGTCAACGATGGCTTGTAGTGCAACGGTGTTCATATAAATGCGGGTGTAGTGGTACTCAATGTTGAGAATGTAACGCATGTGTTGTGTGACTAAGTTGTGGTCAGGATGATATTAGGCCGGGATAATGATGGTACTCACTAAGGCTACATTTATCAAACTCCTCCTTCCAATTACGGACTTTGGCACGTAGTGTTTCGAGACGATCTACATACTCACCAGAAGCGATAACATCCCGTGTGAATTTTCGACTCTGAAAAAGGTCGTGGTTGGCCTCTTTCATAAGTTTCGCAATGCAGTACCAGTAGTATAGTGTTGCATTCTGAACAGCATCGCTGCCACTTTCCTCTAGGATATTTGATAGAGTTGGTGGGACAACAGTATTAACAGCATCCGCTTGATTTTGAGGGAATAAATCCTGGCAATGCTCATCTGATAGCATTGAGGGGAGAGACAGTCTGCCACTAGTCTGCGTAATGTATATGAAGAGCAGTCTCTTGACATTCCTCGCGCGTTTCAGAAAAGCAGGAGTGTTGTAAGCCGAGTCGGGTTGACGAGCGGGGACATCAAACACGCCGAGCTCATAGGCAATCGCTTTGGCATTGGCAAGCAAAGACCAGCACATCCGGTCGCTTCTCCAGCATGGCTCAAGCCAACTCTCAATACCTCTTGCGGATACTCCCTCAGGCGAATTGCTATCTGGCACAGCACCGTTGCTTAATGCGGGGTCCACTTCATACTCAATGAGAAGCTCGTTATTGTCGTCACCTGGCGGGAAATGAAGAGCACGAGTGTGCCAGTCGGTCAGCAAAAGGAGACTTTCGACTGTACCAAGTGTTCGGAGGCCCTTTGGACGTGCAGCTGGATCACTATCGCACATTTGAAAGCCCACTCCTCCAAACCCACCACCGAAATGCTCCTGTCCCCAGATTACACGATCGATCATACCCTGAAGATATTTCCACAGCTTATCGTGAATCGCAAAAGCCCTACTGCGTGCGCTTGGCCCAAGCAGTTCCATATATCGGGACGAGAGGGTAAGGATTGTAACTGCGAGCATAGGCTCTTCACGGAGAAGTTTCGCGTGGGTTGATGGATTGTGAAAGTTAGGAATAGTTATCGGAGTCAATGGACAAAGGAAGCGGTAGAAATGGTCGACATATGCGATGGCCTCAGTAGCCGAAAACCACTGACCGCGGACAAATCGCATCTTGGACCATGCCTTAATACCTTGTGAAAGTCCTGGCTGTTGAGAAGGAGGGACTGAATCGTGAATGCTTGATTTCGAAAGAACTTTCGGCAGACCTACCAAGCCTTCCGCGTGAGAAGTATTGACGGATCCGTATGCTTCCCCAGATGTATTGTTGTCAGAATTCGGTGCGCCGCCATTGTATCTAGCAAGATCTCCCGTGTGACCAGCAGCTTCATACAGCAAATTCAGCGCGTCATGTCCATTGTAAAGCTCCGTCTTTTGAAGTAAAGCAGCAGTATCGTCATTTATTTGAGGATCGTCCTCAGTTGGGGCAGATGATGCGCGAGAGACTGGACGTCTAAGAGGTTTCGTTCGGCCAAGGGAGCCGCCAGGTGTCATAGGTCGTGAAATGATAGTTGCAGATTCTGACTGCGCAAACTGATTCGCATGTTCATACGTTACATTACGATCCTCTGTAATATCTCTTGTTCTTTTCCTAGAGTTGCGCCGCTCGTATGCTTCGGCATCGCCGGCTTCTGGTGCCTCTTCATGGTCCTCCGTCTTCCTTTTTCTGCGAGTAGACGAGAAATAGCACTCTTTCTGTTCGCGTTTACACCTCAAGCACGGTGGATCTTGTGGCGAGTCCACTGATCCCAAATCGCATTTCACCTTCCTCGAGCGGCACGGAATGCAGGCTGTACTGTCGTAAGCTCATGGAAGCGCAGAACGTTGCATTCGCGCTATGTACCTTGATAGGACCGGGTGTGAGGCGCATTCGCCTTGACTACGGTGCCGTTCGGCGATATCCCCGACGCAACATTGATAAATTGTGTCGCAGCCATGTCAAGGTTGGAGAGAGCACACGAGCAGCAACTTGTGCTTGAACCGATGCAAACCGAGCGGGGGTAGAGTTCAGGGAAAGCCGGCGGCAGAGGTCGATGCGCCTTTCCTTTTTTTTGTGCGAAAGGGGTTAGTATTTATTGATTTGCCATGATGTTTTGTCAAGCAATTAAAACATGCTCTTTCGTATTCATAATAGCGAAGCGCCTACCTCGTTTCATGATGTTTTTAAAATTCAGGTGACGTGAACTTTTAAGCAGTATCGTTAAGAAGCACAGGATATCAACGGGAGGTAGAAACATATAGACATTTAGGTACTTTGGGCATCATTTATTTCCAATATCTAGAGTCTGCTATGTGAATGCCATATAACACTGTAATCTGTCCACAGGAAGACTAGAACGCCGTAGGCAGAAGAGAGCATATTGAACCCGTTCATGCTGTGATGTTGTACCAGGCTCGTTGGTTATTTGTGCGTCTCCATTCGTTATCCCTATGATCATGCCTCCGAACGATCATATTTGTTTTGCTACGAAATCGTAAGCATTGTTCTGAAAATGCCGTGGCGCTTCGAGCTTACCTGTCTTTCCAGTGCATCCTCGATTTCGTTTTTGAAATCCCGATGTAACCTCTTGATCTCGCCATCCTCGACCATTTTGTCCACAATCTTGTTGGCATAATGTCGACGCTTCTTGGTCGACCAACGATCACGCTCTACTATCTTCTCTGGTGTGCAATAATCCTCCTCCACAAGGTAGTCCACCACCCATTCGTTCAGATGAAAACGCCAGTGTGCAAGAGCGTGCGCTGTTTTGGCGTTCTGCATACAGAATCGACCCAGAAAGTAGCGCTTCCCGGCTGGTGGTAGAGTATTCGGCCTTCCACTCTCTTCTTCATCACCATCGTCATCACTCTCTTCCTCTCCGTCCGAGTGCTCTTCGAGTGTTTCTTTGTCGTAACTATTGCCATTGAATTGTACCTCCCACGTCGCTGGATGATTGCTGCGGTTACAAGCGTCGCAGTGGTCCCTCAGCATACCATCGTTCATGAATTGATGCGATGAAATCTCGGGTCGTGCCCTGAGCGACGTAAGAAACTCTGGAACCCATGCTGAAGACTGATACTTGGAGTTTCCTAATCCCTGCACCGCGTCATCTAATCTCCTGAAGGCGAGTTGATATAATTCGTCTTCCATAGCGAAGGCCGGGTTGATCTTCTTTTGCACCATCCACTCCACAGCATACCTAAAAAGATCACTAGCTTTCATTGATGCATATTGACTAAACTCAAATGGCAGTTCAACAGGTACTCCAAGTGTGTCGTCCTCAATGACGAAATCTTCTTCGTCATCATCTGCATCCCGCGCCATGGGATTCAAGACATCGTTGAGGTCCTCCAGTTCATCTTCATCATCTTCAGCCTCGTCATCCTCACTTCCGTCTCCTTCCGATGCCTCGCTAGGTCGAGGTGGAGTCAAGCCGGCGATACTGCGTCTCTGACGCTTGCGTTTCAGCGCTTCGAGTGCTTGTTGTTTAGCTGTCTTTCTGGGATTTGAATGTCCCGCAAACTGCAGTGCTTGGGTATCTAAATGACATATGTTAGTAATGATTCAAAGCTCTTAAATATAGCTTCCATGGTGAACTTACTGTCGGCATCTTCGAGGAATTCCAAATCCTCATCTAAGTCCTCCTTTTGCCGACTTGTCGTTTTCCGCGTGCTGGGAGTTGGAGCCTCAGAATTCGCATCGGAGTCCGAACTTGCATCAGAATCGGAGCCTAGCTCGACATGGTCCTCCTGCTTAATAGCTAGGCTCTTATTAGGCCTTCGCAGCCTCCGTGTGCTGGATTGCGTTGGGTAGTTGAGTTCTTCCTCATCCTCCTCGGACGAGACGTGAGTGACCCTTCTTCGCTTTCGGGCACTGGAAAGAATCTGCACATCACTATCGCTGTCGATATTGACACTTGCAGATGCTACCTCTGTTGATCTCCTGGCTGTTGAGGATAACGGCAGCACGTCTGAATCTGAATCGACAGTGGGTTGAGCGGACTTCTTATAGGTAAACACCCCCTGAGGCAGTTCGGTGCCGCTTTCAGAGTCTTCATCGAAGACAGTTATGGGGGCGTTTTGGGAAGATCTTGGTTTCCGCTCAATGGTTTCGACTTGGCCCCTAGAGAAGAATGATCGTGTTGTTCGTTGTGACGCCGGTGATGAGCTGTGAATAGGCAGAAAGTTGCTCGACTGCGAAGATGGCTTTGGAGTTGGCAAGTTGGTTCGTGAGGTGCGCTGTGAGCTTGGCGAACCACTATAGGTGATTTTGGCCGCTCTGTCTCTAATGAATTCTGGCTGACTTTGCCTTGCTGGCGATGACATATCCAATGGGGCAAAGCCAAGTTGTGTTTGCTTTTTCCGGCTTGATCTTGTTGAAAGCATTTTTCTCCTATGTTCATGTGATATCTTCTTTCTTGGATTGGTTAAAGTAAGTTGTTTAAAGACAGATGAGGCGGGGTTTCACTTTATGGAACGAAGGTAAATGTTTGATACGAATACTTTGTTCTTGCTTGAAGGTAGCCCAGGCTCTAAGAGAAATGTGGCTTGTTGAATAATAGTATGTCTAGCGTGGCGCAGACTATTCAGTTAGAAACTGTTAGAATTATAATAAGATCGCTTGTCATGTGCCGTTGGAGGCAACAGGATCTTGAGATATCTTATTGGCGACAAGGTTCAGGGTCTAAAAATGATCTCTCACGTGGCATGTCTTATACTATATACATCCGTCAGTTTGATGGCCCCAAGTAAATGTGAAAGCCCCATGGCAGGAGATAACAGTCGGAGCAGTTTATGAGAGATCTCAAAGTAGAACCAAGCATACTACTTGTTTGCATTTGGTAGAAAACATGTTCTCAGCTATTGTGGTCGTGTTTGTGGAACCGTTGGTATTAAGATACTGTGATTATCAATGGGGGCTAGGGGCTGTTGACAAAGCCATGTTTCCGCCATTGAGCAACTTTTGTACTCAAGGCCCGAAGCACAAACGTATTGCAGTCGGGACGCAGCCCTAGTAACTACGACAGCCATTAGGGCTGTGTTGGCTTCATGAGCTTAATTCCTCTCCATTGCAGATCTTGATCCCTTGATGAATGTAGGTAGCAATGGGCGATCCTATATCGATCTCCGTCATTGTCCACATACTGATTATGTGCAGTGTTGTAGCTGCTTGTTGTGGAATCAATAGTCCATCACACAGCCTTTGGCTGTAACTGTCGTGCACCTTTCGTCGTGGCCGCAGTTTGGGTGCTGTTCTGTAGTACCTACACCCGGCTGAGCATCTTATAGCACCACGGGTGACTGCTTCGATTCAGTGATGAAAAGTTTTAAGATCTCTGCCGCGTGAAGTATATTAGTTGTTTGATATGGTCTTCTGAATTTCGTCAGTCTGTCGAGGGAGGGGCAATCAGGTCGACTGTAGGATAATGCGGAGATTTAGTCGAAATGATGTTCTTTCGGTACAATAATAATAGATACGATAATCTTATACCGGGGCCGATCCTCCCATCTCAGAGCATTGCTATGTATTCAGTTAGTTTTCGATGGATTTACTTTCTTCATTGTGACCTGGTTGTGTTGGATGTATGTAGCTACCCATGTAGGCAATTTGGTCTAACACAAGAGCTGCAAGGAGCAATTGAAGCTGTATAAATCTAGTACAAGTGCAGGAGTCGTCATCACAAAAACCTACTGTACACAAAACAACATGCAAATTATGGGGTACAGATGATGAGCCATGGGAGTTGTTTGATGAGGCTCAAGATAAATGCTGCCGCCATCTGATTATGCACTCATTTTCTTGGCTAAACTTTTCACACGCCTTTTGGTTTTGCGCAGGCGAGAAGAGCTCTTGATTGAAAGAAGAAGTAGGACTGCTGATGTATTTGTATCAATCCATCGAGCGTGGAAAATAGCAATAATAAATTGAACTTAAATGTCCGTGTTATTTGGTCGTAGGTCACCCCAGACATGTACCTTACGATGACGAAATTGCTCATGACTTAATTCAGAACTCGGTCGGTAGAACCATTGAGTAGATCTAGAGCATGGCTTTGGGCAAGTAAGTTACACTGACCGGCTGATCGAGGCTTCAACTCGTCCCTCGCTCTCAATTATTGTCATCTACAAATTTCGAAAGGCTCGTAGTCATCTCACGTTATAATAAAGCACAATGAAAGAAGATCAGGGCGCATCGGATGATTTGCATTCAGCGGGCCGCCAAGCCACGCGACATGCAAGTGCGCACTATAGATTAGTACTCGATACTCTGTCAGACTCTGGACCTCTGGTGTCCCCTTATTATCCCCCCCCGAAGACGGTTATCAGCCGCGGCGACACCTTATCCGTAGCTGGAAGTGGTTGCTGGCAGCGTGTGAGGATTCGTGACGTCGGAAACCGGGCGTGCATGCCGGGTAACAGCCTTGGGTTGGCCGCGCCGGGTACTCTCGTGGAGCTTCCCGCCAAAAGAAGAAGAAGGGGAATGAGTTGAGATTCAGTTGCACG
>Ga0160429_1001260_pt1 | contig 14505 bp, 16 predicted proteins | sample SolpanmetagenomR_FD_108199 | JGI IMG/M metagenome (GOLD analysis project Ga0160429, IMG submission 108199) | Solar panel surface microbial communities from Lawrence Berkeley National Laboratory, California, USA - R | ecosystem: Engineered > Built environment > Solar panel > Unclassified ...
CATCCTCGGAGCAAGCGCTCAGAACTACCTCGCATAGCGCTGTCCCAGAGTGCGGTAGATTGCCAGACACGCGAAGGCTCGTGATGGATGTTATGACGGCGTGCTTCGTACTGCGGAGGGAACGTGGGCTTGGGGCCTGGTAAAGTTGGGCTTACTCTGCCTTTTCCACTTTGCTAATTCTCTCATTTTTTGAGGGGTCGTGTATCCGGGCCCCGGGAAATGGGATATAAGCTGAGCGCGCCCTGGCTGATACCGTATATATCTCGTTGCTAAGCATCGCTCATCTTTATCCTTTTTTGTCACTCGCTCGCTGGTTCGATTTTTGGCTTTGTTCTGTCGAACAATCTGCAAAAGCTGGGATATACATCGCAGGTATAATCGTTATCTTTCTCTTTACGAGCGCTTTCTGGTAGTACTACTGTAGGCTCATACCACATTCCGAGTGAGTCTCTACTTGCGATCGCACCCAACATCGCCTCTGAACGATTGCAGTTTTGAGGATGCTCACAATGCCAACGCAGATCAGTCGATCTTACCAATCGAAGCAGTTCGATACCACCAGAGATTGTGGTTTCTGCTCCACATTTTCCAATTGATCGGCTCAACTTGCAGAAACATGCATCCTACCTCGCTTTTGGCTGCGGCAGCCCTCCTCAGCCTCAGGTAAGCAGACCATCCACTCGCTCACGCGCAGATCTATCTCTTGCACTACAATGCCGACCTCTTCTGAGAAACCCCGCTGACAACGTCGCAACAGCTCCGCATCACCAGCCCCGAACCCCCAATCCTCACCCTCAAGATCGGACAGCCGACCCCTTTTCAGCGCCCTAGCAGGCCTATGGAGCGGCTCCTCCTCCTCCTCCACCCGCCATTCCTCTCCCAGCCCCAACACCAACGCCTCAGGAAACACCATATCCGCCTGCACTCACAGCCACCCAGGCCTCAACAGCTGCCCCGCCGCACCCCCTAAACCCGCCAGCCCAGCTACCCCAAGCCTCACCACCGCCAGCACAACCCCATCCTCAAGCAGCGCAACACAGCCCCGCACATCACAACACCCACGCCCACCACCACACAACCCCATCCCCACTTCCTCATCCATGACCATGGCATCCCCCCACATCCCACCCACCTCACCCCACGTACCGCTCATCTGGGCAGGCAAAAGCGCCGGCGCACCGAAACCCATCTGCACAAAAGCCATGTTCCTGCCCGCCTTGGGATTCGCGAGTGCAGTAGCGCCAGGGGTCATGGCTGGGGAATTGGGTATGATGTACGTTCCCCCCCTCCCCAACCTTATTTTTCCTTGTTTGAGTCGAGCTAATTACCACACAGGCGCAGTGTCCCCGGGCCCTGCACCACATACACTACCTATGAGACCCTGACGCATACGGTTCGATGCGGGGCTTGTGTTGTGGAGCCTAGGACGATTGGGCAGGTGCCGCATGTTATGTGTAAGAGTGTTGCTACAGGGGGTGTGGGGACGAGGACTGTGTTGGGGTGTTGGGAGAGTGGGGGTGTGGAGAGGTTTAGGCGGTTTGATTGATTGAATGAGGTCAGTGGGGGGTTTGGGTGTGAACTACGCGTTGGGATGGGGATGGATTTGGTGTTCTGGATCCAGGGTTGGTGGTTTGATATGTATATCCCAGCAGTAAGCGGGTAGAATACGCGGCCATGATAGATACGCCACTGAACAACGCTTGGATATGCAAAGACGCGTCTTGACTGTACAGCTCAACAAATCAAGAGAAATCTAACACATCCCTCGGTCCCTTTGCCTGCGCTACAACCCTCCAGCACACCAAGTCATCCAACCCCCATACTCTCACCACCCGCAACCTCTGCCCCGCCCATCCCAGAAAACTCTCTCCAAAGGACAAAAACCTACCGCCTCTCCACGAGCACCAAATGCAGCGCCGCATACCCCAACACAACAAACCCACCACAAAAGACCGCCAAGCTCCAGCAATCGCGCCAGAGAGCCAAATTATCAAAGCCGAAAGAAGATAGGATGGCGGAACCAGGGACCTCGATATCGAGGCCGTATTTCTTGTCGACGAGGGAGAGGGTGCGGACTTCGTTTACGATGAGGCCTTCAAAGGCGTAGTGGAAAATGGAGAGCTTTTAGTTTTCCCATCGGCGTTAGCATCAGCCCTGCTGGGAGAAGGCAACAGGCCAGGAAAAAGAAAGAAAAGGGAGCTTACATTCTGCAACCAACTAACCCCCTGCGGTATACTCTCATGATTAAGCAAAAACCCGGCAAACAGCAGACTAAACAGCATGACCAAGCTGCCTAGCAGATTCGCCACGCCGCCGTCACGGAAGCATATCCCTAGAAACAAACATATGGCGGCGGCGGCGAAGTTGAAGAGGACGAGGAAGAGGACAAAAGTTAGGAAGTGGTCCCACTGCGCGATGAGGCCTGTCATGGGATAGACGATGGCGGCCATGATGACGGGCGGGATGAGACGCAGGGGCACGATGTCGAAGATGAGTTTGGCGATGTAGTAGGAGAGCGGGTAGTAGTAGCCCTTTGCGCGCTCGCGCATGAAGAGGAGGCGCTCGGTGGCGAAGACGTTGAGGCTTGTGAGGGTGCTGAAGCCGAAGAGGGCGAGGAGGAAGAAGAAGAGGCCGAGTCGGTTTTGGAAGCCTTTGATGTCGTCGGTGAGGCCGTAGAAGAGGAAGCCGAGGAAGACGGCGAGGACGATGGCGATGGCGTAGTGGGTGAGCATGAGCTGCGGGTTGCGGTAGAGGTTGCGCCATGTGCGCGTGGAGAGGATGAGGAGTTGGCGGAGGAAGCCGGCTTTGTGGTGGCCGCGGAGCTTGCCGTTGGAGCCGTATAGTGTTCCATTGGGTCCATTCCCACCGGGCGCGCTGTTGGCGGGGGCGGCTGCGGAGATGGCGGCGTTGATGTCGTCGTGCAGGTTGCCCGCTACGTCGGAGGTGGCGTAACTGGCGACCAGTACGTCGAGGTCGGTGCCTGTGTTGCCGTTTGCGGAGGGTGGGAGGTCGTGATCGTCTCCGCTGGTGTCACGGGGAGGTTGGCGATGAAGACGGAGCCATTGGTTGCGGTCTACGGCGCTCTCGGGAATGGATGCTTCGTCGTCGGTCTTTGGTGTTTCTGGCATATCCATGCCGCTCTTCTTTCTTGTAAAGAGCTGTCTCTCTTGTTGCTGCTTGATTGATGTTCGCCGCTTGCCCTTAGGTCGCAGTAAGGAATCGCTCGCGCTGCCAACAGATTCGGGGCCCATGCTGACATTCGAGATGCTCGGGATAGACTTGATGGCAACAGCACTGCTAGCGCTCGTCTGCATGCCATCGTTGTTGAACATTGATGCATTCTCGTCGATTGGAGTATGTGCGGTGCCGGCATGCATCGTCAGGTCGACCAGATAGTCGGCAATGTTGAACCCAGGCGGACAGGGATACCCTATCTGGTCAAAGTATGGTTGGCAACTGGAAAATGGTCCTGAATAGACGGTTCGGCCCTTGGCGAGCAGAACAAGCTGGTCGAACAAGGCGACGATGTTGGATCGGGGCTGATGGATTGTGAAAACGACGGTCCTGTTGTAGTTTTTCGCTAGAGTGACCAGACATTCAACAACGTTGAAGGCGTTGAAAGCGTCCAGGCCACTGGTTGGTTCGTCGAGGAATAAGATGCTTGGGCTAGTGACGAGCTCACAGGCAATGCCTACCCGACGCTTCTCACCACCAGAAATGCCACGTCCGGAGCTTTCTTCAGAACCGATGATTTGGTGTCTGATATGGTAGATCCCAAGCTGTTTTTCAACATCCTCCACTCTTTGCTGCTTAGCTGCATAGCTCATCTCTCGAGGTAATCGAAGCATGGCGCTATCGAGGATGGTCTCGTGAACAGTCAGGGTAGGGAGCATCGTGTCTTCCTGATCAACGAAGCCAACAACGCTGCGGTACTCATCATCGCGGATCTTCTCGCCGTTGACGTAGAAGTCGCCCTGAATATGCCCGCGCTTGTTCTTGCGCGCAAGCAGATCGAGAAACGTAGTCTTGCCAGCACCCGACGCTCCCATAATGGCCATGATCTCACCAGGATGCACGGTTCCCTGTATCCCGCTTAATATTTGCTTTCCACTGAGATTGTACGACACATTCTGAAATGAGAGAGTTGCTGGCTTGTGGTCCGCCATAAGCTTTGCATTCTCACCTTCTTCATCGTCGGACAGATGAATCGGTCCAAATCTTGCTGATCTCCTCGACAGGTACCAAACGATGAGAATGATGGCGAGTACGAACAGCGCACATCCTGCGATGACTCCAGCAATCAGAGGCGTGTTGATCTTCTTGACAGGCTTCTCGTAGCCCGGGACCTGCGTGATATGCACACACTCTCCAGAGTGACAGTCGAGCGTAATGCTCTCATCTCCGAAGATCTGCCCAATCAGGTCGTTCATAGCCGGCTCGGAGAACTTGCTGCCATCTTCCTTGCTGCCACCAGCTGTACGTATTGAGGAGAAGGAGGCCGGTCCCTTGATCTCTTCAGCCAGGAAGTCTCCGATGTCCACGGAACCATCCTGACCGCAAAGCATTCTATCTGGTATACACTTGCACTTCGCGTGCTCGCATTTGTACTTTGTACTGTTTCGGTCCGGCGTGATGTCTCCTTCCCAGGAACAGGTATCCAGAGCACAGTAGAATGACTCTTTCTGGTCGATCCAAACTGTGTACCCGTCAGCAAGCTATCATACTTCCTCCCACCGTGCCTTACTCACATTGAAAGCTGCACTCTTTCCGCTCCGCATTACATGTGAACGTTGCCTGAGGTCTCTGCTCTTTCAACTGATCTCGAATCTTCCTATTCGTAATGTCACACATCTGGTAATTCTCCTCCACCACCAGACCCTCTCTGTAACACACTCCGTCCTTGCCCTCCGGCATCATGACATTGCACGCATCACTGCTCTTGCACACGTTACAATTTATGCCCTCCCATCCCTCGTCGCAATCGCACGTATCTCGATCGCCCCTCGGCTCCCTATCCTTCCCTCGCGGCAAGCTCCCGCATAGCGGCTCGGAGCAGTCCTCCCCTCCGAACCCAGCGGGACATGAACACCGTCCGTTCGCTTTGCTGCAGTTGGCGAACTGCTTGCACTGGAAGTCTTCGAGGTTGCAGTTGAAGCATGGCGGGCAGTCGTCGGGGCGATCACCGTAGATGGAAAAGTAGGAGGGGGAGAAGTCGGGGGTGGTGGTCCAGTTTCGGGAGGGCGTGTAAGAGGATGCTTGGGTTTGGGAAGACCATGATAGGCCTAGGAAGGCTACGAGGGGCAATGCGTGTAATAGGTGTGCCATATCGGAGCTTTGGATGGATCCACCAGTGCCTGAGGGCGTAGGACGAGTTACAGGCTATCGGCGCAACATAGAAAAGGTAGGCGATCGTAGGGGTACAAGAGTCTCGGAAGCCGATCAAAGAGTGTACAGTATCAAGTCGAGAGAGTGATCGAGAGGTGGCTGTTCTACCTATCGCAACCTCGGTGGCTGTGGAGGAGCTTCGCCCGAGATAGAGTGCACGTGCCAACGCGGATACCTGGTGGCGCTTCCCGCGTGTCACCTGTCGATCATAAAACGGCCAGGCAAACGCTATCGCGAGCGTGTAAACAACAAGTATCCCGACGATGAGCTGAGATGCTCTGCTAGAAGAGGTAGGTTTCCCGCAGCCCCGATAACAGTACCAGGAGTAATGTAGCTAATGGTGTACTGCGCGATAGGGTTCACGCTCCCTCGACAATAAGCACACAAGGGAGCTGCCGAGGAATCGCCAAAACCACCAGAGCGCGATCCGAAGCCACGACGATGAAGGTCACCATCAAATCCTGGAAAGCGGTCGCGGCCTGGCGATGGGACATGCCCGAAGATGACATGTGCGGCATCTGTCGAAATCCCTACGATAGCACGTGTCCAACGTGCAAATACCCTGGAGATGACTGTCCGCTCCGTAAGTGATTCCACTCTTCCGCAAGGCTCAGGGTTTGACAGAATCAATTCAGTTATGGGCGACTGCAATCACACCTTTCACACGCATTGCATTCTAGCATGGGTAAGGCAGGAGTCATCGCAGGAGAGGTGCCCGATGTGCAGACAAGGTACGTCTTCGTCTATCTTACATGTTGTTTGGTTGTTTCGCTGAAATGAGAACAGTATGGAAAGAGAAGTCTGCATAAAACAAAAGTTGCAGTTGCCAAAAGGCAGACCGGCATTGCGGACTATTTTGCACATATCTATGAACTTCTAGGGATATCAATGATGTGGCATCTACACCAGCATAAGCGGTATGACGAACACCAACCACGTCTACTTGTCCGGAATTCAGCAGAAGCACGGGAAAAGCGCCTTCAGGGTGAAATTTAGTCACCCTCCACTCCTGTGCCACCTAACAACAAACCCCTGCTTTACCACGGGATCGTCACCCCAAACCGATCACAATACCCTCCACTGGCATTCCCGTCCAGTTCCCCAAACAGCTTTACCAAATCCTCCACCGCGTCCTGTGCCTCCACCGCGCCCTCCTCCCTACACTTGACCAAACCAGTCTCCACCCGTCCAGGATGCACAAGCTGCCAATTCACCTCCGGCACATCAACCGCAAAACTCCTCACGATCGCGTTCACCGCCGCCTTACTGGCGCGATACGCATACGCGGATCCGAGGCTGGTGTTGTGCCCAATAGACCCCATACGACTAGCCATGACCACAACCATCGGTCTCCTCCCTCCTTCTGGCCTCGCACCGCCGGCGCCATTTACACCGTCAGCACCACCTCTCTCCCCATCCCGCGCCCCGGCCTTGTCCTTCCTAGCAGCCCTCACCAAACCCCCCACACACGCTCTCAATACCAGAAAAGTTCCTAACGAATTGATTCGAAACGTCCGCTCCATCGTCTCGGCATCCATAACCTCCATCCCCTCCGCCCTCGCCACATCATCCGGCCATTTCTCCTCGACCGCAGACACCAGACCCCTAACGCCAGCACTATGAATTACGAGATCAATGGGTCGGTCCGCTATTGACGGGGAGGTAAAGAGGGCAGAGACGGCGGACTCGGAAGTGACATCTATTGGACAGAAGATGATGCTTTGGGAGTGCGGGGCGGACGCGGGGAGAGGGCAGCGGTCGAGTGCGATGATGGTTGTGTTGGAGGTGGTGGTGGCGTAGTGGCGCAGAAAGGCGAGGCCGAGGCCGGAGGAGGCGCCTGTGATGAGGATCGTCGGCATCGATGGGGGTTTTGCAGCTGATGATGATCGGAGATGCGGGTTTTGGACTTTCGAGTCTGGAGTAGTTGTTTGATTGAGAAGGACGAATTGGCGGGACGAGCGACTTGAATGGTGTTTTGCTAAATTGAAGCATGTGCTGAGGTTGGAATCATGGATGCTTGTGAGGCTCAACATTGGACTAGCGTACGCAGGCGAAAACGTCGAGTAACCTGCAGTAGTGGGTCCGACCCGGGCTCCGCTCTCGGCATGTACCTACGTAGATCCCTATCTTATTTCACTCTTTCCAGCCATGAAAGTAGCGACGCGAAATGACTTGGAAAAAAGAAAATCGAAACTTGTAATCACAAGACTTGGACAGCACATCAGCATGGAAATCAAGGCCAGAATAAAGCGAAGGTCCAACAGTTCTCCATCACGTGACTTTTGCGTAGATGAATGAGCAATGAATGTTAGGCTCACGACAACTCTGGATGAAACGAGCGAAATAATTGCGGAAAGAAAGGAGCTCTGTACTTCGCATCAAGCGGCTTGGGTTAGAGGTGAACGTTTTTGCGACGCGGAAGATCCACTATGCCTCCATGGAAATTCTCGAGTTACGGGTGCGCATGCGCTTTCTTGTGCGCAGCTGAGGAAGGATGATCTTCATGTGAAAGTCCGACACCCAAGGTTGTATACTAGTGACTGATGGGACTGTATGAGGAGAGGTCGCTCCAAGTTGGATGATGTAGGGCGTGCTTCTTCTGAAGAGTAGGACTATCATCGGTCACAGGAGGAATGCGATTGCTTGACGTTTACGTGATGAAGTCGACAATTTCCATGGAGATCAACAGTAGGGTAGTCGTGGGGATGGGTTTGTACGTTGACCGTGATGCGATTCCTGTCCCGATGGCATGGAAATGTCGGGCGTGCCTGTGTACAACGTGCCCACGTGCATTGGGTTACCCTGGTGATGAGAAGCCGCTCGGATGGGACTTTCTCTAACATTAGGACAAGCGGCTGATGCTTGTCCGTGATTAATTAGTGACCTGTGCTTAGCAGAGCTTGGCCAGGAGGTGCATGGCTGGAAAGCCCATGCTTGTTGCCAACGGTCTCCTGAGACGGTGTACGGGCTGCTGGGTTGTAGCAAGGCCATAATGCTCTCGGGTGAAGCGCGTCGCTCGGAGAAAGCTCGCTATTCCTGCGTACAGCCGACCTTGCAACGTGCGCTAATGCGATATCGGATAGATGAAAAGGTTACATCTCATGTGAAAGCAGATTGAAGACGAACAATGTTGCTTACGGTACACCGGATCTCCACAAGCCTACCTCTTCTAGTTTTGATAGTCCAGCGGGCGTCGTCCCAGAGACGAGCAAGACTGAATTGGCATGCCGCTGAGCCGCATGGTGGGAACCAACGATGGAGTCCCACAGAATCCGAGAGCGCAGGAGCCCGAAGACGGGTGTGCGGCTGTGGGGACCGGGAACCTGCAGTGCCGGCATTAATTATCAGATCTATAACATAGTACTACTGTAGTGGAACAAGCGTCGGATCAGGAGATGGACGAAGAGTTGACATCCATCTGGCCGTGAGCGATGCCGGGGTATTGGAGCAGGCAGACTCTGTGCTTTGTAACATGGACCATCGGGAGTAGGATACCGCACTGTGCACATGCAAGCGGCACAGCGGGAGGAGGCTCCCATTTGACGTTGCGGCAGTGGATGCAAGCGGCAAGGCCGTAAGCCACCTACAACATTGAAAGGAAAGATCAACGGGCCGATGGTGACTCCGCGGAGGAAACATGCAGCTGGCTCGGCGTACGGTGGAGGCGTGCGCTAGAAGAAGCTTGACAAATCTTTCCAAGACGTGACATGACGAATGCCGCGCTGGGGAGACATGAACAGCTGCGCACCTTCAAGAGATGCCCTAGGGTGAACCTGTTCCACCTCACGGCTGATAGATGATTATTGTACGGCGCAGACCACGCATAACTTAGACGGAGCAGTTTCGTTCGTGGTACTGTATGATAAGAATGCGATGTCCAGGTATGATGTTTTACGATGGTGGTCGTTTGAGTTACGCGTGACTCGCGCGCGAGCGTTGGGACCGGACTCCGAGATTTGGTTTCCATCACAAAGCGCCTAGCTTCAAGTCACTCTGTCGAAAATTATGTTGCCTCACGGGAAGTAGAAGATGGTCGGTCTGGTGACAGAAGTAGATGCTTGGCCGATTGAATTGCACCAGTCACCTCACGACGGGCAGAGTGACACGATTGCGAGCAGGCAAGCAGAGGTCCCTTTTCACATCCCTTCTTCTCCACACCCCGCATGTTTATTCAGTTCATGACGCATGGATGATGAGCCGCAAGCCTCCGCAATCTCGACACGGAGCGCTGATCGGTTTGCAGGTTGCCCGAGCGAGCCTAGTCACAAACCTCGGCACCTCCCAGCGGTCAAATCATTGAAATTCCAGTGGGCAAGCGAACTGTCCAGCGACCAGCAACCAGTCTTAGAGCGCGGATCAACGACGGTAACTGACAGTATGACCGGTCTATTGTATTGGTTTTTGACGGCATCTGTTCCATCCTTCGGCACTAGCTATTTGGCACCCATTGTCCACTGACTGGGGTAAACGCCAAGTCCCAAACACGCATTCCCCTCCAGATGCATATAACCAAATACTGGCCCCATCTTCTTCCTGGGATTCCTGCATCCTTTTTACCTTCCCCTCGCTCTACGCACGGCCGCTATCTTTATCCGAGACGTGTTGCGACTTCGCATACCTGACACGGCATATCCGTCCAACAGCAGAGCAACAGCCTGGAATCTTGCTTGACAAACAACTGCGAACATGTCAACCGCTCAGAGTCAGAACGTACGTTATGCCGCGCTCCATTCCCTGTTCTCCAAGCAGAGGGGCAAACGAGAGTCTAACATTGTGCCTTGAGCAGGACGTCCAAGGCTACCAGAAGGAAGCCGCCGGTATGAACGGCTCCAATGGATATAGCACTGCAACTGCAGATCACGCCAATGGCGGCGCAAAGCAGCGCGCTCCCTACGATTACGGCGGCAACCCGCTCGCACACATGGCGACCAACGATTCCACTCTCCAACTTCCTGCCTTTGGTGGTGCCTTCCAGCCTGGTCTCTACCGCGCGCCCAAGAGCAACATCGCCAACCCTGCGCCTCTCGGTCTCTCTGCCTTCGCATTGACGACTTTCGTTTTGTCTCTCATCAATTTGGGCACCCGCGGAGTTGCTGAACCCAACTTGGTCGTTGCGATTGCGTTTGGATACGGTGGTCTCGTCCAGCTGTTGGCTGGTATGTGGTGAGTATTCGACCCTTTCAGCTACACACGCACTATGCTTTATTCGCACAACACCAGCTAACCCCATACCAGGGAAATGGCGGTCGGCAACACTTTCGGTGCCACAGCCCTTTCTTCCTACGGTGGTTTCTGGATCTCCTTCGCCATCATCCTCACCCCTGGCGGATTCAACATCGTAACCGCATACGGCGGCCAGACAGACGCCTTCCACGACGTCTTCGGTTTCTTCCTCATGGGCTGGTTCATCTTCACCTTCCTTCTCCTGCTCTGCACGCTGCGTTCCACAGTCGCCTTCTTCGTCCTCTTCTTCACTCTCGACATGGCCTTCCTCTTCCTCGGCCTCGGATATCTCTACCACGGCGCCGACGGTGGCGCGCCAATGACCGGTCTGATCAGGGCGGGCGGTGCGTTTGGTATCATCGCCGCGTTTGCGGCCTGGTACAACGCCTTGGCCGGTATTGCGGACTCCACTAACAGCTTTTTCCTCATCCCTGTCGCGCATTTCCCCTGGAGGTAACTATCACCTGTCCATGTTGTGCAATTTATGAGCATCCGCTAACAAAACTTCACAGTGACAAGGGCCGTGAAAAGCGCGGCAAGGTCGACAACAGCCAGGCGCGTGCCTCGCAGGACGTTTAGAGCATGCTTTTCCTTTCTTCAACGTGTCGGAAACGCGTCAATGCTGCAGTCCTTTGGATAGTGGTGTAATGTTTTTAATACCTACCGCAGATTGCGCGCAAGACGCACAAGCGATGTGACTTCTTCACGTTGCGCTGTGTATATATACACCTTTGACAACAAATACCCAATGTACTACATACCAATTCCTCTTCTACCTCATCACAGACCGTGGTCTTGCTTAATAGACACACAAATGTTAACGCAACATTCCTTGTAATTCGGTCTGTATCACCCAGCCCCTGTCGCGCTTTTCCGTCTGGTTGTACTTTTCGTTCATTTTTATATACCCATACACATTGTCAGAGCTATCTACATATATCTACATCTTACGCCTGAATCTCGTTTTCGGACAATCGTAGTGGTTAGCTCCGCTCATTTTCATGCGTGGAGACGCAGAGGCTAGTGATGAAGACACAGTCAAGCCGATTCGACTACTGTGTCTAATGGTTCTTCATATGCTTCCGTGTTATAAGTTTGTGGGGGGTGGTAGTCGCATAGAACTAGGTAACGTGGTCTGTGGGGTTGTCGTGTATGTTTCGGTGATGGAGGTCACGATGGAGGACTTGATCAAGGAATACATTGGGTTGAGATGCGTTTGCAGCGGGATATTGAGTGTGTCAAGTTCACGACGGGGCTTCTAGAGCGACAGCTTGCGATAGCTAGGCGCGTTATGCTATAGCTATCCTTCGTAAGCGGGTACAGAACTGTTCGTGACTTTGGTTTCAAACCGACAACAGGGTGATCGGGATAGCTACGTAGGCAGCGATGGACGTAACCTAACCCGGAGTAGTCTGAGGGTTGGTGACATGATCGAATGTTCGCTGCTGTGAGTGGTCGACCGCTTGGCATCAAACCTCAGCCCTCATCATGAACGGTAGGTAGCCGAATCCTTCATCCAAAAAACCATCAACATCCAGCACATCCAACCCGTATTACCTAGGCTAAACAACTTATCACATTCTACGAAGCGACATCCTTCTACACGGCTCACGTCGTCCTCGAGTCATGGACGGTCAACCACCGAGTGGTTTGCGGTTTCGCTGGTCGAGGCATTTAGCCTGAATGCGCACAACAGCTGTCCCCAGAGGCTGTTCCCCGTGTCTTATCCATGCACTCCACATGACCTGTAGGCATAGATGCACCCGAGAGATCCGGAATCCCAGCTTAAGGTATAGGATCCTATCATGGCTGTACGGCAGAAGCTGCCTTCTACCAAAGACGGGTTACGGGTACGGACAATGAGATACCTTACGGAACCCCGGTCAGCCTCCTGCAACGAGAGGGTATTGAGAACGTGCACGGCGTTCCAGAAGAAAATCGCCTTGGAGATCACGCGCTTGTCATGTCTTGATCAGATGCTTGTTCTCGCCAGTAGACGAAGCGACAAGTCCTAGAGATCAACGCTTGACTGTCCTTGCGTGCTGCTCTTCACTTTGTCAGTGCCTTTATGTCGAAGCAAGTCAAGACCTGCAATCATGTCATGGAATCTGACATGCACCCTCTACTACAGCTTCTGGCCGAACGTCGAATGACGGCGGCAAGTCTACTAGTTTCGGCCCTCCAACCCACCCGCCATGTTACTGTCTAGCTCCGTCTTCCTTTCCCCAGATTCTCTTGTTCCATTTAACCGTCGCTTTACCCGGCACGTGAGCCTGCGTGATGTGCGAACATCAGCCCCCTTGTCGCCTTTTGAGGCGGGATCAGCTGTATAAGAAGCTCCCTGTACTTCCCCACCCTGTTTGCTTGGGATTCCAGCACGAGTCTTAATACGAATTTCAACTCCATCTTTCGCAGAACGAACCGTATCTCTTTTCTATACTTGCGAAGATATGGCTCCTACAGGTACTGGAGGCGGCTTCGATGCAGCTGCCGCCGCTCGTCGCCGGCAGCTTGCGGGCAAGACAGGTCCGATGGCCATCTTTTCGAACATCAAGGTCTTTGGCATTGCTTGCTTCGCCTGTCTTGGTGGTCTTCTTTACGGCTACAATCAAGGTGTCTTCTCTGGTGTTCTTACCATGACCTCTTTCAAGGAGCGTAAGTCGACTGCCAACCACAGCCCCAGTCTCTCGCGCTCCTGCTTACCATGGTACAGAGATGGGCGACTATACTGCAAACCAGACAAAGATGGGCTGGCTCACTTCTATCCTCGAACTCGGTGCCTGGGTCGGCGCTCTGTCAGCCGGTTTCTCCGCTGAGATCCTCTCTCGCAAGTATGCCATCTTGGTCTACACGGCCGTCTTTATCATCGGTGTCATCGTACAAGCCACTGCTGTGACCTCTGCCGGTCACAACGCCATACTTGGAGGACGGTTCATCACAGGCAGGGGCTCACCCACGCTTGGTTAAGGGACATCGCTGACGACAGCAAAGGTACGGGAGTGGGTGCTCTCTCGACGATCATTCCTATGTACAATGCCGAGATCGCACCCCCTGAGATCCGTGGTGCCATGGTCGGGTTACAACAGCTCAGCATTACGCTTGGTATCATGATCTCCTTCTGGATCGACTATGGCACCAATTTGTACGTTTACGCTTCCCTAGTTTCATGCGCCGACAAATTCTAATGTCTGTGATAGTATCGGAGGTACTGGCGCTGGACAGAAAGATGCTTCTTGGTTGCTTCCTCTGTGCCTCCAGCTCGCTCCAGCTGTATTGCTCGGTGTAGGCATGATCTTCATGCCCTTCTCGCCCCGCTGGCTCGTCCACCATGGTCGCGAAGCCGAAGCGCGCCGCACGTTGGCCAAGTTGCGAGAACTCCCTCAGGACCACGAACTCATCGAGATCGAGTTCGCTGAGATCAGAGCCCAGTCAATTTTCGAGAAGCGGTCCATTGCCGAGCGCTTCCCTCATCTGTCTGAGCTTACTGCCTGGAACACGTTCAAGCTCCAGTGGGTTGCTATCGCCTCGCTATTCCAGTCCAAGCCTATGTTCCGTCGCGTTGCTGTTGCCTGCCTGACCATGTTCTTCCAGCAGTGGACTGGAATCAATGCTGGTTCGTTCCTAAGATCATCCAGATATCGTTTTCTTATCTGACACACGACACAGTGCTCTACTACGCCCCCCAGATCTTCAACGACCTCGGCCTCTCCTCCAACACCGTCTCACTCCTCGCCACAGGCGTCGTCGGCATCGTCATGTTCATCGCCACCATCCCAGCCGTCATGTACGTCGACAAGCTCGGCCGCAAGCCCGTCCTTATCGCCGGCGCCATCGGCATGGCATCTTGCCACTTCATCATCGCCGGGATCTCTGGCTCCTTTGAGGACTCCTGGCCTA
>Ga0160429_1001261_pt1 | contig 14463 bp, 15 predicted proteins | sample SolpanmetagenomR_FD_108199 | JGI IMG/M metagenome (GOLD analysis project Ga0160429, IMG submission 108199) | Solar panel surface microbial communities from Lawrence Berkeley National Laboratory, California, USA - R | ecosystem: Engineered > Built environment > Solar panel > Unclassified ...
GAGTAGTCGCCCGAGCGCTGGTCGGCATTAGCAATAAAGAGGCTAATGGGCGTGCCCGTGGTGTAGCCCTCAAACGTGCCCGACTGCACCAGCACGGTATCGGCCTCCTTGCGCGGCGTCGTCAGGTCCGACTGCCCCGGCCGGCGCCGGTCCAGCGCCGCCTGTATCTCGGCCACGTCGAGCGGCACGCCCGCCGGGCACCCGTCAATAATTACCCCAATGCCCACCCCGTGCGACTCGCCGAAGGTGGTGATGCGAAAAAGCGTTCCGAAACTATTAGCCATGCTCTCCTGAATATAAGCCCCAAAAGTAGCGCCGGCTAGCGAGCCCGCCACCACCCCACGGCCGCCAGCCCCAGCAGTGCGGCCAGCAGCCAGGCGGCGTAGCGGCCCACTTGGTGGTACACGTCCAGGGGTTGTAGCTGGGCCTCGGCGCGGGCCAGGGCGGGGCCGTAGAAGGGGTCATCCTCGGGGCTGGCGGCGGCCGTGGCGCGGGGCGCGCCACTTACTGCCACGCGCAGCTCGGGCCGCAGGGTGTCGTAGCGGGCCGTAGCAGGGTTGAAAAAAGGCAGCCTGAGCAGGCTGTCGAGGGACAGCAGGCCGGGCCGCTGGGGCACCAGCCGGTAGCGAAAGCTTTTGCGAAAGCGTCCGTCGGGCAGGGCTTCCGTGCGCACGTCGGGGCCGTACACGGCCAGGCCCGCGCGGGGCCGCAGCGGCGGCAGCACCAGCGCCGCCGCGTTGCCGCTGCCCTCTACCCCGAAAGTGTAGGTAAACGCCTCGCCCGTGCGAAAGCGCGTGCTGCTGATGCCCTCGCGCAGCACATACTCGCCCACCACGGCCGGGCCAGGCGCGGGCAGCGGCCGCACGGCCACGCGCAGGGTCGGCGCGGTGTAGGTTTTGTACATGGCCAGGCGCTCGTTGTCGCCGGGCTCGGGCTTTTTCAGCAGCTTGAACTTGGTGAGCGTGAGTTGCAAGGCCGGAAAGCGCAGCGCCTCCTTGGTGAGCGGGTAGTAGGTGCGCCCCGCCAGCCGGAAGCGCAAAAACACCTGCCCGCCCGCCCGGCGCACGGTATCGGGCAGCGGCGAGGGGTCGGGGGCGGGCACCTCCCAGGTGGTGGGCTGGCGCAACTGGCGCAGCAGCTCGGTTAGCTGGTTGTTGAAATCGTAGAAGTTCAGCAGCGCCTGGTCGGCTGGCTTGAGGTAAAAATAAAGATTCACGCGCACGCCCTGGCCCACATATACCTGCTCGCGGTCGGCCTCAAGGGCTAGCTGGCCGGCGTCGGGCGGCTCGTAGAAATACTTGGGCTTGGGCTTGCCCAGCAATTGGTCGAGCGAACCTACCCCGGCGCCGGGCGGCGCGGCGCTGGCATCGGGGGGCGGGCTAGGGGTGCCCACGCGCACCCGGCCGCCGGGGCTACGCAGCAGCTGCCCATTCACGGTCAGGCTGTAGGCCGGCACCACATAGTCGCCCTCCGCATACGGAAAATAGCGCTGCGCCACCGTGAGCTCGGTGCTGCGCCGCCCGCCCGGCAGTAGCCGCGTCGTGGTAGTGGTCGTGAGCCCCGACACCTTGCGAAAGCCCTCAATCTCCGGGAAATCGGAGTGGCTGGCCAGCGCCGCCCCTTGGAGCCGAAACGCCAGCGTGAACGGCCCGGCTAACGGCACGCTGGCCGCGGGCGCCACCAAGCTGGCCGTGCCGCTCGCGGCCGGGCTGGCAGACTGGGCTGGCTGGGCCCACGCACCCAACTCGGCCAGCAGCGCGGCCAGCAGCAGCCAGCCAGCTAGCCCCCGCCCGCACCACCACGAGTGCGTCACCACGCGTCGAATCCTTGTTTTTTTGTGTGCCACGAGTTGCGTCGCCTGGCGGCGACGGCTGTAAAGCTAAGCAAGCCCAGCGCCGGGCCGGGCCGGGCAGCCCCCAGCCCGGCGGCTCGGCGCGCGGGCCGCGCCGGCTGCCCAAGTCCTGAGCCGCGGCCCACGCCTGCCGCAAAGACCTGGCCCGGGACAGTCGTTAGCTCGATAGCAGGCTTTAGCCCCTGGCGGCGCCAAAGTTGACCCAACAGGCCAGCTAAGCCGAAATCGCATTTTTTTCGGGCATAGTTACCTCAGCTTTTAATCAGAATCGGGTGGCTAGCGGTCAGTCGATTGCCCCCTAACAAGGGCTTAGCAGACTGAAGCTCAGCTAATATTTTGTGCATCTAGCCGAGACAGGATACGTACAGATGAATGAGCCCCAAATACTTACGGTCTTTATTCAGCATTTAGCCTGAAGCATAAAAAGGCTTAATCATCTAGTCACTCTTTATTTCCAATCTCCTTTTCCAATGCCGACTCCTTTTCCATCCGAGCCGCAGTTACACGAGGCCGAGCCTGACCAACCCCTGTACGCGCCTATTAAGCGCCGTTCGTTTTTCATGTATGCCGGCGCTACGGCCGGGGCCACGGCCCTCGTGCTGGCCGGGTGCAGCAAGAGCGACTCGTCGCCGGGCACCATCGACGTCGGCTCCGGCGACGCGGGCATCCTCAACTATGCCTATGCGCTTGAGCAGCTAGAGGCTGCCTTCTACGCCCAAATCAAGACTGGTGCATATTACACCGGGCTGGGGGCTACCAGCGCCGAAAAGCAGATTTTTGACGACCTCGCCCTGCACGAGGCCATTCACCGCGACTTTCTGCGGGCTGCGCTGCGAGCCAACAGTATCACGCCGCTGAAAGACCTGACGCCCGACTTCAGCAGCATCAACTTTGGCGACCGCAGCCAGGTGCTGGCCGCCGCCCAAACGTTTGAAGACACCGGGGTGGCCGCCTACAATGGTGCCGGCCGCTTCCTGACCAGCAATGCCAACCTGGCTTTAGCCGGCAAAATCGTGTCGGTCGAAGCCCGTCACGCCGCTCTCATTCGCGACCTGCGCAGCTACAACAGCTTCGTGGCCAGCGATGTAGTGAATACGTTCACGCCCACCATCCCGGCTACCGGTGTTTATTCGGGCGAAGGCAACCCCAACACCACTCCTAACACGCAAGGCAATGGCAACCCCGGCCCCGGCCAGGAGCGCTCGAAGCGCCCGCCGCAGATTTTGCAAGCGGTCAACAACTTCCTGGCGAACGGCTCGAAGCTTTCGGCCAACAGCTTCGCTTAGTCATCGCGCTGTCATTCAAATTTTTATTATTGCCTTGTTATGAATTTTTTTCAACTGCTCACCGACCTCGAGCAAGCCGACCCCGAGTTTCTCGACCGCATTAACCCGCGCCGCCGGGTGTTTCAATACCTGGGTAATGCCGGCCAGAAGGTAACGGCCGCCGCCGTGCCCGCCGTGCTGGCCTCGTTCTTCAACCGTGCCTACGGCCAAACCTCTTCGACCCTTACGGCACCCGTGCAGGCGGTGCTCACGCTAGCCTTGCAACTGGAGTACCTCGAATTTCACTTTTACAACACCGGCCTGGGCATCGCGGGGCTGCTTCCGTCGCAGGAAACGCCCGCCATCACGACCATCCGCAACGACGAGGCCGGGCACATCAAGGCCCTGCGCGACGTACTGGGGTCGGCCGCGCCGGCACCTTACCTTGTTACCGACTTCGATTATTCGGGCGGCAGCGGCTCGGGCACTGGGCCCATGCAGAATGCACTGATTCCGGGGGCTCCTGGCAACGCCAACGGCGCCCTGTACTTTGCCGCCGGCCAGGCTTTTTCCGACACCGGCCAGCGGGCGTACAAGGGAGGCGCGCCGACCCTGAATACCGCCGCCACCAAGGACATCCTGGAAGCAGCCCTCAATATTCACTCGGTAGAGGCGCGCCACAACTCGCACTTCCGCTCGGTGCGGCGCGCGCTGGTGGCCAACTCGCTCGGCTCGGCCGGTGCCGTGGCCGTGTCGCCCTACGACGCTGCGCCCAAAAGCTGGATTAGCTTGGTTGACAACAACGGCCCCACGGCGCCCGATGGTAGCAAGCCCGCTACCAAAGTATATGGCGCAGGCTCGCCGGCCACCGGCACGCCCGATGCCTCATACCCCGCCGAAAATAACGTCTCGCAGGCCGGCGTTGACCTGACGACGCTCAACAGCACCTACTCGGCCGCCGCCGTTTCGGAGGCATTTGACGAGCCGCTCGACCCCGCCACGGTAAAGAGCATTGCCTTGCTCTTTACGTCGAATGCTGGCAAAGCCAAAGGCTTGTTTCAGTAGCCTTTAGGCCCTGGGGCAGTAGTAGCAAGCTGCTGCTACCCCAGGGCTACCCAACCCAACTCATTTGTCTAATCTGGCAAAGGGTAAAATCCAACCTAGCGCCACGCTCCGTACATGGAACGTGGCGCTTTTGCGTTGGGGCTAGCCACTGCGCAACCAAGCCAAGCTGCGCAATTACTTCGGCGGTACTTGTTATTCATTAAAAGTTCAGGCATTATATCCCCGCTAGGTAACCTGCGCAATAGGAATCGCCGTATAGGGCCCCAAGCCCGGCAGTAATCATTTTCCCCTTTTCCTTTTTATGTCAACCACTCCCAACTCGGATTTGCTCGTGCAAGAGCCGCAGATTGAGCAGCCGCTCTACACGCCCATCAAGCGTCGTTCGTTTTTCATGTATGCCGGCGCTACGGCGGGGGCTACCGCCCTCGTGCTGGCCGGTTGCAGCAAGAGCGACTCGTCGCCGGGCACGGTAAACGTAGGTAGCGGCGATGCTGGCGTGCTCAACTACGCCTATGCACTTGAGCAGCTAGAGGCTGCGTTTTACACCCAGCTGCGCACCGGCAGCTACTACACCGGCAGCACTATCACGGCAGCCGAGAAGTCGATTCTGGATGACCTCTACTACCACGAGGTAATTCACCGCGACTTCTTCCGGGCGGCCATTTCGGCAGCTGGCGCTACGCCGATTAAGGCCCTCACGCCGAATTTCAGCGCCATTGACTTCAGCTCGCGCACGTCGGTACTCGGCGCTGCTAAGGCATTCGAAGACCTGGGGGTGGCTGCTTACAACGGAGCCGGCCAGTACATCACCTCGCCGACCTACCTCTACATCGCCGGTAAAATTGTATCGGTCGAAGCGCGCCACGCGGCTATCATTCGTGATTTGAATGCGGACAACACTTTCGTGGGCAACGACATCATCACGCTTACGAGCGGCAGCAACAGCAGCGTTGCTACCAACAACTCGCCGGCCAACTCCAGCCTGGAGCGCTCCATGTCGCCGAGCGAAGTAGTGGCAATTGCCAACAACTACCTGGCTGATGGCTCGAAACTCGATGCCTCCAGCCTCCGCTAGGCTTTGCCCCGCTGGCTTTTCCCCATTTTAATCTTCGACCGTAGTCATGAATTTCTTTCAAATTATCTCCGAAATTGAGAAAGTAGACCCTGAGGTATACGACCGCCTCGACTCGCGTCGCTCCGTGTTCAAGCACATGAGCGGCCTGGGCCAAAAGTTGAGCGCTGCCGCGCTGCCGCTGGCCGTGGGTGCTATCTTCAATAAAGTATATGCCCAAACGCCCGTGGGCGCCGGTGTGAACGATGTCCTCAACTTCGCTCTGAAGCTGGAGTACCTGGAGTCGTATTTTTACAATAGCCGCGGCACCGTAACGGGCCTGAGCACGCAAAACACGGCCGCGCTGGCTCTCATCGCTACCGATGAGGCCAACCACGTTACCTTCCTGCGTAGCGTACTCGGCGCCAATGCCATTGCTGCGCCTGCTACTACCGGCGTGTTCGACTACACGGCCAAAGGCACTTTCCCCACGGCTCTCACGAGCGGTGCTACTTACCTAGCTATCGCCCAGGCCTTTGAAGACACTGGCGTACGTGCCTACAAAGGCGCTGCCCCGCTGGTAATGGCTAACAAAACCGTCCTCACGGCGGCCCTCAACATTCACTCGGTAGAGGCGCGCCACGCTTCGCATATCCGGGCCATGCGCCGCGCCGGTGCCACCAGCACCACGCCCGCACAGGGCGTAGCCGTGTCGCCTTACACGAGCGCTCCCAAGAGCTGGATTTCGGGCAACGACGGCGGTGGCCCCGTACCCGGTACCACCGATGCCATCTACGGCGCCGGCAACAACACCAACGCTCCTACGGGCATTACCTTCGATTCGGAAGCCAACACCACCCAAGGTGGTGTAGCCCTGTCGGGCACTACCATCACAGCTGGTGCTGCTTTCCCGTCATCGGCCTTCTCCGAGGCTTTCGACGAAGGTTTGGACGTAGGCACGGTAGCTAAAATTGCCAACCTGTTCTCGGTTTCGGGCAACTACTTCGGCTAAGGCAGCGGGCCACACCGGCCCTAGCCTACCGCACACCAAAAGGGCGGCTCCGCAAGGGGCCGCCCTTTTGGTGTGCGGCACCCTGCGAAGATGAAGATTTAGTGATTGATTACGTACCCTTTACTCTATTAATAAGCTGAACATTTATCCATTACCATTGACTCCGCGTATAAGGCCTCCGCGTTGTCCTATTCTATTCCACTTTTCCCACCCTCCTATGTTAGATTACGTCAAAATGATTTTGCTGAAAGTCAGCTTCAGCAAAAAGCTCTTCGAGAAAGAGTTGCGCAAAGCGCTGCAATACATTTTACCCGAAGACTTACTGGGCTTCAAAACGTGGTGCTACGAGCAGTTTGCACGGCTGTACCGCCGCATCCTCAAGCGGGTGTTCATGCAGCATAGCCCGCTGCCGCGCCTAGCGGGCTAGCGGGCTAGCCCTCGAGCTGACTCTGGCCGGTCACGAATTTGATGTTGCGCCTCAGCCCCTCGTAACCAGTGCGCTTGAGCGGCGACTGCTTAAATAGCGCTTGAAAAACCTCGTGGGTTATCTCCTGCCAGTCGCTGGCCGATAAGGCTTTCAGCTCGGGGTGGGCCTGAAACTGGGCTTCCTGCGTAGGCTTGGAAAAGCGATTCCAGGGGCACACGTCTTGGCAGATATCGCAGCCAAAAACCCAGTTACCAAATTGCCCGGCCACATTTTGCGGTATCAATTGGTCCTTCAGCTCAATGGTGAAGTAACTGATGCACTTGCTACCGTCTACCACGTAGGGCTCGGTGATGGCCTGCGTGGGGCAGGCATCGAGGCACTTGGTACAGGTGCCGCAGTAGTCGCGAATGGCACCATCGTACTCCAACTCTACATCTACAATTAGCTCGGCGATAAAGAAGAAGGAGCCGGCCTTAGGTGAAATGAGGTTGGAATTTTTGCCCACCCACCCCAGCCCGCCCTTCTTGGCCCAGGCCTTGTCGAGCACCGGGGCCGAGTCTACGAAGCAGCGGCCACCTATTTCGCCGATGTTGGCCTGCATGTCGGCCAGCAGCGTCTTGAGCTTGTCCTTGATGACAAAGTGGTAGTCGCGCCCGTATGCGTACTTACTGATTTTAAAGGTGTCGTCGGGCTGCTGTTCCTCGGCCGGCGGGTAGTAGTTGAGCAGCAAGGAAATGACTGACTTGGCACCATCTACGAGCAGGCGTGGGTCGAGGCGCTTATCAAAATGGTTTTCCATCCAGGCCATCTTGCCGTGCATACCCTTTTTGAGCCAGTTTTCGAGGCGCGGGGCTTCGTCTTCCAGAAACTCAGCCCGGGAAATTCCACAAGCCATAAACCCCAGCTCCGCCGCCCGGCGTTTGATGTAAGGAGTCCATTCGGCATGTAGCAACATAAACAAGCGGGCAATTGAACCTCAAAGAAACGAAGAACGCGCCGCTGGGGGCGGCGCGTTCCGGGTGGGTGTAGCGCGGACTTTCAGTCCGCATATAGTTTAAGCACCGAGCGGACTAAAATTCCGCGCTACTGCCTATGAGGTAATCTCGCCAAATAAGTCGCCGTTGTTGCCACGCAAGTGATTGGGCAGCAGGCGGCCCAGGTGCTGGTAGGCGGCCTCAGTAGCCTCGCGGCCCCGGGCCGTGCGCTTGATGTAGCCTTCCTGAATGAGGAAGGGCTCGTAGACTTCCTCAATGGTTTCGCCTTCCTCGCCGCAGGCCGTAGCGATGGTGCTGATGCCCACGGGGCCGCCTTTGAATTTATCAATAATGGTGGTGAGGATGCGCTTGTCCATATCGTCGAGGCCGCGGGCGTCCACGTCGAGCGCGTTCAGGGCAAACTGCGCGATTTCGGCCGTGATGGTACCGTTGCCTTTGATTTGGGCGAAGTCGCGGGTGCGGCGCAGCAGGTTGTTGGCGATGCGGGGTGTGCCGCGACTACGGCGGGCAATTTCGTAGGCCGCATCGTCGTGAATGGGCGTCTGCAAAATCTCGGCCGAGCGCTGCACGATGGTCGTCAGCAGCTTCGAATCGTAATATTCGAGGCGGGCCGAGATGCCGAAGCGCGCCCGTAGCGGCGCCGTGAGCATACCCGAGCGCGTGGTAGCCCCGATGAGCGTGAAAGGCGACAGCGAAATCTGCACCGAGCGGGCGTTGGGGCCCGAGTCGAGCATAATGTCGATGCGGTAGTCTTCCATCGCCGAGTACAAGTACTCCTCCACCACTGGGTTGAGGCGGTGAATCTCGTCGATGAAGAGCACGTCGTGCGGCTCCAAGTTGGTGAGCAGGCCGGCGAGGTCGCTGGGCTTGTCGAGCACCGGGCCGCTGGTCATTTTGATGCCCGCGCCCAGCTCATTGGCGATAATGTGCGAGAGCGTGGTTTTACCCAGGCCGGGGGGGCCGTGCAGCAGCACGTGGTCGAGGGCATCGCCGCGCTGCTTGGCGGCAGCCACGAAGACTTTCAGGTTTTCCAGAATCTTGTCCTGGCCCGTAAAGTCATCGAAGCTTAGGGGCCGCAGCGCCTTGTCGATGTCCTTATCAGTGGCATCGAAATGTTCGTTGCCACCGGTGAGATAGGCTTCGCGCATGGTTGAAAGTGGTCAGGTGATAGTTGTCGGCAGCCCGTCGGCAACGGGCAATTGGCTAACCAATTTAGTTAGCAAAAAGCTCCCAGGCCAGTGCCAAAAACAACGTTATTCGCGCGGCAGCAGCACTTCAATTTCAAGGTGCAGCCAGTCGTCTTCCCAGGCTTTGTGGGCCAGCCGGGCGCTGAGCGGAAAGCCGGCGTCGAGCAGGCGGGCCACGGTTTCGTTGCGAATTTCGGGCAGGTACCCGAGCCAGATGGCGGCTTTGTCATCGGCGGCACCCGAGTGGACTTTCACGGCCCAGTCGTCGTACTTGCTGTCGGCTTCGCGCTCGAGGCGGAGCGTTTGGCCGATTTTGAGCGACTTTTCCTGCTTAGGGAGTTCGGGGCGGTGGGAAGTGCCGGCAACCAGGCATTCCAGCAAAACGAGGGGCGTAGCGGGCTTCATGCGGGCAAATTACGCCCCAGCCCGCCAAACTGCCGAAAACAGTACCGTAAAAAAGCCCGCCGTGCTGAGCACGACGGGCTTTGAGCTAGAAGGCCAGAGGCCGGTTAGTCTTTGAGGTCACCGCCTTCCACGTTGTGCTGGTCGAGGCGGTCGGGGGCTTTGTTGCTGTTTTGCTCGGTATCGTGGCCGCGCTGGCTGGCGCCCTGGCCGCTGCTGCCGATGTGGGCCGCTACACCGTCGCTGGTGCCGTCTTCGGCCTGCACGTTGGGGTCAAAGTTGCCATCGCCCGAGCGGGTGCGCAGGCGGTGGGCTAGGTCGGGGTCGGGGCCGCCCTGGCGCATGTCATCTCCCTGCTCGCGGTAGGCTTCTTTGTCGTGCTCGCGGCGCTCCTGGCGGCGGCTTTCGGCGTTTTCGTGGTGGTTTTCGGGTTCAGTAGCCATGAGTGGAAAAGGAAAGAGTGTGGCTAAAGTGTACGGTGGGGGCTAAGGCGCTGTTAACGCCCAGCTTATTCCCTAACTGCCCAAACCGGCCGGCGTAGTGGCCATCCAGGTGGCCGCTGCACCCTAGCCGGCAGCTTTCTGCGTTAAAGCAACTCGACACTTTTTCTTCATCTTTACTTCATGAAAAAGCTCCTCCTTTTCGTCGGGCTCGGGCTGGCTGCCGCTGGCTCGTGGGCGTTTTACCCCAACAGTGCCGCCCCCACTGGCTACCTCATGGTGGTGGGCAGCGGCCGGCCGGGCACCGATTCGTACGTGCCCGAAATCACGACCATCCAGCCCAATGGCCAAGAGCAGGTGCAGCGCCTGACCAATATTAAAGTCGGCACCGAGCGTAATAGCACGGCCGCTGGGGTGGCACTACACAAAGCTGAGCTGCTGAAAATCAATGAGCTGACCGCGCAGGGCTGGCGGGTGGTCAGCATCGCCCAGAGCACCGTGGGCGTGGGCGCCACCACCGAAACGGTGTATGTGCTGGAGCGGCGCTAGGTTGTAGTGGTAGTTGGGGCCGGCAAGAAGCAGTGAGCAGGGCCGACGCACCTACCCTAGCCCGGTAATTTTTCTAGGCGCGATTACTGTTGTTAATTGCTCGAGGTTATTGGTTTTGCTTGCGCCAAGCACGAATACTGACCAGCGCCCCGAACCACAGCAGTACCCAAACAAGTAAAAGAAAGAGGAAATGCAGGAGGTAGCCAAGGATGCAAAGCCCCCCGTCACAACTGCTGGTGTTAGTGAAGGGCCCTATCATCAGAGTGGATAGCCCACAGGCTAGCAACCACAGCACACTTCCTCGCCAGCCCAGCGGATAGCACAGTGCCCCTAGTAGCACCAGGGTGCCTAGCCCCCCTAGCACGAGTACTAACCAATCCACAGCTACTTAAACGCTTGAATGCCCGTAATATCTGCCCCCGTAATGAGCAGATGAATGTCATGCGTGCCCTCGCAGGTCACTACCGATTCTAGGTTCATCATGTGGAGTAGGTTTAGGCAATAATCAATAATGCATTTTTTGCTTCAACTGCTACTTGTGTAAACTGTTGCAACTGCTTTAGTATGCAATACAAAGTCAGGTCTGCCTCTGCCTGTGATGGCTCCGTACTTTGCCATTGTGGCAATTGCTCTTCCGGCCCTGCGTCGTAGAGTGTCCACCCTTCTACGGGCGCAGTCGAGGGAGTAAGCGCGGGTTTACTAGCCTGCTCGGCCATTGCCAAATCAATTAATTTTTGTTCATCTTCTTCAGCAAGCAATCTCTCCAAAGACTCATTTAACGATTGCACTTGACTACTGCTCAGCACTCTCGCATCAGCATCCAGCACTTGCCACATCTGCTCAGTCTCTCCTACTTGTTGCCCGCTTTTAACCAATAGCGTCCAAGCAGCACTACCAGAAACCAGCGCCAGTAAGACGTGCCAATCATAAAACTGTCTTGTTGGGTCTGCGATTTCTTCTGCGTAACTCGTGTGCCTACTGGCTTCATATCTAGCCTGCTCTAATGCCAGTAGCTTTTCAGGAAAACGCACAAATAGCTGTGCGTCTTCCTGACTAATTTGCCGCAATTCACATCCTCTACTCATGACTTGGGTAAGGGTATAAATGAACGGCTACTAACCACCGATTTACTTGAACGCCTGGATACCCGTAATATCGGCCCCCGTGATGAGCAGGTGGATATCGTGCGTACCCTCGTAGGTCACCACCGATTCCAGGTTCATCATGTGGCGCATGATGGGGTACTCGCCCGTGATGCCCATGCCGCCGTGAATCTGGCGGGCTTCGCGGGCCACGTGCAGGGCCATCTCGACCGAGTTGCGCTTGGCCATCGAGATTTGGGCGCTGGTGGCTTTGCCTTCATTCTTCAGCACGCCAAGGCGCCAAGCCATCAATTGAGCTTTCGTGATTTCGGTAATCATTTCGGCGAGCTTCTTCTGCTGGAGCTGAAAGCTGGCGATGGGCTTGCCGAACTGCTCGCGCTGGAGCGAGTATTTCAGGGCCGACTCGTAGCAGTCGATGGCCGCGCCGATGGCCCCCCAGGCAATGCCGAAGCGGGCCGAGTCGAGGCAGCTCAGCGGGCCTTTTAGCCCCTCCACGTTGGGCAGGATGTTCTCCTTGGGAATCTTGACGTTGTCGAACACCAGCTCGCCGGTGATGCTGGCGCGCAGGCTCCATTTGTTGTGGATTTCGGGGGTGGTGAAGCCTTCCATGCCGCGCTCCACGATGACGCCCTTGATGCGGCCCTGCTCGTTTTTAGCCCACACCACGGCCACCTGGCACTCGGGCGAGTTGGATATCCAGAGCTTGGCGCCGTTCAGGATGTAGTGGTCGCCAGCGTCCTTGATGTTGGTGGTTATGCCGCCGGGGTTCGAGCCGTGGTCGGGCTCGGTGAGGCCGAAGCACCCCAGCCACTCACCGCTGGCCAGCTTGGGCAGGTACTTGCGGCGCTGCTCCTCCGAGCCGTATTGGTAGATAGGAAACATCACCAGCGAGCCCTGCACCGAGGCCGTGGAGCGCATGCCCGAGTCGCCGCGCTCAATCTCCTGCATGATGAGGCCGTAGCTGATGTAGTCGAGCCCGCCGCCGCCGTACTCCTGCGGAATGGTGGGGCCGAACGCGCCCACGTCGCCAAACTTGCGCACGATTTCCGACGGGAAATGCGCCTGCTGCGCCCACTTCTCGATGTTAGGCGAAATCTCCTTCTTGACGAAGTCGCGGATGCTCTGGCGCACGAGGATATTCTCCTCGGTGAGCAGGCCGTCGAGGTCAAAGTAATCGGTGAAGCCGTTGGCGTTGGTGCTGCCTTTCTGGGCGGTGTGGGCTTTGGCTTCGGGCGAGAGCACGTCGGCAATGGAGGACATGGGCGGGGCAGGATGAGGTTTAGGCAAATGTAGCGCGGACTTCTAGTCCGCATTTGAACTAAAACCCCAGCTTGCCCCGACTAGTGCGCAACTTGGACTACAAAGTCTGCGCTACCTCAACTGTGAGGGCAATTTCCTCCCCTGTCCTAGCCAGCCCGCTCACCTCGACCTCGGCGCCGCCGGGCAGCTGCACGCGCAGCCGCCCACCGGGCAGCACGGCCAGCACGCGGCCCACTACCCTAGCCGACGTGGCGAGCGCCACGGGCGGCCCCACGCGGCGCGCCTGGCCTAGCTCCAGCTCCAACACGCGGTCGGCCAGCCGGGCTATTTCGGCCGGGTCGTGGCTGATGAGGATGGTGGTGAGGTCGTATTGCCGGTGTACTTCGGCCAGCACCTGTTGGAGGCGCTGGCGGGCGGGCAGGTCGAGGGCCGAGAGAGGCTCGTCGAGCAGCAGCAGGCGCGGGCGGCGGGCCAGGGCGCGGGCCAGCGCCACGCGCTGCTGCTGGCCACCCGAGAGCACGGCCGGGCGGCGCTCGGCCAGCTCGGTAAGCTCCAGGCTGTCGAGCAAGTCACGGATAATCTGGCTAGCGCCAGCCTGGCCAGCGGCGGCGAAAACCAGGTTTTCACGCACCGTCATATTCGGAAACAGGGCATAATCCTGAAACACGAACCCTAGCGAGCGCTGCTGGGGCGGCAAAAACTGACGGTGCTCCTGGCTGTACCACGTTTGCCCGGCGGCCTGAATAAAGCCCCCGTCGGGCCGGTCGAGGCCAGCCAGCAGGCGCAGTAGGGTAGTTTTGCCCGCGCCGCTGGGGCCACTGATAGCCAGCAGCTCGCCGGGCGCCAGGGTCAGGCGCACGTCGAGGGTGCGGGGGCCGGCGGCGGTGTGCAGGGCTTGGAGGAGGTGAAAATCGAGCACGTTCTTCTTACGACAGGCGGGCGGCGTCGCGCTTGGTAAACCAGTACAGCGCTACCAGAATGACGAAGGCCACGCCCAGCAGGGTGAGCGCGTAGGCATTAGCCTGGGCATAGTGCAGGCTCTGCACCTCGTCGTAGATGGCGATGGACGCCACGCGGGTGGTGCCCGGCAGGCTGCCGCCTATCATCAGCACCACCCCAAACTCGCCCAGCGTGTGGGCAAAGGTGAGCACGAGGCCATTGAGCAGGGCAGGGCGCATGTTGGGCAGCAGCACCCGCCAGAGCGTGGTGCCGCGCGACTTCCCCAGCGTGTACGCCGCCTCGCGCAGCGAGCGCGGCACCTGCCCAAACCCCGCCTGCAAGGGCTGCACCATAAACGGCAGGCTGTACACCAGCGACCCTAACAAGATGCCGGGAAACGTAAAGTTTAAGCTCACGCCTAGCTTGTTGATGAGAAACCGCCCCAGCGCGCTGCTGTCGCTGAACGCCACCAGCAAATAAAACCCGATGACGGTGGGCGGCAGCACCAGCGGCAAGCTCACCACGGCTTCGGCCAGCGGCTTGAAGCGGCTGCGGCCGTAGGCCAGCGCGTAGGCCAGCGGCAGGCCCAGCCCCAGCAGCAGCGCCGTAGTGCAGGCGGCCAGGGCCAGCGTGAGGCACAGGGTTTGCCAGTAGTCGGGGGGGAGCATAGGATTTCACCGCAGAAGATGCGGAGGGTTTTGCCAAGGAAGCGCAGAAGCTGTTAGTGCGAAAAGCCGTATTTCTTGAGGGCTTGCTGGGCTACCGGGCTAGCCATGAAGGTGGCGAAAGCGGCAGCCGTAGCGTTGCCGCTAGCCCGTTTCAGCACCACGAAGCTCTGCTGCAAGGGCGTGTGCGCCGTGGCCGGAATGAGGTAGAACTTTCCCGCCCGGCGCAGCTCGGGGCTGAGGGCCAGCGA